>Ga0307513_10000205_pt1 | contig 85409 bp, 87 predicted proteins | sample 15_EM_MG_FD_202174 | JGI IMG/M metagenome (GOLD analysis project Ga0307513, IMG submission 202174) | Populus trichocarpa ectomycorrhiza microbial communities from riparian zone in the Pacific Northwest, United States - 15_EM | ecosystem: Host-associated > Plants > Roots > Unclassified | place...
AAAGAGATGAAAAAGTATTACATCATCAGAAAATGTCCTTACATAATCCCTTTGTGTGCGTTGTGATTGGTCTGTTTGGAATCTGATCTAAATCTAATCTGCAAAACGCGTTTTGAAATAATGGTTATTTGAACACACGGCGTGCCAAACACCCCCTAAGTTATTCTTTTGTTCTTGTTAATTTGGAAGGGCCGCTGCGGGTCTGGGGTGCTATGGATGTTTTAGCCATTATTAGTTTTGGCAAGGGATCCTCTCCTCGTATTTGTCTTGTGGTCTTGTTTCTTTCTGCGGAGCCAGCTGCACGCAGTGCTTAGTGAAAGACATAGGATCCTCCCGATACTATAATAGTTGCGGCAAAGCTCAAGCCTAGACTAGTGTCCTTCAGAAAAGCCCACGGTTTTAAAAAGTTGCCTCAACCCTTCTGAAGCTAGGCTCGTAGCACGAGAGGTGCTGAGAAATATTTCCTCTCCAACTACGGCACTTCGGATTCTTCCTCCAGAGGATTACGCTGCTTGCAAAAGTGATACGTTAAATTAACAAGCATTAAGCCGAGACCTAGGCCACTCAATAGGACCGAGCATCTTGTTGCATAGAAAATCACTCGTGTCCCCGAGCAGTCCTTTTATTGCGCCAATCCATGAGAAATCCTGTATAAAATGCTACTTGTATTTACACTTCGTAAGGGAAGTCACTAATAGGCCGATGTTATCACTAGAGGGAGAGTACAACCCAGGCCTGCAACTAACGACACGGGAATTAGAACAGCAATTGGAACCGGACAAAGACATCCCAGTCCGAGAATGTCACCACAGCTGAGGTTCTGACGTGCCTAAGGAGGACTTGATTCGGCATCTGCACAAGGGTCCTGCCTGAAATCGCGCCTGCCCTGTTGGATAAGGTAGCTCTGGCAAAGCTTCCTGGGAATGTATGCACCCTCTTCACTTATACATTCCTTTCTCACCCACGCCCAGGCATGATGTGAAGCGGTGATTAGGAAACAAGAACTATATGGGCAAGTGAGATGATGTTCTAGCTACAAAAACTAGTGAAAAAGAAAGCAAGTGCTGACCAAATCTAGTAATCAAGCCATAGGTAGTATCTAGGCTATGCTCGTAGGCACGGAAAGGCCCGTGGTCTTCGAAGGTTTACTCCTAAACGGGTTTACAGTCTGGTTAGCTTGAACAACACTCCTTACCCGGGCCCTATCCTTCAATCTGGTGAAGGTAATTCTGTGAAGTTCTGGTCCGAACGGTTCATGTATACCCACCCTCGCCCGTGCTGACCGCTCGCGGATCATGACAGTGCGAGGAAAGGATTCAGAGTGGGTGCCCGGAGGGAGGGATTTTCAATCACGCACTTGAGTGGATGAGGCGGTAGTGCCAAGCACCTTCTTAGTGAATAGCGAAACGAGCTCTTGGTGGGAGGGGTGGATGATATCGATAATACTGATTGGGACTGCTTTAGGAGCGCGGACGCTGCCTAAACTCCAATGAGGAAATCAAGTAATTCCCCTGGGGCTTCTTGAAGTGGGACTTCTTTTTTAAATAATGAAAATATTTGTATCCATTGCACCTATCCGTGTGACGGGTTAGTAACTGTAGAAGAGCTGTCGAGTCGAGATGGTAGAAGTGAAGAGGTGGTGCACATGAAAGAATAATGTCTGTGAGTGATCAGTGGATGGCAATTGATAGGAGGAGGGATAATAGGGTACTTTTGGCAATCTTGGTGGAGGTGGGGAGGCTGGGGGTAGGAGTACTAGAGATGTATTGCTTGGGTCTGAGCGCAAGTATTACCTGAATAAATGTTGATAATAATATTATAAAACCAGCAAAACAAAACTGCATAAACAGCTGCCCCCCCGCGAACTCCTGCTTTATGTTTAGACGGTTAATAGTGAAACAAGAAATCGAGGCAGTACCACACAGTGCTCTCGCTATACCTCTATCCGTCCTAGGCAAGCAAGACAGCTCCCGACTTTCGGGGGGAAGACATAAACTTGAACACTATTAACCCACGCGTCAATGTGCTAATATAATGACTGCTAACCCCCGATACCCAGAAACCCGAAAAAAGAAATAGCCATCGTGTCGCCAGTATGCAATGACAGGGTCAAAGTCTTAGCTTAGTTCTTCCAAAAGGATAAAAACTAGGACAGGTTCATACCATCTCACTCGCCAGTCTTCGCCAACACTAGGAGTTATTACGATATCCTGGATACGATAATCCAGGCTATTGAATACTTGTGCTTGCTTGCTACAGTGCTGAGCTAGCCTGGTGAATGGAACTGGGCAGCCCGGCAGTATCTGGCCTGCAAGAAATACGCGAGCGCACAGGGAGATCATTGAAAGTAGGGTTTTTGCCTAGTCACGTGCTTGGGCTGATCATAGCACCGCCAAGATAACTTTATCCCTGAATGCCTGGCACTAGAATGGGATGCAAGAAGGCTGCAATAACGGTTAACCAAGGTCGCCGTCACCACCTTAACCGGCTGGGTAGTGCTGATCCTGTGTACTTGTAGCAACGCCGATTTACCTACAAATACCATAGCTACAAGTACCATAACTCTGAAACTATTCTTCACTTTACTTGCACTTTGTACCCCTCCCTTCCCTTCCTCACCAATACCACCACACAAGCATCACAGAGATAAACCTCCTTGAAACAGAGCATCACCACCAATCAAAATGTCAACAACCTCCGCCTCCACAAACTGGCATCCATTTCCACCTCACCGCACCTCCTCCGCTACCTCCTCACCCTCACCCTCCCCCCCACCACCGGCACCTCGCCAACCCTCGTCGTCGTCCTCCTCGTCCTCCTCATCCTCCTCGTCCCGAAAAATCTACACACCCAAACCCTTCGACATCCCAATCTACTTCTACCCCTCAGGCATCTACTCTCTCTCCGCAATCGCAATCAGGGCATTCTTCCTGGGCAGCACCTTCGCCTCCTCGCTCCTGCTCGCGTACCTTTTTCGAAGCACATACCCTCAACTCCCACTCTTTATAGCCGCCCTCTCGCTCTTCCACTTCCTGGAGTTCTGGACGACGGCGGAGTACAATACGCGGAAAGCGAAGGTTAGCTCATACCTCCTAACTAGCAATGGCATGGCGTACAACCTAGCGCACACGGCGGCATTCACGGAGGGGCTTGTGGAGTGGTTGGTTTGGGGGAAGGGGGAGGGGTGGAAGGGGGATTGGTTGGGGGGGGGGTTGTGGATTGTGGGTGTGGCATTGATGCTTGTTGGACAGGTTGCTAGGAGTCTTGCTATGATTCATGCCGGAACGAATTTTAGTCATCTCGTGGCCCACAGGAAGGAGGAGGGTCATGTTTTGGTTAAGAGTGGGATTTATTGGTTTGTTTTTATCACTCTTTCCTGTTTCCTCTTTTTCGCTGATTGGAATAGGTACCTTCGACATCCCTCGTACTTCGGCTTCTTCTGGTGGGGCCTGGGAACACAGATCATGCTCGGAAATCCGGTCTGCTTTGCGGGCTACTGGCTGGTGCTTTGGAAGTTCTTCAATAATCGGATTCGCGGGGAGGAAGAGTTGTTGGTGGAGTTCTTTGAGGATGAGTACCAGGAGTATAGAGCCAGGACGCCGACGTTTATCCCGTTCATTCAGTGATTTGTTCTTGTTCCTCTTGGAGGGGGGGCGAATTTTTCTCCTTCTTTGCCATTGCTGACCGGTTGGGCTGGCAATTGGCGTGATAACTCTACAGGTGGTGTCGCGGGTCTGTTGGTGGTATAAAAGTTCAACGTAATGGGGAAAATGCTATGATATCATCGAAGACATGGGGGAAGGAAAGAAGATGGGAAACCTTTTTGTATTGTACATGACTATAGCACCGACATTCAGGAGACATCTCTATTTACCTATAACACCGGATGACTATCACCCACTGCTCCCCAGAACCTCCGCAAACAATTGCTCCCAGACCTTGAACTTCTCGGTCGCCCGGCGCACACACTCAACCACTTCCGCAACCTGCCCAACCCCACCCCCCTTCTCGATCCACCCGACCTTTCCCCCTTCGAGCGCACAAACCATAACCCGCTGCTCGCAAACCCCTTCCTCGAATTCGTCCGGATCACTCAATATCACCTTCCCGCCCTTCTCCGCGCCCAAGTCGATGACCGCGAACGATGCAATGAATGCCAATCCCCTAATGTCGAGCGGCTTGTACCTCGAGACCTCTGGATAGCAGACAACTCCCTCGGTGTCCTGATCCCAATATGCTTGCGGTAGCCTTGTAGAGCGGAGGGCAGCGAGAATGGAAGCCCAGGCTACATCGAGGACGTTACCGTCCAGGGAAATGACGACGACGTCGATGTAGAGTACCCAGTACGCTTTTATCTCCTCGGTATTCGGATCCAGGATGCGCAGGGACTGTGATGAGATGAGCTTATTCGCGAGCAGTAGACGATGCAACCTCGCGGTAACAGCCTGAGCAAAGTCCGTAGGAGGACCCGGGTGATAGTCCCTCGAGCAACCGGTTCCTAATTACTCACCCACCGACTAGTACCACAGATACTGGGCGGAAGATAGATTGATAGATAGATAGGAGGGAACAAACCCATCTCCAAATTAGTAACGACCAAACACCTCTCCCGAACCCCATCTCGATCCCCCTTCTCCTCCTCCTTCCTCTTCTCCTTCCCATCCTCCCCACTCCGCAGAACAACAATCCGGCACCCCACCCCCGTCGCCAGCGATAATATCTCCCCACGAACACCGCATACCACTGCCGTATCCCCTGTCCGGACAACCGCTGATCCGTGAGCGTTAGAAAGCGAGTTCGTGTGCAGCGAGGGGGTGCGGAAGGTGTCAGGATTGCGGCCGGAGGGACGGGTCGCGGGGGTGGATTGTAAGTGCCTTTCTAGGAAGGTCTTTGGTGCGAGTTTTTGGAAGGTTGCTGGTGGGAAGGAGAGAGGATTTGGGGGTGGTGGGGGTGCCGTCATCATTGTGTTTGATTTGTTGGTTGTTGGTTGCTTGTTAGTTGGTTGGTGGTGGTGGTCGTACCAGGTATCATACCAGTAATGGCGGTGAAGGGGAGATGAAGGTCGGAAGGAGGTATCTGTTTGGCTACCGTTGGAGGGTAATTTTTTCTGCTGCTGCCGGAGTGAGGCTGAAAAGGTTATTTTGACCTCTTACGCTTTCTTGTGCTAGATAGCGCTACGTACCGTATGCAGTTGGTTGCGTCTGTTGCCCAATTGCGATTGAGTGGGAGGAAGGTTGGCGGTGGAGGGGGAGATGCTCCCCACATTTCAGGGGTGTTTAGGGCTTCTGCGAGTGGTTATGATAGTTATTATCATAATATTCTGTGCTTTTTATTATTATAGGTATATTGCTAGGGTTTACCGCAAATCTTTGTAACATACCGGTAGCGGTATTTGAGCTTGGGTAGCTTGTCGGACTGATTCTGTTGGTATCACGGTAAGCTATTTCCATGATCAATATCTAGGGCAGACTCGCTACCGGTATTACAGTCTTAACCGTGCCCACGACGGAACTGGGCCTGTGGTGAACAGGGATTAATTATGATTCCGTCGTGAGTACGTTGGAGACTACACTATACCTACAATATCACATACGACGATGTAGAGTACGGGTGCTGTAGTTAGCTGAATTGGCCTTGAGTCCCACCCCCCCCTCAGCTCGGGAGTGTTACCAAAGACTTACTGGGTTTGACATCGAGTGCTTGTTGGATGACCACTGGCGGGCACTCGAGGAAGAAAGAGAGGGGGGCGCAGGGTGGCTGCAGATTTGTTTCGATTTACTCACCGAATACACTGCAGCTGTCCTTTAGGCTTCAGTTGGTGCCTAGTGAAGGTATTTATAGCCGGCTTCAGTGGTAAACGCACTTTTTGTGATGGGGATATGATATAATATATTCGGCGGAGGAGGTTAATGAAAAGCGAGAAATCTAAACTCAATCTACAGTATTATACATGTGCGTGAGCGTCTAGCTCATGCTACTTGTAAGAGCAAGAGTACCTATGAATCCTCTTTGGTTACTCATTCAAGTACGGGGAGAATCGATTATGAAGGCCCTTTACAAGTGTTTAGATGTAAAAATAAAGAATAAATAACGCATTATGACTGTTTCTTTGCTGCAGCCTCCCGTTTCCTCTGCAGGTACCTTTCCTTCGCTGACTGGACATCTGCGTTTGTCTTCCTCGACTTTGCCTGTCGCTCCAACTCTGCCCTCGACTCTTCCTCTTCTTCTAAGGCCCTCTTCTGGGCTTGGGCCAGTTGGTCTTCTAACATCTTACTCTGTCTGGCTCTGACGTCTTGTTGTGACTTGTTCTTTGACTGGAAGCCCGGTTGCTGCCTTGTCCCAGCGGAATGGCTTGCTCTGGAGCTTGGTTTGGATGGTTTGACAGTTCCTAAGTTCAGTCCTCCGGAAAGCAGTTGGGTTTTGTCGACTACTTGGCCTTCCTCGTTGATCTCCACTGAGGCACCCTTGGCCTTGAGCTCTGCAGCAATCTCCACATCAGACTTCCCCTTTGGTGTAGACTGATCTTCAAGTTCGGCTTTCGGATCTTTAGATGTTGAGGCGGCCACAATTTCGTCGTGTTTGCTTTCGGTTTTGTTGAGCATATTGCGGTAGAAGGTGGACATTCCTTGTGATTTTTTGCGCATCCCCTCTGGTAGGTTCCGTCAGCATAGCCACAAGCACGGAGGGGAGGGGAGATGAAGGTAATGACACACATACCTTCTCGTAGTCGTTCCTCTTCCTCTAATTTTCGCATCTCCTCCTGTTGTTTCTTATATGCCCCTGTTACGAAGCTTTCCTTATCTGCATACTCCTCTCCTTCGGCTTCCCTCTCCTTCTGAAGTAACCTCTCTTTTGCCCGTAATTGGTCCCGCTTTCGTATCTCTGCCGCCTGAAGCAGGTTCTCCATATACTTTGGCTTTCGTTCCAAGGCATCCGCTTCTTCAGCTTTTTGCTTTTTCCGGTCCACGCTTTTCATGTCATCCCAAACACCGTCGTAATCATAAACCGATGGGTCCACCTGCATTTCCGCCTCCCTCGCCGTTGCCTCGGCCTTCTTCGATAATTCGTTGAAGGTGGATAGCTGCGCGTTCACTACCAACCTATCTCTCCCGGCGGCAACCTTCTTCGTGGCACCCTTTTTCTCATCCTTCTTAATTCCCTTTGCCTTTCCGAAAACGGAACCTTCTTCTTCTTGCTCATCCTCTTCCCCGTCGTCAGCATCATCGTCAGGTGCAAAGCCAAACACGGGCTTCTTGGGCTTAGGCGGGGCGGTCGGTTTTTTAGGCTTGGTGGAAAGGTTTAATCCAAACGCGAGACCATTACCACTCATCGTGAAATGAAGTGAAGGTTGATCAAAACTTATGACAAGACGGGAGTGACGGACGGGAGAAATAAATGGAAACAGTGGAGCTCCGGCGACTAAATATTTTTGTGTTGTCTGCAATGCCTGGATTAGGCCCTGGTGTGTTATTTGTGTCACGTGGTTCAGGAGGTTCTACAGTCTGACATGATATTGGAATGACGGACAGCAGATAGAGGAGACTGACGACTGGGGGGGGGGGTTGGAATCTTGGGAAAGGGGAAGGGGAAGAGGGAGAGGGAGAGGGAGAGGGGGAAAGGGAAAAAAAAAGAGAGAAGAAAAAGAAAAAAGAAAAAAGAAAGAGTTGCGCGGCTCAGAAATGGGATCGGGGGACCGCCTGAGAAAAACTTAAAAAGGCCCACTTTCTGCCCCGCCTTCATAACTCTCGCCCCCCTCCCCCACCACCACCACCACCACCATACAGCTCGCCAATCTACTCCGCCAACACAACCACACCCCTGCTTTTCTGACCTATCGATAAAGGCCTATTTAACTCCAAAACGTGTTGGGTGGTGTTTTATCCTTTAGACTTTGTCTTATTTGCCGCTTTTTTCTTTTTACCCACCTACTTCCGCTGTGTCAACTACGGTACCTACACGCACCTAAACACTCTAGAATCTGTTCCTGCATACCTCTCTCCGGAAACCTCTATCGCACCCAACTTTTCGCTCCTCCGTACCACATTTCTACAGTAGCAATGCCTTCAAGGCCCTCTTCAGTCCCGTCGATGCCGGGCATAAAAGCAGAACATAACCTTGCTGAGATGTTGCGCGCCGAGATCGGAGAGATGCTTGGAAGGGGGAGGAACCCAAGTTTCCCAGGTATTCTCTACTCCCGACTCCTCCAAAGGGAGTAATTATGCTTATTCTTGATAGGCGCTCAGCCTATTTCCTTCGCTCGCAAGCACCTAGACGAACTCAAGCGCCAAGAGTAAGTTTTCATCCTCACCCACTCCCTCATGAATGCTGTAAGGTTTAGCTAGCGTGGCTTAAGCTATCGTCTAAGCTTTAAAAGGGCTTGTCTAGTCAAATACGTTGTAATCGAGTTGCTTGGCTAACCTGCCACCAGTTACTACCTCTGCGAGAAATCGGACGGCATACGCTGTCTGCTCTATTTCACTTATGATGGTGACCGTGAGGTCCATTACTTGATTGACCGAAAAAACGATTACTATTTCGTCCCCCACCTACACTTCCCCATGCCTGATGACCCTACCTTCCGGCGATACCACCGGGAGACTTTGGTCGATGGAGAATTGGTCTTGGACGATGTCGGTGGACCGAGCCCCTTGTTGAGATACCTGATCTTCGATTGCTTAATACTTGACAACAACCATGTGATGAACAGGACTCTGGATAAGAGACTTGCTGTACGAGGCCCCGGGGCCTTTTCTATGCGGGATCGTACTAACTTTTGGTAGTATTTCCGCGAATATGTCTACAATCCTTATAAGAATCTCATCAAGCAATTTCCACAAGCGTTGGATGATTTTCCCTTCCAGTTAGTACCAGCCACCCCTTATTAAGCTTAACTACCCTTATTATTCATTTAGCCCTATGGCCGTACAGCTTGCTGATAGGGTTGGTCCCGGTAGGGTTGAATTCAAGAAAATGGAATTCTCGTACGCCATTCAAATGATGTTCCAGGATGTCTTGCCGAATTTACCCCATGGTAATGATGGTCTTATCTTCACTTGTCGAACATCACCGTACAAGTTTGGCACGGATCAGAACATGTAAGTCGTATGTTTCCATCGAGATGTGGCAGGGCTAATTAATACCTCCCAGCTTAAAATGGAAACCAGCAGAAGAAAATTCAATCGACTTCCGACTGAACCTCGAGTTTCCACTCATTGCTCGGGAGGACCTCGAAGACGACGATGAGGATGAATCCGATACGGACTCAATGGCGCCTGATTATGATGCGATGCCCAAGTTCAATCTTTCAGTCTTCATGGGTGACGAGAGGTACGAGAAATGGGCGGAGATGTATGTTACACCTCAGGAGTGGGACGAGTTTAAGAGTATGGGAAAGCCTCTCGACGAGGAAATTGTTGAGTGCGCAATGGACACCCAGGGCAGATGGAGGTTTTTGAGGTTGAGGACAGATAAAAAGGATGGCAATCACATCTCGACCGTTAACAGCGTTATCGAGAGCATCCGAGACGGGGTAGGCAAGGAAGATTTGATGGCCGCCGCTAAGGAGATACGAGATGCTTGGAAAGCTAGACTTCCCAGGCAACAACAGCAGCACTAGGAGCAGCTTTTTTCTTTTTAGTAACTGGTTGTTTGTCAAGGGGTGGGATTTAGCATTTGCTTTCGTTCCGGTGTTTAGGATCAGGCCTTTTGTTTGCTGTTATGGTTGGTTGTCTTGTAGGGTATCATATGGCAATCGGGTATTTCGCCATGGACGGTCTTACTATGATAAATCATGAGGGGCGGGAATTTGCGTACGGGTCTGTTCTAGGGCGAGGGTGGCCTTTTGTTTTTATCATTTCATTTCCATAGATAAGCTCAGATTGGAACAGCCTTGATGCCAGGTTAGCTTCTTCTAAGCCGGAGGGAAGAAAAAAAAGTGCAAAGAGGGGAAGATACCCCCCCACATCCGGTGGACCGACACTGCAGCAATGTTAGCTATGATAATCAGCGGCTTGAGTTCAGGCTTAGGTATTTACGGGATCTGTTAGAAAGGGGAACATGCGCACTGAGTCGTGATACCACACAACTCATCCCTCTTCTTTCATCCCCCAGGGTGGCATTCATAAGTACAAGAAGTAATGTCTTACTCGGAAAGACCTAACTCTTTGCGCGAGCAATACCGGTACCGGTAATTCACAACACATCCACTTCTGGTGAGGCTAACGACCCGGATGCCCCCCAAACGCTGGTACGAGTAGACACGAGAGATCAGCGAAACCAGACAATTTATCAGAAATCAGGGGCGATAGATTGGTTTGCAGCGTCTCAATTACTCAGAAATTTGTTTCTCAGGTTCCTAAGGCTTGTTGAGAGGTGAAGGATTCCATTGTCAAGCCGCCTTTTCGGGGGGTTTTGTTGCATCGCCCTTCCCCACAAAGAAGTAAGAACCGAACCGATAAGGACTAGCTCGAGCCCTGCGTCCTGCGGAACTCCCGTGCTGATCCCCAGGGATCCCTGAAGGGCAAAGTCACGGGAACAGAGATACAAATTCTGCCCATCATCCCCATCCTCACCCCTTTTTCATCTCCCACTTGGATAGGAAAAGAAGGCTAAAAATGTCGAAAGCAACACTCGGCCTGATCGCTGCTGCCTCCGCCGCGACCGGAGCTGCCGCAACGGCGATCTATTACACCACCGCAAATAACCAGAAGCCCGTGCCACCTGCTATCCCAACAACAAGAGGTATTCCGGCAACCCCGGGCAGCGGCATACCACCACTAACAGGCGTTACAAATGCCTCGGTGAAGGCGGCCCAGTTGCAGAAACCTGTTGATCCTTCGGGGTTGTTCCAGTATGGGTTTCCTGGACCCGTGAATGATCTCGCAACGAGGGCGGCTTTGGTCTCGTCTTTTGACCGCAGGACAAGAAATCCAATTTGGGTTGCTGAACATATTACCCCTGAGTCGGTGGCTGCGAAGGAGGGGGATCGGAATCGGAGTAAGTTTGTGGAAGATCGTGATGGTATGTCGCATTATTCATGGTGTGTGTGTGTGGGTGGGGCAGGACTAATCGAATGGGAGATCAGTTCCGGAAAAGTTTAGAGCTCGATTAAATGACTATAGGGGAAGTGGGTATGATCGCGGGCATCAGGTATTACTCTATATCTACGAAGGTTGCTGGCGCGGACTAATAGTTGCAATATAGGTCCCCGCCGCAGACGCAAAGTTCAGCCAGGAAGCCATGGATGATACTTTTTTCCTGACAAACATGTGCCCGCAAGTCGGTGCGGGATTCAACCGCGACTGTAAGCCCCCCTCCCAACTTCATATTTGCCTAGTTGCCATCCTCCGCGCGAGTCTAATACAGATCAGACTGGTCCCACTTTGAGGACTTCTGCCGCCGCCTAACCTCAAAATACCCTTCCGTCCGAATAGTGACCGGACCTCTCTACCTCCCCCGTCGCGACTCCGACGGCAAGTACCGCGTCTCCTACGAAGTCATCGGTAACCCCCCGAACGTAGCCGTTCCTACACACTTCTACAAAGTCATTCTAGCGGAAGACGGTGTTACTGGTGGAACCGTTGCTGTTGGAGCGTTTGTTCTGCCGAACGCTGTTATAGATAACAGCACCAAATTAGAGGAGTTTTCAGTGCCACTTAGCATTGTGGAGAGAGCGTCAGGTGTGGAGTTCTTGTCGAAGCTGCCAATTAATCGGAGGAAGGAGCTATGTAAGGAGATTGAGTGCAGCATCGCTGTGCGGGGATTTGATAACGCTAGGAAGAATGTTGTTACGGGGGTGCCGGCTCCAGGGAGCAGGTAGAGGATAACCCGGACGGTGGGTCCGTTGAGGGAGTCTTGGTAAAAGGAAAATGGGCGTAATTACCTCTTCTCACGATTGCTAAATTTTGACAAAACCGTACTGCCATTACCGCGTCTATTTCGCAAGTGCTCCTAACGGAATATATATGACAAGCCCAAGAATTACTGAATCCTCGGCTTGCATAGGGCGCAAAAACGCTCTCCAAACAAACCCACATCTAACAGAGGCGAACCCACAATTTTGTTTGTGTTTTTTTCTATCTACCCCATCTCCCACCTTAATTCCCTCTTGGATCCGACTTAATCCTAGAGATATAGGCCTGGGACACCACATTCCAGGCCTGCATATACTTCTGCATGCAAGAAGTCAAACAAGCCTACAGCAACATTAGCCACTAGCCAATCCGCTCCTTCATTCCCCGGCGGGAAAGGAAAACACACGCTCTCCCCAGAAGATAAACTATTTCCCGGCTTAGGAATGCACTTTTCGAAACACTTTTCGTTGATTTTCTATTCACCATTAGTTCCGCAGCCGGTGGATGGTGATGGTAGTGGGACGGGTACTTCGATCAGCATGCGGGCGTTTTCGATGTTTGATTGCTGAGCAATTGTTGACATTAATGCCTAAGAATACCGTTAGCTATTGTCCGAGGAGTTGGAAAGGGGGGGGGGGGGGAAGAACCTGCTTGCGCTCCTCTTTTGTAGGATTATTGCTGAGGCCCAGCATATTCCCAAGATTATCCATTCTGCTCGAGCGGCCCGAGGGGGAAAACTGGTTTACTGTTGGGTATGGCGGCGTGGGGAGGGTGCTTGAACTTGAGTAGTACGGGGATGAGATGTGCGGAAAAATCTACTTGTGAGGTGTGAGGCTTCCGATAAACACCCCCTGCAATGACGCTTCAGTAGGATTTAAGATGTTGGCATTACTCGAGTACCATCTGATAGCAAAAGAAGAAAAGAAAAAATATCCAGCCCTGCGTACCATAATTTACTCTGCAAATGCGAATTCCCTGTCCCAACCCCTAGCCAAGCGGTACCAGTATCCTACTCGAGCAAGGTAACTGATACAAGCCCAACCCAATCTTCGCGAAAGCTGTCCACAAGAAACCCTAACTATACCAGTACTGTGCCATAACATTCGCTTTCGACCTCCCCCCCTTCGCCGAATCTCCGCGAAAGCGAACAAACGGTTTGGCCCTATCCCACCTATCACCACAACACCGAACGTTCCATTATTTTTCCTTCTCAAAAAAAACCGATACAGAATTATGAAGTGGAGCTTTTGCTCAATCTTCACTGCTCTGGCGCTCGTGCGCGAAGGACTGGGGCAGAATCCTGCGGATGATGATGATGTCAAGACAGTGCCACTGAGGACTCACAGTTTGCTTCAGGTACCTTCCTGTTTATAGAGGGAAAGGATGAGGAGTGGGGCTAATAAGGAGGTGGTGGGTGGTAGCCGTACTTGGACTCGGAGTTGCAGAGTCGGTGGTTTGATTGGGGGGGTGATACTATTGTTCGGGCAGACCAGTTGGGTTTTTCCATCTCGGCCCAGTGAAGAGGCTTTGGTACTTATACTATTGGTGGGGGAATAGGTACATCCGCTTAACCTCAGATAGGCAACAGCAATCCGGATGGCTGTGGTCGAGGCTGCCGCTCACGGCGACAAATTGGGAGGTAGGAAATAGTTTCCCTCACCGTCACCCCCGCAACCGCCGCTTTGAGGGGAGGAGTGTGTTAACAGGATTGTGGTGAGGCTTCATAGATCGAAGTTGAGTTCAAGATTCACGGGCAAGGACATCTTTACGGTGATGGTATGGCTATGTGGATCACCAAACAGAGGGCTATGCAGGGTCCTGTGTTTGGGGCCGCAGACAAATTTGAGGGCCTTGGAGTATTTTTTGATACTTATAAGAACAATCGCCCTGGGGTTATCTTTCCCTACGTTATGGCTATGCTCGGTTGGTTTCCAGTACGATAATCTGGGTGGGGCTCGAGGTTTTCTAACAACAGATGTAGGTGATGGGCAGACCGTGTACCAGCATGGAAATGATGGGAAGGAGAATGAATTAGCCGGGTGTTCGGTTGGTTCCTAAATTCTGTGCTGGGTTGCTAATGGCATACTAACCAGGCCTAATTGGTACAGGCTAGGGGAGTTAGAGGCGCACCGATTGCTACAAAAGCCCGATTAACCTACTTTCAAGAAAATTACCTCCAACTCGAACTCCAATACAAGAGTGAAGATCAATGGATCCTCTGCTTCAATGTTCCCAACGTCACACTCCCCCAGATCACCTACCTCGGCTTCACGGCGGAAACCGGTGAACTCAGTGGTAATGTCCCATCTTTCCTCCCTTCGGCGATGCGGTCTGCTAATGCGCGCCCAGACAATCACGACATCATCACAGTGACCTCGAAAAACCTGTACCAGGTCAACACCGGTAGTGGTGGCAGCGGCAGCAAGCACCCTGCCAAGGCTGATAAGGCGTCTATGTGGAAGCCAAACAATGGGGGAGGAAGCAAGAGTGAGTCTAGTGGATGGGGTTTGCTCTTCCTGAAGATGATTATTTTCGTAGTTGTGATTATCGGTGGATATGTGGGGTACACAGTGTATAGGACGCAGAATAGGGCTTCACGGTTTTAGATGGGGTTTCTCTCGTTCTGTCTCAATTGCCCTTACCAATCGTCGATTGAAAAGTCATGGCGCGCATACCAAATGCATTCGCATTCTCCGCCCCTCCTCACATATTTTTCTTACATATCTTCTCAGATTATCCCATGCAGGAACGCTAAATTGGAAGTAAAAGAGTTATATAAAAAATCTACTTTTCACTACATTGTTTCCATCTCCGATATTCCCCCGTGTTTGTCTTTTTTTGCCTTTTCTATTTCCCTTTTTTCTGCTTTGCGGTGCTTAGCCTGCCCCGATTACCTGTTTATCTCTCTCCTATGTCTTGCCAAAAGAAATAAGCTTTCGGCATAAAGCCGTCGACCGGCGCTGAGTATGTATGTTCCTTTTTCTTCTACCTCCTCCCTCTATACTCCACCCAGCAGTTGTACAGTATCCTATCAATCAAATTCATAGAAACCCCCCCATCCCTCTCCACCTACCACTCGAACCGAGTGATTCCACATGATTAACCCAGTACCTCCCTGGGTTAAGTATCCGTACGATACAAGAGCCCGGTAGGGCGGGCGACTTTGCCCACTTTTTTTGTCCTTTTTTTTTTTTCAAAGCATCATAAACCTGTCCAAGCCTGGAGCCCGCTATCTTCTGGACCTTGCTTGCTTATCATTTCTTGGCCCCTTAATCGAGATGCTTGTTCGCAGAGGAGGGACAGACGGGCGGGCAGTACAAAGATAGTGGGCGATCCGCTGAGTACAGTACCGGTACGATAGAATAAATCCGGGATCCCTGACTGGGAGTATCATAATTCACAAATATCTTCTCGCAGGAGCCAAAGCAGGTTGAGTGAGGGATTTTGGATTTGTGATATGATATTTCATTGTTTATTGTTGTGCCTGGTGGTTGGTGAGGGGTTTGTGGTAGCGGGGCGGCGGCATAGGCACGGTACTGGTATCATACTCAGGCTTTTCTACCAAGATTTGGTTTCCCCAGCCTATGGGTGCGTGGGAGTGTGATGGGTTGGTTTTTCGATGCTGAAGGAGTAGAGTGTGTCGGTAAGTTAGTGCACAACCTGTAAGGGGACTAACTATACAGAGTACCGTAACGTGTGCCTATAATGTTGCTTAAATGTGTGATAGGGGTCTAATATTCTTGAATTTGATTGAGGGTGCCTTAAGGGAAGAGGTATTTTAAGTCAACTAAAGCAATTAGTTATGATCTTCTTTTATATAGGTGCAAGGATAACCTTTGACCAGCTAGCAGTTTGACTAGGCGCTACTAAAGAAACTATTAGACCATTCCTGGGGGGGTTAGTATGAAGTGGTATCATAGTTAAATCTGATGGGCAGAAAACTCGAAATTAGATATATAAACTACAACACTATCGGCGCTCAAATGCTAGCTACAGCTGAGATGAGACGGTAGGAGTCAAAGTGGAAGAGAGGGTCCATAAGGTATTTGCTGTTCTATAACCGTACCTGCAAGATTAAGCGAGTGATTGAACGAAAGCCCTTGCTATTCAAAGTATCAAAAGCACTTTTTCAAGGTTGCAGAATGGTGTAAGCAGATGTTAATTCAGCTATAACATACTATACAATGTCAATTTATGATAATTTATTCTGTTATAAAGAACAATCAAAGCTAGTTTAAATCAACAACGGTAAATTAAATCAACTAAAGTTGGTGGTTGGGAGCTAGCACGGGCTATTAAATTAATTGCCTTTAGTAATAAAATAGTGTGTGATCTTTACTAGGACAAGTAAACAGACATGATAGGAGATAGTAGGTAGTCTCTGACTTGACTCAGATTGTATGTTTCAGAAATTAGTTGACCGCTTTTGTGTAAATCTTCACATGAACCTCTTACAGGCTTGGTCTCGGAAAGGCAGCAATAATTCAGTATCATACCTGGTTTCGTAGCACGTTCTGCCCTAGTTTTCATGCTGACACCTTAGTTTGACGCGCACTGGGTTTAAAGCTCAGGAGTGTACTGCCAGTCGTGTACATCTATGATAGTAGAAACCTCTGAATAGTTAGACCCCCCTTTGATAGCTGGACACTACAAGTACACAATACTTCTTTAGAGGAGAAGAGCTAGCCTCGCCCACTATTCCAAGTAGGAGAACCAGATGTTACCGCAGAAGCACCAGTAGCATCTTGAGGGTTTACGGTCATGTGTGATGCAGCAGTTCTAGGAGTGTGCAGTATGGCAGTAGGGGTGGGACTCGGGGGCGGTCATGGGTGGGAACGGAGAGTGATGTGGAGATTGTTGCTTTGGGGATGGTAGTATGGATGGATGGATGGGTTTATGGGGCAGTTCCTTTGAAGAGTGTTGTCTGCGCCTATCAGGAGGGGTAGAGTATCCGTAGCCCCACAGCTATAGGCTCCTGCCATGGGTGTCATACAGTGCTTAGTCCCGCATTGGCTTACAGTACCTTATTTACTCATGCAATCCACTATCTTCGCCCAGCCTTTAATCTCCGTGTTCAGAGACAGCAACAACCATTCCTTCTCTGGGTGGTCTAAGATAGTACAGCCCGAGCCCCGTGGGTTTTGTTGGATCATACCTACCAGTAGTCGGAAACTCTGTCAGCAAGCCAAACCAAGCCTATCGTGGGCTAATACCCTGATAGCCCGATAGTGGATTACGGGAGTGAACGCGGCACTGGACCTGCCTGGCCAGAACTAGGGGGGTTCCTAGGAATAACTTATTACACAAGTATATGCTCAAGTATAGCAAACCGGGAATAGATCTTTGACCCACTGCAGAACAGAAGTGCCATGATCTTTTTCTCGCTTTTTCAAAGGTGGAGTCCGTGATTGTACTACAACTTCACCAAGACCTTCTCCACAGCTCTCGGTGATCTCATCTATATCTACGGGCTGCAGTGTTTGAGTACTGCGGATACTCGAATACAAGAGCAATGTGCCCCGACGTTGTAGTTGCCTCTCTGGGGTGGGGGGCAGAGAAACCATCGCAAATTCAGCCCTCACTTGAGACAAAAAAAGGAAAAATTCACCCGACCAAGAAACGCAACTACTCGAGTACAGCGTCCTAGAACGAGGGTCCTGTATTCGAGTACCCATGATACAAGTACTTGAGTACGGTAGCCTACGTCTAGCCATATCTTATTTATCAAGAAACGAAAGAAACAAAAAAAGGAGAAAACACCACAACACAAATAAGCAGTAGCGCCCCGCCCAAAACTCTAAGAGATCACATCTTCCATCTCGCCCCCACGCATCCGTCAACTTCCCTCCGGGCCATGAGCCCCGCAGTGGTCCACTCACCGAGTGACCACACATGACATATCCCCTCTTCCAATCGCACGCGGTATAAACTGGCCACCCAGGTCCACGCCGACAGACCACCGGCTTACCCGCCCGCCCACGTCTCTCCACCCATCCGGGTACCCACCGCCTGCCTCATCTCATCTTGCCTTCCTTCCAATTCTTTCCCTCTCTGCCACCGCTAACCGCTATAGTTCTAGCGTAGCGAGTGATAAGCCAAGCTTACTAACCCAAACTACCCACCAAGGTACCCACCGCCGATTATTTATTTTTTGATGCTTCTCTTGTGGTCGAGTACGGTGCCGGTAACTCAACTGCAAACCTTTCCCACAAACACCCCCTATCAGAGGGATAAAAAGGGAGGTGAAGATGAAGGAGTGAAGGGGGCTGTTCCTGTTACTAATTTGAAAAGAAATCCGGATAAAGAAGATCTAACTTGCAGGATTCTTTTACACTTCTTCTCTGTCGGCACTTGTCCCTGGGAGTGATATAAGGGTTGTGCAGTATTTGTCATTTCTTTTTCTTTCCCAACGTGGTGTCAATTGCGGGGTTCGATACAGGTACTGTGTCCACTTGCCACTCCATCTCATTGTGTGCTGGCTGGTTGGTTTGGGTCGAATCGGGGATTTTTATTCCCCCCCCCCCCCATCTTCATCTCCTTTCTCTTTATCCTCGGAAACCCAATCCCTTGTCAACCTGCAAAGGATTTATGCCGGGTGGGTTCCTCACGATTTAATTTGGATTAGCCCCCTCTCACTCCCCGCTACCACCCGACAGGCGCACCATATCATATTCAACGATTTCTCCACTCTCTTAGTTCTTTCCTTTATTCTGCATCTGTGTGTTTGGAGCAGGAACTTTACATACTGGTACTACGCTGTAACAGCCCGTACGAAAGCGAAAACGGAACAAAGTGGTGACAACCTAACTTACTTACATACCTGGCCAGGGGACAAAACAATCCAGCGAACGAAACAATACAAAACGAACGGTCGGGATTCTTGTTTTTTTTGGTTTCGAGTTTGTCTTTCTGTCTCTCACTCCACGACGAGGATATCATACAAGTAGAGACTTTGTCACTTGCAGGCAGCTGCGTAGAGCGTTTTGGGAGCCGAACGAAGGGAAGAAAAAGAAGCGAGCGAAGGGAAGGAAGGAAGGAAGGAAGGAAGGGAGCCTTCCTCCTGCTTAAGCCAATTTTCTCCTATTCTGTCCCGTCTGTATACTTGGCTCTTCAACACTCATTGACCCCCCACTTTTTATCTCCCATAAAGAGACAATAACAAGAAAAACTCCTGTTCCCCGCATTCATATCGTTCCTCCTTTCCATAGTGAGATTTTGCTTTCACAATAATACTGCAAAATGGACCAAAGAGGTTGGGTATTGGTCTGCGCCAGCGGGGCTGCTTGCGGTATCCCCTCCCCCCACTTCCTCTCTACTATCCATGCTAATATTATCGCAGTGCTCGGGTCCTCCATCATATGTCTGGACGCCCTCCTCCGCCGCCTCCCATTCCGCCGCTTCCAAAACTTCTCTATAAGGGAGAGTAGCACATTCCTCGCGGCCTCCCTCTCCCTCTCCTTTGGTGTAATGTTTTTTAGCGCACTCTACGGCATGCTCCCAAAGTCAAAAGAGTACTTACTCACTTCCGGCCTCACGCCCGCGGCCGCGAATTCTATCCTTGTGGCAGCATTCTTGGGCGGCGTGAGCGGGTTGCAAATAGTCTCAGAGCTCCTGCACTATTGCCTGCCGTCTTCAATCGTTAGCTGTGACGAGCATGGGAGGGTTAGCACGCGGGAGAGGGGCCGGGGAGAGGATAGGGATGAAGGGAGGGGTAGGAGAGCCGAGCGAGCGCCCTTGCTAGGGCGGCAGGTTAGCGTCGTTAGCAAGATCTCGGTGTCCGTATCCAATCTAGTCCGTGGGTGCGTGGGCGGTGCGGAGGGGAAGTGTTACGGTTTCTCCGACCATGACTGTGAGCAGAAATGTGCCGGCGAGAGGGTCACTGTTCCGGGAACCAGCGGGAGCGAGTCCCCCTCCCATCGGGACGGTGAAGAAGTCTCAATAAACAGGGACTTGGAAAGAGGTTATCAAAGTATCTCGCAAGAAGCTGCGCCTATCCACCACGAACCGCATCACCACAGCCACCCGCATTCGCACTCTGAACCGAGACGTAGTCGCTCTGCCGTCTCAGCTACCATGCCCCCAGACGGAGATGTGGGCTCATCACCCGGCCACCACCACGTCGTGGATAATCAGTTCCTAAGCATAGGCGTGCAAACCTCAATCGCCATTGCAATTCACAAAATCCCTGAAGTATTACCCCCCTCCCCCTCCCCCTCCCCCTCCCCCATCCTTCGTACTAACATTGATGAAAGGGCTTTATAACCTACACAACCAACCATGCAAACCCAACCCTCGCACTCCCCCTCTTCCTAGCAATCTTCATCCACAACATAACTGAAGGCTTCGCCATGTCTTTGCCACTCTACCTGGCTTTGAAATCCCGCATATATGCCATTCTCTGGGCCTCCCTCCTCGGCGGCCTCTCCCAGCCGGTAGGTGCCGGCATCGCGGCACTCGGCATGCGCCACGGTGGCGGCAAAGTAATAGGGCACGAGTGGGGGTATGGTATCCTATTCGCTGTCACGAGCGGGGTTATGTGCTCAGTTGGGCTGCAGCTTTTTTCGCAGGCTGCTGGGTTGCACCATGGTGGGCGTGTGCCGTTTGTTTGGGCGTTCTTGGGCATGGGGGTTGTGGGGGTTAGTTTTGGGGTTGCTGGTTGATTGCCTATCCACGGACCGGGTGGCGGGGGAAGGGGAGTGTACGATAAGAGTGGTGTTCTCCTTAGTAACGGGCTTTCATCATGCGGCTATTCCACCCCCCTCTCCTAGTTTTTCGTTTCGTTTCGTTTTATCTAGCTTATGTTGGCTTTACTCGAGGAGGTCATCTGCTGTATTTCTTGTTTGCTCTTCTCTTCTCTTCTTTTGGATACAGTACTTGCTCTAGGATCTCATCGCTCTTTTCCATTTCATTTTCATCTTCCCACCAATCAACTATACACTGCGCTATCAATCAATACACGAGACCCTAGAGAATCAAATCAAATCAAGTCAATCAGTCAGTAACTCGGATTTAACTTAAGCTATGGTCCATGCGTGTGTGCTTACTCGAGTACTCGCACCATCTTCGTAACCGCACAGTGCAGTGCAGTGCAGTGCAGTACTATGTTAGTAGTGGTGAGAACAACAAATTCGAGGCCAATCATCATCTCCCTTCTCATATGCCCAATCCTACGAGTAACATCCTGCAGCACCGTAGCTTGAGACTAGTCCACTAGCTACGGCACGACGCTGGCGGCTCATTGCAAGTGGAATATTTGCCTCTTCCTATTGATCCCCGCTGCGGACGAATATGTGAAAAAAAGGGAAGAAGGGGGAAGGGGGGGATCACGAATAACCCAGCACTACCAAGAGAGCAAGAGAGTGGGATAGTATCAATTCTACGCGGACGGATCTCGTTCAAGTGGCGAGATATCCCCGCTGTAACTCTACTGCACGGCGGGGCACGTGTTATAAGTACCCACTCCTTCGCAAGGTACCGTTTCATCTAGACTGCACTGTGTATGTAAAGTACTCGAATACAGATCACGCTTCCTACTTCCGGACCGCACTCGCACTCGCACTCGCACTCGCAGAGAAGCCCCCGCATACAAATATGGCATGTGAAAATGGAGTAAATGAATACAACCCTCTGACTGACCCAACATGACCCCACAATCACAGAAGAAACAAAACATTTCCCCCAAAACGCCCAGTAATATATATGAAACCCCACAAAAGACCAGAGGCGAGGCCAAAGATATGACAAGGCTAAAGTTTATAAGTCCTTGAAGCATCCCCAAACTTCGCCTGCCAGGTAAAGTAATAAATCAATACAGCGAAGGGTTGCCCAACTAGACAAAAGCTAACCCTATATGATGTCATCACAATCATCAGTCAAGGCTCCACACCGGAACGTAGGCGGTTAGAGGGGAGTGTGAAGAACGTACCAAAAGATCGCATTCCCAATGATACTCCCTTGCCCCCTCATTTTCTCCAAGGGTACGGTAATCGCGATAAGTGGGATCTGGAAAATCATTCCCGCGAACGCGACACCAATGATGTTATGTGTGGGCACACCAACGAGCAATTCGTGAAGTATTGCGCTGAAGGTGAAGACCATAATGCTGGCGTTCTGATTGGACCATCCGCGCCCAAGGAGGGGTGTGTAGATGTGGCGACGCATAAAGTGGTTTACGGGCTTGTTCCATGTCTGAGGGGAAAAAAAGTCAGCTCGGATTTTCTTTCTTCCAAATGATAGCCGTGATAGGCGTACCTTCCAATATGTGCCAACCGAGCAGGAGTTCCACCAACTAGAGTTTTTCGCGGAGCAGGGTTAATATATGTATGCTGCTGAGATGCAAGGAACAAGCAAGTAAGGGTTTGTAAAAGTGAGACATACTCAGTATAAAACTCCCGATCACCAAATCGTAACAATTCCGCCAGGGCGTTCAACCCACTCTGGAAAAGTGCAAAGAAACCCGCCAACCAGATTATTAGACTGACCGTGCTTAGCTTCATCAAACGCTCTAAAATCACAGCCACGTCGAGCTTCCCTATGGCTGCCACGCTGTTCTGCAGTACCGGTACGGCATACTGCGCACTGAGGAACCAGATAGCGATCGACAGAGCAATTGTCTCTCCAACACGCTTGAGAAAGAAGGACCAACGGAAGGTCGGCGAGCGCGGGTATACAGGCTGATAGACAAGTGTTGGCGCCCACCAGAAGTAGCAGAGATTACGAACGGAAATGTTCTGAGGGTATGGGCAGCTTTGGTAGATCTTTGGAGTGGGCGCACCCTCTAGAAATGCATCCCGGAGGTCACGATTTGTCAATGCATACGATAGCTGCTTTAGCCATACAATAACTATTCACTATATCAGCCTGGGCCATGCCTTAAAAGCCCCTTTACCAGGAATGTAAACGTAGCCAGGAGAGCAACCCACCGGCATGAAATTCACAAAAAGTCCCAATCAGGGGATGATGAATTCTGTAATAAACCACCCAATTGGCGACACCGAGACTCAGGGTCGCGTTAACCACATGGGCCAGAGCAATAATCCGCCAGTAGCTCTGCAGCTTCGGATTTCTGTTGTCCGACTTTTTGTTCTTCGCCTGGTCCCCGCGCGCAGCGTATGCGGCGACAAGCTCAATCAGGAAACCAACAAACAAATGGGCGGGAATCAGGCAGTAGAGAAGACAAAACATCTTCAAGTCATCTCTCCGAAACTCGGCTCCGGAAATGTGGACAAGAACGCCATACTTCATGTAATTCTCAATAACGAGCCGCAAGTTACCCACAACTAATCACACATCGCATTCACTCGTAAGCCCAATTGCACTCGTAAAGAGCTACAGACACACGCGAAGGATCTCGGAAAAGGCCTACTCAGAACCAGAACCATCAAATTGCGGAAGCCAATGAAGGACGGGGTGTCAACAGAGTCATGAGACAGTGTGGACGTCCTGGGTATCGAGTGGACCGCAAACGCATGTTTGTACTCGGCAGATTCTAGTGGGTCTTTTGGCACTTGCTTGTTCCTGCAATCCCCGTTCGACCGGGTAGTTACTTTGCGGGGGGATTGCGGCAGGGGAGCGGATGGTGTTGCAGACGGAAATGTAGAGGGCCTGGTTTGGGGGCCCGGGGTAGGATCCGAGCTGAGTGCGACAGCGACGGGTGTGGATGTGGAGGTAGACGTTGCGGATACAGACGTCATCTTGAGGTTTTACTGGACACGCGGCACAGACGGCCAACGAACAGTTGTAATGAAGAGATGTAGCGATTAGAAAAATGGGGAGAGAGACTTGAAAATCAGTGAGCAGGTAACGAGCGTGATATTGTTCGAAAGATCAGAGGAGGGGGGAGAAGAGTGTGAGAAATAGGAGAATGAGGAGAGGAGGAAAGAGCAATTCCTCGGAAGATCTAATTGAGGAGGTAACGTACACTATGAAGACAAGGAGAAAAAGGTCAAGAAGGAATTAGGAGAGGGGGTGTGTACAGTACTCGAGTAGAGGGGGGAGAGAATGAAAGGGATAAATGAAGGGGTGGAGATGGATTGAGCAAGAGGGGGGGAGGAGGGAGGGTCCAAAATGGAATAAAAGAAAGCCCACGAACGGGAATGTGAGCTGGGAGAAGAACAGATCTTTCTCCTGCCCTCGAGTAAGATCAATCTATCATGGAATTCCTGAAATAAGGCGCGTGTGCCTTATCGGTACCCGAAAATTGAGCTGGGAAGGAACGGATTATCGTATCTAAGGTACATACAAAATTCCCGCGGGCCGGTTTTTTTTGAGTGGTCGTTCCTTTTCCCAAGATGTGCCTCATCGCTGCCGTACTCGTGGGAGTCCCACAAATATCGGACCATCAGTGAGCCCATGAGTGAAAGATATAAATGAGATAAATGAGATAAAACGTTCAGGTAGCGAGAGAAGTAATCCCTCTCCAGACCTTGCAACTTCCTGATTGTGCAGTATGATACCCTGAAGGCTCTTTAAGAAAGAGAGAGAGAATGCAATGCATGTGAAAGACCAAGCAATGCCAAATTACAAGATTCGAATCTCCTCTTCACCCGGGAATGACACTCGAAGAGTTAAAATGTTAGCAATTCTACAATGCCTAAGCCGAGCCCGTCCCACAACTAGAGCTTGAGAAAATAGAAAAAACCATACCCACCCAGAGTTTTGTCCCGTCCCTACGAACATATAGCATGCCGACTAGACAGAGACAACCTTCCCCTCCCCAAATTCAAGCCCTTCTCCTGGGGACATAGATCTAGCAGTAGGCTGTGCTACACACAAACACATAGGTTTTTAAGCAATATCATCCTTCTCAAACTATTATGAATTCACGGGCTGGTCTACCAGCATTAGTCCCCTATCGCACCATTATCGTGTTCCGCATAATGTGAAGAAACGCTATCGCTCCGAGGCCCCGGGGTCAAATAAGCTTTTTCCGGGAGCCGAGTCTCGAGTGGATCTTCTAGATTTGCGTGTAAAGAAGGCCTCACCCTGTACACACACACCCAAAAAGTCCTTCAAATCGAAAAGCTCGGTTAAACCTTTTTCAACCGGGGGTCTGCTCGTAACTGCCTGAGCTTTGTATGCGCTGCTATCGCATGCAGCCCAAAAATTAGCCAGGGCCCCAGAATTTTAGTGATATGCAATAGGAGTCCATTTTACAAATACGAGCCAATTACAATTATTGAATTAGAAAATAATATGGGGAAAAGAAGAAAGGAAAATAAGGTGGTCTAGAGATGCGGGAAGTCCTCCGGCTCCTGGTTAACGCAAGCGCCAGGATCTATCAAGCCAGCCAGCCTATCGGAGCCCCCCGAACCGCTCTTTCGGATGATAGCCCATGAAGATGGCTGTCTTCATGCTTCTGGCACTAGGTATTGCGGCAGGATTTCCAATCAGGACTCCCCAGCAGAGGCTTGCCAAGGGGAGGGCAATAGAGATGTGCTTACAGAGAGAGGTATTGCTAATATTGCCCCCAGTCTGGATCTGCGGTGATCTAGTGCTTGAATTAACTTATGTGAATGCTGCGGCAGGAATGCCAACTGATTCACGGTGGCTATATATTGACCGACTATCGCGCTCTGCGATTGTACTGAGGAAGTCCTTTCGTAGAAGGGTAGCCCGGGCAGTGGGCTACTGATCTGAGGGGCCAAGAGAAGAACATTAAGTAATAGGTGAGGGTCGTATGTCGTCTGAAAGCCAGTCGCCCTAAAGCCAAGATGCACCAAAGGAAAGCCCTCCTTGCCCTGTATTTGGTAAAAGATATCCTACAGGCACCATTTGGGAATCCTGGACTAATAATACATGCACTGCATGGTCAGTAAGAGCGGTTTTGTCTCAGGCAGTCCTCAATGCCAATCGCAACCGTGGTGCGAGAGGACCGCCCGCTCACCGTGTTGAACTGAATATTGCGAAGAGATTATACCGGTCCTCACAAGGAAGTTAGAGAGTCATTAACAAGTCACCAATTGAGGTTTATCAGAACCATGTCCATCCTACTCCTTCTCGATTAGCCCTGTACAGAGGGATTCATTAAAGGTTGGAAACTAGCCGGGGGGGAACAAGGCCAAAGAAATTAAACAATCACAAGATCTGGAAATAGTGATTGTGTCATAGGACAGCCTAGGACAACACCTGTCGAACCGAGTGATCGGTGATGACAAAGGAACTTGTAGCCTGAACGACTTTAAGCACACAATCTGTGAATATTAAAGGAGCATCTAAATAGAAAACATGCTTAGAGGGGGGTAGGGAAGGTTATTAAACAGAATTTAGAAGAGAGATAAGGGTTATGTTTTCCGGCCTTGAACAAACCGGTTTACTGGAGTATAGTTTTAGGCTAGGATGGATGCATTTAAAGCGGTGAACATGTTGGAAATTGTGTTCACGGTCGTGCTCTAATATTATCTGTTCCTGCAATCACGAGTGATACCTCGTGACCGCTTGAGTCACCTCTTGTCCCAACTCCCACTTCTGCATCCTCCTTTTTCTCCTCTCTTTTTCTCCTCTCCCGCTTTTCTCTCTGAACCTTCTTCTCTTGTTCTATAAGCAATACAAGTTGTTCGCTTGCGTTGGAGACCGCTCTCCTCTTGAAACTTGTGATACCGCTCGCTTCCACTCTTTCACTCCGGTACTTCTCAACAGAACAGCATCCGGAGATCCGCAAATTCAAAAAAAAAGCTAAATCTTAGCATATGATACGACAAGAACTCGAGGAATTTAGCCCCATGTAATAGATCCCAGAATCCCATCTCCCGGGTGCCTAGGTAAAACCAATGCAAAAACCAATTTCCTCAATCTCAGCTTCAGGGAAGAAGAAAAATAGAGCTCTAGAAACGACCACTCCAACACTCTAATAGAAGCTATAACTATCCGAGTTTTATAGTACTAGAGGTAAAAATAAGGGGAAAATAATAGGAATCAAGACGAGTGGAATGAAAAAAAGGAAGAAAATAGGAAAAGATATTCCAAATGATATGCAGAGGAATTACAGTCGCACCTCACTGTCCCGGATGGCCAAAACCCAAGGAATCTGTCCGGGACAGCGAATTATCCGGGACAACGAGTTAGGTTTTGGTGCAAAACAATTTAGAATTCAGAGAATTTCATCCGGGACAGCGAGGGACTCGGTAGAGTGAGGTAGAAGACAGCGAGGCGCGACCACACAGAAGATCTCGATGAAACCCATGCCTTAACAATGGAGGTTTGGTTTAATGGAAAGAATTTTCAGTTTTTCATATCTTGGAAAGGTACTAGAATAGGAAAAGAGAGAAGATCGGAGACAGGTATAAGTAAGGGAAGGAGAAAAAGCGGAAATGTATCATAAAATGAGGATAAAAGCCTAGTTGGCTAAGGGAGCTGCGACTTGATGAGCCCATTTCCATTGCTTGGTGAGATGGAACAGATACCTTACTGTTACCAAGGTCTCTAGCTTACACACTACGAATCCATACTGGGCATATCTTATCTAAGTATGATACCGTTGTATCAGAAGAGAAAAATGTGCCAAAATAGCATAAACTGATTTCTGTCCCGGCAATATTCATTTGCATGCTAAGGGAGCACCAAATGCCGTAAGAATTCGAATACGGTAATAGAATCATGTGCTGGGACGTTGGAGTTGTCTCTCTTAGTACAGTATGGTCTGGTGTGTTTTTCACCCCTTTTCCGAAGGAGGAAATTTCGGGCTACATAGCACATGGTCCGATTATTCGAGTTTTTATGGTATCACTTACGGAGGTACAGCGTATAAGTTTTGTAGGTTACACAGGGGGTGTGGGTGGCAGTCCTGGTTTGTGGAACCTACAAAACTTACACGCTGTACCTCCGTACGAGCATCTTTTTTATAGCTCCCCTGCTCTCGGGCTATCGACCAAGGCATTCTGTCCCCACATATTTATTTTGGCCTGACATCCTACTTGACAATGTGTCGATCATCCGTTAAATAATTGTACTCTGCAAGAGGAATCGGCAAATATAACTTAGCCCCCCCGAGAACCGACTATCCCCTACAGGAATCTTGGGTCAAACTGGCTTCCAGGCCAGGTTTTTATCCTCCCGAATAATACCATACCCTCTAAAAATTGGTTTCAGAGTGTCTCTAAGGGACTACTGCAGGAGGCAGAAAAAAAACAAAAAACAACACAAAACAATAAACAGCTCCCCACACCCACTGCCGTACCCGCAGACTATTCTATCTCAAGGCACCCAACTTCACCACCACAGCGAAGTGTAACCCCCCCCCCCCCAACTAACAAAAACCCAATTATCCCACTGTAACCCCATCGTACCAAGAACCCGAAGTCCCATCGATCCCTCCCTCCTTCCCCAATCCCATCACATCCACTGTCCAATCCCTACCCTACCCTATCACACATCCCGCATCTCTCCCGTCCCACCCGTTTGTTCATTCGCTAAACGACACAACACTGCGCCGACGGCACATACCCCGCGTTCCATCTCATATCGGGTGAGGAGTGGTCGGTTAAGTTATGATAGTCCCTGGGCCCGCGGGATGGAAGCTCCTGCTCTGCTATACGCTAGGTTTCTGGTTGCTGGGAGCCCGTTCCGAGGTAGGGGTGGGTTATTGGGTGTGTTAGGTTGGAAGTGGGGCGGGGTTGGGGTGCCGGTACGGCGCGGCAGTGCACGTAAATGGAGTGAAGCTATGTACTCGTACTGTAGTTCTTTACGACGGAAGTACGAGGGGGCAATGAAGGCCAAGCCCAAATTAGAGTTCGATAAGACGAATATTCAAGCAACTCGGGACTTGACCTATGCCAAGATTTGATCTGATCGGGGTGTTAATGATTGTGATCAGCCCCTTGAGGGGGTAATAGGGGGAACTCATGCATAGACACGAAACTAGAACCGTACGGTAGGACCAGTTTAGCAGTACAGGGTGAGTGCAGTCTGATCTCTACTCCCCCCGTCCGCGAGGCACTTTTCGCGTAGGAACTAAGAAGGAGTAGGTAGCAAGCGTGTATTTCGATCAATAGATCAAAATGCTCCCACATTTGTACGCAAAACTAATGCCGCACATATCAAAGCCCTTCACGAAGGGCTTGCATAAACGCTTCCACAACTCTGGGGCTGGAAGTGATAGTGAACAGAATAATAAAAATACGGGAGTAGGGGGGCAACTAACTGGAGGTGTACTAGTACTAGTACAGCCTTACCAAATTTGATGTTACAAGTAGCCACTAGATTTCTAGTTGGATCGTTGGTCGTCCCGCTCTGATCGCTGCCCCCCCTTCCGTGTCACCACATTAACTAGCCCAATAACTATTCACCACACTCAGGTGACCGAGGATTCACCATCGCATTAACATTGCGCAAGAGTTTAATTCAACGACTAAGATAACAAGCTAATTTCACATTTAGTTAGGATGGCAAGCCAACCACTAGTCAAAGTCCGCCCCAAAAATGAATCGAATGCCGGCAAAACGGGCTCCCTTTTTTTTACTTTTTTATTATTACTGGTGAACAGTTTTCGTCCATTGGCCGACCATATAACCAGCATGTTTGCCCAATGCGGCTATCGTTGCTTTAGAATTGTATGGGCGGGCATTTGGCTGGGCAGGCGGTCTCTCCTAATGGTAAAACACCTAACCAGAGGAAGATCTCTCCTAAGGAGAATTGTAATATCATACGTAATGGGGAGGTCTTTAGTCCAGTCCGGCTCAGGATACTGTACTGTACTGATGGCACCGATCTGCCTCATCACAAAGTCAAAGTGTGATAAAGGGGTGGCACAACATATCCGTCGGCCACTCTTAACCCTTCATAGAATTCACAAAATAGATTAACAACAGATACCTATATACGGTCGTCCAAGCAAAATTCGAATCAGAAACAATCCTATTCTAAGCACTATATACGCCAACTCGACCAATGTCTTAGTAAAATGGAGCTTCTCTTTTGGCTGGGGGATCCGCCTCCTCCCTACTCGTACAGACCCCAATTACGCGATACCCTTCTCCCCTAAGCTATCGTAATTTCCGCCAAAGAGAGCCGCCGTTTCAGAAAGACTTTGCTGAGTGGCTTGTAACGAGCCGGTAACGGAGAACAAACCACAGCCCCAAGTTTCCGCTACCTCTGGAATCATCGAGCCAAGAGTGTGATACCGATCCTACTGATCCCAAGAGCCTTGCCCCGTTTATTGCTCCTTTGGCAACGGACAGCCCAATAATAATGCACAAGTCATTTTGACAATCTAGAAGCTCTTCTACAAAAGACTACTCGCAGCAGGTACCTCCAGCATGCAGTACGTACCCCGAAAAACGGTATTGATACCGTTATGCACTGCAAGGCAAAGCAAAGCACTAGGCACTGTACGCAAGGCAACTCAATGCAAGACATAACAGTACAATCCATGCCCACTAATACAGCCATCGCTCAGTAAAAGATTGCGGCGCGCGGGCACAATGTTCCAAAGTCACCGCATCCAAAAAGAGAAACTGATCTCGAAATCCATGGTCCCGTAGGGGCTCTTCCGCTATCTCCTGCCGGCCTCTAATCTCCGGACTCGGAGATAAGGCTCAATAGAGAGAGACTGGTGATCCCATGACATGGTATGCCCTCCGGGCATGCTGGATCTCACCGACAAGTATTCGCAGTTCTGTCAACTTGCCAAACCAAGCCCATCGTGAACCGATGCGCTGACTCCCACTATTAATCTGATAGCGAATTCCTAAAGCGCTTGTGGTATGGTACTTGTGTCTCCACGCTAGGGGTCCGCATCTTTTTTGGAATAGTTACAATAGGCCAATCGAATGGAAACGAGTACCAATTCTTGGCTCGGAGGCACGAGTACAATACTGTACGGTGCATTGCTGCACTGTCTCTTACCTTAGCCATTTTTCTCCTCGAGTCGGAGCTGCACTATGCTGTAGATTAATTATCCTCCGACGCCAGTGAACTACCCAACTGCCGCACAGTACGCAACACCCCATCACTCGACCCAAAAACCACCGCTCCAATCCGACACAATCTACTCAGTGCCAAAATACCGCACGCCCCCCCGTCCCCAATGAGTGCAGCCGCACAGCACTATGGTGGACAGCCAAAATCCAAGGAATCCTGGAGTACTATACAGCGAGTGAACCGGTCAGGTTGGCCGTCTGAGACAGTAAAATTCGTGACTGGGCACGCTGGGTCGAGATAAGTCAGCAGCTAGCTATTGCATATTATGAATTTAAGCTTTTGAACGCCCAGGTCTCGGCATATCCTAGCAACCAAACCATCAACTGTCAACGAATCACGATACTCGAATGTCGCCCAAAACAGGATTAGCGTATCTTTTGTGAGGTGAGGTTTGCAGATTTAGACCGCCGAAAGCACAAAGAAACTTAAAACCCACAAAGATCCCCACGAGACGGTCAAGTATCCAAATTATTAAGATCCGGGGTCGCGGGGTAGGGTGCGACTATACTCGAGCACTACACAGCCAACCTAAAACGGATTCGGCACCCTCGGGTGGGCAAGGTTATGATCCCCCCCAAAAAATCCCGGAATCCACCCCGGGATTTGAAGACTTGCGTGATCGTTCGGGGACCTGGCCGAGCCGCACGTTCCCGTACTAGTACTAGCACTAATACATTACTCGAGTACTATTGCCGAGGTGGGCCTCGTGGCGTAAGAGAAAGGTGGGTGGATGAATGAACCGAGCAAGCTGCGATGTTGCAGTATGGTACCTGAAGGACTGGAATGCCGGTAATTGAACCTCATGCTAAGACGTTGGAGTTGTCTCTCCTCGTAAGGTCCGTCACGTTTTTCTTCGTCTTCACCTCAGGGGAAGGCTAAATGCCAGTTTCCCCGGGTAGTCCCCCCCCCTTTTCATCCCAACAGGAGAATTCTAGACATCTTAGCATGAGGTTTAACTATTCTAATTCTTTCGGTATGCCAAGTGGTGGGTGGTGTGGACGGGGCGACAGAGGATTTGGCCTTTTTGGCAGAGCAGGTGGTACCGGTTTAGGAGGCAGCGCAGGGGTGAGTGGATAGGAGATGAGAGGTTGGGTCGGGCTTTGTGGATATGGTACTTGTACTAGTACAAGTACAAGTAGAGGCGTTACCTGGTAATGGGTTTTAAGCGGTTCCAGAGGGAGGGGTGTGGGTAAGTGGGTGGTTTGTTTGCGTCTGTAGCAGAGTGGGCTTGGTTCTCGTGTCACGAGTATTTTTCCTTTTGTTTTGCATACCAGTGTATGGATAGATAGAAAGACAGGAAGATACCATGTCGTATCTAAGAGTAGGGGTTTTTGGCATAACTTCTCGCCGTGTCACAAGATACATTAGGGGAGCTAGGTGAGTGATTGGGCAGGTGGCTAGTAGGAAGGTTTGGCACTACCGTAGTGGCGCCAGGGGGAGGCGGGCTTTGGAGCATGGGGTATCACTCGAGAATTGAGTGCCCAGAGTCCGTAGGTCCTCGAGAATGGTACATATCCTGCTCGCCAGGTGAATGGCAATGCATGCCCACTGGATGCCCCAAAAATCCACACTGGGACCCAAATTCGCGATATTCTGGTATACGATTGTTGCACAGCCACATGCAGACCGAATTAGGTCGAGGTACTCGAGTGCACGGTTGCTGTAGATAGGTTCAGCACTGTGGGGTATGTAGTTCTCCGCTGTCCAGTGTAACGAGACGTCAAGCTTTCGCGGTACCATGCCCGACTTTTATCGATACCTGACCCTTTCCCACACTAGGCACCTGCGGAGCATGGATTACAACCTCCCACAGAGCCGCGATATAGTGACGGGCAGCTCCATGACAAAGTATTGCAAAGCGTGACATCGATAACCTTCCGATTAAACATATCAAAATCCCAAGCACCGTACGATACAGCGTGCTGTATCAACACCAGAGTACAGTACACCTCAATTTCCCCCCCAAAATCGTGGCCCCTCAAGGAGAAATATCGTCGCCAACTTCTCCGAAAACTCCAATCCACAAAGGCGGGCTGACCCTACATACAGCCTTTGTGCGACCGTCGGTTCTCGAGTGGCTCTCCGTTAACTGATGATCCTAGGCTCGGTGGAGGGGCTTTCACATTAGTCTAGATACAATCGAGGCCCACCCATAAGCGACAACCAATCAACTACCGAAACAACTCGTCCCCAATCCCTTCACAATAGATCACTCGAGCACGATTACACCTCAGAGGCAATGGATGCAAAAGTAAACAAGTACAGTAAGTAAGCCAGCCTTCGCGCATATAACTCCGCCGCCGCCTCCTCCACCTCGTGGACAATAGCGAAACACCCGGTCGAAAGGCCGTTGATCATGCCCCTACCTAGGGGGCCGATGGATCCCAAAGCGTTAGTCGGACAACTCCCCGGTAAGGTACCGGTAGTAAACCGGACGGCCTGACCACCCGTCCCTTCCCCCGTCCTCGCCATCCCAGGTTTCCGAACCTGACAGTACGACATCTTGGGATACAAGTACACTACTCGAGTATAGAACTCGAACGAGTGGCAGAGAGCGCACACTGCCTTCAGCAAGCGAGGAAACTAATCCTGGTAGCGAGTCGCCTGTCAAGTGCTAGTACAACAACTACAATAGGGCTATACCACTCCGGGAGTATGCTACTCTTGGTGCGTAAAATAGAGAATTGGATGGGTTTCCCATAAGCGTCTAGAACCCTCAACCCCCCTCCCATCTGCAGATCAATTCTCTAAACCGGTCACTTCCAGAAGATCTGTGCCCTACAAGTACTTGTAACCCGCCCAGATCCAGCGGACCCTTTTTTTCCCTGCAGGAAGCTGGAAGTCTCTGCCGCCTACTCGGGTACACACACAGTACGAGCACAGGCTGACCAGAGCATAATGACAACCAACCATTTACTATATATCGTGGAATCCCGGTAGGAGGCAAATGGTTGAGATACCTAAAGTCCCTAGGCAAAAGTCTCATATTTTCACGAACACTTTTGCCTAGGGACCGTAAAAACTTGGATAGCAGATACCGTAGTATAAGTAACTGTGTTGGGGCGTTATAATTGCCTCTCCCAGTATGGCGCTGTTTATATTCCTTTTGCTGTGTCTCAATTAAGGGCCGAGTTTGCGGTGTTCCCCCCGCGCTGAGCTGAGAAGGGGGAATTCCGACGTCCCAGCATATTTGTCCTCTGTGGTGCTGTTGTTCTTCCAGTGCTAATTTCCCCCCCCCGAGATGAGGATGGGTATTCGGTTACTACAGTACAGTAGGAGGTATGAAGAAGGAAGATGTTAAGGAGAAAGAAGGGAAACCGCCGGTGTTAAACTCAGTCCCTATCCAATGCCAGATCGCATGGTATGCAATATGGTGCCATGGAGAAGAAACAAGGGCGAAGTGAAATGAACTGAAGTGGAGCCAAATTACACTCTACTATCAGCACTGAATTTTATCACCGTAGCCAACATCCCACTTCGGTACAGCATCGTTCGTAGCAGCAGTGCGCTACTAGTTTCAAGGGCATACGGAAATCTTGGCGTTCCCTCGGCCTGAGCCGTGCCAAACTTTCCTGATACTTCTGAAACCGGCGAGTGCTGTGCCTAGAGTGTATCAGTAAAAATCATAAATCTACGGCATTTCCGCTGATCCCGTGAATCTCTCCAGTGACAAGGGCTATGTTTCCCGGCATCCATGGACATATCATACCCGAGTACTTATACAACTATACCCGATTCCGCCTAAGTGAACCAACACCCAGCTGACGGGTAGCACTACCTCACTCCATGCACCCCCCACCTCTCCCTTCCTCCGCCTCTCCTTTAACTCAAGTCACCGTACTTTTTCTACCCCCCCTTTTCTCCTCGTTAGCCTTGCTCCCTGTTACCCGGAAAGATAAAGATCAGCGGTCGTTTGGGGCGTTCCAAGGGCTTACAAGCACGTGGAACGAATGTGATGCGATGCGAGCGCTGTGCTACTGTACTCGAGTACTTGTACGCAAAAGAGCTACCGGAGCGCCAAAGACATTTTTATTCATGAGGACAACTTAGGCTTATCATACGTATCATACCTTTAAGCAAGACATGTGTTTTCCAGGCCGTCGGCAATCGCTACAAGTCGCTCACAAGTACTCATGCTAGGGGGAGATGTTTTCGTGCAAGACAGGGATTGCTTTGCTAGTTTACTATCCCTGCCTTGTGCAACTACTGTACGAGTACGAAAAAATCTCCATGGCACCTGTACCTTATCACATGCCGGTAGATGAGGAAAATGCTCGTATAATACCGGTATCGTAATATCAAAACAACACCAGTTAGGAATGGGATTTCACATGCACACTCATATACTCTCATCCAAGATCTCCAAAAAGTCTCGCCTTGAGATGGCAAGTTTTACACAAGAGGGGGGGGCATCGAGAGCAGAGCAGAGCAGAAGGGTGCCGTGCCACCGCACTGCTCGTGCTTAGAATACTATATCCTCCCTTATTAACGGACGGGGAAAGAGGGAAAAAAACCGCGCAGCTCATTGGATAAACGGGAGTCTGGCACAAGTCCGAAGTTTGGAGCCACATGGTGGTAGTCTGTATATTTATTGCCACGATGGCTACTGCTGCCGGCCTCGAGGTTCGAATAGGCTACAATGGGAGCGTCGAAACATCATGTGGGGGAAGAATCTGTACCCCACTCTCTCCCACTTTTTTCCTCTACTTTGCTCTTTCCTTCCTTCTTTCGACCCCTCCCTCTCTTGCCTATCGCTATCCGTTGCGAGAATAACGGCACTTTTCCTCCATAGTTCCCAAGATTATGATACCAGTGGACCTCCACTGCACGAGTACGTGCACTCCAGAGCAGCGGATATAATATGAGCGCCACATGCAGAATAATGGCTGTTCTCGTATAACCCTATCGTCTCTCTTAGGACTGTTTGCTCGTTGCTGGTATGATACCTCGTCATGACATGTATCATACCGCACATTTCTAACTTATCTTGAATTCTGGCCTTGGAGCCCTTTAAAATTGCCCATTGAGTGGGGGGTGCCTATACTCTAAGTAGGCAAGAAATACCCGAAAACAAGGGTCTTAAATTTGAATGGACGCACAGATACAATCGCACCGCACTATAACGAATGCCGGAAATTCGGGATTTTTTGTTCGTTACAGTATTGGTAGAGAGGTTTTGGAAGAAATTCCTTATGGCGAGGGCTATTCATATGGGAACAGGGGTGTAAATTCCCAGAGGGTTCATTCGTATAATAATAGAGTCATTTTGGTAACTATTTTTTTATTCCAAAATTCACAAATTTCGCCCATACAAATTATGTCCGTGCACGCCAAGAAACTAGGAATTTCAACTCAGAATTTGGATTTTCCGAGTAAAAAAAATCTCTGCCAAATGACTCTAATAGCGAGGTTTCCCTTATAAGAGGTCCATTATAGCGGGGTGCGACTGTACGCACGGATTTTTACGGATTTTTACGTTTTTGCCATCCTTCTGCCAATCCCTTTTGTTTTTTTTTCGGGTACCGCTCGCTTGCTTCAAGCACAAGGATGTGGGGCTCCCTTACTAGTACATGTAACTTACTGTGCTCTCAGTAGCACTGTTGAGCACAGTACCGTAGCCTTGCTTCTTCACTAAATGGCCATCGGTTGCTTGAGTATAATAATAAATACGGTATCATACTAAGTTCGTACATTGACAAAGTACTGGTACAATTCCATAGGACCAGTTACTCGAGTAGTGGGGGTATCAGTGGCAGTGGGGCGGGCCGTGATACCACAAATTTCCCTTTCTGCCCCTTGATCTTTCCCCAATGCTCATAAATAATGATTCAATTCTGCACTGGAGGCTAACCCTCCTTGCCCTCTTGTTGCAGTGCCAGGCCAGCCATAAGTCTGCAACTATATCTACAGTGGGGTTTTCACATTGTTTTTTTTTGCTGGCTGGGAATCTCCCGGTAACAAGATTGTCCAACGGGCCACTGATCCCGTTCCACCTAATATGCCGTCTCTTGTCTACCTTGCCGAATGTTGTTACTCATTTGGATCGTCTCCTTGCGGAAATCCCGGGTCAGCCTATGTGTACTTGCATAAAATACCAAACTATAGGCCTCGATTCGTTTGGCCTCTGCGCTTAAAGTGATTGCGAATTCTTAACTCGACTTCCGCTCTGACGGCTAAGCCCCTTAACAGTTGCGGGGACTACTGGGTGGCTTTATTCCGACGATTGCGGTTCCCCTCTTCGAGCTGCTCTCTAGAAATATGCTGTATCGTATTGCCAAGAGTATTTCTGTGCCGGGTCTCTCTTGATGGTACAAGTTGGAAACATATTTTCCCAGCCGCTCCAGACGTGGCATACTGAAACGATAACGGTCGTCTCAAAGACGCCTTCCCGCCCAGTGTCGGTCGTGAGCGAGGGACCGAATGCCGTAGCGAGTTGCGAGTTGTGTTTTTGCCAAATATGTCCCACATTCTTGATATTTCTTAAGGGTGACGAAGGGTTAGAGTCAGGGGAAAGCGGCCCGAGCCCTAAGATGGGATCTATTGCTTGTATCATAAGTCTAGACTTAGTACCGTGTGGTGAGATTGGTAGGAAGAAAGGAGACCAGATGGCCACGATGATCTTCTGGAAGGGAGCTGCACAGAAAGGTTGACTGTTTTTTATCTGTAAGTTGGGCTGCTGGCTGGGCCAATCTTGGTGACGAAAAATGCGGGATAAAGAGGGGGGGGGGTTGTCGCGGCCACAATTTAGTGATAAGTGCACAGGAGGTTGCGGTTGCATACACAAAGGCGAGATGCGAGTGACATCTGGAAAAACTTGCAGGAATTTGGTAATTATACCTGTATCATACAAGTACGGGCAAGGTGTGTTGAAGTCCCACAAGAGCGTACCTATGAGAGCTCCGCAAATTTGCACGGATCGCTATTGGTGAAGAGGAAGAAACAAAAGAGCATACTGTACTAGTAGTTCGGGGGTGTTCTTGATTTACGTTAGCGACACGTGGTAGCTGGGTAGTCAACTAGGGGATTGCCTGTCTACTGCTGGGGCCATCACCAAGTTTTGTTTGGGCTCTAGGTGAGATTATTTTACTAGTTCAAGTACTTGTAAGTGTACTTGAGTAGGTGTAGGATTCAGGTATGCTGAGACTGTGTCAAGGATACTGTGCCATATATTGGAGCAAGAGATGCATGCATACCAGGAAGGCTGGTTAGGGTTTTTGGGGATTACATTTCTGTGGGCCTGTTTTCCTTGGGCGGGGAGAAGGAGAGGACAAATGAGTACTGTACCGTACGGTACCACCACTCAAGTACTCGATTATGAGTTGACCCATTCAGTCTCAGGTGACGGCATTGTTGATCGTTTACTTCTCTCCTGTGTGTTCTACGGTAACTTGTGGCAGCTGTCCGTCCTGTTAGTTTGAGAGAGAGAGAATAGCGAGAGCAAATTTTCGACCTGTGGGAAACATGGGAAAGTTTGAGGGGGATTGAAAAGGCGACACGCAAAAAGCAAGTTTTACCGGTACTGGAAGCCACCCAGAAATGTTCAGTGAGATGTCTCAAAAATGTTAACAAGGATATTGCTTGCTCGGGGGAGATTTAGTTTTTATGGAAGTCCCTTTTGGACGCTACTGAAACGGGCCAGTTGTGGATGCAGCTGCCCTGTCCCGTCCGACTGGGAAGGGATCTGAATGGTCTCCTGGGAGCCTTGTCTCTTTTTCTTTTTTAAAGGCGATGCTGGGACAAAGTACTAGTACTTGCTCGTACTGGTACTCTCATACCTTGTGTGGGTATCCCTTGAACCGTCGGTGCGCCCAAGAAATCGGTGGCGTATGTTTCAGTTATAAACGCCAAGAGTGTTATTCCCTGTTAAGGAAAGCTCTTCTCCAAATGCCATTAATCCATTTTCGATTAAGGAAAGATAATTTCCTGATCCCGTCGCTTTCTTAACGAGATCTCTTGGGCGCACTACCCGACGGACTATGGAATAATTCGGAATGGGGGGCAGCCTCGGGTAGATTCAACTACCTAAAGATTGCTTGAGGATGGTAGAGCAGCGTGAGGAGTAAGAGAAAGAGACGAGACTAACCCTAAGAAGTTTGGTTGTCTCAAACGATCTCCAGAGACCTTGAGGACCCTTTTTGGGTGTCCACCAAAAAAGGCTGTCATACATGCATACCATATAGTACGTTGGACGACCACAATCACAACCACAACCACCGAAGTATGTATCATACAGTAATTCTTTAATTTTCATTCTCCACCTCCCACCAGTGACCTACAACCACACTTTTCTCCGCCAGCAAGTAGGCAGACGAGTGTTTGGCCATCGCTTGTACCTGTACTAATACACCCATCCCACTGTCAATCCGATGTGCGGGGGGGGGGGGTCAAGGTGAGTGAACGGGGAAGGGAGAGGGGGGAGGCAAGAAAGAAGGGACGGGCAAGACCAGAGACAAACAAAGCAAATAAGGGGAAGTGAATTAAAAAAAAAAGGAAAAAAGGGAAAGAAAAAGAAAAAACTCTACTAAGGAAAAACAAAAGGGATTTGACAAGCAAAAAAACTCGAATTGACGTCCTTCTCCTCTATCTCACCACCTGCCGCCTCTTCACTCGCTCCTTCATCACCACACCCCCTCCCCCAGGGCTCCTTTCCTATTCTCTTCCATTCTTCCCATTTGGCAGCCCTTCGTGACTTCATTGCTTTACAGACTATCCTCATCCCAAGATCGATGATGAGATAGCCTTTAGGACGTGCCTTCAAACCCACTTCACTCGTTCATATACTCACACCATCTTCCTCACTTGTCATACACCTACGCACATCTCGCTGCACGAGAGGTCATTTATACCTGTTCACCTACCCTGCCCTCTGCCTTTCTCCTTGACCGTACTTACACCGTCACCCACAACTTGCTCTTTCTGTCCGACATCACTGATCCCTCCATCCATTATTCATCCATCCATCCCACTCACCCTAACTCCCGTTAACCCTTGAAGGTGCATCAAGTGCTACCTATTCGAGACAAATAGGTTACTACGGTCCCCCAAAGCAAAAAAAAAAAAAAACCCCTCCACAGCCTCCTACGAGTAATACCTTTCTTTCTTGCCCTTCTAAACCCTTCCTTACCGCCCGGCCTTTCCATCCAGGGAGAGGGAATCTACAGCTGCATCTAAACCCTGTTCAAGGAAGTATTGTCATCCTTGCTGCTCGCCTTGGGTTCGGTCCCATATTTTATTTGTCTTGGGTTTCTTGTTCTTTTTGACGGCAGTGGAAGCACGGCAGTAGCCAGGAGTGTGAGCAACCCCCCCCCCACACCTACAGCCACAGGGCGTCCTTTACTAGTAGACCTGCCCTCCATCACTCGGATCGCACTTACCCATCGTCAAAAATTGAGCGTTTCCCAATCCCGACTTACGGTCGGATCGCTACGATCTCCTCCCCACCAGGGCCATTCCTACCACCGCCGACACTCCCCCCCCTTTCTACCACCCCCTCCGTTTCGTCCCCTTTTTCCCAGAGCCTTAGTACATTTCATCTTGCTGCCCAAAAACAAGCACGCCTGCGCAAGTTTATTTTTCCTAGCTAAACGCCCTTCATATTCATACGAGAAGCCCACCTGCTCATGACGAGCTTCCGTTCATCAAATCCTAAGGAAGATAGTCCTCAGTGGTACCGTCTCGGCTTACTTGGTCGGCGCGGTAAGCACCGCTCTCCTGCCGAGTCTTGTGTATCTGGAGGTTCAACAACTTCAGTTCTCGGCGACCCTCCAACTCGTCAGCGACGTTTTGGATTAAGACGCCTTGCTAGTGATTCTCGCCTTGGTGATAGCTTTTCTAACAAATCTAACACGCGCACATTTGCACCTTCAGTTGCGTCTACGAATCGTGCGCCTTCTATCGCATCAGAGTCGCGAGCGACTACTCGCCCGGGAACCAGCTCGATGGCTGGTATGTTAGATATGGACCGCTCGCGGAACCGTCGCGATAGAACCTTTATCGGTAGTCATTGTGCCGTTTGCGAGGAACCTTTAGAGCACACTCTTCGTGGAGAGCGTGTTCTCCAGTTCTCTTGTGCTCATGTGTCCCATGAGGCCTGCTTCTATGAGTACATAAAAGAGGTTGATACTCAATTTTGCCCCGAGTGCAATGCCCCTTTGGGGCTTGACTCTAGTCGTGGTGGAAATGTATTGGATATTGGTATGTTGTCACTACCCGATGAAAATTGTTTTTAGATGCTGATCCCGCTTAGAAAAACTGAGCAGCATTGTAAGATCTGTGTCCGTTGTTGAAACTAGAGAGGCACCTAGAGACCGGGAACGTGAACGCGAGCGGGAGAGAGAGAGGGATAGGGATCGGCAGAGGGAAAAGGAGAGGGAAAGAGAATTGGCCTCGCCACATTATGAAAATTATAGCACCAGGACACGAAGTCGGCAGGGGAGCCGGACTTCTAGTTTAAATAGAGAGAGTCGGGGGGAGAGCCGCAGTGATATGAGGGATTCTACGGGTCCACGACACGAGAACGGGCACTGGAGGAATAATAGTGGTGCTTCGGCTGGTGAATATCCTGACCCAGCACTCGCCCCGCCTACTACTCGTCGTCATGACTACGATGTTCAAAGTCTGGAAAGCGAGCTCAGCTCAAGGAATTCGATGGCGAGTCCCATACCACCCCCCATTGTTACAGTTAAGAGTGAATTTCCGACCATTACACGATCCAAGGCCCAGCAAAGCCTTACCTGTCTGGTGACCGTGGAGGTTCCTGACAGGAAAGTGCAACCCATATACCCGGAAGACTCGATACCGCCTGTGCCAGCTTTACCGCCAACGTATGAACAACCATATCACCCCCCTAGCCCGACAAATCGGAGCCAATATTCCTTTGAGCGGGAGGGAGCAGGAACAAGGCAGAGGGAACGCGATATGGAGAAGGAGCGGGAAAATGAAGTATTGGCGGCTATCACGGACGATCTTCGTTTGAGGGTTGAGAATTGGCATGGCCTTGATTTTGGAAGGTAAGGTTTTGTGTTTATACGGGTTCGTCGTCAGTGGCTAAACGAAAATAGATTCGGCAAACTCCGTCTCCACGGAACCATCAAAGTTGGCAAGGATTGTCAAGCATGGCAAGAGTTAGAGTGCTACCTCTTCTCGGAGATGCTTATCTGTGTTAAGGACAAGAAGAGTTCCGCGCCTGCCTCCCAATGGGCCAATGGCGTTAAAAAGAGAAATGTGAAATGCACGTTGAAAGGGTCTATTCTCATAAAGAAACATTTAAAGAGAGTTAGCGATTCGAGCTCACCAGGTAGGTTTTTATTATTTTTATTTCTCCTATTCCGTCCACGTAAGTCTAACCGATGGTCCAGACGAAAATATGCACATCCTCACCTTGAGTCTTTCTGTTGCTGAACTGCCTCAGTTCCATCTATTGTTTCCCACCGGTGCTCAAATGGATCAGTGGCATCGTGCCTTATTGGATTTAAATGCTGTGGAGCTTGCACCGACAATGAGGAGCCCTCAGTATGAGGACAAGCGGGGTTCTAATTCTGATGAAGATGACGACTTTCGTGCTACAAAAACAATCAGGCGAGTATCCTCTGTCAACTCGGCCTATAGTGGGACACATGGTGGAGGAAGGTCTATCGTCACGGCACCTACTGAGTATACTGCATCTATCAGAGGAGCAAAGCCGCAGATACCCCCAGCTGTTCACATTCCTCTCGATATTGTTGTCGTTATCCCTGTCTCATCATCTATGCAAGGGCTCAAAATCAACCTAATCCGCGACTCACTCAAATTTCTGATTCACAATCTTGGAGAGCGGGACAGAATGGGGCTGGTGACATTTGGGTCGAGTAGTGGGGGAGTTGCGTTGACCTCGCTATTGGCAAAGAGCTGGAGTGGTTGGTCCAAAGTTTTCAACTCAATTCGGCCTGTAGGCCAAAAGAGTTTGCGCACTGATGTGGTTGACGGAGCCAACGTTGCAATGGACTTGCTGATGCAGAGGAAATCAAGCAACCCTATCGCATCCATTCTTTTGATTAGTGATTCCTCGACATCGGATACTGAAAATGTGGATTTCGTGGTGTCCAGGGCAGAAGCGGCAAAGTGGGTAATCTAAATTCCAGATATATTCAACCTGGCTGTACTAATACCTGCTAGGATCACAATTCACTCGTTCGGGCTTGGGCTTACACATAAACCGGACACCATGATCGAACTTTCAACTCGGACCAAGGGTCAATTCACTTATGTCAAGGATTGGATGATGTTGCGCGAATGTGTGGCAGGATGCATCGGCGCCCTGCAAACACTTTCCCACCAGAACGCCAAACTCAGACTGAAACTCCCTGAAGGATCGCCTGCGAGATTTGTCAAGATTAGTGGAGCTTTACATGTGTCAAAGAGATCATCTGGGAGGGAGGCGGAAGCTGCTCTTGGAGATCTTCACTTTGGAGACAAGAAAGGTATGTTTTTTTGGTGTTTTGATAAAGGAAATAAATCAAGGCTAATGGGCTTAGATGTTTTGGTTCAATTGGTCATCTCCCCGGATAGTTCGCAGGGCGAAATGGCTCCTCAGGATGCATGGGAATCGATCGTGTCTGGATTGGAAGCATTAGGGGGCTCCGCCGATCAGGATGAATCAAGGACAATTAGTATCGAGGAGGTGCCACTCATCCAAGCGGATTTGACGTACGGCGATATTCAGCGAGAGGGAACGCTTTCGCAACTATCTCGGCCACATTTGCTCGCCATCACAATGCTTCCTGCTAGCCCCAGGAAGGGCAGCAGGCCTGGATCGCCACCGATCCCCCCTCACCCGATGGTGGTGCAACGACGTATGGAGCTATTAACCTCAGATATGTTGAGTCGCGCTTTGACACTCATATCTCGGGGTCAGCACGATCGGGCGCATACCCTACTCACCGAGACCCGAACAATCCTTAAGGGACTTGGAAAGGGGGGGTTGCCACCTCTTCCCTCACCTTCCCCGTCTATCCCTCTGCCAGAAGTCCCTGATGTGGGCTCGAGTGGACATACACCGGCGGCTACCCCACCCCTGGAGACAAACTTTACGCCTGCATCAGTAATTGATGCTGCGACTGTGTCAGCCTTAGATGCAGAATTAGAGTCGGCACTTGAGTGGATCAGCCATCCGGCGGTTTTCGTCAGAGACTCCCGAAAAGCCGTTCTCCAAGCCGTTGGTGTTATTTCGTCTCAGAGGTCTATCACTTTTAGGTAATTCATGCCAGCTCCCATCGAAGAATTGGTAATGGCTAAAAATCCCGGTAACAGAACTGCCTGTGAGTCTCTTTACGCTGAGAGAGTGGCCGGTGTTAAGCGGCTTTCTATTCAGGCACGGGAATGGCGAGATACAGAGGACTCCCTTATGGAAGAGGATTAGATTATATTGAACTTTTTTATTTTATTTTAAATTTCCTAGTTATGCTTGTCAGTCGCTGTATGAATTGTTAGGAGTCAACTTTACGGTGCTTTGGTGTTTTTTCCCCTTTTCCTTTTCCTTTTCGTGTATTATTTGGGTGTGGTGTTATTCGGGAGGGTAAAATATTTCGGGCAGTTTCTCATAGCCTTTCCGGCAGGGGGTCGTCATGTTATTTTATATTTTATTTCTTCCATCCTCGTTTTCTATAAGAGCTATTTAGGACGGGATGCAAGCTTGCCACTCATAGAGATGGTGTCAGTGAGTATTATGTATGATACGCTATTCCTTTGTTCATCTTTGTCCCGGCTGTTTCTATTTCCTCATTTCTTCTGTATGATAATTATACCCAATTTTTTCACCTTTTCTCTTCTCTTCTGTTCGATTTACTCGCCGCTCGAGGCCCTTGGCGTGGCATACTAGACATCTTTTACGACTTCTAACTTTAGCACGGTCCACTGAGACACCATTGTTAAGTAGAGTACTTGTATTGTACCGTAAAAACTGTGATAATTAAGAATGTCTCTAGGACGTTGGAGTTGCCTCTCCTGGTGAGTTCCGTTGTGGTTTTTGTTTTTACTTGTCTCAACTGAGGGCTGAGGGAGGATCTTTTCACCGTTTTCTCTCCTCAATCCAAAGGGGAACTTCTGGACGCTCTAGCGTCTTCCTTAATCATTCTAGTTTTCACGGTATTTGAAATGGCTGGTGATCGATTTATCATACTATCTTTGATGTGTAACGATAAGGTATTGTACTAGTAACGGTGATGCCAAGGCCAAGTTCTATGCACGTAGTATTTATGAACCCGTGGACGCATTGTCAGCAGCAAGGTTTCGGCCGCATAAGATGATTCCGCCTGTGAAGAAAGAAAAAGACTTACCAGTATCACATCGTAGACTACATTACCATTAAATTTTTTGTTAATATAATAGGAGCAACTTTATTTGCTGCTGGTCAAGCATTGGGTTTGGGGTCAGGGGAGGCATTCCGCATTTGGTTAGCAGGGGCTTTTGTCAGTCGTATGATAAGTTGCTCTACTGGGTCAACGGTGACAACCAAACAACCCCGGACTTTGCTTAGGCCTCTCATACCGAGCTCATAAGTTTTTAGGGAAAAAAACTCCGGGCGACAAATCTATCAAATATACAAACCGGACCATCCCGCCCTTCAATATAACTGCTTCCTCCACCTCCTATCAAGCCATCCACGAGAGATAGGTAGATAGATATATACCTCACCGCCATGTTTGCTCGAGGCCTCACAAGTACGGGGCCGTTCCTCCGCACGTTCCCTCAATCTATGGGCGTGGCTGCATCAAAGCTCAGGCCGGTCATGCCTGGCGGTGGCTTGAAGCTACAGCAGCAGCAGGGGCAACAAAGCGCGGCGTTTATGCACCTACCACCTACACATCAATATCAGGGGTTTCGGAGAAGGAAGCAGTGGGCCGAGCACTCGTGGGAGAATCCGAACTTTAGGTGTGTTTAAAACCCGTACAGGCGATAGCACGTGGCAAAGCGGTTCCAGGAGATGGCGTGAACGTCCACGCTCACTTTCCCTATGCTGCTGGATGTCTCCCTTGCTCTCTTTTTTTATTGCTATTGTGGGGCGGTCGGGGCGGGGTACGGGAGCAAGGATAGCTTAAACTAACCGATTGCCTCCGGTAATGTAGGAGATTCGTGGGAGTGGCTATTCTTGGCGGGGGCACCTTCTACGTGTATAATCTCGAGACGGTACCCGTTTCTGGGAGACGGAGGTTCAATTTTTTGAGTACGGAGATGGAGGCGCAGATGGCGCAGCAGGCGTAATCCTTCCCTGGGAGCAAAAAACCGTTTGCCTCTAATATGCAATTTAGAGCGTAAATTAGAGGGCGGGTGGGGGGAAGGAGATTCTTTTTGTTTTTTCTAACTCTATCAAATGCCAATAGGTATGCCGAGGTAAAGGAGAGCTACCAGGGACAGATACTGCCTTCTTATCATCCTACGACTAGATATGTCAAGAGGGTTATGGATCGGTAGGATAACTTGCGTATTCTGTCCCCGCCTGCCATGCTCCTTACCTCTTCTCTGAGAATGGAAGGGCGCGTAGGGCGAATATGTGGCTTTTTTTTTTTTGATCAATTGATGGAAAGACTAATGGTGAGCATAGGTTGGTGCCGGTGTCCGGACTTGGAGACCTAAAATGGGAGGTCTTTGTTATAAAGGACGATTCTATCAAGAATGCTTTTGTTATTCCGGGGTTAGTGAGGCAGATTCGGCCCCCGAAACTAAAGCTTTGAAGTTTTTTCCCCTTCTTTTACTGATAGGCAGTAGTGGCAAGGTCTTTGTATTCAGGTATGTATCGTAATTGGTAGTTAGTTGGGGAGCTCTCCGATGGCGCATAGGTTAGAAGTGGGGGAGGCCGAGGTGGAAGTAGAAGGGGTTTGAGGGAGAGCGTGGGGAAAACACATTGTTCGGCACATGCTAACCTGATGCGAGTGGGATACTGGGTATCTGTGGTGATGAAGATGGCCTGGCGGCTGTTATGTCGCACGAGATCGCTCACACTGTTGCCCACCATGCGTCCGAGAGGATGAGCAAATCAGTTCTTGCGATAGCCGGCTTGCTCCTTCTCTCGGTTGTGAGCGGCACGGACACTAGTATTCTCGGGAACATCATGGACCTGGTTTACCTTCGACCTGGTTCGAGGAGACAGGAGGCACGGTACCCCCAGATTATTTTCCTCATTATGGATCCATCCCTAAAATCATCGTTTTTTTTTTTTTCTTTCTCGCATGCTGTGGTACTACTTATTTCTGACCTCCCGATTCCCCGAATAGGCTGAAGTATGTCATTCTGGAACCGTTTGATCTACACAACCGCCATAAACCCTCTCGTTTTAAGACGGGAGCTTGAATGAGGCTATTTTGCTTACTTTTTTATTTTGGCTTCGATTTCTTATTGCAGGCTGACTATATCGGACTGATGATGATGGCTGAAGCATGTGTAAGCAGCTCCCGATCCTAACCTCACTGCATAAATGTTGTCGGAATCGTATTTGCTTTTTCTCCTTTTTCTTCTTTTCTATTAGAGCTAACTAATCGTCTAATAATCACAGTATGACCCATCAAAGGCGGTTGGACTGTGGGAGAGGATGGAGAAGGCACAAGAATTCGAACCACCCCAGTTTCTATCTACTCATCCTGCCGTACTACTACTACCCCTCCCCCCCTCTTATCGTACCCCACCCACAATATTTGGTCCCTCGGCACATCATAATATGTGAAAGCGCTGGCTCAGCTGACATTTCTGGCGTACAGCACAAAACTCGGATTCGTAATATTAAAGAATGGTGAGCGATTCCAAGAAGGGCATATCAGATGTGATCTCATATGTGCTCATGTTATATGACAAACAGGCTACCGGAGGCTTTGCAAAAGTTGGAAAATAGTGGATGTGCGGGAAGGACGATGGACTATGCTTTGGAATTCCGAAAGGCGTTCGGTTATCCGAATTGGTAGGCCGTGTCATTGGAAAAATTATTCAGTATCAGGAAGGGAAATTGGAAACAAATATCAGTTCTGTCGCCGCTCTATCTTGCTTCACCTGTGCCGTGTCTTGAATCATACGGTATTTTCTGTTGGTAGAACCCCAGGCATACGTCGGTTCATAGTTGCTCACTCGGAGCTTGCATCTGCAGAGTGAGCGCGGACGGGTGTTGGCTGTATATTAGTGCTAATGCATCTAAGACGACGAGCAAATCACTTCTTGTAGGGGCTGGCTTGCTTCTTCTCCGGGTTGTGGGCGGCACGGACACTACTCGTAATTCTCTGACGTTTGTGAACCTGACTGCTATTGCATATCGCTAAAGTTGAGCTTTTTGCCCTGATCTTGGCATTATGCAATAGTGGTCGTGTTCACAAACATCAGGACACTACGAGTACGAGTAGTTTCTTTAGGAGCATCATGGGCTTGGCGCGCTTTCGACCTGGTTTGAGGAGACCGTTTCTGGCTCGGTGTGGTTCGCGCAGAGATAATTACCTGTTTTTGGTAATATTGCGTCTTAATTGACAAGAAAAGCAAAGAGAGAGAAAAAGTCGACAAGCAACGAGGTGTGGTGCTAGGAGCTATGGAAGGGAGGCGTGTAATGTTCCTTGAGAGCCACCCCCATATCCTATTCCCATGAAAAAAATTCAGGCTGTGAGATATCGATCACTGATGAGGCAGGCCTCTACTACACGACGCAAGCCGACGACACCTGGTGGAAGGGCAGTCTGGGGGTTGTGACCTAATGGGCTATTGCCCTCCAAATGAGTTATGATATCAATCGTAAGAGCCGGATCTGGTGGTATAGGGTTCGGAATGGGAAATACATCCTACGCTATAATAATATTATTATCAGTAAAAATAATTATAGGTTGAGGCCTTCAGAGAGCAGAGAAGAGAGAAAACATCCTCCGGGCTGTGCCGACCACAGCACCAGGGGTGGCATGCGAGATTTTCAGAGTTGCACGGACTTGGTTCTGTACATTCGGTTCCTAGAGCTTTACCAAGACCACCACCACCATAGCACACCCTCCAGACCCTTCATGCCAGAGATGACTCTCATTAACCAGATCGAGAACTGTGCTTACCCAACCAGGCTCCGGGACGAGAGACGGGGGGGGGGGGATCTCTGCGCAACTTACTGGGACCAAGAAGAGTGAAAGAACGATCTGGTTCCTTCACATTGCCCGCATAATTTCCTGTGAAATTGATGATCCCTGTAGTAACTTATGAGTGCTACCATTCAAGAAGATAACATTATATGCTCACGTGGGGATGGATCGAGGCATGGTTTTTGGCTTCATCTGGTACATAATTATTCCGTGTCGGAAAGGGAAATTAGGAACAAATAACAATTTACTGCTGTTCTCTCTCTTGCTTTACCTGCACAATACCGGATCTTGAATTACCCTATCCCCTGCAGCGTTGATAGTGTTGAATTTCCCTGCATCGTGCTCAAGAGGCACTAGTTAAATTAGAGTATTAATTTGATTGGTAGATTTCAACCTCCTATGTGTAAAGCTATTACATGACTCTGGATGTTGGCTAGTAAATATCAACCGGTGCATTACCTCACAGCTATGGCTAGCATCACTCTCATGTCAGGTTTAGTGCTCCTGTTGATGGAAAAAGATCTGCATCATAACTTGACCTGAAGTGTGCTTTTGATGCCGCTCGATTGACATATCTAGAAAAGTGGGGGACTAGCTTTTTAGTTTGCATTTTAGCGTTGATGTAGGGAAGTTCGGCACTATCATCAACACTGCAGGGGGGCACACATTTCCATTCATGATCACTCACTCGGAGTTTGTATCTGCCGAGGTGTGTGCCGACGGGTGTTGGTGGCTGTATATTGGTGGCCCTAATGCTTGACCCTAGTTTTGCGGCACGGCCTACTGGGGCATTTTTGGGGAAAATATTGTTTCCTCTTAGGGCATGTTTGGATACAACGGCTCCGTTCCTCTCCCCCATACAGATTGTCTTTTCCCTTCCGCTTCAAAATGGAGAGAAGGGCATTTTCACAGCAGCAACGGTCACCCAACGCAACGGTCCCATTTTGCCAAACGGGCCCTTAGCTGTCGGACTTTTTAATAGCTCTAGTTTGGGACTAGTTTCCTGCTTTTCGTTAGCTCTCTTCTCCTTACCAACGGAGATTCCTACTGTAGGTAAGGACCGAGTCATCATGGAGAGTCTACCTAGGACACATATTCACTTCTACAAACCACTCAAGTACCGAAACCCCCAGTATCACCAAGGGTTATCCGATGTCACGGCTCGACTTCCTCCTCCTAGCAGTCATCCTGCTCCTCCCCAGTTGCTCCTCCGGACCCATTTTCGATGAAGACTATTACACGGGTGATGAGAAGGACGACTATAGCCCCGAAGCGTTCCCGGACTCAGAAATCCCCGCCGCCGCCGGCCTCGCTATCCTCTTCGGTTACGATCGGAATGACGACGAACCTAACTTCTACTCCGATTACCGCCCTCGCAATCAACTCGCTGTCCCGGAAAACATAACCCGGAACAGACCCCTCTCGGGTCTCGGAGGTGTCTGCCCACTAACCCCAAAAGCCTTCGCGCGCATGCAACATGATCCCGAGCGGCCCTTCCAGGAAATCAAGCAACCCCCCGAGGTCCGCACTCTTCTTCCGCGAAAGCAAGTCGAACCCCCGGCGACAATAGACGACCTGATCTCGGGAGTGTGCGCAGACGTGATAATAATCTGGGCCCGAGGTACCTGCAACACCGGGAACATTGGAAGCGCCCTGGGCCGCTGCTTCTTTACTTACTTGAAGGGGAACCTTGACTACACTGTCATAGGTCAGGGCGTGCTCCCATACGCCGCAGACATTATGAGCTTCATCAGGGGCGGCTGCAAGCGGGGAGCCCAAAGCATGGCTACCATGGTAATGTTGGCCGTCGAGCAGTGCCCGCAGTCCAAGATCGTGCTCGGCGGGTTCAGCCAGGGAGCACAGGTCCTGCGCAAAGCAGTTAAGCGCATCCCGTCCAGGGCCGTGGGGAATATTGTTGCCGTCGTCAGCTTCTCTGACCCCAATGAGGGGCAGTCGTTGGATAGTGTGTTGGAGGATAGGCATGTGAGCTTTTGCCACGACGGGGATTGGGTATGTGATGGGGAGAGTACGTTTGTCACTGGGAGGCATAAATCGGCTTATTATTACCCTCAGTTGGGCGCGGCGTTTGATTTTGTGGAGTCGAGGTTGGTGGAGGAGGGGATTCCTGTGAGGGCACATTTGGTCTGGAGTGGGGTTGAGGCAGAGGCAGAGGGAGAGAGTGGGTAGTGATGGGCGTTATCATACTTGTGAAGATGGGTTTTTGGATTCCTTTTCTGCACCCGAAAGGGACATCGTTGGTCGGTTGACCGTGCTAGCTTAATGGAAGAATAGGCGCCCCCCCTACGAGTTACTTCGGGGCCCCCAGTGCAAGCAACTATTTCCCACCCTCACCCAATTGAAAGAAGAGGAGGAGAGGAAAGGAAGAAAATATGTCCTCGGCCCGATACTGACTTTACGAGTGATACTATATGATGCACAAGCACAACGGTTTCCCGTTACACTGTACCCCCCCCGGCGCCTCCATTGGCATGAAGGATCCCGCCAAAACTGGAACAGGGTCTACCACCTACCCCCAAGGCTTCGGCGATGCTCGATCTCACACACGCACGATTTGGCAAAACCCCTGGCTGGGCGAACTAACCAATCCAACCTACAGCACCCGAGCAAGCAAGGGTCTCCTTTGTCTCACAAAGCACCGCACTACACTTTTACCCATTACTTCCCCATGCCATGGTTTACTAGCTGGCGTGTGCGTGCGTCATGCCTTGGTCCTAGCTACGTAGCGCAAGGCTCTCAGCGGCCTACCGGTATATTGGTTGGTATCTGTGCACATGCAGTTTTGGCTCGTGCTCGCTCTGATGCGAGGCTGCGGTGGAAGCTTGGTGACCGGGTTGGACTGAATTGGTATGGATGGGCATGCGGTACTGTGGGCACGTTACCGATTGCCATGACGTTGGAAGGGTTTTTTCTTCTCGACATATTAATTTATGACTTGCTGTGTGTCGGGGTACGAGTTTACGGGACTGCCCCTGGCGAGGTGAAGGCGTTGAGAGGAGCCTTTTTATAATGTATTGGCAAGAGTTATGGGGAAAGAGTAGCATGATATATGCACCCACTCTCTACATCCCATAAGTTGTCTGCGCACTTTTGTCGTAACCTATGCCGTGGCTGGTTACGTGCCCGATAGTGCTGTGCCTGTAGTATATAGTATCCAGTTGCAGCGGGACCTCTTGTGATTCGCTGTCAGGATTATTGGTGGGTGTCACAGCGTCGGCCCACGATAGGTTTGGTTTAACGGGTTAATGGGATTGTGAGTAGTGAATACTGGTTTTACGACGCTTAACACCGACCGTGCTCGAGTACGGGCACAAAGGGGCCTGGGTTGCAGTGTTGTCGGAAGAGTACCAGCTCTTCTCAGAAGCTATTGTCTCCGAATCATGAATTTAGAGGCCCACCGCCGTAGCCGGTGCCGATGGTTGTTCAGAGGGTCCGGTTGCTTCTGAAGGGTATGGAGGTCATGGGCGGGGTTGATGGATAAGGGGGGTGCAGTATGATGCAGCATTCGTGCCCGTGCAGTTTGCTATCAGTGAGTAGCGTATGAGGTTGTTTGTTTAGGGTACAATTGGTAGGACGAAATCTCTCCAAGGCCCATGAATTCGGGATGAGCACGAGGCCGGTATTGAGCTCTACTGTAGAGTACCGTATTATGACTGGATCGGGTCTGGCTCGGTTTTGGGTTGTGCCGTTGCTGTTGTTGTTGTTGAGACGTGGAGGTTGGGAGACGCTCATGATCTGAGACTATTGGTGGGGTGGGGAATTTGGCGTAAATGGATGGATGGAAGTGCGAAGCCCAAACTTCCCCAGAGATCTTGGGATCTTGGTTCGGCTCGGCTCGGCGGAATTGGGCTTTTGCGGGAGGTTTTTATTATTATTACTTGTTGTCTTATCTTTTGGCCTCGTGGTTGGCATAACACTAGAGCACAAGTGCTCGAGTACGGTACCGGCAGGGAGGTCCTGTCCCTTTGGTGGTTTGGTTGATTGGTTGGTTGGCAGTCAAGTTAGCTGCTAGAGCGTAAGGAAACAGCACCGGTACTGTATCTGAAACGCACATCAACTTAGATCCGGTAACGGTAACGACGGTCGTTTATTTTATTTTTTATATTTTTATTTTTTGTTGCCGCCCTTGTTATCTATTATTGAAGGCATTATATAAGTTACTTGCGGTTCTGAAGAGTCCATATCTAATCGGGTGATCGCTACTCGGATGGAAGCGGGCGGGGGGGGGTTTTTTTTTTTGGTTCGCCGGCTGGAAATGCGGTTTTCTTGACGAGTTGAGGTGTATCGTATTTATGGGGGGCTAGCTCAACTTGTGATATGATACCGGTAGGGTACAGTACAGCACAAGCATAGTACCGTAGACCTCCGTGTTGTGCTCCCCTAACTTAACTCCACACCCTCCTTCCCTACTTCTCAAGGGATCAATGGAGTAGTTTTTCCGTAGGCAATGGAATCATCCAGCCCTCTTGTTGCAAGGAGCTATTTCCGATGCCGCATCATACTTCTTGTGGTTGTTTGGCGATGCCCTATGCTACAGGTGCAAGGTTATTGGTATTGCTGACTTCACGTTTTCAGGAACGGGTAAGGGTCCACCGCACAGTTTCGCCATTGGGGGAACTGTTGATTCTAGAAACAAACAAGGGGCCTTTTTTTAAAAATTCTCCCCGGTGGATATTCTCTCCCTCAAAATTCTTTCAACTAGGCGGTCCGGGAGCATAAATGGAATGAGTATTTGCAGCGGTTGAATTTATTTTACCTGTACCATTGTAAAAATAGTCGGACCTGTGATTGGAGCCGGAATACAAATGCTGGTGCGGTGGCCGGCCCTGAATCCGATGGGAGGAGGAGGAGGAGGAAGGAGGAATGTGGGAATCAAGTGCCGGTGACTTAGTGAACTTGTAGCCGTGCTGTATGTTACGGGCTGTAAACTACTTCCTCCAAAGTCCTCCTCACCAGTACCCTACAGTACATACACACACACAGCCGCTTTCGACCTTTTGCCGACTGGCAAAGAGAGGGGGGAAGCAAGTTTTATTATCTGCTTCTGCTGGTATTGGTGTTAATTTTGCCCTGCGTGGTTGGGTTCGTTTTCTCCCCCCCCCCTCCCTCTCAGTGTCTGCTCCTCCTCCTTCAACCTAGCTGCCCCACACGCGTACCTTCCATTGCTTGGTTCCGCTGTCCTTATCGACGTGCCTTGGCCTGCACATCTGTTTTTCCTACTTTTCGCCATGCTCCCCAGGCGGTGAGTTCCGACGCAGTACTTGTATGTGGGTATCTTCTGTGGACATTGCCTTCCCGCCTGCTTGTCTGCGTGCTGCTTCTAAAACCTTCATCATCCCCGCACACAATCTTCTATACTCATAAGGCCGGTCGACCGAATTCCGAATTGTTTGCTGCCCGTCGGGTATAGTGAATTAGATCCATAGTTGAGGCGAAGGAGGGGAAGTAAGAGGATAGTATAGTAAGGGAAAAGAAGGGGGGAACCAGAACGCATACTAGAGACGGTACCACACGAACGAAGGAGGGCTGTTGAGGGCCAGTACGGGACCGGGAAGCGAGAGAGAGAGAACGGTCAAGCGAGCTGTACTTGTATAGGTACCAAACGCTAGTGCAAGGAAACGAGTGGAGAGAGGGGCTAGAAAGAAATTGCGAGCCATCTGATCTATTACTCTCTAGGCCACTCTCAGCCCTTAACCCCCCCAAGCTCCTAGCCCGCATGAAGGTTGTTCAAATACCTTGGAGACGCTGATTTCATTCCTGTCGGCAGGCCCCAAATCAGTTCCTGCAACTTCCTGCGAGCCCAACTACCCTGCGCGCTGTGTAATAATATTCTCCGAATTTATCTGACCCTTGTCAGGAATTATCCACATGGCCACCCCACCTCAATATAATGATGGACGCAAGTCCCCCGGCGGCCGAAAAGCCCCCCATGCCCTGACGACCACCTTTTTCAACAAGCCCAAAAAGAGCGGAGAAGCAAAGAGCCCGACCATACTATCTCCAACAATGAGAAGCAACTTTCCACCGGGGGCTGGCCAAGGCGGGGGAAGCGACGATTTTAGGACGGAGCCTATCTCCATCCCTCAATCCCCTAGCGTCGCATCCAGCAGGCCGAAGAAACTTGCCCCAAATTCCTTCAACACCCATTACCGAACTATATCGAGATCAATGAACGACCTGGGGAATATATTTTCTCGAGGGAGGTCTCCACCAAACCGGGAGCCTTCTCCACGCAGAGGTGGTAGTGGCCCGTTAAACCCTCTACCTGAGGGGAGGAAGAAGGGCGCACCTGACTCTTCGCCCCGGCTCAGACCAATGGAGAGTGGGAACGTTCCTTCAATTTCTGTTATGCAGCATGGAGAGCACTTTCCTAAGGATCAAATTGTGAAGGAGGGGTGGATTAATATGATCGATTCTTTATCAGTTAAGAAGGGTCCGCTCCGGGAAGCTTGGAAGTTACAGCATGCTGTAATAACTGGTGGGCATCTCGTGTTGTACAAGCCTTCATCCAGTCTTCACATCAGAGCCTTTGACTTGAACGCAGTCCCATTAAGTCCTCCCAGACCTCAGAGTGCCCCGGCAACTGCATCCCCTACATTCAATGTCTCTGCCTTGCGCCACAAGAGCACCTCAAGACACCCAGAGATCGTTGACGATGACCACGGAGGAATTAAAGGAGGAACCGTCGAAGCTTTGTGCCATGAGCTTATGTTTACGGAGAACGATAGCTTTGTGCAAGGGGCGACTGGAACCTTACCTGGGTGGACGAGTCCGGAGACAGCACTATCGGTTTTGACGGAGCTCTCAACTCTGAAAGACTTATCCCCCAGGATCGCACATGTCCTGAGTTTGTTGGTGGATTCCGCCCCTGGATTGCTCCTGGAGCCTGGTTGCTACAACACTGCTAGACTTTTGATTGAGAAGGGGATCACGCCTCATAGCCCGGGGCTTGCTAGAGACCTCAGGGCAGGAATTGAAGCTAGAGCCGCAAGTTTACAAGAAGAGTTGAGCTTGTTAAGCAACTCTAATAAAGGTAAGCCGATGCCTGGCCCCGTGGTTTTGAGCTTTGCTCACCCTTCGGCAGAACCGTCCAGCCCGCATCCGGATGCCTTTAGCACCCTATCAACAAGTCTTACCACCGACGAGTTCATGCGGGTTAATCCAGAGATATTCGCTGCCCAGGTCCATTTATTCCATTTGAGGTACCTGAGAGTATGGAATCCCGAGAACGATATCTCCCTCTTACTTGCTTCCCCTCACTTACCACCGCCCGTGCATCGTAACCCGTTGATATTTACAACTTCCAATATGCATTTCCTTGGGGACAGGGTGTTGTACCAGGTTTTATCTGGCGATTCAGCTTTGTCTGTGGATCGCCGTGCGTCTGTTCTTTCCCAGTGGCTGAAGATTGCCAATTTGCTACGGAAGAGGGGTGACACGGCTGGATATGTGGCAATAATGATGGCCGTTCTTTCACCACCTATCTTACGTTTAAGGGAAACCTGGAGTTTAGTTGAGGGTTCTTTGTTCGATGATATAGAATATGGCGCAAGTCTTATGCGGGTTTTGGAGCGAAGGCGGTTGGAGGAGGGCGAGAGTAACTGCGAAGGCATCATATTAGTTCCTGATGATGGTAGAGGAGAGATATCCTTCGAGGAAGTTGTGCCGTATTTTGGAGACCTGTGCCATTGCATGGACGAAGCGTACGAGAGCCGAGTCCGCAATGTGGAATATCCTAAATTCGTTGAAGCGACGGACACTATTTCGAGAGCCTTGAAGAGTTGGAGGGCGGAATGGGCCGACACTAGGCCGCATTACAAGGCGGGGGGAACTAGAGCTTCGAAAGAGGTGGAACAATTGCAGAAGTGCTTGAGTGCTCTCAATTTGAACAACACAAATCCATCCTCTACTAACTCAACAGCATATTTTGATATGTCTCTGGCTTGTGAACCGTCCTCGACTGGGGCCTATCTACTATCACATTATCACCAACGTCTCCCTTTGAGCATAGGCGCAAATGTGCCACTTGTATTCACGGATGTGCTCCCTAGCTTCTCACTCTTTGCGAGAGACGACGCCCTGGCGATCTCAGGCTCCCTCCACAAAAAGACCCCAAGTTCTGGATTGGCGTCACCTAGTTATGGTCCCGGGGGACAGCAGACACACCACCATCATCATCACCATCACCACCATCATAACCAGCCTGGGCCCTCCCAGTCTAACCAGAACCTGCGCCCACCCACCTCGTCATCTCACCAACCATCACTTAGGAGGACACTGTCTTTCCCGCCAGCAAAAGATACCGCTCAAACAACTGGGTATGATGAATTGGATTTTACGACCCGAGAGCGCACGGCGGGCTTGCACGGTGGGGATGATGAGATGCTTCGTGCGATTAGAGACGTCGCCGGTGTAGGGCAGCAGCTTTTCTACTCTAAGGATGGCGAGTTGGTCCTGAAATCAATCACAGACGACGCCAACACTTCCAGGCCTTCGAGCGTGATAGAAACTACATCCAAGAGGGTGAGCGGTGCATCTAGGAGAATATCTGCTCAATTCTACAGCGACACTGCATCTCCCCGCATGTCTGAACAATTAGATGGCAATATGCCACCCACGCCTCCTCCTCCTCATGCAGAACTCGCGCTAGATGACCGCCGCTACCTACCCGTGGTTCCTAAGGGAGGAACTCTTGAGCGATTGGTAGATATCCTGGTTCTGGGTGTGGAGGACTTTAGTAGACGGATGAATGGGTCGGATCCGGAGTCCACCGCTGAGAATGCGCCTCTTCTTCGGATGAACATGGATGTATTCACGATTACTTTCTTTGCTACGTTCCGCAGGTATGTTTGGCCCCATTATCTGCCCTGGCCCGACCTATGACCTAGATTGGTACTGATTCGGTTCTAGTTACTGCTCGCCTATTGTTTTGATTGATTATCTTAAGAAGCGCCTATTAGGTTCTAAATCGGCGGCTACAATTTCAGATAACGAAAGCGACGATGTTGTCTTTCCTGATTGGACGGGCGTCGATCACGTTAGCGACGAGTCAATCGATTGGAATCTCGTAGCCAAAATTCATATGGGGATTCTTGAGGCAATGAACACTTGGATATCCGAGTTTTTCACCGATTTCCACTCCGATCAGTCGCTCGGGGACTCATTCATGTCTTTTCTGGCTATTGCATCAAAGGAGCTCGCGCACTGGAAGCATCTAGGACCGGAACATGGGTACCTGCGTAGACAGGCGGATCAGATCAACAGCCTTTGGTATGATGTTAGGGGAAAGTTCTCCAACCTCAATTTCTCGCCCTTACGCTATCCAACTCAACAGATGAGTTCGCCACGTGGGGAACTCCAAACCCCGCCGTTGACTAATATACCAGCTATTGAAGACTTTGTCGACTCATTGGAGGCGAAGGTCCTGGAATCATTCCGGATGGTAAAGCTTGTTGACTGGATGACGGCCTTTGAGATATTTGAGATGCAGAGCGCCGAGTCTCTCGGTTTTTTTGTGCCCAAGGTCGCACTTCTCTCTCACGACGATGACGAAGTCCTTCAAGATATTTTCTTCGTATTGAGAAATGCCAGACGGGGCAATTCAGCTACCACCCTACTCGAAACATTGCCAAGGCCCTTGCGAGAGCTTTGCAACCTGCGTTCGGACATTACCAGCTGGGTTCTTGCGCAAATTATAGACCCCCAACTGAATGCCGATCGAAGAGCTCACCGCATTGCAACACTTCTCAGATGTCTGACAATATCTCGAAAGCGCATGTCAGGGATGGACCTTTATGAGGACACCAGAGGCGGAGCCCGGCAGCAAGTTCCCTCTCTAGTTGCTAGCGCAATTGCTGCAGCACTTATCAGGCCTGAGAGTCGAGTCTTTAGTTATGCATGGATGATGGCAGTGAGGATGACGGCCGGCGCAGTGGCTCAAATTGACACCCTTGAACAGGTCATTGTCGAGGAACTTGAGGGAATACGATCCTCAAACCCTCTTACCCCCTGCGTGGGATGGATAATCGAGAGGCTACTCGAGATTGTATGTTACGTGCCAAACATGGTTGTCGAGAACAATCGTTTGATCAACTTTGACAAACGCCGTTATGTCTACAACTTTATTAATAATTTCACACATGTCAGTTCTGAGACGCCAGTTGATGAACACCTTTCGGTCTACGCGGACATTTCATTGCCGTATTTTCGTCTTCCCGAGATGCGAACTTTAAGGGAATTGGCTGCTAAGGAAAATCATCCTGTCAGACAAAGCCGGATTAAGGTGTTCTGGAAGTTACTGCACCAAGAACAAGAGAAGCTTAGGCGTGATGCGAAGCAACGTGATGCGATTGAGAGACAGCAGCGTCAACAGCTCCGTGCAGAACACCGCCGGCAACCCGCTGCTCTGAGCCTTCAGCCTGCCGACAAGAGGAGCAATAAGAGACTAGGCGTAAATTCCATCTTTAAAGCCGTACGGCCTATCTCGATGGCATTGGGTGGGTGGACTCCTCCTCAATCTTCTGCGCGGACGGTCGCTCCTACGGACTTGCCTGCATTGAAAGCTATTGAACACGGGAAAAAGCCGTCAACCACTATTGACTTGGCCAGCGTGGCTTCGGTTTCTTGTCCCAAGACAACTCGTGATAGGTACATCTGGAAAGTTCGCACAGATCATGGGCTTTCGTATCTCTTCCAGGCCCTGTCTGAGAAAGACTTGGAAGGATGGCTTCGGACAATCGCGAGCATCCGTGGCATCAACACAACTGATGCCACGGAGTCCATCGATGGCCTTACCGTTATCTCTCAGAATCGTGTCCCCCAGCCTGTGTTTGGCGTGTCTTTGGACGACTTATGTAGGAGGGACCGCGTGAAGGTGCCTGTTGTGATTGAGGCTTTGCTCTCTGAAATTGAAACTCGAGGTTAGTCTCTGGTAAACCGGTTACTGCACAGCGTGAGAACTAATGAGGGTACACTAGGCATCGGCGAGGTTGGCATCTACCGTGTACCCGGATCCCTTTCAAGCATCAATGCACTGAAAAACGCTCTCGATTCAGGGGAAGAGATAAGAATGGATGATGATAGGTGGTACGATATCAATGCCATCGCGGGTACATTTAAGCTTCTCATGCGCGAGCTCCCGGACAAGGCTCTTGGCGATGAAGCGCTCTACGAGCTTAGGAACATAACGTGTAGGTCCACATTTTTGAACTTTAAATTTGACAAAGATACTCACATGAAATAGCTGACGTTACGGATGATGATCAACGAGCGCTTGCTTATCGAGAGGTTATGCTTCGATTGCCCGTTAATAACTATAACTTTCTCCGTCGTGTTTACACACACTTTGCAAGGTATGCTCCCATCGGAATGAGCAAGTGACACACTAACGGCCTTATAGAATTGCAAGCAATGCAGCCATCAACAAGATGCATGCAGTCAATCTTGCCATTGTGTTTGGTATGGGGCTTTCACCCGGCTCTCCAAATACGCCACTCGGCGTATCTCCGGACTTGGGCCTTTATCAAACCATGGTCAAAGTCTGGATCACCCATGCCGAATTGGTTTTCCCGGAAGTTGAGGACTATGAGGACCGGGAATCGGCGTCAGTTAGCAAGGCAGAGTCGGCCGAGATCCAGTCGTCCGAACCCTCATCCCCAGCCATAGAGCACTCGTCGCCCCGTATGAGCCTCAACGATAGTCGCCCTCGTCTCTGTGTTGAATCCGATAAAGGTTCCGTATAAGCCCTGATACTGCATTTAGTTGGTCGTTACACCAAATTTGCAATGATTAGTTTGTAGTACAGGAGGGAGGAAATATGGATAGGGAGGGGTAAATGGGATTTCCTTTTGTTTTAAAAAGTTTGGGGAGGGTATTTTGTTTCGCTATTTCTCACTCATTAGAATGTACTCGTTTCTCTACTCCTTTGCTCGTTGCCAATGATCATTACTTACCACCAAAAGGAAAGGGAGATCCATTTGGCGCATAGGGATGGGTTATTACGCGGGTATTTGTGCTGGCAATTGCATGCAGGGCTTATTCCCGACCGGTTGCTCGTTCTCATTTGCTTCTATCAAGGTGGCTCAGTTCTTTGTGGCCGAGTATTATAGTTTTTAGTGCAGCACGTTAGACAAAGCTATGATAATGGTAAGGTATATAGTACTTGTAACTGGTTGCACAACCCTCGTGGTCCTTATTTTTATTTTTATTTTTGTCGCTTTCCTTTCATCTTTATTTTTATGCGTGCATATCATTCCAGGGTTGCACACTGTAAGGTAGCTTGTGCTGCTAATGTACTTGTAATTTACCTGTGAAGGCGAGAAACTCTGACATCGCAGGAAGTGCAAGCTGAACGACCAGGAGCAGCAGCACCAAACTATAGAAGTCGGTGTAGGATGAAGCTATAGAAAGTTGAAGGAAGCAAGGGGGTAAAGGGGCGGAGGAGGCGCTGTCGTCCCTCCTATCCAGAATTTTCCAAGAAAAAAAGGGTTGTGGTGTGTGCTCCAGTCCCGTTGCTTCATCGAGCAGTCCAGGGCTTCTTTTGCTTTACCTTCCCGCCAAACAACCCGAAAATAAAGCACCATAGAAAAACCTAAAGATCAACCGGCAACCCCTTTCCTTTTCCCACCTCGCTCCTGCCAACAACCACAGCTCTCCCCTTCAACACAACCTTCCTCTCACCATAAACCAGCTTTCTTCAGTCAACACCTCGATTTGTTCACCGCCAACACCGCCAGCTCCCCCGACTACGTCGCGATGCCAAAGGAACATAAACGTGAGCCTCATAGCGCATGATTACCTTTCTCGGAGCTCCCTTAAATTCGCTAACAATTAATTTCAGCAAAATCGCCTGTTGTGGGCCCCACTCCACAACTTCCGGCCTCGGTTGAGGAGTCCTATCGTCAAAAGTGCATCGACTTGAAGAAGCGTATCAACGAGATAGAATCTTCTAATGAGGTTCTTGTCGTGCGCGTCCAGAGAGCTAAGCGTGGAATTCAGCGTATAAGACTGGAGCGGGCCTTCCTACTCCAGCAGTTGGAACAACGCACTGATCCCAAGGTTGACGATTCTGAAGGAAGTCCAAGTCCTCCTCCTACTGTAAGATCTCTTTCGTGCTCCATTTTTTCCTTCCTTCTCATTTCTACACCTCTACCAGCCGGAGGTAGCCGGCTTCTCCGTGCAGCTGCTAATTTTATCTTTGGTGAAATACTTAGCCCAAGGAGAAGCCTCTCCGCATCAAACGTGCCCGTAAGGATCCTCCTCCCATGGATTCCCCTATGCGCCAGGCATCGCCTTCTCCCTCGAGGGATGGTCAGGATTACACTTTCGTTCCTACTGCATTCAGCTCAGCTCCCACTGATAACGCCAACTCCCCGGGTCCCAATCAGCCCAGCATCCCAGCTAACATGCCCCCCAAGACCGGAAAGGGCTCTAGGAGCAAGGGTGGACCCAAGAGACCTCCTAACGCTTATATGATGTATGTCTACACTAGCTATCAAACACCCTGAACAGACTTTGAAAAGCACTTGCTGACATGATGTAAGTTTCTGCGAAAAGGAACGGGACGCAGTAAGAGAGCGTGAGTCTAAGAAGGACGGTTTCGACATGCACAAAGCCTTAGCTCAGGCTTGGAGAGATCTCAAAGCTGAAGGCCAAAAGCCTTATTTCAATGAGTACGAAAAAAACAGAGAAAAGTACCTAGAAAAAGTTAACGACTTAAAAACCGATGCTGACAAGAGCTCCATTGGCGGGAATGGAGGCTCCTGGAAGAGAGGGAGGAGAGCTGTTTCTGCTGCATCTTCTGTGGTTGCGGCCTCTTTCGAGGCACCGTTAAGCCCGGCACCCGGTAGCACCAATGATGAAGAACAGGAAGACGCTGCAGTCCAGTCGCAAGGTGATGGAAGTGGGGGTGGATTCACAGCTGTAAACAGGTAATCAATCCTTAGGATTGACGGTTGTGTATGATGGCGTCGGGTCTGTTTCCAGCGAAAATTGCATCTGCATAAACTCCTCTTGTACGCTTAATTAATCCTCTTTGTGCCTTCTTTTGTTCGGTTGTTTTCATCTGGCTCTTTCTTGTACTGGCAATTTCTAGGTCAGTCCTTCACAACCCTCAGGGGACATTTCTGTCGCCAAACTTTTGTACAATAAATTAAATCTTTTTCTAAAAAAGCTTACCGGCTCAGGTTCAAAACAAATAGTGAGAACTTTGCTATAAACACGTGATCCGAGTGAGTCTCAGTGAGCTCAGTTTCGAAAGTGACGTGGGAGCGATAGGTCGACCGGGTAACATAAGGGGAGCCAACTTCTGCTCGGAGTCTGAATTGTATTTCCCTCCGGTCTCTAGAGGACCGAATTTGGTGAAGCATAGCGATCCTTCTCCTCTAACTCCTTCCTTAACGCCTACGCCTATGGAAGTCCCGATTTCTCCCTTATAGCCCTTAGTACTTGTAAATCTATTGTTTAACACATCTACCTCATGGCCACCACGTCAATACCAACGCCCACACCTTCAACTCGACCGGTTCCGGTAGTCGCATCCAGCGCTTCAGCGTCCAGCGCAACCATGTCGACCGCAACACCACCACCACCACCACCACCACCCCCCGGCCGAGCCCCCAACCCAGCACAATCAACTCCCATAACCCTTCCCAGGGGCCGTCGCCGCTCTTCGTCGGTCCATGTTCAACAACCCCCTTACCAACAACCGCACCACACAGCAAAGATTGGTCCCCAACGTACCTCCAAAGTCTCTCAAAAACTCAAGATCCTCCCCTCGCCAGCGGACCAAGACGAGGAATCCGGCCGCGATGTCTATTCCCAGGTCACCCGCATCAAGGACACGACTGCCCGTCGAGACGCGGAGCGCTTGGGAAAAGCCGAGAGAGCTCACTTGCCCAGGGTTACGGCCTATGCTACGGCGAACGCTTACAAGATGGAGAACATGATGAGGTTTCTCAAGTCCCGGCAGGCAAGTCGTGGGACTGCACCGAAGCAGTTTGACGAATGCATTTACACCCCGTTTTCCTACACTTATGAGGCGAGGCAGCAGGAACAACAACAGCAACAGCAGGGACAGGAACACGGGCAGAACGAAAACTTAATCGATCTGGGGGGGTCGGTGGGGCCTTTGGAGGCTGTTGGAGATCACGGCGATGGGGTTGGTGCAGGTTCTGGTGGGGATGGGAATGAAGTGGGGGTGGGTGAGCAGGACGACGGGTCGTTATTCAATTTTGTGATGGCGCAGAACCGCTCGGTCGAGAGCTCGGAGGTGTTCCTGTTCCAGTACGGCGTCGTCGTAATATGGGGGATGAGCATGAAGGATGAGAAACGTTTTCTGAAGGATATTGCGAAATTTGAGAGCGAGAAATTGGGCGAGGACGACGTCCAGGTTGAGTATTTCAATTACTACGTTACCAGCTCGTATCAACCCCGAATCTACAATGACTTTATCACCCTGAAAGATGGCGGGAATTACATGATTAAGCTAAGCATCAGTCATGCTATCGCTCAATCTGTGAAGGTATAAAGAAATACTTTTCCTGCGCATTCATTCAAAGGAGGGATATTGGTTTTTGCTGACTTGCATGCAAAATGATGATAATTATAGATATCCCTCTTCGAAGACCTGGTCGATTACACAATAGAAGACACGAAATCAATCCCCCAAGACGTCGCCACGACCGGAAAGGTCAATATGAGTCGTCGGGATATAATGAAGCACATAGGCGAACTGTTCATTCTCAGAATCAACATAAACCTCCAAGGAAGCGTCTTGGACTCACCAGAATTGATGTGGGCTGTACGTCCCTCCCCCCTTTCCTTTCCCCACATATTGTCCATTCACTCCTAGGCCGACGCTGGGAGAGATTGAAAAAGGCTAACAGACAAGCCAGGAACCCCAGCTAGACCCTGTCTACCAAGCTGCACGCTCATACCTAGAAATCAACCAGCGCGTCTCATTACTAAACCAACGACTAGATGTCATCGGAGATTTGGTATCCTAAACCCCGCCCGCTTCCCTCCCGCTCCCCCACCCCCCAATTTCATGCTAACTAACTTTAACTTTTTAATAAAGTTGCAAATGCTCAAGGAGCAAATGTCGCACTCGCAGGGGGAGCACCTCGAGTGGATTGTCATCGTGCTTATCGCCGCGGAGATTCTAGTCGCTGTGATTAATGTGGTTGTTGATCTCTTGGCTGGGTCGGATTGACTTTCATTATGGACCTCAGCGGTTAAGTTGTTTAAACCTCCTAGAATGGTCGTCGAGGTTTAATATTGGGTTAAGTTAGCGGCTCCTGCTTCGTTGTATTATAATTTTGCCTGGGTGAAAAGCTTCCTTCTCACCTATGAGATATTGGCGGGTTCGCATTTTATATATAATACTTTTCCTGCCTCTTTTTTCCTCCCTCTCTTTTCTTTTTCTTTTGTTTGCCCGGTTGGGCGCGCGGGCACTACAATTACATAACTCTTTAGAGACCCCTTACCGCACTGTATTATACTATTATAATAATCCCCACGATGGGTGTCTCTGACTTCCCCCCCCTTTTTTCCCTTTCCTCTCAGATTTCAACGAATTGCTCCAGGCAGACTAATTCGCATAACTTGATACGCACGGGAGGAATCATTAAGAACCAGAAAAAGCTACATTCTAGATCCTCCACCAAACCACGACCAACCTAACGGTCCTCGGGAGACACCGCCCGGGAGCAACTGGGAGTAACTAGACCACCAAATATTTATATATAACTTAATATATATATGATATCCGGAGAAGAACAACAAGATAGTTAACGAGCACTGGTAAAGGGTGTAAAGTTAGAACCGGAAACACGGTATACAAAACCATCTATCCCTGGGATGGCTCCGAGACAGCCAATTATTCGTCGCCGGGCAAGCTAAGCCTGCCCAGCCCACCCCTGAAGAATTTGTGCTTTACGATTTTGCCAGGTAAAGTACGGTGACAACTTTTCGTCCGATATACGGTTTCACACCAAATTTAATGAAAAATAGACACTTTTAAACAGACAATTCCCAACACTGGTTGCATGAAAACACTTCAAATCCCTCCATTGGCTAGAGAACAACCATCCATTCATACCCCCAGAGGTAGAAGTCCAAGGGATCAAAGCTGTCTTCACTATTCATGGGTCAGCTGGTCGGAAAGTGACCTAAAATTTTGTATGGGGTTCCATACAAAAAAGTACATGGCAACCAATCCCTGATTCTTAAGTGACTTTTTCTCCACTATTTTATAACTTTTTTTTAAATTCTGTAGCATTCCTCCTGTTATATACAGGTTTACTGATGCACTACCAAGTTCCCGCAGGTTCTCATAAGCATTGTGCTATGAGAGAGGGTGGTGAAAGCGGCTACTTTTGGTGTAAGAAGGGCACCAGGCGAAACGTTTTGTCCTAGTACTGTATATTATGTGGGGATACATTGGTTAGGCTCGTCGGGAGAGACTATGGTATGTCATTGACCACTGGGCAAACTGAAAGGAGAAAAAAAAAGAAAGAAAAAAACTTGTATACCGCAAATCCCTCGTTCTTCCAGTTGTGTATTCAATTATCATACCGACAGGTTGTACTAGTATACTAGTATTGTACTTGTACCGCCAAAACCCTTTCAAAAAGCAAGCCGGCAAACCAAACTGGGGTTGATTCTCTAACACTCTACTGCTACCCCTGTACTCGAGTACTGTGATACAAGTATTTCTTTCTGTCTTTGTACAGTACATAACATGATGGGATGATCATTGCACCGCTACACCTTAACTTCTTCGGGTACCGTACAGTACAAGTTTACCATGCGGGATCATCATGTCGTTACCGTAACAGTGGGCTACCGGTATAATTTACACTTTGCACGGTAAGCAAAGTAACTTATTCTACTGTGCTCGCGAATGTCAAAAAAGGTACCGGTATATGGGCGGGTATAGTAGGCGTCAAGGATCAGTTCTTTGGTGTAGGAGTTGCAGAAATCCACTTATCTCCTCCGCCAACCCCTGAAATATCCGGGCGAAGAGACAAAAAGGTCCTTGGGCGGGGGAAGGGGTTAACGTTTTCAGATCAGCCCCTCAGGACGCGTGGTTAAGTTGGGTCTTATTGCCGGCAGGTTTGGTACGAGTACTAGTACGGTACAACATACTCGCAATTCTATTAAACCTTCAAGCCAAACCTATCCGGGGTTGATGACGGTGGATTTCATGAGATTCTACGGTACCGGTACTCGAGGATGCTCCCGACTCCGCCCCACACAGACCATCAATTGCGCAATACCCCGGCCTTTTGCTGTACTCGCGGTGTCGAAGCGTTTTTAAAAAAGACTGCTATTGCATACGGCCGAGATCCTAGCAAAAAGGCTTTGCAACAACCACGGTCCAATCACGGTTTTTTATTTACCACACGACTTGCTTCATTTTGATTTTTTGTTTATTTGAGTTTGTTTCACGAGCTTGTTTGGGCTATTGTTCATCATCTTTCATCAACTCTGAGGGGGCGAGATATCTAGGTTCGCCTAGTAATCCCTCTTGGGCATTTTTGGAGGTGTTTGGACGGTCCTTGAGTGAGTTTTTTCATGATGGGTGACGAATGGTTGCTGGTGAGGGTCAGGACGGCCTCCTACGCTGTTCCTGGTGGGTTACCTATACTGGTTACTCATGTTGGAGAATGCGGTACTCACGTCCGTGATGCGGAGATGGTGAGGTATGTGAGGAGTGCAAACCCCAAGGTAATGACTGAGGTAGTTGCTGCGGCAAAGGCTGTTATGGCGGTCATGGGGTGCCCACCTGAGTGCCGTATTGATAAGGACAATTCTACGGGTGTCTTGTATCAGGAACATTCGCAGGACTCGTCGTTTTTGGCGTCGTCTGGCACGACAGCAAGCCTTGGTACGTGCTCGCTTGTGGGTGAGATGCTAATTGAGGGGGTTCAAGGTACGCCTTCTGGTGCTGCGGACATTAGTGTTGGACGACAGGTGCAAAGCAGTAGCTCCTGGCCATCTGGCCTTTCCGGATTAGGTTCGTCTGAGAAGCAATGCTACAAGGGCATGAAGTTGGATCGCTCGAGTGATGAGGACTATGTTCCCTCGTCTATTGTTGTGGATGATGTTGCAATGTCTCTAGGCGATAATAAAACGTCTGAGGCGAATGGGCTTGGTGACAGCAGACACGCATCATCCCCTGATACTACTAGAGATAAGGCTGGCGATTCGCTGCCTTCTACGGTTCCATACTCGCTTTCTGCGACACAGGACATTCTGGGGGCTTTAGCTGAGTATGAGGCGGGTGCCTTGCCATCCAGACCATCGGAGTTGGACTCTTCTGTTGAGGATGATGACGAAATGGATGTGTCTGAACAGTCAGCACAGGTTGTGCCTGAGATTATTGCTGATATTGACAGGATCACGCGGTTGGAACGAGGAGTCGAGGAGGACAGAGCCCTTTTTGACCGGCTACGAGACATTGTAGAGGACTTGGAATGCGAAGTCGCATCTCTTAGAACGTGGAAACAGAATGTGGAGGACAAGGGCTGTTCTGGGTGTTCTAGGAAGGCCTTTAATTCTGCTGACGCTCCTCGCCCGGCAGTTCCACTTACCGGCTCAGCTTCCTCCTCCAGGCGAGTTGCTGTCCCGGCTGCTCTGACACCATCCCCACCAATGGTTTCCTCATCGTCAGGGGCTGGTATCGGCCAGGCTCAGGATACTAAGGAGACACGAGCATCGGTACGGGTGACAAAGACCCGCACACCCAGGAATGATACCGCCGTTGTTGATGGCGCGGTGAACATTGTGGCCCCTCCTGTGACCCCGGTTACTATCCTTAGGCGGCCCACTTATGCGACCTCGGATGAGGAACGTGTTGTTTCAAGTTATGCCTCGGTGGCTGCTGGTAATTCCCTTAAGGACGGTTACTCTGTGGTTGCCGGCAGGAAGCGCTTCGCATCAAAGAAGGCTGTCACTCCGGATCCCATTACGTCGATTCCTCTGCGGGAAAGACACCTTACTGTTAAATTTGTTCGTGAAAGGGATACCAAGTCGGTCCTACCTCAAGGTGTCACGGTTGGGGTCATTAGAGACGCCCTTAATAGGTCTCTTTATGCTTTGAAATGTAACGCGTATTTTTCGGTGGCGTCGCTTGGTAAGTGGGGTGATGTCTTACTGACATTGGCTGCTACGAGGGTTGGGGATATCGCTGGATACTATCCGGCCCTTAGGGAGACGTTAGAAAGTCTTAATATTGGTCAATTTACCTTCCTACGGGACACCCAGAAGTGTAAGGTATTTGTTGGAATGGTTCCCCTATCACGGTTTGGTGGAGGATGGCAACCGACCGAGTGGGAAGGACGCACTGCGTTCGACCACTTGTCTGCTGACATTGAAAACAGTAACCCTGGTATTGTTGTGGCTGCCAAACCCTCATGGGCGGGTAGGCTTCCTAAACTAAAGGAACGCAGGGTGAATAATGCTGGCCTTATTTTAGTTCTCGAAATGACTCCGGAGGTCAGAAAGATGATGGCGGCGGCTCAACCTCGGATCACCGTTGCGGGCAGACCCAGAGTATGCCGGCTATGGCGGGAAGATAACCCTACCGTCGTTTGCGCTGTTTGCCAGACCGTTGGCCATAGGTCTGGTGAATGCAAGAATAAACCAGTGTGTGCATTTTGCCACAAGGATCACCTCACGGCCAAACATCTATGCCCGGTGATGTCGTGCAGAAAGCTGGGTACAGCATGTGCACATGTTCACAGGTTGTGCTTGCTGTGCAACTCTAACGATCACTTCACAGGTCACCATGATTGTGATGCGCTACGCGGGGCATCATCCTCACCCTCTGGTTTGGGTCCAGCTACTCCGGTGGTTGCTGACCATACTTCTGTTGTCGGGGTTAGTGATGAATCTCGTGGAAGACTTAGGAGACAGGCGGCCGGTCGACCTGGCACTGCCGTTGCTCCGCATATGATCAACAACGGCGTCTCGGCTCAAGGGATCAGCAGGTCAATGCTCCGGTCTGACATCAATCCAGACCGTACCATGCACAATAAGGAGGTACAAGTACCTCGTCTTGATAAAGGCAAAGGGGTTGCGAGATCACCATCTGCACCTGCAGACTTGTCGAGGGCTGGTGGAAACGTTACCCTGTCCGAATGGTAATGTTTATTAACCTATGTATTATAAACGTGGGGGCGAGTAGGGGTAATCGTGCGTTGGTGTTGGATGTTTTTTCTTATGTTGATGTTGTTTTTGTTGTTGATCCTCCCGTAGATGTTCATGGGGATGCGATTGATGGGGATGTGGGTGATTTTGTTTTTGTTTCTGGTATACCTGGATGTGATGTTCATGTGTTTATTCAGAGGAGTTTGCTTGCTTTGTTTGAGTTGGTTAGGTCAGATAAGTATGGGTTGGTTTTGGGAATGTTTTCGGGTGGTGTTTTTCGTTTGATTGGTGGGGGGTATTTGCGCCCCAAGATGCTGGTGGCGGATGTTGATGTGGCTTTAGCTGCCTACAAGGATTGTCACATTGTGGTTGGGGATATGAATGCTCGACATGATAGGTGGGGATATGTGGCCGATGTCGGTGGTCATAATGCCCAAGGTACGGCTGTTAGTCGGATGCTTGCTGATATGGACTTCATGGTTCCGTCCGTTGCTACTCATGATGGTGTCTCTGTTATCGACTTGTGTGCCTTTAGATGGCAACCAAAACGGTACAGATTATCACATAGGGCCGGCCTTCCTCATGCTGCACAGATTATCAAGATTGAGGTCGACACGGATCGTCTGCCATTGGCTAAACCGGCTTAGTACACGAAGGCGATGTGGGATATCTTACAAAGTGATTTGAAGGCTATTGACCCTGCGGCTCCCGATATTTGGCAACAGGCACGCACCATTGTGGACTCTATCCCTCGCAAGAGCCATGGACGTGACAGGTGCAGATGGTGGAACGATGACTTGGAACGGATGCGGGACGATACTCGGAGGTTACGAACGATCTCTATCAAGGATCCACATCGCCGACAGGACTACATTTTGGCTCGAAAGGTTTATCGTGCGTCAGTGATACAGGCACGATACGACAACTTAATGACTCTCCTTGCCACCGCCAAAGATCCTGATATATTTCGGTACGTTCACTCGCTTGACATGTCACGCACACTTCCTGCCATGGATAATAGACATGGAACCTGGTGTCATTCACACGAAGATATTAGCGATTTGGTTGCTGCTCAACTAGATCCGGTGCCTGGTAGCCCTTGGACTGCGGACTACAGTGACATTTGGCCCTCTGTTGAGCCACAGATTGACGCGGCCATGGCTATGTCTCCAGGCAATACTGCCACATCGTACGATGGCATGAGCTACCCCTTTCTTCGGTTCTGGTTCCGCAAGTCACGGGCTTCGTTTATTGGATGCATCGAGCAGGCAATCCGGCATGGGAACGAGGACTGGCATCAGGCTGATGTTGTACTCATCCGAAAGGTTGCCAAACCACGATATGATGTGGTCAAAGGGTGGCGTATGATCCACTTGCTACCAGTAATGGCCAAGGTGACTGAGCGAATGGTGCTGCTTGAGGTCGCGAAACACCTGGAACTAAAAGATACGCAGTTTGGATCTAGGAGGAAGAGAGGGTGCCATGATGCCTGTGCTGTACTCTACGAATTCCTTAAGGCCAATTCGAGTTTCTGCACCGCGCTGCTCTCCATGGACGTCGAAGGGGGGTTTGACCGAATAGACATGGACTTGATGGCCGACCTTTTGGTGGCCCGCGGTTGTCCTAATATGTTTGTCAGCTGGATTCGACACTGGGCGGGTCAACGGAGAATCAGGTTCAGTTTCAACGGTGGTTTATCCCGTATGTACCACTTGAGTAAAGGTATTCCTCAAGGGTCGCCTCTTTCGCCCTTTCTGTTCGGTGTATATGTGGCAGATATATTTCGACCGAGGCTTCGATATTCACCTGTCCTTAGGCAGGTTATTGTCAGTTACGTGGATGACGGTGGAGTTGTGGTGGCTGGCGAATCTCCATTAATGGTCAAGAACCGATTGGAGGAGGTATTTGCTGAGTGTTCGGACGTGGGTAGGGGTAGGGGAATGGGTTTTAGTGGGTTGAAGACTGAATGGATTGGTTTTGGTGCTTATGATTGGGGCTCTTGTAGGTTAGATGGTGTTGATGTATTTCCTTCTAGTGATTTACGTGTTTTGGGTATGCGTTTTGCTGTTGACGGCAAGATGGGTAAGCATGTTGATTATTGGTTGGAACGGGGATTACAGGTTAGGGCTAGGATTGGTGCATTAGCTAGGAGGTTTGGTGGGGCTGGTGGTATTGGGGCATGGGAGGTTATGCGGTTGATACAGGGAGCATACATGCCGGTGGTGGAATATGGTCTGGAATTTGTTGCCGACGACCTGGTTGCGATACGACGGATCGAGGTTCATTTACGGGATTGCATACGTTCACTCTTCAGGATGCCCCGATTGCTCGCGAATAACATTTTGCACTCTGAGTGCGGGATTCCTCCTACCGGCATACGGGCTTCTTATATACGTGCTCGGTGCGCACAGCGATTCCTCAACTACCAGTATTGTGCCAACTTCCCTTGGCATGGGAGCATCTGCAACGAGTGGTGTTTGCCGGGCATGAAGGCTGTTCGAATGTCTTCAATAGAGCGGTTGGACACAGTCCCGACATTTCATATTGCACCTGATAAGGACACAGGACTGAGAGAAGGCCTACTGCAAATTAATGCACTGGCTGCCACCGACACTATTGTTGGTTACGTTGATGGTAGCCATAGGGGCTCCGGATGTCACGGTGGTTGTGGGTGGGCGGCCTATAGAGGTTGTTCAGAGCTACGACTAGACTCCTGCGGACTGCCCAAGAATTGGGACATTGACTCGTGCGAACTATTCGCCATTTTGTCTTTGTTACGGGATGTTCTTGCATTGGTGCCTCGACGTATTGTGATTTTTACCGATAGCCAAGGTGCTATTAAGATGTTACGGAACATGAAGAATGATGATACCACGAGTGGTTTGTGGGAGGCATTTGCTCCCCTCTTTTCGCGTATTCCGGATATCACCATACGATGGATTCCCGGTCACATGAAAATCCACGGCAATGAGCTTGTTGATGGTTATGCTAAACGGGTGTGCGATCTGGCCTTAGTTCCGGCTCGCTGGGCACATATTGATTTTGGGCTGGGTGAATATCAAGAGATTCGACGCCATCAATTGGAACAGTGGCGGACATGGCATGTTAAGGAAGGCCATCTTTACTATAAAGGTGTTCCGCATGACTTCCGTCACCTCAAAGAATTATCACGGTTGGATTTTTATGCACTGATACGTATCCGATCCGGTACTGGTTTGGTTGGACACGACGACTGCATGAACTCTGACGCCCGCTTTCATTGGGTTGAATGTAATCGATACATTGACGACCGGCCCCCAATTACAACTTTGTTTGCTAACAACAAGGTCGGTTGCTGGGTAAAGTGGATACGAAAGCATGATATGCTTGGTCTGGGCATTCCGTCTAATACAAGGTCAGCTGGGCTTGTTAATGTCGCGTTTGGTAACCCGTTTGACAACACGGCCTGCATTATTCAAGACGGTTATCGGATTGTTGTTGATATCGCAGCACCTACCTACCGATGTGAGGACTGCAATTTGGTTCATGCAACTGTTGGTTGCCCGCTTCCGGCATTTCGTATGCGTGGTAAACTATACTTTTTACCTCCCGATAGTTTGTGGTGCGAATCATGTTCAGCCATGACCAATACAGAATCTAGCAGATCTGCTCATTACACGCGACATCTAGATTGTCTGGCCAATGGACAACGACGATTTTGGCATGGGGTAAAGCTGCTATGGGATAGATTCAGTGTGGCAGAGAGAGTGAAGCTGGCGGTGAAATGGATGTTTCCCTCACATCCGAAGTTACCAGTTACTTGCTGGGGTTGCAATCAGGTGTTTGCAGGCAGCAACTATTGGCTGAGGGAACATTTGCGCAAGGATGGAGGCGATCGCTGTTGGCCTGGTTTGTGGATTAAGTTTTTGGCAGATTGTGACGCAGATGGTGATGATGAAGCTGATAAGTTGTTAATTTTTGATATTTTGGGATGGGTTCAGGATGTTGTTTAATTGTGTTTTGTGTTGTTTTGTTTTGTTTTATGTTGTTTTTGTTTGTGTTTTAGTTTTATGTTTTGTTTAGCTAGTGGATACCGGTTAGGTGCAGCTAGGATAAATTTATGATATTTATAGCAAAAAGGCCAAATTTTGGTGGCATGCAATAGCAGTCTTTTTTAAAAACGCTTCGACACCGCGAGTACTCGGGTATGGACGTGGGTGATCGGACAGACAGGGATTAGAAACCTATGGGGCTTCGCAGCCGGTGGCGATCCGGGATTCACACTCTTCCCCAACGGATACTCTGTGGTTGGGAGGGGGGAAGGGAATGTCGTGGATATCACTCGGCGGCAGGCTCGACACGAGCACGGGGATGGCACTGTACGTTAGGAGGCCGGCATCGACGGGTATTCAACTGCTATTATGAGACTATTTTACAATGTGTTTGGGGGGGGGGGGGCACTCTATGGTATGTGTATATGTGTGTATGTGTGTATGTATGGATGTATGTATGGAAGCGCGTAAGCTGAAGAAATAGGCAGGCAGTAACTTGTGTCCAGTTCTAAAGCTTGGAAGCAGGAGCGGGAACAACAAGCCCACTGATCCGACCAATCGAGACCTCGGCCTCCTTTTCTATCCTTTGTAGGAGATCCTTGCATGTCGGAATATCCTTAATAATTCCCATGACGGGGCCAGCAGTCCAGACCTATTAATTTACCCCATATTAGCCCCCGCTGCTGGAATAAGAGCTAAGAACGGACGAATTGAAGGGGGAAAAACGAAAACATACCCCCTCATCAATATCACCAGTGATGAACACGTTCCTCCCACGCTTCCCACTAACATATGGTGCAATCTCCTCAAATTTCCCCGTAACACTCTCCACCTCAACCTTCTTCGCCTCAATCGCAACCTTGTTCTTGAACAGCCGGCTGGTATTTCTCCACCTCCTGAGCAGTAACTCCGTATCATCCTCCGTAGCCGCGACAATAGCCTTCTTGACGTTCTCGTGAATTGGGGCTTCAGCAGTGCACATAAACCTAGTTCCCATGTTGATCCCACAAGCGCCAAGGGCTAGCGCACCAGCTAGTCCTTCTCCATCCCCGAATCCTCCGGATGCAATGAATGGCGTGGTCAGTGACTGGGCTGCACGTCGGAGGAGGACAAAGTTGGTGATATCTTGCTCGCCAACGTGGCCGGCGCACTCGAAGCCGTCGATGGACAAGAAGTCCACGCCGAGCTTCTGCGCGGACAACGCGTGTCGGATGGTAGTGCACTTGTGCAGGATTATTATGTTTGCGGCTTTGAGCTTGTTGATTATGGGGCCGGGCGAGTTACCCGCGGTTTCAACTGTGCTTGGTTAATTTTATTTGAGATGGCGGCATGGGGCTTGGGGATGTCCTACCAATCTTGATACCTTCGTCGATCACGACCTGCGCGTAGGCGTCGTAATCCGGAGGCACAATAGCCGGCAGGAGCGTGATGTTAACGGCGAAGGGCTTCGACGTCATCTTCTTGCAGCGCTGGATCTCCTTACGGAGATCTGCCGGAGTGGATTGGGTTAGGGCCGTGATCTAAGCGGGTCTGATCAGCACGTCGTTCTTCAGGAGGAGAGCCAGCCAGGGTGTGGGGAGAGATCGGTAAACGCACTATTCCGAGACCCCCGGCGTTGGAAACAGCAGAGGCAAGTTCGGCGTCTGGATTCTGTGATCAGAAGGTACTCAGGAAGGGAGATGCACCTCTATAGTACGAAGTATGGGCGCGTTACTTACATCCGACCCATTGCATTCCACCCTGAACAACGGGGACTATAGGATGAGAGTTGGATTAGATTCTGAGAGGGTGTGGATGGAGAGACGAACAGGGGAAGGGGAGGAGCATACTGGCAATGCCTAAAGCTTCAGTAAGGCTTGTTCGGAATGGCATAGCTGCGGGCTGATGTGTAAGAAAATGTTATGAAAGGCGGCCTATGGCGGAGAGGGGGAAGTTTGAAAGGATGAAGGTTTTTGTTGGTGAGTGATGGTGACTGCCGGTAACTTTATTACGAGCCCAGGGTAATAAAAAACGAGTCCGGGGGAGTATCGCCAGCCTCAGGGAACCTCGGTAAGATACCGGTAGTAACGAATTACTTATGATACTGCACGAAACATGGCAAGGAGCCCTGCATAACCTAATGGGGATGGAGGCCAACTCGCCGGTAGGCTAATTACTTGCTAGAACACAGAGATTGGTATGGACAGTACTTATGGCAGTATGAATAGCACTGTGACGATATATACCGGTACTTATCCTGCGCTTAGCTTCACGTGCTGCGGCATATGCCATAGTCTATGGCATCATACCACCGGTTGCCATACAATGAATACGACTAGACCTACAGTAGTTAGGGCTAAAATTGGCTGCTGTGAGTGGTCGACTTCACATCTTTTGCGATGACTTGTATTATATCATAACAAAATTGTCTCGAAGAGCTCTCACAAGTTAATCAAGGACTATATTGATCACCGTGATCGTAGTCGTTATGTGCGAGGTTATGGCACCCTACCGTTGTTGTTGAAGTTTAGCATGTTCGATCGTGCGGCACCGACTTACGGAGCCAAGCAAGGAGTTTCGCCCCCTTCGGGTTTGACCGTTGGGCTCCGTTCTGAAATATTTTTGTTCTGTGACCCCGCTGCGGGTAAAACCCGCCATCAACCTTGAATCGCCCGTACTCGAGTGGGTTCCCTACTAACTTACAAGTACTGTATCATACTAGGGGACATGTTTTTGTACAAGACAGGGATTGTTTTGCTGTTTAACTCTCCCTATCAGGGTTTCTTTAGTTATGATCATTTCGTACTCTATGATTCTAGCTAGATGCCAGAGTGCCAGATATCCCCATCCATTTTTGACAGCCCATGCAATGAACTCGAAAGCAGGAATAACAGGAGAACAAAAAAACAAAATAGTATGTATAGATATCCTGTCAGTAAAACAATTCAGACAGTTACTTTTCGCTCCGCCATCCAAAATGAGACCGGGAAATAAGGAAAAATAAAAAGGGGAAAAAATAATAATAAGGGCGGGGATGGGCTATAAGCAAAAGGGGAACAAGACAGAAATCCAAGGTTGAAAGTACAGCCGGTGGGGATAGTGATAGGGGGAGTTGAACAAACGACAATGAAAATGAAACAAGCAATTGACGCCCCACCCGTCTTTCCAAACTAAAAATTAATAGAGGAAAACAGAAAACCCAATAATGAGCAAACACAAGGACAAAGGAAGTCCCTCCCCCCCCCCTGTCAAAGCCCTAGTTCTAGCCGCCCCGCATATCGCTTTGGGACGCTGAATCATGTCTCCATCTCACAAGATATACCATCCTCGTCCATCGCCGCCTCCTGGTCTTGCTCCATAGCTCCAGATGACTCTTCCGATGTGGCTCGCGGGGCTCTGTAGAATTCTCCTAGGGAGTCTGCGGGAGGTGAAAACGAGAATACCTGATTGCTGTTAGGCGACAGGCCGGGGGGAGGGGGAGGAATAACTTCAACATACCTCCATGATGGTCCTGGTGGCTCTGGAAGCCAAAATTACCGCTTTCTCCTCTTCGAATGCAACCCTCCATACGGCATCGGCCGGGCTCGAAAGCTCCCTCACGAGCTGACCAGTCCGCAGATCCCAGACCTTTACTCTTCCATCGGATCCGCCGCTCACAATTCGAGTCTCGTCAAATTGAAGAGATGTAACACTATTATCATGGGCAGCAAGCCGGTGCACACATGCATACTTCTCCAAACTCCATACACGGACTGATCCATCTGATCCACCTGTTACGAGAGTGTTTCCACGCATTTGGAGCTGGCCAACAAGTGATGTGTGGCCCTGGAGAACTGCCAAGCAATTTCTGGAAGGCCAGAAATAAGGATCAGCACATGCCTTGCATCGGGGAAGTGGGCGTCACAAACCCAGTATGGGGATCCCAAATTCTAACAGAGGTATCAAGCGACCCAGTAGCTATACGGTTACCATCGAAAGCTATAGCGTAGATTTGACTGAAATGACCAGAAAGAGTTCTCAAGCATGTACCCTTTGATATGCTCCAAACCTTTGCCGTGGTGTCATAGCTTCCGCTAACAACCAAATCACCGTGAATCTCCAAGCACCGAACACTGGCCTGATGTCCCACTAAGACATTCAAACATACTCCCTTTTCAATATCCCATATCCGCAAGGTGGTATCGCGGGACCCGGATATCGCGGTCTTGTGATCACTCATCTTCAAACACCTGACCGTCGAGGTATGACCACGCAGAATGGCTTTACAGTCGCTGTGGTCATAGTGGTTAACTCGATCAGCTCAATTACACAATAAATCAAAATAACAAAAGACGCTTACCCCTTCTCCATGTCCCATACTCTAACATCCCTATCACAACCACCACTTACTAATGTGTTGCCCCAAGGGACCATTGCCCAAACACCCATTACGTGCCCAGTCAAGGTTCGAAGGAGTTGCCCATCTGCGTCAAATACATGAATCTTGGCGTTATCCAAAGCAATGACAATGTATTCGGGCGTTAAATGAAGCGATGTCACAACGCCCTGATCAGGTGTGATATGTCTCGCTATCGCCTTTCCACCAGTCCTCCACGCGGTCTCTACCATGTATCTCTGCTTGAAGTGGGATTTGTAAGAAGTAACCTTTGGTCGTCCCCTCTTTGCCCTCATGCTCTGGGGAGAAATTTCGGATGTAAATCCGGAGGTGGATGGGAGAGCATGCGCAAACGTTGCTTCCTTAGGGGATATTGGATTGGCTGAAAACAGGGCAGAATCGTGATGATGCGTTTGGTTAGACATGCTATACCCGGCAGCACCGCTAAGACGTCTATAGCTATGCTTCTCACAAAGCTTTTTCCATGTAAGATCATCACTTAGAAGGCCATGCCAATGTTTGGATACTTGTGATGCTCTTGCTAGTGTTTTCGGGTCATCGATGAATGAGATTACCTAAAAATGATTTCAGCTTATAATATTCAATTCAAATCGCGGACCAAGTGTTAGATCATACTCTTAAACATAGCTCATTCGGCAAAGACTTGAAAGGATCCTTCTTCAACCGAGGCGAGACATAATTGAGCACGAAACTGAGTTGCTGCGAGTCGCAAAGATTCAAAATTTCGGCTAAAAATCTTTGACGTTCCTGGGAATCCAATCTACTAAAGTGAGGTCTAGCATCTCTTAAAAAGGCATCTTCATTCTCACTCGCAGTGGACCATGTCGGTAAACGATGGATTTGTGGTGTTGGAGATGGCGCTGGGGTGGGTGGACTTGCAGGTGCAGATGGAAGAAGATTTTGTAAGGGCGACACAATAGGACGTGTCGGTGTAGGCAAAGGCCGGGGATGTGTGTGTGTTATTGCCTCTGGTCTCCTTGATGGGCGAACCGGACGTGAACCCAGACCAGATATTCCACTACCATCCATATCGCCAGTATCGGAGTTCAACGTTCGACGTGCGCTAAAGCTCAGGGGTCTCTTATAGTCACCCCCTTCCATTTTCCAATGATAAATAAAGGCAGTGGCTTTTCGAATAGGGCCACCACAGTTCCCTCAATGTCGTATCTGCCTAAGGTTGGCTTTGTTAGGGGTTAAGGCGTAAAGGGCTGCAGAATTCAAAGCTTGCTCGGTCAAGCGACGGGGGTACTAAATGCGGATTCGTGACCACAATTTATCAAAGACGGGAAACAGCCGAGGGTGTGTTTTAAAACTAGGGTACGGAATTTAATGGTCTGGCACCGGATTTCAGTTGCCTGTAGCCACCAAATGTGGACGGATGGTGATGATGAATGAACGGACGGGGGTGCGGTCGCGACGATAGGGCGTTAGGCAGAAATTGGACAAAGTAGTAAAGGGAATGATTTTAAACAAATTTGCACTCAAAACTGACGGAAACCTTGAGCGAAGTAGAAACCGAGCAGAATACAGAGACAGCGACTAAGGTTAAATCTAGAGCATAAGCGGGGGACAATAGATGAGTGTGTAGATGTAGGGATGGAAGGAGCGGATGTAGTGGATGAAATAGGAGGAATGCTGCTGTGTTGCAACGTGCTGGCTGGCTTCGAGTGTGTAGGTGAGGATGGAGGAGTGGGGGGAGTTGAGGAGAGAAGGCCCGAAGAAGGTACCTGTAAGGAGGATAAGTATTGTATGCGATGTGGAGTGGATGTGTTTGAGTTTGTCTGTAGATAGGTTTAGAAGGAGTTCGATGGGGGGGGTTCTGGATTTTGGCCACAGAGACAAGGCGAGACGAGACGACTGGGGGGCGAGAAGTTCAAGGAGTCGAGGTGATCTGACAGCAAGCGAAAGAATAGGGAATTAGGAAGACCCTTCCTCGGGCTTATTTTGTTTTATTTTTTTCTTCTCAATGAAAAGGAGAGGGGGGGGGTTAGAGTGAGGTGAGGAAGAAAGAAAAAGAAAAAGAGGAGACAATAGTAGGGTGCGTGTCTCCTCCTGTCTGCAAGAGGTGTGTGGGGTGGAGGAAGTGATAGAAGAGAGCGAGTGACACTCTATTTCTCCTCTTCCTACATGGTATCGTGCCTCAAAATCTACCCAACTAAGCGCAAGGGGCGACCGTGCTTGCCAAATACAGTACCGGCAGTCGAGCAGAAATGCTCACAGAATGATATTGGCAAATGGAATAGAACGAGGAGAAAAAACTGATGTGCTGACAGGTACAATTTTGTCTTTGAATTCTATGCAAAGTCTAAAGAGGAAAGCAAAGAGGCGAAAGAAAAAAGAAAATGAGGGAAAACTTCAACCTGAAAGGTCTGACAGGAAACGCACCCTAATTCCGGGCTGTATGATACAGTATTGGAGGTAGCAGGAAGGAGGAAGGAGGAAAGGGGGGGTGATTACCGGTGGTAGCATGCGGAGAGGGTGGGAAGGCCCACTGACCACCGCTTCACCAGCCAGCAAGGATGATCTGCAGAACATAAAATAATAGATTTATGATACCTGACTTGTCTGACGAACCCGTTAAGGGCGGCTCGCCATGTCCACCCTAAACGCCTACTGTGCGGGACAGAAGCTGCGATGGAGCAAAAAGGGCGTTAAGGCCGCCGGTGAGCTTCTCTGCTTCACACTGTCTGATGGCCGATCAGCGCAGCAGCATACGAAAAGAACCAACCGCCAACATCGGAGAAGTGCAGCGGCTTTGAACCTTTTCTCCAACCCTAAGCTCTCGCTCCATCAGTCGATATCGCCACAGGCGACAGCGTAAGACTGAACCGCAGAAAAACGTAGCTAGAGGAGGGTGAGAGGCGCCAGACGAGGGCGAGGGGAAGAGGGGTTAAATGACGACAGAGCAATACAATAATGCCCAGCCTACCTTATGCCTGCATGAGTACCCTAATAGGATTTAAACCTATCGTATATCCAATACTCCAAACGCCACACACTCCTGATTCTGGTATTGGGATCTGAAATAAAGGAGTGGTCTTGTATCCTTTACACGTGAAGAAGGCTGAGGCCGGTAGCAGCTGAACATTCTGCGAAAAGAACTCTTGATCAATGATGTACGAGTATGGCCCAAGCTTACTTCCGAACCCGACTAAAGTAAAGCGTTACTACCGGACGGATCATGGTAATTAGCCTTTGGAGTGTAGTGACCTATGGGCGCATCAAATTCTGGCGCTACGGTATTCTTTCCCTAAGCGGTACTGAGGACTCAGTTTGCCGCCGCAGCAACGATCGCCCTGAACCAAACACTAGACAATAAACGATACCGGCACACCTAGGCACTGCTTCAGTGGTCTAAAAGAGTTAAATCTAATATGGTGCTGTTGAGGGAACCGTTGGGAAACACCTAGTGTGCTTTGATATTTTTAAACTTGCACAGCTGTTTTTGTCATAGCTGGTCATCATGTTTGGTAGTTAAAAGGACGGCTCTGGGGACATGTACAAGTGGAAGACGACGAGGTCCGGAATTGTCCTGAAGGTGGGACTTGATCGGACAGTTCTTTTTATCTTTGTTTTCCTTTGATCTTCGGCCTATTGTGAGATCGACAAACCCTTCTGCCAAATACCCACAAAAGAATGCCGGTAACCGGAGAACATCCGTCAGTGCCTTGGAGTTCGGTGCCATAATATTTCCTAGTATCATACTCTCCCTTTTTGTAGTAAGCTATATCAGGCGGGCCAGAGATCAGCAAATCATAGGTGGTCACTCGCTAACAACATTTTCTAGGAGTTTATACCCCCGAGGTCCAGTAATTTAATTTGAAAAAGGTTTTATATGAGATATACCATTATCGTCGTGATCATGTCCCAATATCGTCGCCAAAACCAATAAGAAACGGCTCTGCACGTGTTCATGCCATCGTACCAACCTTTTATCTACGGGGTGAATCATGAATGCCAAGCTAGTGGAATTATGCGTGTCCCGGAACGGCAGACTAAACAAAAGGTATGAGGAAAGGGGAAAATGAGAGAGAAATGAGGAAGAAGAGGCCAGAAGAAGAAAGTACAATCCGAAATGAAAAACTAACTACACAGCCAACGCTGGTTGGAATAGCCTTGCTAATAATGTCTAGCGAGAGCGCTTTCAATGAGGCTGGGTATCCGATCTTACACTCTTCATTTCTCCATATTTGCCTCTCTCCTTGGTAGTATCATATGCCTGGAGCAGTCGTGACTGTCCTTCGTCCGCCTGAGAAAAGGCATACCCTCTTTGTTTCCGCATTCGTTGTACCTGGCGTACCTTACGAATAGCCTTCTGAAACTGTTCCATTCTATCAAATCATTAGCATTCGTGTTAAAAGCCGGACTCTGGCTTTACCTTGGCCTATAATCCTGAATGTTGTACTTTTGGATCTCCTGAATGTGGTGATAGGTTTGTGGGAAGTACATGCGCTTGGCGCTGCACGATTGTTAGCTAATCCTGCGCAGGGGGTATCGATTACTCATCAACTTACTATTTCCAGGCAAAGTCTCGGATTAAGCATAGGCAGGGGAGAATGACAACCATAGCCCAAAATACTGGTGAGGTAATAAGCCTGCCAAGGATGCCGTGGTATTCCTCGGAGAAACCAAGCATAGGAGCTACTGTAGCGTATGCGGGCATAAATCCCATCCATATCAGCATAGAGCCGGGAATAGCCATGACGGCATATTTGGTCCACATACTAAACTCGTGTCAACAAATGAAGAGGATATGGTGGGTAGCAGATATCGGTACGCACTTAGTTACAAGCGCCGCCTTTCCTAGGACGGTAGCTAGAACGGCTGTGTACAGCGCGGTTCCCCATAACCAATGGCCGGCCGGCTTCCCATCTGCCTGAGGATGGTCGAACAGGAATATCAATTCCGAAACAATATACAGAACGAGCGAGTGGTAGAATCCATTCACCAACCATGCCCAAAAACTAGTTTGTTTAAACTAAGAACAGGTCAGGACCAGCGGAGTCACAAAGAGGGTGTTTGTGGCAGACGTACGAAAAGGCCCTTTTGGCTTAACTGATATAATTGTGGATAACGATCGAGTAATCTTGCACTTATGAATTGATCAAAGACACCCATGACCAATGGAGGCAGGACAGTAAAGAAGACGTTGTAGAATGAGAGTGTCCACGATTCATAGATGACTTGCCCGGAAAACCCATTTTGGAAGGAGAACTACTGTATATTAGGACTGCAAAAATGAAATAAGGTGGGGTGTACAAACCCAAAACTGCGTCATGTACAAGGTAATATTCTTGTAAAACGAGTAAAGGATGACCTTACTGATACGCTGGTAGCTCCAAGCTCCATGGACAAGCAGCAGTTTGCGGAGAAACCGGAATTGGCCAATAGCAACGTCTGCGCTACGTGCAGCCTGCAAACCTTCCACCCCGCTTATGCCAACGCCGACATGGGCTGCCTGAATCATACTAACATCATTTGCACCGTCTCCAATAGCGAGCAGGATGGCTTTGAGGTGGCGTTTCACAAGCTTGACAACAAGAGCCTTTTGAAGGGGAGAGACACGGCTAGAAAAAACTCAGCGAGATTTGGTGATGTAGGGGCGAAGAAAAACATACCAACAGATGACAGCCTTGCATAGAACAGCAAGGTCAAGAAAAGTCTTTTCTAGATCCCTCTCAAGGGCGAAAGTGAGGGAGCGGCCGTCGATGATTAGAGCTAGGGCCTAGACTAATGAGTACAAATTCTGTCATACCGCTGGAGGGATTTCACCTCTGGCTCAGCACCGGAGTTCTTTTGCGCTTTGATAGCTGCCAATTTCTTACTCAAATCGTTTCTTGTACTTTCCATATCCTCTTCGTTGACAATGACTAAGTTCATATCTTCACTGATGAGTTTACAACTCATTCCAATGTTGATAGCGGTTTCTTGTCTATCACCGGTTAAAACCCTATGCAGCGTCAGTATCATTGCCTATCGGCCTGAAAGGGCATCCGCAAGCGGTTTAAGTTCATACCAAACTTTGATGCCGGCCGTTTGTAATGTGTGAATCGTGTCGGGAACGCCATCTTGGAGTCTGTCTTCAATAGCTGTCGCACCAAGGAGATACAGTTCTTTTTCAATGAGTTCTGCAGCTTTATCAAGTTCCTCTCCACGATTATTTATTGTCGTAGCAGCCTTATCGTAGATAGCCGACCATTGGCGATATTCCTCATCAGGAATCTCTCGCATGGCCAAACAAAGGGTTCTTAGCCCTTCGGTAGCATAATCCTCCAAGTGCTGGAGTGTTGCCTCAACCATCGGATTGTCCCTTGATAGCCTCTCCATGATAACGGTATCAGCGCCTTTGCAGTAAATTCTAATCTTCCCATCAGGGCATCTAAGAATTGCAGACATCCTTTTCCTGGTCGAATTGAATTCGCAGATATTGAGCAATTCATAGTCGTGTTCCCGACCTTCGACTAGTACGGTGACACTCTTTGGCTTGCGGGCAAGGAAGCGATATCCTAGTTGAACAGCGCCTTCAACGAGAGCACCTTCGTCCGGGGAAGCAGCTTGATATTTTATTTCGTTGGGATTGTTGTCTTTGCGCTCTGGGATGACAGTGTGACAAGTAGCGAGGAGAGTAAGGAAGTGATGCATGACTTCACGGGAAGAGTGAGATTTGAGATTTTCCTTTAGTCTTGTGAAGTCGTGTATTCCAACCTCGACACCGTCTTGGACAGTTGCACGGCAGTCTTCCGGAACCTCATCGGCATAGCATATACCAGCAATTGAGCACTGCCGAAACTCCATCATATTGCAGGTAAGGGTACCAGTTTTGTCAGAAAAGATGTACTCGATCTGCCCCAACTCTTCAACAAGGCTCGAAGTTCTGCAGACGGCGGGAGTGTCCGTATCCGGATAGTAAATGTCGAGGTCAGAGTTGATGAGGAACGCATGCGAATATTTAACGATCTCAACGGTGACAAATAAACTGGAAAGGGTTAGCGTGGCTCTT
>Ga0307513_10000206_pt1 | contig 85338 bp, 82 predicted proteins | sample 15_EM_MG_FD_202174 | JGI IMG/M metagenome (GOLD analysis project Ga0307513, IMG submission 202174) | Populus trichocarpa ectomycorrhiza microbial communities from riparian zone in the Pacific Northwest, United States - 15_EM | ecosystem: Host-associated > Plants > Roots > Unclassified | place...
TATTGGTATTCCTCCCCACCCCTTCTGGATGCGCCGAGGAGCGCAGGTTCAGGCGGATCAGGGATCGCGTCTGTTTGAGCGAAGCGAGTTTAGCGAGACCCCGCCTGAACCGAGCACCGCAGGTTGCCCGCAGCGAAGCGAAGGGACGCAGCAAGTAGGGTCGCCTTTTCTTTTGCTTACTTTACTTTTGGCGAAGCAAAAGAAAAGTGAGTTGCCGCCGGGCAACCCCCGGCCAGCAGGACGCAGCAAAAAGCACAAAGGCCGAACAACCCAATCGCTATCAATTCAGGAGCTACAAGCCAAGACACCACCTGGGCTAGAGGCCGAAATCGCTAAAAATCAACGAAACCCGTACAACCCCGCCGGGTTGTCGACAAGAATCTTCCGCCGCACCGCATCCGACGGCACCCACGAAAACAGCAAGTCGTACAAATCCACATCCGAAGGCGGCGGATTCCGCCCCGGATGCGGCCAGTTGCTTGCCCAGAGACAGCGCTCGGGAAACTTCTCAGCCAGCGTGCGCGCAATCAGGCTCACGTCGTCATAGCCCGGCGCGCCGACTTTGGAGGTTTCATACGGCGCCGACAGCTTGATCCAAACGTTGCCCGTGTCCAGCACACGCAGCAGCGACTGGAAGGCAGGGTGGTCGGGTTTGACGGGTTCGAGGAACTTGCCGTTGTGGTCGATCACCAGCTTGCAGGGCAGGCGTTTAAGCACCTCTTCATGCTCAGGGAAATTGCGGCCGTCCAGCTGCAGGTTGACCATCCAGTCCATCGCGGCCAGGCGTGCGGCCATGGGCTCGAGCGAACTCCATTCGAGCACTGGATTGATCATCATGTAGCGCACGCCGCAGATGCCGCCATCGTCCAGGCGCTTCAGTTCAGCGTCGGTCACGTCGGGCGCCACCAGCGCGATGCCGCGGCCTGACTCGCCGAGCTGCGCCACGGCGTCCAGCGTGCAGCTGTTGTCAAAACCGTAAGCCGAGGGCTGGACGATGACGGCGCGGCTCAGGCCCAGCGCTTTTTGCACTTCGCGGTAGGTGGAGACCGGCAAATGCGGCGGCACCCAGGCCACGTTGGGCACCATGGGGTATTTGTCCTCGTAGATGTGGACGTGGCAGTCGCACGCGCCGGCGTAGGTCGTGTTCTGGGTGGCTTGCATAAAAACTTTCGAAAAGAAGGGGTACGTATTTCAGGCGGCTTGTGGCGCGCGCGTGGACTGCCGCCAGCGCATGGCCTGCTGCGCATTCACCGCGCCCTTGGGCGCGCGACCCTGCATCAGCTCGGCCACCTGCGCCACCGTTTCCATGGCCTGGTGCTCCACTGCCGGCGGCGTGAGGCCGCCGATATGCGGCGAGGCGATCACGCGCGGGTGCGCAGCCACGCGGGGCGAAGGCATCTGGTCAGGCGCCCGGCCCACGTCGACAGCGCTGCCGGCAATGGTGCCGGCGTCCAGCGCGGCGATCAGCGCGTCCTCATCGACCAGATTGCCGCGCGAGGCGTTGATGAAAAATGCGCCGGGTTTCATCGCGCCAAAGGTCGTCGCGTTCATCATGTTCTCAGTAGCCTCCGTCGCGGCGGCCAGGCAGACCACGTAGTCAGAGCGTTGCAGCAGCGGCAAGAGCTCAACCTGCTCCAGCTCCTTGCGGCCGGTGGGCGTGTAGGGATCGTGCACCACGATATGCATGCCGAATGCCAGCGCCACGTCGCACAGGTACTGGCTGATCTGGCCGAAGCCGATCACGCCCAGGGTGGCGCCGCGCAACTCGCGGCCCATGGTGGGTGTCACGGGCCGGCCCGCATGGTAGTCGGCCGTGGTTGCGCTGATGTGGCGACTGAGGTCAATCATCACGCCGATGATCCACTCGCTCACTGAGGGGATGAAGCCCGCGCTGGCCTGCGTGACCAGCACACCGTGGCGGCTGGCGGCCGGCACGTCGATGTTGCGGATGTCAATGGCGCAGCGCACAAAGGCCAGCAGGCGCGGCAGCGCCGCAAACAACGCCTCGTCGCCCACCGTCTGGCGATAGGAAATGATGACCTCGCAATCACCGGCCAGCGCGGTCAGTTCGCTGGAGGAAAGATCGGTGTCGCCGGGGTTGAAGCGCACGTCGGCAATGGCCTTGAGCGCCGTGATCGCGCGGTCGCCGAAATAGTGCGCGAGTTTGCTTTGGGGGTGGCTGACGAAAACCGTTGTCATTCAAAAACCTTGTGTTCTGTCGGTGTCAAAAATAAAGGGGTCAGCGTTTGCCGGGCGTGTACCGGGCGACCGAGTCGCGCGACACCAGCGTGGGCTGAAAGATGAACTCCTGCGTGGCGATGGCCGGGTCGGCCAGCCGGCTCATCACGCGCTCGACCATTACCTGCGCCATCTCGGGCACCGGCAGGCGCACGCTGGTCATGGCCGGGTGCATCAGCGTGGAGAGGAACACGTTGTCGATGCCAATGACCGATACGTCTTCGGGAACGGTCAGGCCCGCGTCGCGAAAGCCCGCCATCAGGCCGAAAGCCATCAGGTCGTTCACGCCGATCACGCCGGTGGGCCGTTCGGGCAGCCGGGCCAGCAGGCCGGCCTGCGCGCGGCCCACTTCGCTCATCATCGAGTCGCCGTATTCGTCGACCGGCGTGCCTTCCACCACCTGGGCGCCGGCTTGCAGGCCTGCGCCTTTGGCGGCCGACATGAAGCCGGCGATCTTGTCATTACGGCTCATGGTGCGGCCGGCCGGTGTGACGAAGGCCAGCCGCCGGTGGCCCATGTCGATGAGGTGCTGCGTCGCGATGCGGGCGGACTCAAAGCTGTCCACCGTGACGTGGTCGATGATGGACGTCATATTGGGCGTGGCGCGGCGGTCGTAGCTCACCATCACCAGGCCGCGCTCGGCGGCGGCCTCCACGTGCTGCTCGTCGATCAATGAGGAGATGATGATCACGCCGCGCACGCCGTGGGCCAGCAGGTCGTCAAAGAAGCGCAACTCCTTGTCCTTGTCGCGGTAGGTGTTGCCGATCATGATGCGAAAGCCGTAGCGCTCTTGCGCCAGGGTTTCGATTTCGCGCGCGATGAAGCCGTACATCGGGTTGGCCATCGACGGCACCAGCAGGCCGATCAGCGGCGTGTAGCCGGTCTTGAGCTGCCGCGCCGTGGAATTGGGCCGGTACTTCAGCTCGGCGATGGCAGCTTCCACCCGCGCCAGCGTCTCGGCGGCCATGCGGTTGGCACGGCCATTGAGGACGTTGGACACGGTGCTGGTGGACACCCCGGCCAGGCTGGCCACATCTCGGATCTTGCTCACGGCGTTTGTCTTTTCATCAAGGGGTTGAAGGCATTGTCAGAGGCCCATGCGCGTCGGTAGCCAGAGCGAAAATTGCGGCACCAGCACCAGCAGAATGAGCGTGACAAACAGCACTGCCAGGTATTTCATCATGGGCCGGGCCACGTCTTTGACGTGCGTGCCGGTGATGGCGCAGGTGGCAAACAGCCCCAGCCCGACCGGCGGCGCGAACAGCCCGAGTCCCATGGCGATCACCATGACAGTCCCAAAATGTAATGGATTGACGCCCAGCTGCGATGCAATCGGGGTCAGCAGCGGCCCGAAGATGATCAATGCCGGTGCGCCTTCCAGGATGGCGCCGAACACGATCATGATCAGCACCGAGAGAATCACAAACATGGTGCTGCCGTAAGAATGTGCAAACCCGATCATGAAAGTCGACAGGTACTGCGGGATTTGCTGGATGGTCAGCGCAAACGACACGCTGGACGCCGCCGCCACGATGAAGAGGATGCCGCCGGCCATGGCGGCCGAGCGCACAAAGAGCTGCGCCACTGACTTGACCGTGAGTTCGCGAAACGCCAGCCAGCCCACCACCAGTGCATAGACCACCGCAAAGGCCGAGACCTCGGTGGAAGTCGCGACGCCGGAGGTCACGCCCTTGCCGATCATCGCGACCATGACCAGCGCCACCGTCGCGCCGCCCAGCAGGCGGAACATCGGTGTGCGCACGTCAAAGGCTTCGTCGGGGTTGATGCGCGTGCCGACGTAAATCGTCACTGCGGCGAGCGACAGCGCCAGCACGGCCGCCGGCACCAGCCCGGCCATGAACAGCCCGGCAATCGAGATGTTGGCCACAAAGCCCATGATGATCATGTTGATGCAGGGCGGAATGGTCTCAGCCATCACGGCGGTGCAGGCCAGCAGGCCGGCGGTTTCGTTCGGGTCTTGTTTGGTTTTTCGCACGGCCGGCATGATGATGCCGCCCACGGCCGCGATGTCAGCCAGCTTGGAGCCCGACACGCCCGAAAAGAAGGCGGTGGCGGTGATGGTGATCAGCCCCAGCCCGCCGCGCACCCGGCCGAACATGCGCAGCAGCAGTTCGATGAGGCGCGACGACATGCCGTTGGCTTCCATCAGCAAACCGGCCAGGACAAAGAAGGGAATCGCCAGCAGCACATAGTGATCGGTGCCGGCCATCACCTGCTGCGAATACACCAGCATGGGCAGGGAAGGGTCGGCCATGAAGAACACCAGCGACGACAGGCCCAGCACAAAGGCAATCGGCACGCCCAGCAGCAGGCCGCCGAGAAAACCGGTGGTCAGCAGCATCCAGGGTTTGATGGCCAGGCCCGGTACCAAAATATTCCAGCCCGTCACCACCGCCACCATGGCGATGCCGACGCCCAGCGTGGACCACACCACGCGAGAAGGGCCGTTGACCGCATTGGCAATGCCGAACAGCGTCATGAAGAGGCTGCCGATTACGACAGGAAAGGTGTAGATCCACTGCGGCAGGCCGATGGGCGTGGTGCTGGACCACGAATCGATCAGCAGGCCTACGGACGAGCCGCACAGGCTCGCCGACACGGCCACGATGATCCAGCTCGCGAACTGGATCAGCGCCGGCTGCCAGCGCGCGGGCAAGAGGCCGCGGAAGATGTCGACGCCCACGTGCTGGCTGCGCGCCAGCACCGTGGCGGCGCCGAAGAACACCAGCACGATCATCAGCGCGCGCGCCACTTCCTCGGCCCAGTCAAAGGGCTCATGCAGGAAGTAGCGAAACACCACCGAGACAAACACCACCAGCACGTCGATGGCCAGCACGACCCCGGCGACGTATTCGGTCATGCGCATCAGCCAGGCCAGCCAGCGGCCGGGCTGCGTGTCGTGAAAAAGGCCCCAGCTGGGCACTGGCGAAAGGGTATGCGGCGCGGGAGCCGCAAGGTCGGTAGACATAGGGTTCTTTTTTCTCTCAGTTGCCACGAATGCGTTTGAGTTCGCCAAAGACCATCTTCATGGCTTCGTCACCGATCGACTTGGCGTTGTTGTCGTAGACAGTTTTGGTGCGGTCGCGGATGCGCTGCATTTCGGCGGCGTTTATTTCGTTGACCACCATGCCCTTGGCCTTGAGGTTGGCCACGCTGCGCTGGTTCTGGTCGCGGTTGACGCGGCGCTCTTCGTCGCGGCCCACGACTGCGCACTCACGTGCCACGCCCTGTTCGGCGGGCGACAGGGTGTCCCAGGTTTTTTTGGAGATCAACAGCGGCAGGGGCGCATAGGCGTGCTTGGTCAGAGTGAGGTATTTCTGCACCTCATAAAACTTCATGTTCTCGATGTTGGCGAAAGGGTTTTCCTGGCCGTCTACCGTCTTGGTCTCCAGCGCGGAATACACCTCGGGGAAGGCCAGCGGCACGGCATTGCTTCCCAGCGTCTTGAAGGTGTCGATATAGATGTTGTTTTGCATCACGCGCATCTTCACGCCGTCGAAGTCTTCCAGCCGGTTGATGGCCCGCTTGGAGTTGGTGGTGTGCCGAAAGCCGTTCTCCCACCACGCCAGGTTCACTAGGCCGACGGCCGGCAGCTTGGCCGCAAACCAGTCGCCCGCCTTGCCGTCCAGCACCTGGTCGGCCTCGCTTTCGTTGTTGAACAGGAAGGGGAGATCAAAAACCCCCATCGAAGGAACAATGCCCACCAGCGGCGCGGTGGAGACCAGCACCATGTCCAGCGTGCCGCTGCGCACGCTCTGTGTTGCGGCCACATCGTTGCCCAGCACGCTGTCGTAGAAGAGCTGCAGCTTGAGTTTGCCGCCGCTTTTTTCCACAGTGCAGGCGGCCATCTTCTGGGCGCCCGTGGCCATGGGGTGTTCTTTGGGAACCGGTACCGACAGGCGCAGGCTGCGCTCTTGCGCCTGAGCGCCTGGCCCGGACAGCAAGCCGGCCACGGCAATCGCCAGCAACACGGGCGTGAGCCCGAAGAGAGGGGTGTACTTCTTCATGCTTGTCTCCTGGAGTTTTTGGTTTGGCAGGGAATCAACGGCTGGGCGTCAGCTCAGCCACTTCAGCGGCACCATCACCAGTGCGGGGAAAAGCACCAGTAGCAGCAGCACGATGAGTTCAGCCCACAGGAAAGGCCACAGGCCCTTGATCAGTTCACCCATGGAAATTTTGGCGACGCCGCAGATCACGTTGAGCACAATGCCCACGGGCGGCGTGATGAGGCCGATGGCGTTGTTCATGATGAACAGCACGCCGAAGTAAACCGGGTCGATCCCGGCCTGCTTGATGACAGGCATCAGCACCGGCGTCAGGATCATCACTGTCGGCGCAAAGTCGAGTGCGGTGCCGACGATGACCACCAGCACCATGATCACGAACATCAGGACGATCTTGTTGCCCATGAAAGGCTGCAGCATCGCGCTGATCTGCTCGGGCACATCGGAGGTGGTGATCAGCCAGGCCGACACCATCGCCGCCGCGATCAGGAACACCACGACGGCGGTGCTCTTGGCCGCCGACACCAGCAGCCTGTAAACCTGCCGCATGGAGAGTTCGCGGTAGATGAAAGCGCCCACCACAAAGGCATACACGCATGCGGCCACGCCTGCTTCAGTGGGCGTGAAGATCCCGAACTTGAGCACGATGACGATGCCAAAGGGCATCATCAGCGCCCAGACGCCGTCCACCGCCGCCTTCAGCCGAGCGCTCCACGGCTGGCGCGGCAATACTGAAACGTTGTCGCGCCGCACCACCCATTGCCAGGCAATCGCCAGCGACAGGCCCATCAGCAAGCCTGGGAAAACGCCCGCCAGGAAGAGCTTGCCGATCGACACATTGGCAATCACGCCGAACATGATGAGGCCAATGGAAGGCGGGATCACAGGCGCGATGACACCGCCCGCCGCGATCAGCCCCGCTGAACGCGGCACGTTGTAGCCGGCCTGGCGCATCATGGGAATCAGCAAGGCGCCGATGGCCGCCGCGTCCGCTGCCGCGCTGCCCGAGATGGCCGCCATCAGCACCGACGCAAACACCGCCACCAGCCCCAGCCCGCCACGGATGTGGCCGACCCATGCCAGCGCGAAATTCACGATGCGTTTGGAGATGCCGCCTGAATTCATCAGCTCGCCCGTGAGCATGAAAAACGGAATGGCCAGCAGTGGAAAGCTGTCGGCGCCTTCGAGCAGTTTTTGCGACAGGATGGTGGTGTCCATCTGCCCCTGAGTGAGCATCAGCGCGATGCCGCACACCAGGAGGGCGAACGCGATCGGCATGCCCAGGGCCATGGCCCCCAGCAGCGAGAGGGTGAAGACAGCCACTGTCATCGCGCGGTCCCCGTGCTTTCCAGGTGCTCTTCGCTCTCGCGCACTTCCACCAGCTCATGGTCTTCGATGCGGCCGGTGGCGATGCGCCAGAGCTTGTTCACCGCCTGGATGCCGATGCAGAGGCTGCACACATAGCCCATGCCGAAGATCCATATCAGCGGCAGGCCGGTGACCGGCGCCACGGTGGTGGCATTGATCTCATGCTGGCGCCAGGTGCCCCAGAACAGCATGGCGCAGCACCCCAGGATCAGTGCCTGGCTCAGCGCCAGGCAAACCAGCTTGCCGCGGCGCGGCAGCCTGGAGACGAAGTTGTCCATGCCCAGGTGGGCGCCGTCGCGCACCGCAACGATGGCGCCGATGAAGGTCAGCCACACGAAGAAAAAGCGCGACAGCTCTTCGGACACGACGATGCCGGAGTTGAAAACGTAGCGCAGCACCACGTTGCCAAACACCATCACCACCATGCCCAGCAGCAAGGCCGCCAGCACGGCCTCCACCGCCTTGAACACCCCACCCAGGGCAGTTTGCACCGATCAGCCCCGGGCTGCGCCGATGGCGGTGAAGAGCGGTGCGGTTTCGGGGTACTGCTTGGCAAAACCGGCCCACAGCTTGGTTTCCATTTCCTTTCGGACCTGGTCACGCTCGTTCTTGGCCATGGGCGTGAAGGTGATGCCGAGCTTCTTCAGGTCTTCAATGCCTTGCAGGCCTTTTTCGGTACCGGTCTTGCGCAGCTGGAGGGTCGAATCGGCGGCGGCTTTCATGAAGGCGGGGCGCAGCTCGGCCGGAATCCTTTCGACGCCGCGCTTGCCCATGATGCAGACCATGGGGCTGAAGAGGTGTTCGGTCATCCAGCAATACTTGACGACTTCGTTGAGCTTGCTGGCCAGCACCGTGCCCGAGTCATGTTCAAAGCCGTCGACCACGCCGGTCTGCGCGGCCATGTAGAGCTCGCCAAAAGAGATCGGCGTGGGAATCGCGCCCATGATCTTGAAGGTCTCGATGAAGGCCGGTGTCGGCAGCACGCGCAGCTTGACGTTCTTGATGTCGGCCAGCGATTTGACGGGCTGCTTGGTGTAGACGTTGCGGGCGCCGTAATGCGCGCTCCAGGTGATGACCTGGCAGCCCGTGCCCTTTTGCAGCATGTCGTTGAGCTTGGCGCCCACGCCGCTGTCCAGCGCCTTGGCCACGTGCTCGTAGCTGTCGAAGAGGTAGCCCAGGTCCAGCATGCCGAGCTGCGGCGTCACGGTGGCCCAGATGGAGGAGCCGGTCAGCATCATGTCGATAGAGCCGACCTTGACCTGCTGCACCACATCGCTTTCCTTGCCGAGTTGGTTGTTGGGAAAGTAGTCGATGCGGATCTTGTCGCCCACGGCCTTCTTGAGGTTGGCCTCCATGAGCTGCTGCCAGGCGAAGTGCGAGGAGTTGAGGTCGGGTAAATGCGCCGACGACAGGCGCAGCGCGACGGTGGACTGGGCCTGGGCCAGGCCGGAAAAACCCGTCGCCATGGCCACGGAGGCGGCAGAGGTGGTCTGGACAAACCGGCGGCGTGAAAGTGAAGTCATTTTTTGTCTCCTGAGGGTGTTTTGGGGTGCGCTCGTGAATTTCGGCGTTCTCTGGCGTTCTTTGTAGAACGATTTACTGTATCGTTACACCAAATTCACCGTCAAGCCCGGAAACACAGGTTTTTGATAGGTGTTTTCCTCCGTAAACGCATGGTTTTGCGGTGTTTACCGGCGCAGCGAGGGGGCTTGTGAAATCGTCATTGGCAAATCAGGCCGCCATTCAGCCCGCCGGTTTTCAGGGAATCGGCAATCGCGGAAAACCCGGGTCTTGACGCGAGCGGTCGGCGGCGCAGAATGCTTCAGTCGCCGGTACCCGTGAGTTGTATGTACAAGTTACCGGCGGCAACAACCCAGGGCATGGGCATGATTCCTGCTCACCCCTGATGACCCCGGGCGCGATCGTCACAAGCGGTCAGGCGCAATGTTTGTTTGACTGTCCAACCGAAGGAACTCATCTTGAACCACATGCTCCCCCTCCTCAGCCGCCGCGTCCTGTGCGCCACCGCAGCCGCCGCCATGCTGGCTTGCAGCGCCGGCGCCGCGCTGGCCGCCACCCCCAAAGACACGCTGGTGCTGGCCTTCGGTTTCGACGACATCATCACCATGGACCCGGCCGAGGCCTTTGAGCTGTCGGCCGGCGAGATCATGGGCAACACCTATGACCGCCTGCTGCGCCTGGACGTGCACGACCCCTCCAAACTGGTGGGCGACGTCGCCAAATCCTGGACCGTCTCGGCCGACGGCAAGACCTATACCTTCGAGCTCAAGCCCGGCATCAAATTCGCGTCGGGCAACCCGCTCACGGCCGAAGAAGTGGCGTACTCGCTGCAGCGCTCGGTGATGCTCGACAAATCCCCGGCCTTCATCCTCACGCAGTTCGGATTTTCCAAGACCAACGCCAAAGACAAGATCAAGGCCACCAGCCCCACCACGCTCACGCTGGAGACCGACAAGGCCTACGCGCCCACCTTCGTTTTTAACTGCCTGACGGCCAACGTCGCTTCCATCGTCGATATGAAGCTGGTGCAGTCGAAAGAGGTCAACGGCGACTGGGGCTACGCCTGGCTCAAGACCAACTACGCCGGCTCCGGCCCGCTCAAGCTGCGCGAGTGGCGCGCCAATGAAATCGTGGCGCTGGAGCGCAACGACAACTACTACGGCGCCAAGCCCAAACTGGCGCGTGTGATTTACCGGCACGTGAAGGAATCGGCCACGCAGCGCCTGCTGCTGGAAAAAGGCGACATCGACATCGCCCGCAACCTCAGCCCGCAAGACATCGCCGCGCTCTCGGCCAACAAGGACGTGAAGCTCACCTCCACACCCAAGGGCACGGTCTACTACATCAGCCTGAACCAGAAGAACCCCAACCTCGCCAAACCTGAAGTGCGCGAGGCCCTGAAATACCTGATCGACTACGACGCCATCGGCGACACGCTGGTCAAAAACATCGGCGTGATCAATCAGAACTTCTTGCCGCAGGGGCTGCTGGGCGCCAGCAAAGACAAGCCCTACAAGCTCGACGTGGCCAAAGCCAAGGCGCTGCTGGCCAAGGCCGGCCTGGCCAACGGCTTCAAGGTCACCATCGACATGCGCACCATCCAGCCGGTGCAGGGCATTACCGAGGCCTTCCAGCAAACCGCCAAGCAGGCCGGCATCGACATCGAGATCATCCCCGGCGACGGCAAGCAGACGCTGACCAAGTACCGCGCCCGCACCCACGACATGTACATCGGCCAGTGGGGCGCCGACTACTGGGACCCGCACTCCAACGCCGACACCTTTACGCGCAACCCCGACAACGCCGACGACGCCAAGGCCAAGCCGCTGGCCTGGCGTAATGCCTGGGCGATTCCCGAGCTGACCAAGCAATCGGATGCCGCCGTACTCGAGCGCGACGCCGGCAAGCGCAAGAAGATGTACGAGGACCTGCAGGCCGAGTTCCGCAAGACCAGCCCCTTTGTCATGCTGTACCAGCAGACCGAGGTAGCTGCTTATCGCACCAACGTGGACGGCCTGAAGCTGGGCCCCACTTTCGATACCAACTACATGTTCAACGCTTCCAAGCGCTGATAGCTCCACGACTTTGACCATTCCCGACCCCACGGCTGCCGGCGTGGTACCGCTCAGTGCGGTGGCCACGCGCACGGCGGGCCAGCGCCTGACGCCGCACGCCAAGAGCTTCGGCAACTTCCTGGTGGTGATTTTGCTCACCTACCTGGGCCTGCTCGCGGTCACGTTTTTCATCGGCCGTGTGATTCCGATCGACCCGGTGCTGGCCATCGTGGGCGACCGGGCGCCGGCCCATGTGATTGAACGCGCGCGCCTGGAGCTGGGGCTGGACAAGCCGCTTTACGAGCAGTTCTACATCTACATCGGCAAAGTCTTGAAGGGTGACTTCGGCGTCTCGGTGCTGACCGCCAACCCGGTGATGACGGACATCAAGCGCGCCTTTCCGGCCACGCTGGAGCTGGCCAGCCTGGGCATTCTCATCGGTGCGGGTTTGGGCGTGCCGCTTGGAGTGTGGGCGGCAGTGCGGCGCGGCAAGCTGGTGGACCAGGTGGTGCGCGTGATCGGTCTCGTGGGCTATTCGGTGCCCATCTTCTGGCTGGGGCTGATGGCGCTGGTGCTGTTTTATGCGCGGCTGGGCTGGGTGTCGGGGCCGGGCCGCATTGACGTGACGTACGAGTACAGCATCACGCAGGTCACAGGGCTGCTGTTGCTCGACACGGCCATGGCCGGCGAGTGGGAGGCTTTTCGCAATGTATTTTCGCATCTCATCCTGCCGGCGTCATTGCTCGGTTATTTCGCGCTGGCCTACATCAGCCGCATGACGCGCTCCTTCATGCTCAATGAGCTGGCGCAGGAGTATGTGATTGCCGCGCGCGCCAAAGGCTTGTCGGAGTCGCGCATCATCTGGCGCCATGCGCTGCGCAATGCCATGGTGCCGCTGGTGACAGTGATCGCGCTGTCGTATGCCGGACTGCTGGAGGGCTCGGTGCTGACCGAAACTGTTTTTGCCTGGCCGGGCCTGGGCCTGTACATCACCAACTCGCTGCAGAACGCCGACATGAATGCGGTGCTGGGCGGCACCATCATCGTGGGGTCGATTTTTGTCGGCTTGAATTTGCTGTCGGATGTCTTGTACAAGTTGCTCGATCCAAGGACGCGCATCCGATGACTTCCTCCAAAGCCGCCTCCTTGCGTGACTGGCTCAGCACAGACCGCCCCACGTCGCGCCGCCAGGCCTTCATGGGCCGCGTGTATCACGGCTGCCGCGATTTTTCGCGCAACCGGCTGGCCATGCTGGGCCTCTTCATCGTGCTGGCGCTCATCCTCGTGGCGATTTTTGCCGACGTGCTGGCGCCCTATTCGGCCTACACCGGTGACCTGCGCACCACGCGCTTGCTGCCGCCTTCATGGGCACACTGGTTCGGCACCGACGACCAGGGGCGCGACATCCTCTCGCGCATCATCATCGGCTCGCGCATCACGCTGATGGTGGTGATCCTGGTGGCGGTGCTGGCCGCGCCGCTGGGCCTCATCGTCGGCACCGTGGCGGGTTACGCCGGCGGCTGGGTCGATGCGGTGCTGATGCGCATCACCGACATTTTTCTGGCGTTCCCGCGGCTCATCCTGGCGCTGGCTTTTGTGGCGGCGCTGGGCCCCGGTATCCAGAATGCGGTGATCGCGATTGCCATCACCTCCTGGCCGCCGTATGCGCGCATGGCGCGGGCCGAGACCTTGACCATCCGCCAGACCGACTACATCGCCGCCGTGCGGCTGCTGGGCGCGTCGCCCTGGCGCATCGTGCTCGGCCACATCATGCCGCTGTGCGTGTCGTCGGTGATCGTGCGCGTCACGCTGGACATGGCCGGCATCATCCTCACGGCCGCCGGGCTGGGCTTTCTGGGCCTGGGCGCACAGCCGCCCATGCCGGAGTGGGGCGCGATGATTGCCAACGGGCGGCTCTATGTGCTGGACCAGTGGTGGGTGGCCGCCGCACCCGGCGCGGCGATTTTTGTCGTGAGCCTGGCCTTCAACCTGCTGGGTGACGGCCTGCGCGATGCGCTGGACCCGAAGGCTGCCAAATGACGGACGCCAACGTTCCCCTGTTGGTGGTCGATGACCTGCGCGTGAGCTTTCCGCGCCGCGACGGCGGCATGACCGAGGCGGTGCGCGGCGTGTCTTTCACGTTGGGGCGCGAGCGCCTCGGCATCGTGGGCGAGTCGGGCTCGGGCAAATCGCAAACCGGCCGCGCCATCATGGGGTTGACCGCACCCGAAGGCCGCATCACAGCAAAGCGCCTTGAATTTTCCGGCGTGGACCTGCTCAATTGCCCGCCTGCCCAACGCCGTGCGCTGCGCGGCGGTCGCGTCGCCATGGTGTTGCAGGACCCGAAGTTTTCCTTGAACCCGGTCATGACCATAGGCGCGCAGATCGTGGAAACGCTGCAGGCCCACACCCGCGTCTCGTCGGCGCAAGCGCAGAAGCGCGCGCTTGCCGCACTCGAGTCGGTACGCATCGACGACCCGATGCGCGTCTACCAGCTTTACCCGCATGAGGTGTCGGGCGGCATGGGCCAGCGCGCGATGATCGCGATGATGCTGATCGCCGACCCGGACCTGCTAATCGCCGACGAGCCCACCTCGGCGCTGGATGTGACGGTGCAGCTGCAGGTGCTGTCCATCCTCGACACGCTGGTGGCCGAGCGCGGCATGGGCCTGATCCTGGTGTCGCATGACCTGCGTCTGGTCTCCACCTTCTGTGACCGCATTTTGGTCATGTACGCCGGCCGGGTGGTGGAAGAGTTGGCGGCCGGCGGCCTGGCGCATGCGCAGCACCCTTACACGCGCGGCCTGATGGCCTGCCTGCCGCAACTGGGCGCATCGACACATCCGTTGGCCACGCTGGACCGCAAACCGGAGTGGGCGCTGTGAACGCGTCGGCATCTTCCACATCGCTGGGCCTGGAGGTGAGCGGCCTGCGTGTGGTGTATGACCAATTTGTCGCGGTCGCCGATACGTCGTTCACCGTGAGCCCCGGCGAAAGCTTCGGCATCGTCGGCGAATCGGGCTCAGGCAAGTCCACGGTGCTGCGCGCCATCTGCGGCCTGGCGCCGCGCACGGCCGGCACGGTCAAGCTGCTGGGTCAGGACAGCGCGCCCGGCAGCAAGGCCTTTCGGCGGCAGGTGCAGATGGTGTTCCAGGATCCGTATGGATCGCTGCACCCGCGCCACACGGTAGACCGCATCCTGGCCGAGCCGCTGGCTATTCACGGCATCGACGATGCGGAAGTGCGCATCGAGCGCGCGCTGGAAGAAGTCGGCTTGGGCACAGGCTTTCGGTTTCGCTACCCGCACCAGCTCTCAGGCGGACAGCGCCAGCGCATCGCGATTGCGCGGGCTTTGATCCTGGAGCCGCAAATTCTGTTGCTCGATGAACCCACCTCGGCGCTGGACGCCTCGGTGCAGGCCGAGGTGCTCAACCTGCTCGAAGAGTTGCGCCGCCGGCGCGGCCTCACCTTCGTCATGGTCAGCCACGACCTGGCCGTAGTCACGCACCTGTGCGAAAGGCTGATGGTGATGCAGCGCGGCCAGACGGTGGAGATGCTGCCTTCGGCGGATCTCGCGGCGCATAAGGTCACCAATGCTTACACGCTTGCGCTGATGCAGGCTTCCAGCGGTTTCCGGCGCGCGGCTGAAGTGGTTTAATTTCTTTTTCACTGAGCGCACACCATGATCAATTGGGAATCTCACGCCTGCCTGCCGCTGCATCCGGCAGCCGATTTTTCACCGATGGACAGCTTGCGTGCCGCGGGCGTCAACTATGTGTCGATCAACGTCGGCATGGACATGAACCCGGTGCCGCAAATCATGTCGGTGATCGCCGCCTTCCGCGCCCACATCGCGGCCAGCCCCGAGCGCTATCGGCTGGTGGAAAGCGTGGCTGAGATTCACGAAGCTGCTGCAGCGGGCCAGCTCGCCATCGGGTTTGACCTGGAAGGCGCGATGCCGCTGCTGGAGCAGCCCGAGATGGTGGCGCTCTACCGCGACCTCGGCGTGCGGCAAATCCACTTTGCCTACAACCGCAACAACAGCGTGGCCGACGGATGTCATGACGAGGCGCGCGGCCTCACGCCGCTGGGCGTGCGCATGGTGCAGGCCGTGAATGAGGCGGGTCTTTTGATGGACTGTTCGCACACCGGCCGCCGCTGCAGCCTGGACATCATGGCCGCCTCTGCAAAACCGGTGATCTTCAGCCACGCCAACCCGCTGGCGCTGGTCGAGCACGGGCGCAACATCACCGACGAGCAGATACGTGCCTGCGCCGCAACCGGCGGCGTGGTGTGTGTCTCGGGTGTCTCCGCCTTTTTGGGCACGCGCACCCCCACGGCCGACGACATGGCGCGGCACGTGGCCTATGTGGCGGGCCTGGTCGGTGCGCAGCATGTGGGCATCGGCCTGGACATCAGCTTCCGGCAGGACGAACTCAATGACAACCCGCCCGGCGACTACGACCCGACTTATTGGTGGCCTAAATCAGCGGGCTATGACCGGGCCGTCCAACGGATGACTTACACACCGGTCGAAACCTGGCAATTGCTGCCCGGAGCGCTGCGACAGGTAGGTATGAATACGGTCGAGGTGGAAGCGGTGATGGGTAACAATATGATGCGTGTCGCCGGCATCGTCTGGCAGCGCGCCTGACAACCTCATCACTACCGGCGGCCCTTATGTCATCCATCACCCTCAGATTTCTCGCGGAACCCAGCACCGTCAACTTCGGCGGCAAAGTGCATGGCGGCACCGTCATGAAGTGGATTGACGAAGCCGGCTACGCCTGCGCCACCAGCTGGGCCAAACGCTACTGCGTCACCGTGTCGGTGGGCAGCATCCGCTTTCAGCGCCCCATCATGATCGGCGACCTGGTCGAAGTGGAAGCCCGCCTGGCCTACACCGGCAAGACCAGCCTGAACATCTCGGTGGAAGTGCGCGCCGGCGACATGAAGGTCGGGAAAATGCAGGTCATCACCGAATGCCTGGTGGTGTTTGTCGCGGTGGACGAAGACGGCAAGGCGCTGCCCGCTGAAGAGTGGCGTCCTGAAACGCCGGGTGACGTCGCACTGGCGCAGCGCGTGAAAGCGCACCTGGACGCCGCGCGCGCCATGCAGCCGGTCTGAGCCGCAGGTACCTAAAACATCCCGATGCAAAGCAACGCCCTGACGGGCCGCGACCTGGCCGCTGCCCTCACGGTGGTGGTGCTGTGGGGCGTCAATTTTGTGGTGATGAAGTTCGCCTTGCGCGACTTCACGCCCTTTCAGCTCGGCACTGCCCGTTATGTGTTTGCCGTGCTGCCGCTGGTGCTGCTGATCCGCCCGCCCCAAATCGCCTGGAAATGGATTGTGTTTTACGGCCTCTTTCAGGGCGTGGGGCAATTCGGCATTTTGTTTCTCGCGCTCAAGGTCGGCATGACGGCGGCGCTGGCCTCGGTGCTGCAACAGACGCAAGTGTTCTGGACAGCGCTCTTCGGCTTTGTGCTGCTGCACGAGCGCGCCAGCCGGCCGCTACAGGCCGGCATGGTGTTGGCGGCCCTGGGCCTGGCCTGCTTTGCGTTCAACTACGTGGGCGCTGATGGCGCCGGCGCCACCACGCCACTGGGCTTTGTGCTCACGCTGTGCGCGGCGGCCATGTGGGCCATGTCCAACATCGTGGCGCGCCGCGTGCAGCAAACCTGCAAGGACTATTCGCCGCTGGCTTTTGTGGTGTGGAGCAGCCTGGTGGCGGTGCTGCCGTTTGCGGCCCTGTCATGGGCGTTTGACCCCGAGGTCGTGCGCTGGCAATGGCTGGAGGCGCGCGCTTCCAGCTGGGCCGCCGTGGCCTACCTCGGCTGGGCGGCCACCATTTTGGGTTATGGCCTGTGGACGAATCTGCTCAAGCGCCATCCCGCCAACCGCGTGGCGCCTTTCAGCCTGGGGGTGCCGGTGGTGGGCCTGGCCACCGGCATGCTGGTGCTGGGTGAGGTGATCACGCCCTGGCAGTGGGCCGGCATTGCGCTGGTGGTGGCCGCGCTGGCCTGCGTCATGTTGGGTGGGTTGATCAAGCGGCGCTAGCACTTCGTGCGGCGGCAGCGATGCCGCCGCCTACGCCGTTGCCCTGTCGGGCAAACCAGGCCGCCAGTAAATCCAGCGTGTGCCGCACCTTGGCCGGCTGCTCGCCGCGCCGCGGTGTGACGGCGTAAAGCGGCATGTCACTCATCCGCCAGCCGGGCAGCACCGGCAGCAGCCTGCCGTCGGCCAGCGCCTGGCGGTCGTCTTCACTCACTGCCATGCTGATGCCCCAGCCCGCTACGCAGAGGGCGTGCACGGCGGTTACCTGCGACGCCTGCACACGCGCCTCCAGCCGCAAGGTTTCACGCTCGCCATCGGGGCCTTCGAGTTCGAGCATCTCTACCCCGGTGCTTTGCGGCCGGCTGGCCAGCCAGTCGTGCTGCAGCAAGTCTTGCGGGTGCGCGGGCCAGCCGCGTTCGGCCAGGTAGGCTGGCGAGGCGCACAGCAGGCGCGTCATGCTGCCCAACTTGCGCGCCACCAGCGACGAGTCGGCCAATTGCCCCACCCGCAGGGCGATGTCCACGCGCTGCTCGATCAGGTCGATCACGGTGTCGTCCAGCAGCAGCCGCAAGCTGAGTTTGGGATGGCCGCGCAGCGGCGCCAGCGCCGAGGCCAGCAGGCCGCCGAAGCCGATGGGTGCGGCCAGCCGCAGCTCGCCCTCGGGCTCGTCACGCAGGCGCACCAGGGCTTGCTCGGCCGAGCGCGCGGCCGACACCATATCGGCGCAGCCCGCGTGGTAGCGCTCGCCGGCTTCGGTCAGCGTCAGGCGCCGGGTTGAGCGGTGCAGCAGCGCCAGGCCCAGCGCCTGCTCGAGCTGGCGCAGGTGCTGGCTCACGGCCGAAGGCGTCATGCCCAGCTGGCGCGCTGCGGCAGTGAGCGAGCCCGCCGCCACCACCTCGGCAAAGACGGCCATGCGCTTGAGTTGGTCCAGGGATTTATCGCTCATTCATTAGTATTGCTTCACAGTGTTAGCGGATTTTGCCGACTATTCAGCTACTTGTGAAGTAATCAAACTAAGGCTCTCTCGAATTTTTCGATTGTTTGCCCTCCAACTTCACAACACTCAAGGAAATCTCATGAAGATCGCACTCATTGGCGCCACCGGTTTTATCGGCACGCCCGTCCTGTCTGAACTGCTCAGCCGCGGCCACAAAGTCACCGTGCTGGCCCGCAACCCCGGCAAGCTCGCGCCCCAGCCCGGCCTCACCGTCGTCGCCGCCGACGCGCTGGACGCCAGCCAGGTCGCCAAGGCCGCGGCCGGCCACGACGCACTCGTCAGCGCCTACAACCCCGGCTGGGGCGAGCCGAAGATTCATGACCTGCACCTGCAGGCCAGCAAAGCCATCGTCGACGGCGTCAAGCAGTCCGGCGTGAAGCGCCTGCTGGTGGTGGGCGGCGCGGGCAGCCTCTATGTGGCGCCCGGCCTGCAGCTGGTCGACACACCGCAATTCCCCGCCGAATACAAACAGGCCGCGCTGGCCGCTCGCGAAGCGCTGAACCTGATCAAGCTGGAAACCTCGCTGGACTGGAGTTTTGTCTCGCCCCCGATTGGCCTGGCGCCTGGTGAGCGCACCGGCAAATACCGTGTGGGGGCGGATGACCTGTTGCCTGGCCAGGGCGACAAGCCGGCCGGCATTTCGGTGGCTGACCTGGCTGTGGCCATCGTCGACGAGATCGAGAATGCGCGCCATGTGCGGCGCCGGTTTACGGTGGCTAATTAAGGGTATTTTTGGCCTCTAGCCCAGTCACCGTATGGGCGAGTAGCTCCTGAATTAATAGCGACTCTGTTCTCGTTCCCGTTCCATTCCGTTCGGGCTGAGCCTGTCGAAGCCTTTGTTCGTTTCAGGCGCTGAGGTGTTTTAGGTTCCGGGGCCGGGGTTGCCGGCGGCAAGTAACTTTCTTTTGCTTCGCCAAAAGAAAGTCACCAAAGGTCATGCAAATGGGGATTCGCTCACTTCGCAAAGCGAAGTTATGCGAATACCAAAAGGCGACCCTGGTTCCTGCGTCCCTACGCTTCGCTTCGGGCAACCTGCGGTGCTCGGCCCAGCCGGGGTCAAAAACAACTCGCCTTCGGCTCAAACAAGTTTTTGCCCTGATCCGTCTGGACCTCCGCTCCTCGGCGCATCCACAAGGGGCAATCGGGAGCGGGGATCAAAGACAAAACCCAACAAAAATACAACAAGGACTCGCCATGGCGAGTCCTTGTTTCTTATGTATTCGGGGTTCTATCTTCGGCTGTGGGGATTTCGGTATTTGGTATTCCTTCCCCACCCCTTCTGGATGCGCCGAGGAGCACAGGGCCAGACGGATCAGGGCTCATGCTTGTCTGAGCGAAGCGAGTTTGCATGAGACCCCGGCTGGACCGAGCACCGCAGGTTGCCCGAAGCGAAGCGAAGGGACGCAGCCAGTAGGGTCGCCTTTTCTTTTGCTTACTTTACTTTTGGCGAAGCAAAAGAAAAGTGAGTAGCTGCCGGGCTACCCCCGGCCAGCAACCCTCAGCAAAGGGAGTGCCTGAAAATCAACAACAATCGCTATCAATTTAGGAGCTATAACCCAATACAGCACCTGGGCTAGAGGCCAAAAAAGATCAACCATCAAACGGCACCGGCCCGCAGCCGGAATGCAGGCCGCCTTTCCCCAACAACCACCCCCCGCACACTCAAAATCTCCCTAGCCCGCCAAACCGCAAGTTCTTCCCGCTGTGCGTCGTCCAGCCAGCCCAGCTGGTCCAGCACTTCGACTGTGGCGGCAAACAGCGCCACCTTGCTGGCGTCCATGATCTTCAGCGCCACCGCTTCGCCGCGCGATTTGCTGCCCACCACCTGCACGCCGTCGGCGCCGACCTTGGTGACCCAGTCGCCTCGGCCTGCGCGCATAAAGGCCAGGTCGTTGCGGCGGGTGCCAGACACCAGCTCGGGGTGGGCGGTCATGGCCTCGCCCAGGAGGGAAAAGCTCTGGCCGAACTCGGCGTCGCGGGCACCGCTGGCCAGCCGTGCGTAAGCCCGGGCCAGGTTGGCCAGCGGCAGCGCGTAGTTGGGCGCCGAGCAGCCGTCTATGCCCATCTTGAAATCACTGGCGTCCATGCCCGCGGCTCGGGCGACGTCCTGGCGTATCGCCTGCTGCAAGGGATGTTCCGGCGCGGTGTAATCATCCAGGCTCAGGCCGTGCTGCACGCAGTACGCCAAAAAACCGGCATGTTTGCCGCTGCAGTTGTTGTGGCGCTCGTCAAACACGGCGCCGGGCGGCGGCGCCTGCTCCAGCTGCGCGAAGATGTACGGCACATGGCAGCCGCAGCGCAGCGCCTTGTACGTCAAGCCCGCTTTCTCCAGCATGGCCTGGGTCTCGGCCACATGCATGTCCTCGCCGTTGTGACTGGCGCACAGCATGGCGAGCTGCCGCGTGCTGAATCCAAATTGCGCGGGGCCGCCGGCCTCTACAAAAGGAAGCGCCTGCAAGGCCTTGAGTGTGGAGCGCGAAAAGGTCAGCCAATGCGGGTCGCCCACATGGGCCAGCAGCCGGCCCTTTGAGTTGACGACAGCCACGGAGCCGAGGTGCTGGCATTCCAGTGTGCTGCCACGGGTCAACTCAATCAGGGGTAGGTGTTTCATCAAACCATTGTGGCGCATGGTTTGTGACTATCGACACACAGTGATTTTTACCTTGAGCCGGAAAAATACGTACTGACTGAAGCTTTTGTATTCTTTTATATGCAACTCACCCATCTACAACCGGCGAATCAGCCGGGTATGCGGTGACGCAATGCTCACTACTCCGTGATCAATGCGCGTGATGGTGGGTCTCTTTCCAGACTTTGAATTTGTCATAGAGCACGCGCTCCAGGGCCCAGCCGGAGGTCAGCGCGACCAGCAAGCCCATCACCAGCGCATTGAGCATGGCGTTGTCGTGCCCGCTGTAGCCCCACACCCAGGGCGAGATCATCAAGCCGACGCCCAGCAGGACATTGGCCCAGTCATCCAGGTGGTTGGGGAGGAAGAGGTCTTGCGAGGCGAGCACGATGACGGCCACGCCGACCACCACCGAGCACCATGCCGCCGCCGCGGGCAGCGCCAGCGCCCAGGGTGCGATGCACAGCCAGAGCCCCACAAAAATCTCCAGCCTGTCTTGCCAACGGTTGAGGGTATCCATGACAACCTCCGTATCTGGCTAGTAGCCAATAGCTAAGGGAATTTCAGTGTAAAACTCCCACCGAAATTAGCAACGAAGCAGCGCCGACCCTGAGGCCGACGCTGTCTTTGCCCGCGGAGCGCCGCTTCTAGCCGCCCTTGCCGCGCATGATGGCCGCGGCCACGTCGGCGGGCGCCTCGGCATAGCGCTTGAACTCCATGGTGTAGGTCGCACGGCCCTGCGTGAGTGAGCGCAGCGTGGTGGAGTAGCCGAACATTTCCGACAGCGGCACCTCGGCGCGCACCAGCTTGCCGCCGCCGCCCGCGATGTCTTCCATGCCCTGCACCATGCCGCGACGCGACGACAAATCGCCCATCACATTGCCCATGAAGTCCTCGGGCATTTCGACTTCGACCGCCATCACGGGCTCGAGCAGCACCGGCTTGGCGCGGCGCATGGCTTCCTTGAAGGCCAGCGAGCCGGCCATGCGAAACGCGTTCTCGTTGGAGTCGACGTCGTGGTAGGAGCCGAACACCAGCGTGGCTTTGACATCCACGACCGGGTAGCCGGCCAGCACGCCGGCCTTGAGTGTTTCCACAATGCCCTTGTTGACGGCCGGAATGTATTCGCGCGGAATCACACCACCCTTGATCGCATCGACGAACTCAAAGCCTTTGCCCGAAGGCTGCGGCTCCAGATTGAGCACGGCGTGGCCGTACTGCCCGCGCCCGCCTGACTGCTTGATGAACTTGCCTTCGACATCGTTCACCGCCTGCCGGATGGTCTCGCGGTAAGCCACCTGCGGCTTGCCCACATTGGCCTCGACGCTGAACTCGCGCTTCATGCGGTCGACCAGAATTTCCAGGTGCAGCTCGCCCATGCCCGAGATGATGGTTTGGCCGGATTCCTCATCGGTGTGCACGCGAAACGAAGGGTCTTCCTGCGCGAGGCGGTTCAGCGCAATGCCCATCTTTTCCTGGTCGGCTTGGGTCTTGGGCTCAACGGCTTGCGAAATGACGGGTTCGGGGAACACCATCTTCTCCAGGATGATGACGTGGGCCGGGTCGCACAGCGTGTCGCCGGTGGTGGCTTCCTTCAGGCCCACGGCGGCCGCGATGTCGCCGGCGCGCACTTCCTTGACCTCGTTGCGCTCATTGGCGTGCATCTGCAGGATGCGGCCCAGGCGCTCGCGTTTGCCCTTCACAGGGTTGTAGACCGTGTCGCCGGCTTTGACCACGCCGGAGTACACGCGAAAGAAAATCAGCTGGCCGACATAGGGGTCGGTCATGATCTTGAAGGCCAGCGCCGAGAAGGGCTCGTCGTCGTTCGGGTGGCGCTCGGCCTCGCCCACGTCGTCCTCGGTGTGGCCCAGGATGGCGGGCACGTCCACCGGCGAAGGCAGGTAGTCGATCACCGCGTCCAGCATGGCCTGCACGCCCTTGTTCTTGAAGGCGCTGCCGCAGAGCATGGGCACGATCTCGTTGGCCACGGTGCGCTGGCGCAGGCCCTGCTTGATCTCGTCTTCGGTCAGCGACTCACCTGCCAGATACTTGTTGAGCAACTCGTCGTTGGCTTCGGCGGCCGCCTCGATCATCTTGGTGCGCCACTCGTTGGCGGTGTCCACCAGGTCCGCCGGAATGTCTCCGTATTCAAAATGCAGGCCCTGGCTGGTGTCGTCCCAGATGATGGCTTTCATCTTGACCAGATCGACCACCCCCTGGAAGTGGTCCTCGGCGCCCACCGGAATCTGCACCGGCACGGCCACGCCTTTGAGGCGTTCGCTGATCTGCCGCTGCACGCGGAAAAAATCGGCGCCCACGCGGTCCATTTTGTTGACGAAGGCCAGGCGCGGCACCTTGTACTTGTTGGCCTGGCGCCAGACGGTTTCCGACTGCGGCTGCACGCCCCCCACGGCGTCATACACCATCACCGCGCCGTCGAGCACGCGCATGGAGCGCTCCACCTCGATGGTGAAGTCCACGTGGCCGGGGGTGTCGATGATGTTGATGCGGTGCTCGGGGTAGTTGCCGGCCATGCCTTTCCAGAAGGCGGTGGTCGCTGCCGAGGTGATGGTGATGCCGCGCTCCTGCTCCTGCTCCATCCAGTCCATGGTGGCCGTGCCTTCATGGACTTCACCGATCTTGTAGTTCACACCTGTGTAGAACAGGATGCGCTCGGTCGTGGTGGTTTTGCCGGCATCAATGTGCGCACTGATGCCGATGTTGCGATAACGCTCGATGGGGGTGTGGCGGGGCATGACGAACTCCTTTTTTATCCGGCATGCACTTGTTTGATTTGTGGCACTGCCGGGCTAGAGAGTTTGCGCCAAAGCGCCGGGTTTTGCTCGGCTTTCCCGCAGCACCCACAACGGGTGTGGGCCCTGGCGTCAGCCCGCGTGCAGCATCGCCGCCATAAAGGCAGGCAAAGGCCTGCCGTCGGACAGCAGGTATTTCGCCATAGGGATCACGGCGCTCCGCACCGAAGGCCGCGCGCTCATGCGGTCGCGCCAGGCCAGCAGCAGCGGCGTGGACTGCGTGAGGGGCGCGCCCTGGCGTTCGCCAAACACCATCGCCATATAAAGCGCGATGTCGGCAAACGAGAAACTCTCCATCACGAACTCCCGGCCCGCCAGGAGTTTTTCAAGCCGCGTGTAGAAGTCCTGCGCGCCGGCAATCGCGGTGACGGCCTGCGGATCCTTCAGGTCATGCTGCAAGCCCATGAGCCGGATGATGTGGGGAAAGTACACCTCATCCGACATGTGTTCCATCTGGCGGGCCCGCGCGCGAGCGGCAATGCCGGCAGGCCAGAGGGCAGGCTCGGGCTGCAGGTCTTCGAGGTATTCGAAGATCTGCGTCGAGTCGAACAGTTCCAGATCGCCGTTGATCAGCACGGGCACCTGCTTTTTCGGGTTGATGCGCACCACTTCCGGATGCTTGGGCGAGTAGCCCTCGGTCTGTGTGAAAGGCACCATGACGATATCGAGCGGAATGCCCTTTTCAAACGCGGCGATCTGCACCTTGGCGCCGAACATGCTGAGGCGGGCTGAGTAGAGGCGAATCGTGGGCGTTGTTTCTGCAGAGGTGTGCGGCATGGGTTGGTGAGTCTCGTAGTGATGTGATTTCAGTGCGTCATTGCTTTATGGGGTGGAAGGCGGCAGTTCGCGGTCAAACAGGCCGGGTGCGCCGCCGATCTCGGCGCCTTCGATCAGCAGCATGCGCAGCTTGGTCGAGACGCCGCCCGGCGCGGAAAACCCGCCCGACTGCGCGCCGGCCGCCAGCACGCGATGGCAGGGCACGATAATGGGAAAAGGGTTGTGGCCCAGGGCCTGGCCCACGGCGCGGGACGAGCCGGGCTCGCCCAACTGGTGGGCGATGTCGCCATATGTGCGCGTCTTGCCCGGCAGGATGTCCTGCGCAATCGCATACACCCGGCGATTGAACGGCGCGATGCGGCGCAGGTCCAGCTTGCAAAAACGCAGGTCGCGGCCTTGGCCTTCCAGCAAGCCCACCATCGCGTCTATCGCCTGCTGCATGCCGGGCGGTGGCGCGGCCTGTGCCAGCAGCGGGAACTCCCTGTAGAGGCGGGACAGCATGCGGCCTTCGGATGCTTCGGGCAGGCGAACTGCTGCAATGCCATGGTCGTTCCACACCAGCGCGCACCAGCCGATGGCGGTGCCAAAAAGCGTGAAGCCGTGAAGTTCGCTGTCTGCGGGCATGGTGACCCGCATGCTACACGCGCGGGCGGTTTTCGGCATGGCGCCTTTTTTTGCTGCCGCGATTCGGGTGCCCGGCCAGGAAGTGCGTGCTATCTATTTGGGAGCACTTGATGAAAGATCTGCGAGGGCTGCCGAAGACGAATGTAAGAATTAATTTCGTTACCTATCTTGCATGCCACTGGAGCTTTTAATTTTTTGCAGACGTACCATGCGTTCTTTTTTAAGGAACTCTCATGGCAACACCGTTCTTTGGCAAGCGAGAAAACGAGACACCGACGGGCCTGCGTAACAGCCCGGGAAACGGCTATGGAAACACCGGCTCGGCCAATGCCCTGCATTCCACCCCGTTGTCCGGCCAGCAGAACACTGCCAAGCCCGTGAGTGAAGCCGCCCCATCTACCAGCACCGCCAAGGAAGGCGGCAGCAAGCTGACGGTGGGCCCCAACATCAAACTCAAGGGTGTTGAGATCACCGACTGCGACACCCTTGTGGTCGAAGGCCTGGTCGAGGCCACCATGGATTCGCGCGTGATCCAGATCGCCGAGCAGGGCGCGTTCAAGGGTTCCGCGGAAATCGACGTGGCGGAGATCCGCGGCGAGTTCAACGGCAACCTCACGGTGCGCCAAAAGCTGGTGATCTATTCCACCGGCAAAGTCACGGGCATCATTCGCTACGGCAAGCTGGTCATTGAAGAAGGCGGCCAGCTCTCGGGTGAAATCCTCTTTGGCGCGTCGACTGCGGCCAAGCCGGTCAGCGTGGTCAAGACCGGTTTACAGGCGGTGTAGGAGACAGTTAAAAGCAATAAACCGGCAGGGCCAGCTGCCGTTCGCCTGGGCACCCGCATCCTTTTCTTTGCCGCTTGTGGCAGGAAGGGTTGCGGGTTGTTTGCGTTCCCCCCGCTAAAGCCACCTAAAACCAACGAAACGCCAGCGGTATCAGCGCCGAGGCCAGCACCACCTGCAGGCCCAGCGCCAACCCTGCGTAGGCGCCCGCGTCCGCATTGACCTGCAAGGCGCGCGCTGCACCCAGCCCGTGCGATACCGTGCCCAGGGCGAAACCGCGCGCGGCCCAGCCCGATGAGTTCGTGGGGATGCGCAGGGCGTCAAACAGGTATTTGCCGCTGAGCGCGCCCACTAGGCCGGTGACCACCGCGAACACGGCGGCCAGCGCCGGAATGCCGCCAATCTTTTCCGCAATGCCCATGGCCACCGGTGCGGTGACCGACTTGGGCGCGAGCGACAGGGTGACCTCCGAAGGCAAATCCAACGCCCACCCCAGCAGCAGCGCGGAGCCGCTGGCCGCAATACCCCCAGCCAACGCCGCCAGCAGCAGACGGCCCCAGCGCCGGCGCAGCTCTGCACGCCGCAGCCATAGCGGCCAGGCCAGGGCCACCACCGCCGGCCCCAGCAGGAAGTGAATGAACTGGGCGCCTGCGAAGTAGGTGGGATAGGGCACGCCGGTGGCCAGCAGGGCGCCGGCCAGGCAGACGACCGTCCACAGCACCGGGTTGGCCCAGGGCGGCTGACCGAGCCGGGCATACGCCGCCTGTGCCAGCACATAGACCACCAGCGTCGCCGTCAGGCCGAAGAGTGGCGTGGCCGACAGGTAGACCCAAAGTTCCACAAACTTAGGCATGCGGGGGCTCCTCCGGGTGCTCTGCGGAGAGGTCGTCGCCACGGTCCCGCAGCAGGTGCAGCGTCAGTACGGTGACCATCAAACCGGCCAAAGTGGACGCCACCACGACCAGCAGCATGCGCACGCCGTATTGGCTCACCAGCGAAAGATGGGTCATCACGCCCACGCCGACAGGCACAAAGAGTAACGAAAGGTGCGCGAGCAGGAAGTCTGCGCACACTGACACAGGGCCTCGCACCAGCTCTGACTGCAGGCCAATAAGCAACAAAACCATGCCAATCACCGGGCCCGGAAACGGCAGTGAAAAGCCGCGAGAGAGCAGTTCTCCCACCGACTGAAAGACGAGTAGCCAGGCCAGGCCGCGCAGGGCTGTCATCGTCCGGACTCGATGGTGGGTGAACGGAAGTCGGATGGTTTAAGGATTGGCAAAAAGATCTCCTTGCGGCCACTCGCGCACGGCATTGGCCGCACCCCACAGCGCCTGGTCAATGTCCTTGAAGAAGGCGCTGCGACGGGATGGCTCCGGCCTCGAGTTGAAAGCCACGACCCACGCATAACCTTGCCGGGTTCGAAGCGCCAGGGCCTGCAGGCCCGGTTGACTGCCTCCGTGCCACCAGTTGTCGCCCTTGTCGCTCCTGGTAACGTGAATGCCCGCTGCATAGAAATTGCGCGGGTTGCCGTTTTGCGTCAATACGGGCTCGGTGCGCATGGCGCGGACAGACTCCTCATTGAGCAAACGCTCTCCTCGTGCGCCATCGATCGCCAGGAAAAACTTCAGGACGTCCGTGGGTGTTGCCACCCAGGCGCCCAATGCATCCATGTTTTCGACGGAATAGCTGCCATAAGGGCTGGGCACATTCGCGTTTGCAACGCCCGGTGCACCGCGTTGCAGCGGCTCCCCGGCATACGCGTAGTACTTCGTTTCGCCGGGCCGGCTTTCGGTGCTGCTGGCCGCTTGAAAACCCTTGCCAGTCGCGGGCAGCAAAAAACCCCGGCTGCTGAAGGCCCGGTAGGACTCGCCGGTCACGGTTTCAATGACTCTTCCGAGAATGCAATAACCGGTGTTGGAGTAGGCATGGCGTTCGCCGGGCGTGAAGTCCAGCTTGCTCTGCAGGGAGTCCCGGATGATCGCATCGCAGCTGACGGGCGCGATGCCTTGCTTGCGGGCAATGTCGGTGAGCCGGGGCTGAAAGAATGGATCGCCGGAGCGCTCGCGGTCAAACCCCGCGGAATGCTGAAGCAACTGCCGGATGCGGATGTCTTTGGCGCGAGGATCGACGGGTGGTACAGAGGCGATTCCCGCTTTTTCGAGGAGAGGCAACACCGGGTCGTCCAGTTTCAGTTTCCCGTCTTCCACCAGCTTGAGCACCATGACCGCCGTCAGGGTCTTGTTGATGCTCCCCATGCGAAACAGGGTTTGCGGCGTCATGCCTTCTTGCTTGTCCTTGTCGGCAAAACCATAGCCTTTGGCAAGCAGCAGTTTGCCGTCTTTGGCGACCGCGAGGCTTGCGCCGGGGACATCGTATTTTTTGATGACTTCTTGCATCGCCTTGTCGAAAGATTCGAGATGAGGCAATGCGCTGCCCTCGTCGAGGCAGTAGCCCCACTGTGGCAGGCATGCGAGCCAGACACCGGCCAGGCCGCAAAGAAGCTGGCGGCGCATGGCGGAGAAATCGACAAGGTTGCCGGACGATGGTGTGCACATTGTGCTGCCCATACGGTTGTCCCTACGCCTAAAAGCGCGGCAAATCCGGGTGCTTTATCTGCCCGCCTCGCACCAGCATTTTTCCGTACTCGGCGCAGCGGTTCAGCGTCGGGATCACCTTGCCCGGGTTAAGCAGGCCTTTGCTGTCGAAGGCGCGTTTGACGCCGAACATCTGCTCGTTTTCTTCAGCCGAAAACTGCACGCACATGGAGTTGAGTTTTTCCACGCCCACGCCGTGCTCGCCGGTGACGGTGCCGCCCATGGCGACGCTGGTCTCCAGAATGTCGGCGCCGAAGAGTTCGCAGCGGTGCAACTGGTCGGGGTCGTTCGCGTCAAACAAAATCAGCGGGTGCAGGTTGCCGTCGCCTGCATGGAACACATTGGCGCAGCGCAGCTGGTATTTTTTCTCCATCTCCGCAATCGCCAGCAGGATGTCGGCCAGGCGTTTGCGCGGGATGGTGGAGTCCATGCACATGTAGTCGGGGCTGATGCGGCCGGAGGCGGGGAAGGCGTTCTTGCGGCCGCTCCAGAAGCGCAGGCGTTCGGCTTCGTCCTGGCTCACGGCGATGGCGGTGGCGCCGCAGCGGCGCAGCACCTCGCTCATGCGGCCGATTTCTTCTTCGACCTCTTCGGGTGTGCCGTCGCTTTCGCACAGCAAGATGGCTTCGGCGCTGAGGTCGTAGCCGGCATGTACAAAGTCTTCCACCGCGGCCGTCATCGGCTTGTCCATCATCTCAAGCCCGGCAGGAATGATGCCCGCCGCAATCACAGCGGCCACGGCGTCGCCGGCTTTGCGCAGGTCGTCAAAGCTGGCCATGATGCAGCGGGCCAGCCGCGGCTTGGGCACCAGCTTCACGGTCACTTCGGTGGTCACGGCCAACATGCCTTCGCTGCCGATGATGATGCTCAGCAGGTCGTAGCCCGCGGCATCAAGTGCGTCGCTGCCGAACTCGACTTCTTCGCCTTCGATGGTGAAGCCCTTAACCTTGAGCACGTTGTGCACCGTCAGCCCGTACTTGAGGCAGTGCACGCCGCCCGAGTTCTCGGCGACGTTGCCGCCTATGGTGCAGGCGATCTGGCTGGAGGGGTCGGGCGCGTAATACAGGCCCAGCGGCGCGGCCGCTTCGGAAATGGCGAGGTTGCGCACGCCGCCTTGCACCACCGCTGTGCGGCTGGCTGCATCGAGCTTGAGGATCTTGTTGAACTTGGCCAGCGACAGCGTGACGCCCAGCTTGTGCGGCATGGCGCCGCCGGAAAGCCCGGTGCCTGCACCGCGCGCCACCACCGGCACGTCCAGCGCATGGCAGGTCTTGAGAACAGCTTGCACCTGCGCGTAGGTTTCAGGCAGGGCAACCACCAGCGGCCGCTGGCGGTAGGCGGTCAGGCCGTCGCACTCATAGGGCGTGGTGTCTTCGGCGTTCCACAACAGTGCATGCGCTGGCAGCACGGCTTGCAACGCGCGCACCACCTGCGACTGCCGCTCTGACCGCTCAAGCAGGCTGTGTTGTTCGGGGGAGGCGGGGGCGTTCATGTCTGTATGGCTCCGGGGGTAACCCAGACTGTAGAACAAGCAGCCCTCGCCGGGTTGAGGAAATTTAAAGCGGCGCGTGAAATGCCGCCGCGTTTAAATCGTCAACAGGTTTTCAGGACTTGGTGCCCGGTGCGGGTTTGGCGGCGGCCGGCGCGTCATAGAACTTGACCTTGCCGGTCTTCACGTCATACATGGCGCCCACGATCAGGATTTCGCCCTTTTGCTCCATCTCGCGCAGGATGGGGCTCTTCTCGCGAATCATCTCTACCGTGAGACGCACATTGTTTTCGGCCACCATTTCGACAAAGGCGTAGTTCTTCGACGTGCGATCCTTGATGTCGGCAGACACCAGGCTCACGGCCGGCTTGATCTTGCCGATGAGGCCGGTCAGGTTGCCGAGCTGGGCGTCGTCACACGCGCCCTTGATGGCACCGCAGCTGGTATGGCCCATCACCACCAGCAGCTTTGCGCCGACGACCTTGTGCGCAAATTCCAGGCTACCCAAAATGTCTTCGTTGACGATGTTGCCCGCCACGCGTGCATTGAAGAGGTCGCCAATGCCTTGGTCAAATACGATCTCGGCCGGCGCGCGCGAGTCGATGCAGGACACCACGCTGGCCAATGGGAACTGGCCGTCCGCGGTGGCTTTCATTTCTTTCAAATAGTTCTGGTGGCGCGGCTTGCCCGAGACAAAGCGCGTATTGCCGGCCTTGAAGCGCGACAGGATCTGCGCGGGCGTCACAGCGTCCTGACATGCCTTGGCGTCCTGGATGTTGCAGAACGTGCCCGGCTTGACGGCCTTGGCTACGGCCGGCTTGCCCTCCGCGTAAACCGAGGGCGACAAGGCGAACATGGATAACAGGGCGCCGGCTACGGCGACCGTGAATTGGCTCTTTTTCATGGGGTATCCCTCCACAGGATGTTTGGTTTTCTGGTTCTAAGGCCGTGACAGCCAGACCCTGGCCTGGCTGTCACGGCCTGCACCATCGTAGGCCGAAGTGGGTGCGATGTCACTTGTCGCTATCCCTTGCGGCCCGTAGAGCCGCTTTTAGCCCAGGCTTTTACGCAGCCAGTCGGCGAAAGCCGCGCATTCCCAGCGGTCCATGGTGCCGGTGCGCCAGCACAGGTAGTGCGCATGCGGGCTGGGCACGTTGCCGGCAAACACAGCATTGCTGCCCAGGCGCACCAGCGAGCCGTTTTCGAGCCAGGGCGCGCCCAGCTTGAGACGGATGAGCGCGATGCCCATACCCGCCGCGGCGGCGTCGCACATCAGGCCGATGTCGTTGAACTGGGAACCGTCGGCAGGCTCCGGCCAGTCGAGTTTGTGGGCCGCAAACCAGGTGCGCCAGGGCTCCAGTGGCGAGCGCAGCAGGCTTTCGCCTTCCAGGTCTTCAGCTGCCTCAAAGGGGCCGTGTTCGCGCACAAAAGCGGGCGAAGCCAGCGGCGCGACTTCGTCTTTGCTCAGGCACACATGCTCCATATCCGCATAGCGCCCGGTGCCGAAGCGCACGATGAGGTCGGCGTCTTCGGCCACCACATCCAGCAGTGGAATCGACACCTGCAGCGTGAGATCGATTTCGGGATAGGCATCAGTGAACTGGCGCAGCCGCGGAATCAGGATGGAGCGCGCGAAGGTGGGCGTGACGGCCAGGCGCAGTTTGCGTTTGCCGGGTGTGGTGCTTTGCCCCGCTGCGCCTGGAAACTTCTGCAGCGTGGCCAGGCCTTCGCGCACATGGGCCAGGTATTCGCTGCCCTCGGTGGTCAACGAGAAATCCGCGCGGCCAAACAGCTTGGTGCCGATGATCTGCTCAAGCTGCTTGACACGATGGCTGACCGCGCTGGGCGTGACGCAGAGCTCCTCGGCCGCCTGCGTCACGCTGCGCAGGCGCGCCAGCGCTTCAAATGTCAGGAGACATTGAATTGGCGGAATTCTTGCCGGCGTGGCCATGGGCTGCTATTTGAAGATGACGGTTTTATGGCCATTGAGCAGCACGCGGTGCTCGCTATGCCACTTGACGGCGCGGGCCAGCACCTGGCTTTCGGTGTCGCGGCCCATGGCGGTCAGGTCTTCTACCGTCTTGCTGTGGTCGGCGCGTGCCACGTCCTGTTCGATGATGGGGCCTTCGTCCAGGTCGGCCGTCACATAGTGCGCGGTGGCGCCTATCAGCTTCACGCCCCGGTCATGGGCCTGGTAGTAGGGCTTGGCACCCTTGAAGCTGGGCAGGAAGGAGTGGTGGATGTTGATGGCGCGGCCGGCGAGTCTTTTGCACAGGTCGTTGGAGAGCACCTGCATGTAGCGCGCCAGCACCACCAGCTCGGCGCCTTCGGACTCGATGATTTCCAGCTGTTTGGCCTCAGCCTGCGCCTTGCTGGCCGCCGTGACCGGGATGTGGTGAAACGGGATGTTGTAGCTGGCCGCCAGCTGGTAGAACTCTCGGTGGTTGGAGACGATGGCACGGACCTCAATCGGCAGCAGGCCTGACTTGCAGCGAAACAGCAGGTCATTGAGGCAGTGGCCTTCTTTGCTGACCAGGATGACGGTGCGCATGGGTTGGGTGGTGGCATGCAGCTTCCAGCTCATCCCGAAAGGCTCTGCAAACGACTTCAGCTGGGCGGACAGTTCTTCGTGCGTGAGCTTGTCGCACGCGAATTGCACCCGCATGAAAAACAGGCCCGTGTCGTGGTCGTTGTACTGCGCGGCTTCTTCGATATTGCCGCCGTTGTTCAGCAAAAAACCGGAGACGGCGTGAACAATGCCCATGCGGTCCGGGCACGACAGGGTCAGGATATAAGCGTGATTCATAGGGGATGAATTGTCGCAGGTGAGGCCTGCGGCTGCCCCGGAGGGTCGCAATGGCCGCTGCGCCGTGGCGGCAACAGTGCCAGAATGCAAGAACACCCCCTTTCAGATGCAGGAGACACGCCATGGCCTACCAAAACTTCAACATGGAGCATCACTGGCTCCCCTTCACGCCCAACCGCAGCTTCAAGAATGACCCACGGATATTCGTGGCCGCCGACGGCATGCATTTCACGACGCATGACGGCCGGCAGGTGATAGACGGCATCTCCAGCCTGTGGTGCGTGGGCGCCGGCCACAACCGCAAGCCCATCAACGAAGCGATCAAAAAGCAACTCGACACGCTGGACTACGCCACCGCCTTCCAGGCCAGCAACGACCAGGCCTTCAAGGCGGCCGAAGTCATCGCGGGCATGGCGCCCGGCGACCTCAACAAGGTGCTGTTCTGCAACTCGGGCTCCGAGGCGGCGGACACCTCGCTGAAAGTGGCGCTGGCCTATCACCGCGCGCGCGGCGAAGGGCACCGCAATGTGTTCATCGGCCGTGAGAAGGGCTATCACGGTGTGGGCTTCGGCGGCATGAGCGTGGGCGGCATTCCGGCCAACCGCAAGGTGTACGGTGCTGCCTTGCTGCCGCGTGTGGACCACATGCGCTTTATCCACGACCCGGTCAACCATGCCTATATCCACGGCGCTGAGCCCGTGTGGCAGGAAGACCTGCTGCTGGAGCTGGAAAACCGCATCCTGCCGCTGCATGACCCGAGCAATGTGGCCGCCGTGATCGTGGAGCCGGTGGCCGGTAGCGCCGGCTGGTATCTGCCGCCCAAGGGCTACCTCAAGCGCTTGCGCGAAATATGCGACAAGCACGGCATCCTGCTGATTTTTGACGAGGTCATCACCGGCTTCGGCCGCCTGGGCACGGCCTTTGGTGCGGACTATTACGGCGTGGTGCCCGACATGCTGAATTTTGCCAAGTGCGTGACCAACGGCGTGATTCCGCTGGGCGGCGTGATCTGCTCGGACCGCATCTACGACGCCATGATGAATGCCAACAGCGGCGCACCCGAGCACGCCATCGAATTTTTCCACGGCTACACCTATTCAGGCCACCCGGTGGCTTGCGCGGCAGCGATTGCCACGCTGAACCTGCTCAAGGAAGAAAAACTGTACGAGCGCGCGGGCCAGATGGGCAAGGTGCTGGGCGATGCGATGCACAGCGCCTTCAAGGGCCTGCCCAATGTGATCGGCATTCGCACGCTGGGGCTGGCCGGCGCGGTGGAGCTGGCGCCTATTGCCGGTACGCCGGGCAAGCGCGCCTACGACATCTTCATGGACTGCTATCACCATGGCGTGCTGGTGCGGCCCGCGGCCGACAACATCGTGATCTGCCCACCCTACATCATCGAAAAAGAGCACATAGACCGCATCGTCAATGTGGTGGCCGACGCGATCCGCAAGAACGCTTGATGTGTTCTAGAGACGATTGAGGAGGCCGCCTTAAGGCAGGCGTTCAGGGCTTGGGCGCCAGCGTCTTGTCCAGACCCTCGCAGTAGTCTTTCTCAGGCAGTGCGGGGGTCACCCACACGGCGTCGAATGCTTCGGAGCTTTCGGTCGCCGCGGCTCCTGCACGCAGCCGAACGGCTTTCGCTTTCAGATCTGCCGGCAGGTGTTGCGGCACGCCCAGCAGGCGGTCTGCATGGCCGCTGCCGGCCAGCAGCAACACTGTCTTGCCCGGCAGTGCGGCCTGGGCCAGGGTGTTGGCCATGGTGATGTCCCTGGCTATCTGGATGCGCGTCATGGGCGTGATCTGGCTTTCGGGCAACAGGTTGCAGTGGCCTATGCGTATGAGTTGCTGCTGCGCTTTGAGGGCAGGCCCCGGCAGGTGGCCATCGAGCTGGCTGTCGGCCATGCTGGCCGGCATTTGCGCCCGCGGCAGGTTGGCGCCCATCACGGGCACGCCGGCACGCACCGCGGTCATCACGGCCGGGCCATACGAGGCCCAGGGCCAGCCCTTGTCGTTCCAGTTGAGCGCGTTGCGCACTTGCTGCTCGGTAGCGCTGGGCTTGAGCGCGGAGGTGCTTGCACCGGTATCGGCCATCTCAAGGGTCACGGCAGCCAGTACGCCTTTGGCTGCAAGAAGGGCCACTACCTGTTGTTCGATGCGCTGGTGTTCCGCGGCGTCATGCTGCTCCCCGAGGATTACGGCTCCGGCGGGAAGCAGCGTCTCCAGCCTGGCTGATGTTTGCGCGGCTTCGCTGCCCGGCGCCTGCACGATGGGCGCTTCGGGGCGTGCCGCGCAGCCGCCCACCAAAGCCATCGCGGCGGTGCAGACAAGGCATGCCAAAGCACGAGGGGTGAGGAAATCAGGCATCGGTGGATACTACTGCTTCCTGCGGTTTTGTTCCGCTCCCTGACGTTCCGCCATGCCCTCCTTGCCCCACCGCGCTGCCCAGTCCCTGTCCCTGCGCGTTGTCCTGACCTTGTTGCTGGCCTGGGCTGCCGCGGCGCTGTGCATCGCGCTGCGCACACCTTTACCCTGGATGATCGGCCCCTTGCTGGCGACGGCGGTGGTGTCGATGCTGGGTGCGCCCACGGCGAGCTGGACGCCGCTGCGCAACACCGGGCAATGGATCATCGGCTGCGCGCTGGGGCTGTACTTCACGCCGCAGGTGGTGGGGCTGTTGGCGGGTCTGTGGTGGGCGATTGCGCTGAACATTGTGTGGGCGCTAGTGCTGGGCCTGGCGTTCGGTGCGTGGCTTTACCGCGTGCATCACGGGCCTGGGCGCCTGCATGTCGCAGGCCTGTCGCGGATCACGACTTATTTTGCTGCACCGATCGGTGCGGCGTCGGAGATGACGCTGATGGCCGAGCGCCACGGCGCGCAAACCGACCTGGTGGCATCGGCGCACAGCCTGCGGGTGCTGCTGGTCACGCTGATCATTCCTTTCGGATTTCAGTGGGCGGGCCTGCACGGGCTGGATGCCACGCTGCCCGAGGCGCGCGTGATCCAGTGGCCAGGGCTGGCCTTGCTGGCGCTGCTGACCGGCGTTGGCTGCTGGGGCATGGTGAAGCTGGAACGCACCAACCCGTGGTTTATCGGCGCGCTGGTGGTGTCGCTGCTGCTCACGGCTTGCGGTGTGACGCTGTCTGCGTTGCCGCAAGGCATGACCAATGCCGCGCAACTCGTCATCGGCGTCAGCCTGGGTGTGCGCTTTACCAGCGGGTTTGTGCATATGGCGCCGCGCTGGCTGGGTTCGGTGGCGCTGGCGACGGTGGGAATGATTGTGCTGTGCGCCGGCTTTGCCTGGCTGCTGGCGCAATTCACCAGCCTGCACTGGGCCACCTTACTGTTGGGAACCTCACCCGGCGGCATCGCCGAGATGGCCATCACGGCCAAAGTGCTGCAGCTGGGGGTGCCGGTGGTGACAGCGTTTCACGTCACGCGGCTGGCCGCCGTCCTGGTGCTGGCCGAACCGATGTACCGCTGGTTCTACCAGAGTGAAAGCCCGTCGGACGATTGATAAAAAGAAAAGAGGAAAGGGAAGTTGCGATCGCAGAAGCTCTTCAACCCAGCATGAGCCGCGGAACCGGCTTTGCCGGGCCGCAGGGCGGGCGGCCCCTCGGGGGCAGGAAGCTACACGAAGTGAGCGACCGTGGGGCGTACATCCCTCCGCGGAACCGGCTTTGCCGGGCCGCAGGGCGGGCGGCCCCCTCGGGCGGCAGCGACCCACACGAAGTGGGGGAGCGTGGGGGCCTAATGCAACGACATCGGGGTATTGGCCAGCCCGCTATAGCCTTCCAGCGTGTCTTCGATCTCTTCCTGCGTAGGCGTGTTTTGCGCCCAGGCGCTCAGGCGTTGCTGGAACATTTCGGCCCATGACCCATCCAGGTAAACCTCTTTACCCGAGCGCTTGTCCACAATTTCAAAGCCGTGGCGAGCCAGTTGCGGCACGGCCGGGGCGGGTGCTGCCTCTTCAGGTGCGTTGGCGTGAATCTGAAGCACGGCAAAAGAGGCCGAGTCGTAGAGCATGTGCATGGTGAGTTCCTTTACCTTCAGATAGCAACGATAGTGCCAAGTTCAAGGGAAAGGATCTCCGGCATGCAATCGTTCGGTAAAGACCCGCTACGTCGTGTAAAACCACACATAAAGTCCGCATTACCGTGCGGCGTAACAACGCGGCCCTTGGGCCTTACCCTTTGCCGAGGCCGCTGAGCTGCTGGTCGACAAAATCCCCGTTGGATTGAGTGATGCGATTGCGCACCGGCAAATAACCCAGCGAAGGCGCGAACCAGATTTCCATCTTCTGGTCTTGCTCCCGCAGCGGTGGACGTGTGAGCTTGATCGTGGTGAGTTCACCGAAGGGCAGTGTGAGGTTTTCTTGGCCTTCCACCCGGAAAGCCCACGTGCCTGCATCGCGCGGCCCGGCGACGTATATCGGATGGACGGAGCCCACAGGGAAGCCCGCCGGATGGCTTGCCAGCATGCCTCCCAACTGTAAAAAAACGCTGACCCGGTCTTGCACCCCAGGCACCCATGGGAGCGTCGGCGTGTTGGCGCTAAAGCGGATGGCCCCCGCCTGTGAATCAAAGAAAGCGACTAGCTCCGTTCGGGATTTGTCTGTGTAGCGCGCGGGCATCAGTCCTTTGTCATCTATCGTGCCGGTGCTTGCCACCGTGCGTGTGCCGATGAAGACCATCGTGATCTTCATCACGGCGTCGTAGCGGTTGCCCGCGTTGATCCAGGACATCTCGGCGTCTGCGTGGTAGCTCGTGCCCTTGGCGCTGCCGGTGAGCTTGTACTTCAACTGGGCCGATGCCGGAAGCCGGACGGACGCTGCCGCCGCATGAGGTTCTGAAGCGGAGCCCGGCTGGACCACAGGCGTCGAGCAGCCTGATGCCGCCATGAGCATTGCCAACAATGCGAGGCAATGCGGGCTCGTGCGGATGGTGGAGAAAGAAAAAACAAACATGGTGCGCATTCTCGCGGCCCTTTCAAGGCCTGCTTATTTCCGCGAGCTGTTGGTCGACAAAATCCCCGTTGGACTGAGTGATCTTGTTGCGCACCGGCAGGTAGCCCAGCGATGGGGCATACCAGATCTCCACCTTCTGGTCGAACTCGCGGCGCGGTTGGCGCGTCAGCTTGACTGTGGCGAGTTCGCCAAAGGGCAAGGCGAGTGTTTCTTCGGCCTCTACCCGGAAAGTCCAGGTGTCGGCATCGCGCGGACCCACGGTATACATCGAGATGGTGGCGCCCACGGGAAACGCGGCCGGGTTTCCCGCCAGCATGCCGCCCAGCTGGATGAAAACGCTGACCCGGTCTTGTGCACCTTTGAGCCACGGCACGGCGGGTGTGTTGGCGCTAAAGCTGACCTGGCCTTTCTCGGGATCAAAATGCGCGGCGACCTCGGTTCTTGATTTGTCGGAAAAACGTATGGGCGCAAGGCCTTCCGGGCCCACCGCCCCGGTGCTGCCCATGCTGCGTGAGCCGAGGAAAAGCGCGCTGACGCGCATGGCTGCGTCATAGAGACTGCCCACACGCCGCCAGTTCAGCTCGGCATTCGCGTGGTAGGGCAGTCCCTTGGCGCTGCCGGTCATCTTGTATTCCAGCTTCACGCTCTCAGGCAGGGCCATTGCCGTCACCGGCGTCTGGACAGGGCCGGCGGGCGTCGCGGGCGCGCTGGCGGCAGATGCCGCCGCCAGGGCAGCCGCGGCCTCCTGGGCAGGGTCATTGCCTGTGGCTTGCGCGGCGGGCAACTCTCCGGAGCTGGATGTCCCGGCGGGCGCGGCTGCTACAAAATCAATAGCTGGAGACTCAGGCACCGCCTGGGGAATCGGCCGTTTTGGCTTGAGAGGTTGAGGACGAGGCCTGGGGGGCTCGGTTTGAGGCGTTGCGGCAGGCGGCGGGGCAATGCTGCGTGTGAGAAGGGGTTGGACGCGCTTGGGGGCCGGATCCAGTTCGGGGCCAAACCGCACGGGTGAAGACTTGAGCACCAGCGCGTGGATGCCCAGCACCGCCACCGCCAGCATTGCCAATGCGCGCCAGGGCGGTGCGAGGCCGGGCACGGCCGCAGGAGGCATGTTCATGCCGCTTTGAATCCCAGGTCCCGCGAAAGTTGCCGGGCCGCCGCTGCCAGGGGCCGGGCGACCGCGCCGTCCCAGTCGGGGTCAAACGTCGCCAGCGAGCCCAGCGCCACCATGCCCAGCGCCAGATGGCCATCGGCATCAAACACCGGCGCGCAGAAGCCGGCCACGCCCGGCAGCAAGGTGTTGACGGCGCGGGCCACGCCCCGCCGGCGTACATCTTCCAGCAAGGCAGTCAGCTCAGCCATGCTGGCGGGAACGTCCTTGCGCGCCAGTTTTTTGTTGTGTGCCAGTTCGTCCCTGACCAGCAGCGCCAGCCGGCCGGGCGATTTTGCGCCGGCCGTCAGACGTGGGGGCGAGAACGCCGCAAAGCACAGGCCTGTGGCTGATGACAGCAGCGGCATCACATCGCCCAGCCGCAAATTGACCGTCACGGCCTGCGGTGATTCTTCCCAATGCACCAATGTAGGCCCCTGGTTGCCCCAGACGGCCAATGCCAGAGTCTGGCCCGTCTGCGCCATCAACGCCGGCATGAGTTGCCTGGCCAATTTCACGCTGTCCAGCCTGGAAAGCGAGGCCAGTCCCAGCTTGAGCGCCGCCGGGCCGAGATCGTAGCGGGTGGTGCCGCTGTCCTGAGTCACCAGCTCCAGCCGCTGGAAGCTCACCAGATAGCGATGAGCCTTGGCCGCGCTCATGCCGGCAGCGGCGGCCAGGTCGCGCAGCATAAGGGGCCCGGGCGACGTGGACAGCACCTGCAGCAGGCTGAAGCCGACTTCGACCGACTGGATGCCCGCGCGCTGCTGCGGCAGGCTGCTGCGGTCGGCGCTGGAGGTGGCTGGGCTGGCTTTCATGGGTTGACTAGAATTTCGGGTTACCCGCCGCGGGCCGGCGAGTGCAGGAATCGTAACCGGGCCGTCAGGCGGGCTGCAAAGCGGGCCCGTTTGTATGCCACGGCACAATCAGGCCTATAGCGACTTGCCGCGACACCGACAGCACCCCTCAGGATACCGATGAAACTAGCCACTTACAAAGACTCTTCCCGCGACGGCCAGCTCGTTGTGGTTTCGCGCGATCTCTCCACGGCCCATTATGCGACCGGCATTGCCAGCAAACTGCAGCAGGTGCTGGACGACTGGAACTTCATGTCGCCGCAATTGCAGGATCTGTACGAGACGCTGAACAACGGAAAAGCGCGGCACGCCTTTCCGTTTGAACCCTCACGTTGCATGGCGCCGCTGCCGCGCGCCTACCAGTGGGCTGACGGCTCGGCCTTTATCAACCACGTGGAGCTGGTGCGCAAGGCCCGCAACGCAGAAGTGCCCGAAAGCTTTTACAGCGACCCGCTGATGTACCAGGGCGGCAGCGACGACTTCATTGGCGCCTGCGACGATGTGGTCGTGCCCAGCGAAGACTTCGGCATCGACTTTGAGGCGGAGGTCGCCGTCATCACGGGCGACGTGCCCATGAGCGCCACGCCGGCGCAGGCGCTTGAAGGCGTGCGCCTCCTGATGCTGGTCAACGATGTCTCGCTGCGCAACCTGATCCCCGGCGAACTGGCCAAAGGCTTTGGCTTTGTGCAAAGCAAGCCGGCCACGGCTTTCAGCCCGGTGGCGGTGACGCTGGACGAAGTGGGCGAGGCCTGGGAAAAGGGCCGCCTGCACATGACTTTGCAAAGCACCTGGAACGGCCGCAAGGTCGGTATGTGCGAGGCCGGCCCGGAGATGACTTTTCACTTCGGCCAGCTGATCGCCCACCTCTGCAAGACCCGCAATGTGCGCGCCGGCAGCATCGTCGGCTCCGGCACCGTCAGCAACAAGGACTGGAGTCACGGCTACAGCTGCATCGCCGAAAAACGCGCGATCGAAACCATCGAAGACGGCAAACCCAAAACCGAATTCATGAAATTCGGCGACACCATCCGCATTGAGGCCAAAGGTAAAGACGGGATGTCAGTCTTCGGCGCGATCGACCAAAAAGTTGTGGAAGCGGTCTGAGCCGCACGAACTCAATGATCGCGAGGGCTACCTGGCAAAAGCTTTGCGTGACCCATCCTCGAAGACGGCATCGTCCCGTAGCAGCTTGCCCTCGTCATCCCAGGTCTTCTCGCGCGTAATGCGGCCGCGGTCGTCGTAGCTGGATTCGGCCACCAGCTTCCCGGCCTCGTTAAAGCGCTGGTGCGTGCCCAGGGGCAGTTGCCGGTAGCGATTGCTGGCACTGAAGCGGCCGGTGTCGGCAATCTTTCCGCTGTCGAAGTACTCGGTGGTTTGCAGCCAGGCGGCATCACCCTCGCCGCCAAATTCGGTTTTGCTGCGGGGCTGCCCGTTCAGGTAAAAAGCCAGGTCGTTCACGGGCTTGCCGCCGGACCATTGCCTGTCGCGCGTCAGGGTGCCGCTGTCGGAAAAGTCCTGCTCGCGTTCCTTGAATGAATTCCTGGAGGTCTGGCTGTCCAGCAGCCACCGGACTTCGCGCCGCTTGACGCCGGCGTTGTTGAAGTAGCGTTCTGTGCGCGTGCTGCCCGATACCTCGTCCTGGTAATCCGGCTTGCCGCTGTCGCCAAGTGTTTCATGGCGAACGCGCTTGCCCGCCAGATAGCTGCTGCGGCCTTTCAGTACACCTTTGCCATTGAAGAGTTCGACCTGCGAGGCACCGCCCGAAAAATCGCACCAGCGGGCATCGTCAACCGGCGGCGCCAGCACGGGTTTGTCGCCGCAGCGCAGGGCCTGGAGCTGGCCGCTTTCGTTGAACTCGGCATAGGCCTGCTCGATGCTGCCGCCCTCGCGCGGCCCGTAAAACACGATGCGCTGCAATTGCCCGTTGGCGTGAAAGCTGCGCGCCAGGCCCATCTGGCTGCCGTTGTCATAAATACTGTCGCGCAGCACCTGGCCGCCGGGGGCGAACTCGCGCGCGCGGCCGTGCTGGTTGCCGCGCTCGTTCACGCTGTAGTCGCGCTGCAGTTTGCCCTCGCGGTAGTAGCGCACCACGCCCATGAACTTGCCGTTCTGCAACTCCTGCTCGCGCATCAGCTGGCCCGAGTCGCGGTCTTTGCAGCGCATGATGCCGGTCTTGCCGGCAGTGGTGCCGCCGTGATTGGGGTTGACGCTTTCGCCGTTGACGTCGCAGTCTTGCACCGCATGCGCCCAAGCCGGGGCCAGCAGGCAAAGGCACAGCAGGGCCAGGCGGTGCGCGGCGATCATGCGGCGGCCCCGGTCTGGGTGATGAAGAGCCGTATGCCGCGCAGCAACATCTCGACCGAAATGGCCACGAGGATCAGCCCCATGAGCCGCTCAAACGCCATCATCACGCGGTCGCCCGCCACGCGCTGGATGCGTTCGGACAACACCAGCACCACCGCGCACACGGCCATGGTGACGCAGAGCGCGGCAATCCATTCGAGCCGCCGTTCCGGCGCCTGCGACACCAGCAGCATCACGGTGGCCAGGGCCGACGGGCCCGCCAGCGCGGGGATGGCCAGCGGCACGATCAGCGGTTCGCCCAGCAACGGCGCGGACTCGGGCTGGTCCGACGGGAAAATCATGCGCAGCGCGATCAGGAACATCACGACGGCGCCGGCGATCTGCAGCGACAGGTCGCTGAGGTTCATCAGGCGCAGAAAACCGTCGCCGACAAACATGAAGGCCAGCAGCAGCAAAAAGGCGATCAGCACCTCGCGCAGGATCACGCGCATGCGCCGCTCGGGCGCCACGCCTTTAAGGGCATTCACAAAGATCGGGATGTTGCCGAACGGGTCCGTGATCAGCAGCAGCAGCACGGTGGCGGAAGCAAAGGTGTAGGCCATGGCGCAAGCTTAGCAGGGCAGTCGCGTTTTGGCGGGCGCTTGTTCTCTTTGCGGCGCCGCGGGCGATTGCGGTGTTGTCGGACGGTTGCTATTAAATCAGGAGCTGCTTGGCCATAATTTATAAGGTCTACAGCCTGTTTTAATCATCAAGTCGCCGCGTGCGTATGGTTTGCCCGCCTGGCTTCGTGATTCGCCGCCAAGGGGATAAAAACCGGTTGACGCGCCGCCGTGGCGTTGCACAATGAAGGTGTGTGCCGGGCCGCCCGGCAGCCCGCTATCGATGCAATCATGCACAACCAGCCAGGAGACATTCATGAGTGACGCAGACAATCCTTCCTTTCCCGGTTTTGGCAAGCTGGTGCCCGGCTTCGATTTTTTGCAAAACCTGGCCAAGCAGGCGGCCGGCAGCGCGACCCAGAACATTCCCCAGCTGCCCAACCTGGGCAACTGGGTGGCGCCCACCCTCAATGTTGAAGAGCTCGACAAGCGCATCGACGAACTCAAGGCCGTCCAGTTCTGGCTCGACCAGAACGCCACGGCGCTGAAGGCCACCATCCAGGCGCTGGAAGTGCAGAAGATGACGCTGGCCACGCTCAAGGGCATGAACTTCAACATGGGCGACGTGGCCAATGCCTTCAAGCTGAAGGTGGCCGACAGCGTGGCGGGCGGTGTGCAGCGCGTGGCCGACAAGGCCCGCACGTTTTCGGGGCTGGAGGTTCCGCCGACCAGCTTTGGCGCCGGCAAGCCCGCTGCCAAATCCAAAGCGCCCGCTGCGGGTAAGGCCGCCGCGCCGTCGGCCGGTGTGGTCGACCCGATGCAGTGGTGGGGCGCGCTCACCCAGCAGTTCCAGACCATCGCGACCGACGCCATGAAGGATGCCGCCAAAAAGACCGCGATGGACACGACCAAGAGCCTGGCCACAGGCCTGGCCAAGGACGCCATGAAAACCGCCACCGGCATGGCGACAGGCATGGCCCGCAACATGGCTGAAACGGCGGGCAAGACGGTGGCGGGCGGCGCGCGCGCGGCCATGAACACGGCGCTGCGCAGCAGCCAGGGCTGGCCTACGCCGGCCGCCGGGAAAGCCGCTGCCAAAACTGCCACCAAAACTGCCGCCAAACCAAAACCCAAGGCAAAAGCCAAACCGGCCGCGCGTAAATCCCCCCGCTAATGAGCAACGCTGTTATCGACACCTGGTTTCCCACGTGCATTTACCGTGCGGACGACATCGTTTCCGAAGCGCAGAACAAAACGGTCCTCGACAAAAGCCTGGCTTTGTCGGAAACGGTCGAATCGGGCGGCAAGGGCTGGAAGTGCAATACCTACAACTCGCGCGGTAGCTACGACCTGTTTGCCGATCCGGACTTCGGCTTTATCCTGGGCGAAGTCACCAGCCGGGTGAATGAATTTGCAAAGCTCTACAACTCTTCTCACCTGTACCAGTGCTCCTCTGCCTGGTTCAATGTGGGCAGGGAGCATTCCTACCAGGAGTACCACGTCCATCCGAACAGTGTTTTCAGCGCGATCTACTACGCGTCCAGCCCGGAAGGCTCGGGCCCGGTCGCGTTTGAAAAGCCCGAGCTCGACATGTTTCCCGTCAAGGAAATCGAGTCCCGGAACACCTTCACCTACATGTCTTGCACTTACGCCGCCAAGGAGCGGATGCTTTTGATTTTCAGGTCGTCCCTGAGGCATATGGTTCAGGTCGGAAGCAACAAGGCCCCAAGGGTTTCGCTGTCATTCAATTTCCTGTAATTTGCGTTCATCCTTTCAATTTGAAATCATGAAACTCTTTCCCTACGGCCACGCCACCCATCCGCAATGGCAGATGGCGGCGGGCCTTGTGCTGGCGCAGCTGCGCGCCTACCTGGCGTTGCCTGGCTACGCCAAATCACCCACATTGGCGCTGCTCTACATCACCGACCACTACGCGCCCCACGCGCAGGACATCCTTGACCACCTGAGTGCCGAGCTGCCCGACATCACCGACTGGAGCGGCACCGTGGGCGTGGGCATCGCCTCCAACAACGTCGAGTACTTTGACGAGCCCGCCCTCACGGTGATGCTGTGCGAACTGCCGCACAACCAATACCGCGTGTTCTCCGGCGTGTCGCCCTTGCCGCCGGCCAGCAGCGGGCGCTTCAAGGCGCACACCGCGCTGGTGCACGCTGACGCCACCACGCCCGACGTGGCCGAGCTGATCGACGAGATGGCCCAGCGCACCGGCAGCGGTTATGTCTTCGGTGGCCTGGCTTCCAGCCGCTCCAGCACCGTGCAGTTCGCGCTCAGCGGGCACGGCAACGTCAAGGGGCAGGGCGCTGCAGGCGGCGTGTTCAGCGGCGGCTTGAGCGGCGTGGCGTTTGGCCAGGGTGCGGCGCTGATGTCGCGCATCACCCAGGGCTGCCGGCCAGTTTCGGCAGATCATGAAATTACCGCCTGTGAATCCAACGTGGTGACCGAGCTGGACGGAAAGCCCGCGCTCGATGTGATGCTGGCGGACCTGAACGTGTCGCTGGACGAGCCGCGCGAGGCGCTGGCCAAGGTGCGCACCACGCTGGTCGGCCTGACGCGTCCCGACGATATCCCCCATGATGGCGTGCCCCATGCCGTGTCCCGGCGGGCCGGCCAGTTCGGCGCCGAAGTGCGGGTGCGCCATCTGATAGGGCTGGACCCGGCACGCCGGGGCATTGCCATCGCCGAGGTGCCCGGTGTGGGCATGAAGCTGGCGTTTTGCGAGCGCAACATGGAGGCCGCGCGTGCCGACCTGATTCGTGTGTGCGCCGAAATCCGTGAAGAGCTGGAGCCCGAAGAAGTCACGCTTGAAGTGGCCAGCGCGCTGAGCGCGCCGGAAGCCGAATCGGCGCCGCATGCGGCGCGTCGCATTGCCGGCGCGATCTACGTCAGCTGCTCGGGCCGCGGCGGCCCGCACTTTGGTGCGCCCAGCGCCGAGATGCAGATCGTGCGGCGTGCTTTGGGTGACGTGCCCCTGGTCGGCTTCTTTGCCGGCGGTGAGATCGCTCGCCACCACCTCTATGGTTACACGGGCGTGTTGACGGTATTTACTGCACCCGCCTAGAGAACTTGGGCTTCCAGCAACTCCACCGGAATAAACAGGCTTACCCCTATCGGACGCTCACTGCGTGTAGCGCCTTTCCCCCTTCCAGGGGACGGCGCCTTGCGGCCGGCAAAGCCGGACCGCCGCACCCGGCTTGAAGAGACCGTGAGGCCTTATAAAACCTGGGCTTCCAGCAACTCCACCGGATCGCCGTAACGTGCGGCCATCGCCACCACTGACGGATCGCGCAGCGCGCACAAAAATCCGTCTTTAATCAGTGTCTGGTCGCCCGCAGTGACGGTGCCGTCCAGCGTGATCAGGTCCATATGCACCGGCGGCTCTTCCCAGTCGGGCATCACGCGTCGTATGTAGTCGCTGGGCTGCGCCAGGTCAATGCCGAAGTGGAGTGCGCCAGGCGCGTTCGAGCCGGCCGGGTACACCGTGTGGCGCGGCGCCTTGGGGTTGAAGCCGCAACCGCCGCCCTCGATCATGCGGCCGCCCACCAGCATTTCGCGCAGGATCACCGCTTCTTCTGAAATGCCGTCGACAGAGGAAATCGTGTCGCCTTCGAAATGCACAGCAATTTTTTCTTCAAACGGTTTGGCAAAGCCGACAGCCCATTGCGGGTAGAGCACGCCGGCCATGGGCACCACGGCCTTGAAGTCGTTTTTGACCGAGTTGTGGTCCCACAGGTTGGGGCCGTGCGTCGGCAGGTAATGCACGTAGCAGCCGTCTTCTTCGGCCGTCATCTGGCCGCGCCAGCGGTTGGTGGCCAGCTGGTTGGCGCGCATCTCTTGCGTGAAGCTGATCCGGAAGTCGCTGCCGCGCGGGTCGGTGAAGCGCAGGTCGAAATTGCCTTGCGTCGGGTAGCGGCCGGCCGTGCCGCGAATGATCTCGCCGATGACATCAACCGGAAAACGCGCCTGCGGCGTATGCAGCAAATCGAGGTTGCGAAAGTAGGTGATCTTGACCCAGCGCTGCCCAGCGCGACGCAGGTTGATGCACAGCGGATCCAGGATGGAGCAGAACCAGGTCGAGACCACAAACGTCGCCTTTTTCAGCATGGCGTGCACTTCTTCAGGCACAGCCGTCACCTGCGTGCTGGGCTCCATATAAATACGCACTTCGGCGCCGCGTGATTTGGCAATGCCGATCACCGCATCAATCACACGCGGGTCCAGCAGCGGATCCGCCAACACCAGCACCCGGTCGCCAGGGCGTATCGCCATCACCCGCGAGAAGTTGTCTAGCGCCTGGAAGAAGTACTTGGTGTCGGTCAGGTTGGCAGCTACCGGGATGGGCAGGCCAACGTAGGTGGAGGGATTGTTCATCGCAGCTCGTGGTGAATTGCATGCACAAAGACGTCATGCGAAGTCATTATTGGCTTGATATTACCAGTAAAAGCCAATTTTTCTTAGCTAACTAATGTAATTGCATGCAATTTTGCTGAATACGCTAACAAGAGGGTGCCAGCAGACCCCGAGGAACCGGCTTTGCCGGGCCGCAGGGACCGCCCCTTGAGGGGGGAGCAGACTACACGAAGTGAGTCTAAACGGGGTGTTACCTACGGAGCGCGGCGAAGGCCTCAAATTCCCAACTGCGCATCGCCAGCAGCAGCGTGAAGCCCTCGCGATCCTTGTCGCCCAGCTTCTGGTCGGTCTGGTGCTGCTGGGCAAAGTCCTGGGCCACCCGCTGCATGCGCTCAAGGAATGAGGGCGCCAGGCCGCGGCTGATGGAGCCATGCACCAGCAGCAGGCCTTCGCCATTGCCGTCAAAGCCACCTGAAAAGTAGTCGAGCAGGGCGTTGTCGCGAAAGTAGTCCATCACCGGGCCATGCGGCCGCCAGCGGAAGGTCTTGGCGAGTTTGAGGCGGTAGCGGTTCAGGGGCTTGAGCTCGATGATGCCGATGCGGTCCAGCTGCGCCAGGTATTTGATGCATTCGGCTTCCGACAGCCGGTAGCTGGTGGTGATCTGTTCCAGCGTCCATTGCGACAGCACACAGATAGCGGCGAGCAACAGCTTCTTGTCGGCCACCACGGCTTTTTCCTGCGCTTCGGTGAGCTCAGCCAGCAGCGGCTGCGTGTCGGCCACGCGCCGGGCCAGGTCGGCAAAGTCCAGCTTCAGCGCGCGGCAAATGGCGTCGATGCGCGACAGCGGCATATCGCCCTTGGCCAGCATGCGCTTGACGCTGGATTCCGCCATGCCCAGTTTGGCGGCCAGGTCCGCATAGGTCATGCGGGCGGCCTTGAGTTCTTTTTTGAGGAGGGTGACGAGGTCGGCGGTGGTGCTCATGGGTATCGATTATCGGTACTTCTGGTTTGAATTAACTCCACTGCGCTGAATATTGATGCCTGCCAATGATGAGGCCACGCACAGTGCGGCTCATCTACACAGGAGCCCGCTGCATGCAACCTACCGAAAACACCTTCATTCATCGCCGGGTCGAACCGCTTCCGTCATGGCGCAAGCCTCTTGACGCCGCGGCCCGGCGCCGCGAGTGCATGCTGGCAGGCCTGCTTTTGCTCATGCTGGTCGGGGCCCTGGTCGGGCCTGCGTTGGCGCAGCCTTCGCACTATCACGAGTTTGCCGACCAGCGAGGCTGGGGCATGCTGCCGCACGCCATGGATGTGCTGAGCAACCTGCCCTTTGCGCTGTGGAGCGTGGCAGGCATGTGGGCGCTTGTGCGGGCCATGCGTGCGCGGGCCGTCAGCGGCGCTGCGGCGGGGCTTGCCGCCCTGTTCTTTGGCGGCCTGATGGTGACCGCGATGGTTTCGGCGGCCTACCATTTCCAGCCTGGTGATGCAGGGCTGGCCTGGGATCGCGGCGGCATGGTGTTTGCCTTTGCCGGCTTGCTGGGCCTGGCGGCCCTGCGGGCGGTCAGCGCCCGGGCGGGCATTGCGTTGGCTGCTGCCGTTCTGGCGCTCGGGCCGCTGTCTGTGTATTCATGGTCCTTGTCCGGCAACGTGCTGCCTTGGGCGGTGCTTCAGTTTGGCGGGATGCTGCTGGTTGTGTGGTTTGCCTGGCTGCCGCCGGTGCGTTCCGGGCGGGCCTGGCCCGTACTGCCGGTTCGCTGGATGCTGGTGATCGCTGTCTATGCATTGGCCAAGCTGCTGGAGCTGGGTGACCACGCGGTCTTTGAATGGACGGGGCAACTCGTGTCGGGCCACAGCCTCAAGCATGTGGTGGCCAGCTTCGCTGCCTGGCCTGTGGTGTCGGCGCTGCTGGCTATCCGGAAAATCAAGGCAGAATCCAGTGCACCATCTACAAGAGAGCAGGCAGGCCGTTTGGCCAAAGCCCGCCGCACAACAACTGAAACGAGGGGTCAAGCATGAGTGTTGATAAGGCCGCACCGGTGTCACCACCGCCTGTTCACGGGCATCCGAATCAGTTCGCGTTGCTCAAGCAGCGCCGCTTCGCCCCCTTTTTCTGGACGCAATTCTCAGGCGCGGCCAACGACAACCTCTTCAAGTTTGCCTTCACCGTGATGGTGACCTACCAGCTCAGCGTGAGCTGGCTGCCCCCGGCGCTGGCGGGGCTCGCGATCGGCGCGCTGTTTATCCTGCCGTTTTTGCTGTTCTCCGCCACCAGCGGGCAACTGACCGACAAGTTCGAAAAAACACGCGTGATCCGCTTCGTGAAGAATCTGGAGGTGGTGATCATGCTGATCGCCGCGACCGGCTTCATGAGCAGCAACCCGAACGTTCAGGTGCCCGTGCTGCTGGGTTGCACGTTTTTGATGGGACTGCATTCCACCATTTTTGGCCCCGTCAAGTTCGCCTACCTGCCGCAGGCGCTTAACGAGCGCGAGCTCACCGGCGGCAACGGCATGGTCGAGATGGGCACTTTTGTGGCCATCCTGCTGGGCCAGGTGGTAGGCGGGTTGATGGTGGCCGTGCCGCAGGTCGGGCCGGACTATGTGGCCATTGCCTGCGTGGCCCTGGCCCTGGTCGGTCGGCTGGTCTCGCAGTTCATTCCGCTCACCCCGGCGACGGACCCTGAGCTCAAGATCAACTGGAACCCGGTGACGGAAACCTGGCGCAACCTCAAGCTTGCCAAGGAAAACACGGTGGTGTTCCGCTCCATGCTGGGCATCAGCTGGATGTGGTTCTTCGGCGCGGTGTTTTTGAGCCAGTTCCCGAGTTTTGCCAAGGAGGTGTTGCACGGCAATGAGCAGGTCGCCTCGTTGCTGCTCGTGGTGTTTTCCATCGGCATCGCCACCGGCTCTTTGCTGTGCGAAGTGCTGAGCAAGCGTCACGTAGAGATTGGCCTGGTGCCGGTGGGCGCCATCGGCATGAGCGTGTTCGCCATCGATCTGTATTTCGCATCGCGCGGCCTGCCCGCCATGCCCATCATGAGCGTGGGCGCCTTCATGTCGCAGCATGCGCACTGGCGCGTGATGATCGACCTCGCGCTGCTCAGCCTGTTCGCGGGCCTGTACAGCGTGCCCATGTACGCCCTGATCCAGCTGCGCAGCCAGCCTACGCACCGGGCCCGCATCATCGCGGCCAACAACATTCTCAACGCGCTGTTCATGATCGTCAGCGCAGTTCTGGCCGGTGCGTTGCTCAAGGCCAACTTCACCATTCCGCAGATTTTCCTGTTCACGGGCCTGGCCAACGCCGTGGTCGCGTTCTACATCTTCATGCTGGTGCCTGAGTACATGTTGCGCTTCATCGCGCTGATCGCTTCGCGCCTGGTTTACCGCTTCAAGATCACCGGCGACGACAACATCCCTGCGCAGGGCGCTGCTGTGCTGACCTGCAACCACGTGAGCTTTGTCGACCCGGTGCTGCTGATGGCCGCCAGCCCGCGTCCCATCTATTTCGTGATGGACCACCGCATCTTCAAAACGCCGGTGCTCGGCTGGCTGTTCCGGCTGGCCAAGGCGATTCCGATTGCGCCGCGCAGCGAAGACCCGGCGCTGTACGAGGCCGCCTTTGAAGCGGCTGCCAAGGTGCTGCGTAATGGCGACCTGCTGGCCATCTTCCCCGAAGGCGGCATCACCAAGAACGGGGAACTCCAGGCCTTCAAGGGCGGCATCATGAAGATTCTTGAAAATGCCGAGCGCGATGGCCTGCAGGTGCCGGTGGTGCCCATGGCGCTGACCAACCTGTGGGGCTCGTTCTTCAGCCGTGTGGAAAGAGGTACCGCCATGGTCAAGCCGTTTCGCCGCGGGTTGTTCAGCCGTGTGGGCCTGAACGTCGGCGCACCTCTGACGGCTGACAAGGTAGCGCCTGAGAGCCTGCATGCCGAAGTGAGTCAACTTCTTCAACAGGGAGGCGCATGAAATCGTTGCAGTTTTTCAAGGCCGGAGGGCGCTTGTCCCGCGGCGGTTTCTGGCTTCACGGTCTTGTCGTCTGGGGCGTGCTCTACCTGGTGTGGAGCGCGCTCGGCAACGCCGGAGGTGTCCTGACGTGGGTGGTCAACGCGCCCGCGCTGGCGGCGCTGGTGTTGCTTTGTATCCGGCGGCTGCATGACCGGAATTATTCCGGCTGGTGGTTGCTGCTCGTAGCCGTTCCTGTGGCGGGGGCGCTCTGGTTGCTCTGGCAGCTGGCGTTGCGGCGCGGCGTTCCTGAGGGCAATCGCTGGGGCCCGGACCCGTTGTCGCCGCGCGGCGACTACCTCGTGGTCCGCTAAGGCGGCGGCAAAAAAAAGGGACCAGAGATGCAGCAAAACACATTGATCGTCAACGACGTCACCGGCCTGAATCCGGTAGTGGTCTGGGCCATCAGCAAGCCGAAAACCGTGGCCGAGGTGGCCGACGCGATACGCCGCACCGACGGGCCGCTGTCCGTGGGCGGCGGGCATTTCAGCATGGGCGGCCAGACCGCCAGCCTGGGCAGCCTGCATCTGGACATGCGTGACATGAACCAGGTCATCGCATTCTTCCCGCAAGACAAAGTCATCCGCGTACAGGCCGGCATCCGCTGGTGCGACATCCAGCGCTTTGTGGATCCGCACGGCCTGGCCGTCAAGATCATGCAGACCTATGCCAACTTCACGGTCGGTGGTGCGCTCAGCGTCAACTGCCACGGCCGTTACATGGGTCTGGGCGCTGTGGTGATGTCGGTGCGGGAGATCCGGGTGGTTTTGGCCGACGGCAGCATGCAGGACGCTTCGCCTTCCGTCAATGCGGAACTCTTTTATGCGGTGATAGGCGGCTATGGCGGTGTGGGCGTGATCGTGGAGGCCGAACTGGACCTGGCAGACAACACCAAAGTCAAGCGGCTGGCCCGCAAGATGAGTGCCGCCGAATACATCAGCCACTTCAAGGCCAAGGTCAGGCATTTCCAGGACGCGGTTTTTCACAATGCCGACCTTTACCCGCCGCACTACCGCAAGGTGCGTTCTGTCACCTGGGCGCGTACTGACGAAGCCACGACCGAGCCAAGGCGTTTGCAGCAGGGCGGCGACACCTACCCTTTGAACCGCTATTTTGTGTGGGCCGTGACCGAAACCCCCTTGGGGAAATGGCGGCGCGAGTACCTGATCGACCCGCTCCTTTATTTTTTCCGTAAGGTGCACTGGCGCAACTTCGAGGCGGGGTACGACGTGGCGGAGCTTGAGCCGGCTTCGCGCAAGCACACGACCTATGTGCTGCAGGAGTATTTCATTCCCGTAGAGCGGTTTGACGACTTCGTGCCGGTCATGGGGGAAATCCTGCAGCGCTATCGCGTCAATGCACTCAACGTGTCGGTGCGGCATGCGCGGCCGGACCCCGGCACCCTGCTGGCATGGGCCAGGGGTGAAACCTTTGCGTTTGTTCTCTATTACAAGCAGCGCACCCGGGACAACGCGATCAACCGCGTCTCGGTCTGGACGCGCGAGCTGATTGATGCGGCCATCCGTGTCGGCGGCAGCTACTACCTGCCCTACCAGCCGCATGCAACGGCCGAGCAGTTCCATGCCGCCTATCCACGGGCCAAAGAGCTGTTCGCGCTCAAGCGCAAGCTCGATCCGCAGTTCCGCCTGCGCAATGTGCTTTGGGACAAGTACTACGCCCCGACGCTGAACGATTCCAATACCTGAACGACAGGGCCTGCCATGACCACCACCTCACCTGCCTCGGAATTCCGTGCCGTTTTCAGTGCCACTCGCTGGCACGACGGTTTTTACAAATTCCTGCAGAACATTTACCGCCTTTATCCTGAAGACCGGTTTCACACGCTGATCAAGAACACCTCGGCCGAACTCGACAACGATGAAGCCATTTACCGCAGGCTCCAGCGTGAGCTGCCGAAGATCAAACCCTTCATGGCGGACCTGACACTGGCCTTGCCGGCGCTCTTCAAACAGAAGAAGGAAATGGCCGACCAGACCCAGCGGCTCCTGGGCGGCAAAAAGCAGATAGACGGTTATGTGGAGATCGGCTCTACCGGCCGCTATATCAGCGAGCTGAAAAAGCGCATCAAGGTGACTGGCCCCATCACCCTGGTGAACGATACGGCGCCCACCAACTCGCCGGTGGACATCGCCGAGCGCGGCGGCCTGTTCAAGATCGGCAGCTTTGTGCCCATGAACGACCATGACCCGCTGCCGGCGAGCATTGGCGATGCCAGCGTGGAGCTGGTGACCTGCTACATCGGCCTGCACCATTGCCCGCTGGACAAGCTGGATGCATTTGTCGCCTCCATCGTGCGCGTGCTGAAACCGGGTGGCATGTTCATCTTGCGCGACCATGACGTCACGACGCCCGAAATGTTCACGTTTGTCTCGCTGGTGCATACCGTCTTCAATGCCGGCCTGAACGGCGCGTGGGAAACCAACCAGCGCGAGCTGCGCTACTTCCGGCCTGTCGCCGAGTGGGTTGCCTACCTTGGCGAGCGTGGACTGAAGGACAGCGGCAAGCGCGAGTTGCAGGCGCACGATCCTTCCGACAACGTGCTGCTGGCGTTCACCAAATCCGGCGGGGCTGCCGCGTGAGGCGCTGGCTGCGCAATCTCGCGATTGCAAGTGCGTTCGCCGCGCTCGTGGGTGCGGCGCCGGCCGCCGGTCCTGCGCCTGTGGCCGGGCCCGAGCATGTGCGCGGCGTCGAACAGACGCTGCTCACTTACCCCGAGTGGTTCCTGGTGTTCAGCCCCTACGAGTACGGCGAATTCATAGGCGCCAGCGCGCCCAGCCGCTTTCCTTTTTATGGCCATATCGGCCAGTTCTGGGAAAGCTACAAAGCCGTCTTTGACGAGACGCGCCGCCGCGGGCTCGATCTCAATCCGGGTTACCACCTGATGATCATGGTGATAGGCACCAGCACGACGGTGGAATATGTGGTCAAGTCGGCCTATGAGACGCTCATCGGCCGGCTTGCCGAATCGCTGGCCGGCCGGCCCACGCCCGAGGACAGGCATGCGGCCGGCGTTGCGCAGGACTATGTACGGTTTATCCGCGTGCAGCCCTGGTACCTGTATGACTTCGACAAGGCGCTGGCAGGCCTCTGGCGCGATGTGCCTCTGACCGGGCCGGACATGGTCCGCAAGTGGGAGCGCCGCTTTGCCCTCACGACCGAATACCTGGTCAAGGCGGGTTATGCCCGGCTGATCAAGCTGGGCACGCAGACGATTTACGACGCGCCGTTGCCGGTCACGGCCGTGGTGGCAAAGCCTGTGCCGCGGGCTGACGCCGCGCTACCGGAACTGAAAGTGCTTTCGTCGATGCCCGACGGCTCGGCGCTGGTCACCATCCCCCGCTATGAGGCTTTCATGGGCTATGCGCAGGCGCTGGCGATGCAGGGCGTCAATTTCAGCGAGATCGCCGGCAACAGTTCATTCATTCTGGTCAGCGTGCTGGCGCCCGACGCATGGGCGCCCGCCAGCCCGGCCACCTCCGTGCTGAGGCAGCCCATCCTCACCCGGCCGGGCATCCAGCGCGTCGTGCTGACGGTGCCTGTTCAACACCTGGCCGAGTCGCTGCGCCAGTGGCAAGCCGCCAGGCTGCAGGTGGAGCACGTTTTTGACTACTAGGCGGCGTGAGTCCAAGCCGGGGCGCCGTTGGCTCGTCTACCCCTGGCGCGTACTCCTTGCATTGGTGGCCTGCCTGTTGCTGATAGTGATTTTTTCCTGGGCCCGCATGCTGTGGGTTGAGGATCGCAGCCCGCGCCAGGCGGCGCCCACGCAAGGGCGCTGGCTGCCTGCGCATGACGTCGAACTTTACGTGCAGGAGTTCGGCGATCCGGCCGCGCCGCCGCTGGTCCTGACTCACGGCACCGGCGCCTGGAGCGGCACCTGGGACCAGAACGTGCACGCCATGGCCGCTGCCGGCTACCGCGTCATTGCGGTCGACCTGCCGCCCTTCGGCTTCAGCACCCGGCCGGGCACGCGGGATTACAGCCGCACCGCGCAGGCGCGCCGGATCCTCGGCTTGATCGATGCGTTGAAGCTCGGCCCGGTCACGCTGCTGGGCCACTCGTATGGCGGCGGGCCCGCCGCCGAAGCCGCCATGCTGCAGCCGGATCATGTACGCCATCTCATCCTGGTCGATGCGGCGATTGGCCTGGTGGAGAGTCCCGCGCCGGCAAAAAGCGGCGGTGTGGCCGCGAGCCTCTTTGGTATTCGCCCGCTGCGCACGGCGCTCATTGCCACGGTCGGCACCCAGCCCCTGTTCAGTGAATTCTGGTTGCGCCAATTTGTGGCCCGCAAGGAAGCCGTCACGCCTTCGCGCACGGCCATCTATCGCCAGCCTTTCGTGGTGGACGGCTTTAGCGCCAGCCTGGGTGACTGGGCCGCGCAATTTGCCGGCGAAAGCGGCAAGTCCCTGAGCGAGAAGCCCGAAGGCTTTCGCAAGCTGTCCATGCCGTTGACCTTGGTCTGGGGGCAGCAGGACACCATCACGCCGTTGCCGCAGGCCCAAGCCCTGCAGCGGCTGGTCGCCGGATCAAGGCTGCTGGTCTTGCCCGGCGTCGGGCATATTCCGCAAATCGAGGACCCCGCGCTGTTCAATGGGCGCATGGCCGAAGCACTAAGACAGCCCTAGGCGCCGACCGTAATAAAGGTATCAAAATTCAATACTTGAGGGTCTTTAATGGAGGACTGTATCGTCATTTGCATGATTTTTTAGGTGGCGGCCGCACAGTGGCGGCACCCCAACAACCTCAAAGGTTTTTATGCAGACGCTGATACACCGTGATTCCAAACCCTGGCAGCTTCAGGTCTGGGCTTCGTTCCTGATTGCCATTTTTCTCTGCGCCGTGGGCTTGTCCTGGCTGCCCGGCAAGGACCTGGACCGCGCTTTCATGGTCATGGGCTATTTCTTCTGTCTCTCGGCCGCCTTTGTGCTGGCCAAATACGTGCGAGACCAGGAACAAAGCAAAGCCGAAGGCAAGCTGGCCGATACGCCCATGTTCAAGCTGGTGGTGTGGGGCGGCTTCTTCCTGGCGATGTCGCTGACGGGCTGGGGTTTGTGGCGCATGGAGATCAACGAAACCTACAAGGCTTTCCTGGGTGTGAGCTGGCTCTACCTCATCACCTGCAGCTTTACCCTGGCCAAAACCCTGCGCGACCGCCACGAAGCCGACCTGAGCGAAGCCCGTTTGGCCGGCCGCATGTCTCGCAACCATGCGCCTGGCGAATAAGAACCCGAAACCCGAAAACCCACACCAGGAGTGCATCATGAAAAACCGATTTGCTACATATTTAATAGCTGCTTCCCTAATATCCGCAATGGCTGGAGCCTCATTTAATGCCCAAGCTCAGTCGGAAGCCTCGGCTTTGAGCGCTGTCTCGGCTTTGCCGGTGGCCTCGGTCGTGGTGGGTGCCAGCGCCGCTGCAGGCGCCGTGGTGGCAATCCCGGTGGTTCTGTCCACGGCGGGCGCCGTGCTGGTGGTCAAAACCGTTGAGAGCACGGCGCGCGGCACGGTGTATGTGCTGGAGCGGGCTTCTGACGGCGCTCGTGCCAGCATCGAAATTGTGGGCAGGAGTGTTGCAGGTGTGTCCATGGTGGCGGGAACGGCTGTGGTGGTGAGCGTCGTGGGCGCGGGCGTGGTGCTGTCTGCCGCCGGCGAGGCCATTGCCTTCATTCCCAACGCACTGGGCCGCGCCTTGCTGCACAACGAACGGTTGACGCAGTGATACCGGGATATTTTTAAAAAAGCGAAGCCATTCCATGAAAATCCTCAAAGCCTCTCTGGCCTTCTTGCCGATGCTGCTGGCCGCCGCGTTGGCGGCAACGGCGCCGGCCGCCCATGCCGGGCGTTCTTGCGAAGTTCGCAAGACCACGCCCCAAACGGTGGAGCGCGGCATGACACTGGCCGAGAAGACGCTGGCGTCGCTCAACGCCAGCGGCGAGAAAGTCGTGGTGCTGGCGCGGGCCGGTCAGGACCTGGGCAAATACGGCATTCGCTATTCGCACCTGGGCCTGGCCTATCAGCTGCCCGACGGCCAGGGCGGCATGACATGGCGTGTGGTGCACAAGCTCAACACCTGCGGCACCAGCGAGTCGGCGGTCTACCGGCAGGGACTGGGCGAGTTTTTCCTCGACGACCTGTGGCGTTATGAAGCCGCCTGGGTCGCGCCCACGCCCGAAGTCCAGGCCCGCCTTCTGGTGCTGTTGCAAGACCCGGGCCGGCTGACGGCCATGCATTACAAGCCCTACAGCGTCGTGAGCTACGCCTGGGGCCGCAAGTACCAGCAGTCCAACCAGTGGGCGACTGAAACCGTGGCCGCCGCCATGGAACCCGGAGTGACCACACGTGAGAAGGCGCAGGCCTGGCTGCAATTCAAGGGTTACGAGCCCACCACGCTGAAGCTGGGCCCCTTGACCCGGCTGGGCGGGCGCATCACCGCAGCGAATATCGCGTTTGACGATCATCCTAACGACAAGCGGTTTTCTGACCGCATTGAGACCGTCACGGTGGATTCGGTGTTTGACTGGCTGCAACGTGCACAGATGACGGTGCCCGGCAAGCCCGTGACCGTCATCAAACTGTGACAAGCCTGTTTGTGATTTTCAGGAGATAACCATGGCCAATACTTTGCGATTGACGGAAAAATGGATGCACCGCGGCCTCTGGCTGGTGGCTTTGGTGTTTGCCGGTTTTCTGATCGGGCTGGGCGGCACGGTGGTCGGCGATTTGCCGAAAGTCGAGAAGCAGCTCTCGCTCGACGACTATATGGACAGCACAGCCAGCAATGCGCTGCGCAGCGCCATCAAGACCGCAGAGCGTGCCGAGCGGGACGCGCAGACCGCGCTGGAGCAAGCCCAGCTCAAGCGCCGGGCGGCCCAGGCGGATTCGGCCGCCGCGCGTGAAACCTTCGACAACTGGCTGTCCACGCGCCGCGCCACACAGCTGGCCGAGCAGGATACCGAGCTGCTGTCGCGCACGCGGGCGCTGGATGGCCTGAAAGACCGCGAGCGCGCGGCGGGCGTTGCGGTAGAAGCCCAGCAGCAGGCCGCACTGGATGCCCGGCAGGGTGCGGCGCGCGAACGCCGCAAGCTGGCGGAAATGGAGGAGGCGGCCCAGGTGCAGCTCAATGCCGAATACCGGCGCGTGGAGCTGCGAGTCTTCCTGTACCGCCTGGCCCTCACCCTCCCGCTGCTGGGCGCGGCCGGCTGGTTGTTCGCGAAAAAGCGCAAGACGACCTACTGGCCTTTTGTGTGGGGCTTTATCTTCTTCGCCGTCTTTGCGTTCTTCGTCGAGCTGGTGCCCTACCTGCCCAGCTACGGCGGTTATGTTCGTTATATCGTGGGCATCATCGTCACGGCGCTGGTGGGCCGGCAGGCCATCATTTCGTTGAACCGCTATCTGGAAAAGCAGAAGCTGGCCGAGCAGCTGCCCGACGCGCAGCGCCGAGAGGAGCTGAGCTACGACACCGCGCTGACGCGCTTGTCAAAGAGCGTGTGCCCTGGTTGCGAACGGGCGGTGGACTTGAAGAACACGGAAATCGATTTCTGCCCGCATTGCGGCATTGGCCTGTTTGACCACTGCGTCAAGTGCACGACCCGCAAGAGCGCGTTTGCCAAGTTTTGCCACGCCTGCGGCACCACGGCGGACAAAAAACTCAAGCTGCCGCAGACCGGTGCGGACGACGCGCCTGCGCTCTGATCGAGGGACTTAAAGCGGCCGGCCAAAAAACGGATAGCCTGGGTCGTTGTACCCATGGCTGGACGCATGGCCTGGCACCACCAGGTCATTGACGAAGGCTTCGTCGTCCTTGTCCAGCACAAGGTCGACCGCGCCATACACGTCTTCCAGGTGCGGCAGCGTGCGCGGCCCCACGATGACCGAACTCACCAGCGGATTGGCCAGCACCCAGGCGGCGGCGAACTGCCCGGGCACCTGGCCTTTGGCTTCGCAACGCGCCTTGATCTTTTGCGCGATCACCAGTGATTCTTCCCGGAACTCGGTTTCGAGAATGCGCTTGTCGCCGCTGCCGGCACGGGTCCCCTCGGCCGGTGGCTGGCCCGGCGGGTATTTGCCGGTGAGCACGCCGCGCGCCAGCGGGCTGTAAGGCACCACACCGATGCCGTAGTGGCCGCAAGCCGGTAGGATCTCGACTTCCGGGCCGCGGTTGAGCAGGTTGTAGTAAGGCTGGCAAACGGCCGGCTGCGGCACGCCCAGCTCCTTGCACAGCCGCACCACTTCGGCGATGCGCCAGCCGCGGAAGTTGGAGAGGCCAAAGCTGCGCAGCTTGCCCGCGCGTATCAAATCGCCCAGCGCGCGCACGGCTTCTTCGAGGTTTGCCTCGTGGTAGTCGCGGTGCAGGTACAGGATGTCCAGGTAGTCGGTCTGCAGCCGCGCCAGGATGGCGTCGGTTTGCTGGATCAGCCAGCGGCGCGAGTAATGGCTCTCGTTGATATTGTCGCTGACGGCGTTGCCCAGTTTGCTGGCCAGCACCCAGTGCTGCCGCTGGCCGGCCAGCAGCTTGCCCACGTCCTTCTCGGACTGTCCCTGGTTGTAGACGTCGGCCGTGTCGATGAAGTTGAGCCCGTGCTCGCGGGCCGATGCCACGATGCGCCCTGCGTCGTCGAAGGGCGTTTGCTTGCCGAACATCATGGTGCCCAGGCACAGGACGGAGACTTTGAGGTTGCTGTTTCCAAGGCGGCGGTATTGCATGGTCATCTTTGCGGCAGAAAAAGTGGGTGGGATGCGAGATGGTGCCTGAGCTTGGGGCTTTGCGCTGCGCGTCGGCTATTCGTCGGCTATTGGGCGGGCCAAGGCGTCGCCGTGATGCTTGTCACGGAGATGGCATTTCTCGATGAGGTATCTATATTCGATACCAATCGTATAAAACTCCTGATCTTGTATCTTTTTAAGAGCCTTTTTGATGAAGTCCCCCCACACTGCCCTCACAAGCATTTGCTTGGGCCTTCGGGTAATTTATGAAGATCAATTCTTCCCTGTTTTTCTTGTCACACCTGGCGCGCCTTTCAGGCAGCAAGGCTTTGGCCGCCGCTGTGTTGGGCGCTACCGCCCTCACGGGCTGCTACGTGGTGCCGGTTCAGCCCGGCCATCCACCCGTCACCTCTTCTACGGTGTATGTCACACCGGCCATGCCGGTCAGCACGACTTTTTCCGCGCGGCTGTACCCCGCGAATGACGCTGCGAAGGTTTACGGCATGGTGGGCGCGGTGGTCACCAACGACATGAACGGGCGCGGGACCTTCACCACCAATATCAACGGTGAAAGCTTTACCGGGGAGGCCACGCGCATTGCAGGCTCACCTGTGCGTGAAGGCATGGCCAATGGCTCTGGCAGCCGGGGCAGCTATATCAGCTGCCGCTACCAGATGAACTCGTCCACCATGGGCACCGGGGAGTGCAGGCTGTCTAACGGCGCGCAGTTCACCATGCACGTGGGCGGCTGATTAAACGGCCAGGGCTACTGCCCTAGCGGCTCCGCAACCGCCATCAGCGGGGCTGCCTTGAGGTGCCCCACATACTTCAGCGGCTTGTGAATCATGACGGAGGGCACGTCGCCCTCCCTCATGTGCAGCAGGTCGCCGGGGTTGATGAGGCGCGGGTCGGCATCGGTGAGCGGCAGGCCCGCGCTGCGGTAGGCCTCGAGGATGAATTGCGAACAGAAGAACTGGTCGTTGCGGCCCAGCCCGAGCTGCACGGCGGCGATGCCGCGAATGCAGAAGTCCCGCACCATGGAAGGCACCAGCGGCAATTCGCACATGCGCCGCTCCAGGGCGAACGGGGCTTGCAGCATCACGCCAAGGTAGTTGTATTTCTGGCCTTCATGGCTGGCCACAAAGGTGTTGATCTGCACAGCCTGCCCGGCGGTGAGGTCGGGGTGGCGAAAGGCCACCACTGTCGCCTCGTCTTGCAGCATCGCATCCACGCTTCGAATACGGATGCCCGAGCCCACGGCTTCGGCGATTTGCTGGTTGCCCATGTAAATCGCGGCGTGGCTCACGGGTGAGAGCGTGATCAGCCGGATGCCGACGGAGTTCAGGCCATTTTCAGCCGTGAGGATGATGTCGCCCGGTTGCAATGCGTCGGCCTTGATCAGCTCGCCGCCATTGGTGGGGTTCAGCGCCATGCTCTGAAAGTCGAGTGTGGGCGCGCCGGTGGTTTCATGCGGCTTGATGGCCGTGGCGCAACCGCCCAGCGTCAGCATGATCGCGGCCAGGGCGAATGCCCCTGCAAATCTCGGGAATCGGGGCATGGGAATTTCCTGTGTGAAGCTTGGCGGGATTGTGAGGGCAGTCGGCCGGCTCAGGGTGCAGCCCGCTCGACCAGATACTCTTTGGCGTACCAGTAGGTTTCGGGCGACTTGAATGCGCCGAACGTGCCTTCTTTTTCGTCCTGGCGCGAACGCAAGTCCCAGCGCTCGTCAATGACGCGGCATTGTTCGCAGGGTTTCTGGCCAGGGCGGCGCTGTACCAGCGCGTAGCGCGTGGTCTTGAAGAGCGCGTCCACGTCCTGATAGTCCACCGGCTGCGCCGCGAAGTAAGGGACGATTTTTGCGCCGGGGATGATGAACTCGTAGCGCTCGAAATGGCCGTTGAAGTTGCTCGGCACCGACACCGCCTGTCCCTTGAGCAGCGCATTGGTGTCACCGCGAAAGCGTCCCATGTCGCCGTTGAAGGGCAGGGTGACCCAGGCCAGCGCGATCAGCACCGCAAAGCTGCTGAGGGCGGCGATGGGGCGGGTCCAGCCGGGCTTGAACATGCCCGCTAAACAGGCGGCGGCCAGCACGCCCAGGAAGAGCCAGTACAGCGGCGAGAACAGCCAGGTATCTTGCGTAGCGCGCACGCCGCCGTAGCCGATCAAACCCATGGCCAGCGCGCCTATGAGGCCAATCACCAGCGTCAGGCTAAACCAGATGCGTGCGATGCGATCCCAGTAAAGCGCGATCAGCACGGCCAGGGCCGGCATGGCGGGAATCAGGTAGCGGGTTGAGCGCTGGGTAGGCACCATGAACACGAGTGCGAAGGCCAGCAGCCAGATCCAAAGGGCTTTCTCGGTGTCGCTGATGGTTTCCCCCGTGCCCCGGCGCTGGCGCCAGGCTTTCCACGCGGCCCAGGTGCAGCCGATGGCAACGGGCAACAGGAAGAGCGCGTTGGAGTAGTAGCCCGTCAAGATGGTCAGGATGCCGCTGCTGCCGCTGAACGCGATGGCGAAGTAGCCTTTCGACGAATTCATCTTTCCGGCGTTTTCACCGACGACGAATTCGCGCCAGACCTCGCCCGGCTGCGGGTCGACGGCAAACCACAGGCCGAAAATCGCGAGTGCCAGCATACAGATGGCGACCACCTTCACGCCGTCGATCACGACACCACGCCGGAAAATTTCCCACGGCGCCTTGCGCGCACCCAGCACCTGGTAGCACAGCGCCAGCGCGAAGCCGACCGGCACCACCATGACAAAAGATTTGTAGAGGCAACCGATGCCGATCGCGACACCGGCCAGCAGCGGAAACTTCCAGCGTGAGGCCAGCAGTTTGGCCGGCGACCAGGCCACCGCAAAGAACACGCCGAACAGCCAGAAGGTTTCAGGTGCGCTGGTCAGGTAGGGCCGGCCGTAGCGGTAAGTGCTGAAGAAAGACAGGTAGACGATGGCCGCAATGGCGCCCATGGCCAGCGCGTGGCGGCGGCGGCCTTCGGCTTCGGGTGTTGCGCCAGTGTCGTTGCGAACAATCTTCCAGGTCAGCAGCGCAGTCATCAGCGTGATCGCCCAGGTGTACGCAATGCTCGGCAGGCGGAGATTGAGCAGCGTCCAGTGCTCGCCCCATCCGCCAACTACCATGGCCTGCCAGAACAGCACGGGCGGCTTGGTGTTGCGCATGAAGTCGTAGGAGCTCACCAGCGGCAGCCACTTGCCGGTCTCCGCCGTGAGCCTGGCGATGTGGGCGTACACCAGCTCGTCGCCATTGCGCGGAATATGGTCGCCGCCCAGGCCGAACAAATAACCCAGAGCCACCAGAACGGCCAACCCTACCCAGATGCGGTGGACAGGGAGGCGGCTCTTCAGGGACTCAAGGTTTGTCATGGGTATCGGATGAGGGGGTTTCGTCAGCCGCCACGATTTTGGCGCGGCGGCGGAAAGTCATGCGGTCGTTGGCGACAAAGTTGCACACGCTGGACAGCACGATCGCCAGCACATTGGCCAGCAGGTAGTGCATATACAGGGCCAGCCATTTGGTCAGCAAAGACTGAAGCACGATAGCCAAGCCGGCGGCCATCACGTACTTGCCAAACAGGAACAGCGCCGAATGATGGACTTCGTGCTTGCGGTCGCGCCAGGTCAGGCGGCGGTTCCAGTAAAAATTGCTGATGGTGGCGACGGTGATCGCCAGCGCGATGGAGAAGTTCAGCCGGTCGTGGAAATCCGCGATATGGCTGAACAGGAACTCTTGCGCGACATACAGCACCACGAGGTTGACCACCGTGCCGCTGGCGCCCACCACGCCGAACTTGATGAAGCGCCAGCGCACCATGGGCTGCAGGCGCTCGGGCAGGCGCCGGATGACGGCCTCGGCAAAGGATCGGAGTGCGGACATCAGGTGTTGGCAGTCGTTGGCGCTGCCAGGCATTCGCGCGCCTTGGCCAGCACGGCTTCGGGTGCAATGACTTTCAGGCACTGGTTGTCGCCATCGCAATAAGACGAGCGGTGGTTGTAGGCGGTGAGGCAAGGCGAGCAAGGCCACTGGCTGTAGAAGGAATAGCACTGCGGTGTAAGAGGCGCATAAAGGCCGGGCGTTTCCGGGCCAAACAGCATCAGCGTCCAGATGGGCGTCAGCGCCGCGAATTGACCCGGCCCGCCGTCGTTGGTGACCAGCAGGCGTGCGATATGAAACAGCGCCAGCAGTTCGGAAATCGAGCGGGTATAGCCGGTGAGATCGATCACCGGGCTGCCCGGGAAGGACGCCTGCACATTGGCCACCAGCTGCTGCGCCAGCGCCTGGTCGTCCTTCAGGCCGATCACGGCCACGGCACAGCCGTCGGCTACCAGGCCTTCGCACAGCGCGGTATACGACGCCAGCGGCCAGGCGCGGATCGGCAAAATGCCGCCGCCCGGGTACACCAGCACCAGCGGCTTGTCTGCAATCGCAGGGAAGTCTTGCGCCAGCCGTGTCTGGATGCCCGGCACCAGGCCCGCATTCAGCTGCACATGCGGCGGTGGCTTGCCGGTGCCGGTGACTGCCAGATTGGCCGGCAGCTTGGACTTGGGCACGGCAGTTGAATCAATCGCGCGCGCCAGCGTCAGGAACTGCGCGCTGATGTGGTGATACGGGTTGTAGGGCACGGGCCGGTTGATGTGGGAGCCGCGGTAAAGGCCTTCTTGTGTGTGGCGGTGAAAGCCCACGCGGATGCGGGCGCCGCTGGCGTACGACAGCAGGCTGCTGATGCGCGAAAACAACTCGCAGTCAATCGCTACGTCGACATTCGCGCGGCGCAACTCGCCGATCGCCTTCCACAGGCTGGACAGCAGGCCGCCCAGCGATTTGTCGTTCACGGTGTGCACGTTGGCCGGGTCCACCACCTTCATCAGGTCGAGGATCTCGCGGTTCTTGCCGAACAGCAGGGCATGCAACTGCGCATCGGGGTAGCGTTGCTTCAGGCGCGCAAACATGTCGTGGGCCAGCACCAGGCTGCCCATCTCCGACAGCAAAATCACGACGATGGCGCGGGGCGCCTTGTCGGCGTTGTCGTCATTGCGGAAGCGGCGCATGACCGCATCAATGCCCGACACCGCCGCACACAGCGGAATGCCGGCCCAGCGGTCAATCCATCGTTGCAGGTTGATGTTCATCGCTCAGACGCCTCGTTGCCGGTCAGCGCGGAACTGCGCGGTGAACTCGCCAAAGCGCCCGGCATCGAGCGCATCGCGAACTTCCTGCATCAGGTTCAGGTAGTAGTGCAGGTTGTGGATGCTCGACAGCATGGGCCCCAGCATTTCGCCGCAGCGGTCCAGGTGATGCATGTAGGCGCGCGAGAAATTTTTGCAGGTGTAGCAGCTGCAGGTCGCGTCCACCGGCTGGTCTTCGGTCTTGTAGCGCGCGTTGCGAATTTTCAGGTCGCCAAAGCGGGTGAACATGTGGCCGTTGCGTGCATTGCGGGTCGGCATCACACAGTCGAACATGTCGACGCCGGCGGCCACGCCCTCGACCAGGTCTTCGGGTGTGCCCACGCCCATCAGGTAGCGCGGTTTGTGCGTTGGCAGGCGATGCGGCGTGTGCGCCATGATGCGCTGCATTTCTTCCTTGGGCTCACCCACACTCACGCCGCCAATCGCGTAGCCAGGCAGGTCCAGCTCCACCAGCGCATCGAGCGACTCCTGGCGCAGGTTTTCAAACATGCCGCCCTGTACGATGCCGAAGAGCGCGTTGGGATTCTCAAGCTTGTTGAATTCGGCGATGCAGCGGCTGGCCCAGCGCAGGCTCAGTTCCATCGAGCTGCGGGCTTCGCTTTCGGTGGTGATGTGGCCCTTGGTGTCGTAGGGCGTGCACTCGTCGAACTGCATCACGATGTCGCTGTTGAGCACGGTCTGGATCTGCATCGAGATCTCGGGCGTCAAAAAGAGCTTGTCGCCGTTCACGGGCGAAGCGAACTTCACGCCCTCTTCGGAAATCTTGCGCATCTCGCCCAGCGACCAGACCTGAAAGCCGCCACTGTCGGTCAGGATGGGTTTGTTCCAGCTTTCAAACTTGTGCAGGCCGCCGAACTGCTGCATCACGTCCAGGCCGGGGCGCATCCAGAGGTGAAAGGTGTTGCCCAGGATGATTTGTGCGCCCATGTCGTGCAGCGATTGCGGCATCACGCCTTTAACCGTGCCGTAGGTGCCGACCGGCATGAAGATGGGGGTTTGCACCACACCGTGGTTGAGCGTCAGTTTGCCGCGCCGGGCATAGGAGCCGAGGTAGGCGCCGGCCCCTTCGCCCGCCGGGGCGTCGGTCTTCAAAACTTCAAATTCGAGCATCTTGGGATTGTCGCAGGTGTACGCGGGGAGATTCAGGCCCCGTCAGGTACCGGCCAGAGGGGTTTTGCGGGACAGCAGCATGGCGTCGCCGTAGCTGAAAAAGCGGTAACGCCCTGCAATCGCGTGCCGGTACAGCGCCATGATGTGCTCGTAGCCCGAAAACGCGCTGACCAGCATCATCAAAGTGCTTTTGGGCAGGTGAAAGTTGGTTAGCAGCAGGTCCACCACGGCAAACTCAAAGCCGGGCGTGATGAAGATGTTGGTGTCGTTGCAGGCGGGGCCGAATTTGGCATGCGACTCCAGCGCCCGCACAGTGGTCGTACCCACGGCCACCACCCGGCCGCCGCGCGCCTTGCAGGCGGCAATGGCTTCTTGCGTAGCGAGGGGCACCTCAAAGCGCTCGAAATGCATGGTGTGGTCGGCGATGTTCTCGGCCTTGACGGGCTGGAAGGTGCCTGCGCCCACATGCAGGGTCACACTGGCGCGCCGGATGCCGCGCGCTTCCAGCTCGGCCAGCACGGCCTCGTCAAAATGCAGCGCGGCGGTGGGGGCGGCCACGGCGCCCGGGTTTTTGGCAAACACCGTCTGGTAGCGCTGCTCGTCGTCGGCAGAGTCGGTGTGGGTGATGTAGGGCGGCAGCGGCACATGGCCGTGCTGCGCCATCAGCGCATACGGATCGCTGCTGAGGCGAAAGCGGTACAGCGGCCCGCTCTCTTCAGGCCAGCGGCCCAGCAGTGTGGCGGTAAAGCCGCCGTCCATCTGCAGCACCGCGCCGGGCAGGGGCTTTTTGCTGACCTTCATGTGCGCGGCGACTTCATGGCCTTCGTCCGCATGGGGCGACAGCACCCTTTCGATCAGCAGTTCGAGCTTGCCGCCGCTGGCCTTTTGACCGAAGAGCCTGGCCTTGACGACTTTGGTGTCGTTGAACACCAGCAGGTCGCCCGGCAGCAGCAGGCTGGGGAGTTCGGTAAAGCGGCGATCCACCGGCAGGTCCTCTCGGCCGTCCAGCAGGCGCGAGGCACTGCGCTGGGCGGCGGGGTGTTGGGCGATGAGTTCTTCGGGCAGCGTGAAATCAAAATCGCTGAGGCTGAAATGCTTCTTCATAAACCTAGAAACTGCAGTTGGATGCGCCCGAGTGTGCTGCCCGCGCGGCGCCAGGCAAAGCGTGACAACGCAGTGGGCTGTTGCCCACAAGGCGGAGCAACGCCGCATGGTGCTGCGCGGGTGGTGCAATCGGGTGCATAGCGCTGTTATGCACAAGATGAGCGCTAGCGAAAAGACGAGAGGTGGTGTTCAAGCTGCTTTTTAGAAGTTTGCAAGCGGTCAACTGCGGTTTCTAGGTTGACGGCACAATTGTCCCATGTCGCCACCTGGTGCCTCCGCCCGAAAATCCGTCCCGCCCGAGGCCGCGGCTGGGGACAAGGCTGTGCCCAGAGTGCAGGCTGAAAAAGCGGCGCCCAAATCACTCCCGCAAAAAGCGCTCGAGAAAATGGGCCTGCGCCGGGACATCGACCTGGCCCTGCACCTACCCTTGCGATACGAAGACGAAACCCGCATCGTGCGGCTGGCCGACGCCCGGGACGGCGATCTGGTGCAGATCGAAGGGGTGGTGACGCACAGCGACATCGCTTTCCGCCCGCGCCGCCAGCTGCGGGTGACGGTAGACGACGGCAGCGGTACCTGCGTGCTGCGCTTCATCAATTTTTATCCGGCCCACCAGAAGACCTTGAGCGTGGGTGCCCACGTGCGGGTGCGCGGTGAGATTCGCGGCGGTTTTGTGGCCCGCGAAATGATTCACCCTGCCTTCAGGCTGGCAGGCGGCGAATTGCCGGGTGCGCTGACGCCGGTGTACCCCACGGTGGCCGGGCTGCCGCAGGCCTACTTGCGCAAGGCCGTGCTCAGCGGGCTGTCCCGCGCCGACCTCAGTGAGACCGTTCCAGCCGACTTTTTAAGCAAAAACACGCTGCAGCCCGCATGGAGCCTTCGCCAGGCGCTACAGTTTTTGCACCACCCAACCCCGGACGTGGCGCTGGCCACGCTGGAAGACCGCAGCCATCCGGCCTGGCAGCGCCTGAAAGCCGAGGAGCTTCTGGCCCAGCAGCTTTCACAGCTGCAGGCCAGGCGCATACGCGCGGCCATGCGTGCGCCGGCGCTCACGGGCCCCGCCATGCGCGGCACGCAGTGCACGCTTGAGGAGCAACTGCTGGAGCGCTTGCCGTTTCGCCTTACCGCCGCGCAGCAACGGGTGTGCAGCGAAATCGAAGCGGACCTGAAGAAAAACATCCCCATGCACCGCCTGCTGCAGGGCGACGTGGGCGCCGGCAAAACCGTGGTGGCGGCGCTGGCCGCAGCCCGCTGCATCGACGCCGGCTGGCAGTGCGCCCTGATGGCGCCCACCGAAATCCTGGCCGAGCAGCATTTCAGCAAGTTGATTGGCTGGCTGGAGCCCCTGGGCATCAAGACCGCTTGGCTCACCGGCAGCCAGAAGACCAAAGAGCGGCGCGAGATGCTGGCGCTGATTGAAAGCGGCGCCGCGGGCCTGGTGATCGGCACGCATGCCGTGATCCAGGACAAGGTGAAGTTCAAAAACCTGGCGCTGGCCATCATTGACGAGCAGCACCGTTTTGGCGTGGCGCAGCGGCTGGCTTTGCGCAGCAAGATGACCGAGGGGGGTGAAGAGCCTCACCTGCTCATGATGACTGCCACGCCGATCCCGCGCACTTTGGCGATGAGTTATTACGCCGATCTGGATGTTTCGACCATCGACGAGCTGCCGCCCGGCCGCACGCCCATCGTGACCAAGGTGGTGAGCGACAGCCGGCGCGACGAAGTGATCACCCGCATACGCGGGCAGCTTGCCGAGGGACGGCAGATCTATTGGGTCTGCCCGCTGATTGAAGAAAGCGAGTCCGTCGACCTCGTTAACGCTACCCAGACCCATGAAGCGCTGAGCGCCGCCTTGCCCGGCGTGATGGTGGGGCTCTTGCATTCGCGCATGCCGGTGGCCGAGAAAAAAGCCGTGATGGCGCTTTTTAACGGCGGGCAGATGGGCGTGCTGGTCAGCACCACGGTGATCGAGGTCGGCGTGGACGTGCCCAACGCCTCGCTGATGGTGATTGAGCACGCCGAGCGCTTTGGCCTGAGCCAGTTGCACCAGCTGCGCGGCCGGGTCGGGCGCGGCGCCGCCGCGTCGGCCTGCGTGCTGCTGTACTCGACCGGTGAAGCCTCACGGCTGGGCGAAATGGCGCGCGAACGCCTCAAGGCCATGGCGCAAACCAATGACGGCTTTGAAATCGCCCGGCGCGACCTGGAAATCCGCGGGCCCGGCGAGTTTCTGGGCGCGCGGCAGTCGGGCGCGCCGCTGCTGCGTTTTGCCGACCTTGAAACCGACGCGGCGTTGCTGGCCTGGGCGCGCGGCCTGGCGCCCAGAATGCTGGACCAGTACCGGCAATTGGCGAATTTGCACATAGCACGCTGGTTGGGTGGAAAATCGGAATACCTTAAGGCCTGAGGGATGGGGCCCGGGGGCAAAGAGAGAACAATGATTTCAACAATATGTCCGTCAAAGACGAAAGAGGAGAAGACAAAATGAACTGGATGACCAAATACGCTGCTCTGGCACTGGCCGTAACCCTGGCAGGCTGTGCTGGGACCAAATTTGTGCGGCCGGCCGATAGCGAGCTGATGCTGGGCAAGACCACCGAGCAGGAGGTCATGGCGCGCCTGGGCAAACCTTTCCAGGAGGCGGCAGGCCTGTCCAACGGCAAGCAGACCCGCTCGATCAGCTACGCCTATGCCTCCATGGGCAACCAGCCCAAGACAGTAGGGGTGACGCCGGTTCATGGACTGACCCTGGTGTTTAGCGACAACAAACTGGTGTCCAAGGCCTATATGTCCAACATGAAAGAAAGCGCCACCGATTTCGATGGCGCCAAAGTGCCGTTGGTTGAAGTCGGCAAAACCACCGTGGCCCAGGTCAACACCCTGTTTGGGCCGGCGCCGGGCGAGGCGATCTTCCCCGCGATCAAGCAGCCGGTGGGTCGGGCGGCAATTTATACCTACCAGGAGATGAAAGGTTTCACGCTCAGTCACAAAGTCCTGACGGTGGTGTTTGACACCCAGGGTATCGTGGCTGATGTGGACTATAAGAACCAAGGCAAGTGGGATTAGGCAAAAGCCTAGAATCGCGAGACGCCATGACGCTGACCGAACTCAAATACATCGTCGCCGTTGCCCGGGAAAAGCATTTCGGCAAGGGGGCAGATGCTTGCCACGTCTCGCAGCCTACGCTCAGCGTGGCCATCAAAAAACTGGAAGAAGAACTCCAGGTCAAGCTGTTTGAGCGCAACGCCAACGAAATCACTGTGACCCCGCTGGGCGAAGAAATCGTGCGCCAGGCCCAAAGCGTCCTGGAGCAAGCCGACAACATCCGCGAAATCGCCAAGCGTGGCAAGGATCCGCTGGCCGGCGCGCTTCGCCTGGGCGTGATCTACACCATTGGCCCCTACCTGCTGCCGGATCTGGTGCGCCAGGCGATTGCGCATACCCCGCAAATGCCGCTGATGCTGCAGGAGAATTTCACCGTCAAGCTGCTCGAAGAGTTGCGCACCGGCGAAATTGATTGCGCGATCCTGGCTGAGCCCTTTCCCGATGCCAATCTGGCGATCGCGCCGCTGTATGACGAACCTTTCATGGCGGCGGTGCCCAACGCCCATCCGCTGGCTGCGCGCAAGAGCGTGACAGCCGAGGAGCTCAAGAAGGAGACCATGCTGCTGCTGGGCACCGGCCACTGCTTCAGGGACCACGTGCTCGAGGTCTGCCCCGAATTTGCGCGTTTCTCCAGCAGTGCCGAGGGCATCAGCAAGAGCTTTGAGGGCTCGTCTCTGGAGACCATCAAGCACATGGTGGCGGCGGGCATGGGCATCACACTGGTGCCGCGCCTGGGGGTGCCCAAGGAGGCACTCGCCCAGCAAGCTGCAGCCGCAAAATCCGCTAAAGGAAAGCCCGCAGCCAGTCGCAGCAAAGTGGCGGCGGAGCAGCCGTCGTTCATCAAGTACCTGCCTTTCGACGGCGATGCGCCGAGCCGGCGCGTGGTGCTGGCCTGGCGGCGCAGCTTCACCCGCTACGAGGCCATCGCCGCGCTGCGCAATGCCATCTACGCCTGCGAGTTGCCCGGCGTCAATCGCTTGTCGTGAGTCCCGTGTGCCCCCTGTCTATGGCGGGTATAGATGGCGGCTGTTGCAGCCTCTTCTCTGATTTCGTAAAGTTGTCCCTGAATTTTTTAAAAGGAAACACCATGGCCAAAACCGCGACCAAAACCGGAAAATCCGCGCCCTCCATCAACATCGGCATCAGTGAAAAAGACCGCGCTGCGATTGCCAAGGGCCTGAGCCGCCTGCTGGCCGACACCTACACGCTCTACCTCACCACCCATAACTTTCACTGGAATGTCACAGGCCCGATGTTTAACACGCTGCACCTGATGTTCATGACGCAGTACACCGAGCTCTGGGCCGCGGTCGACCCGGTGGCAGAACGCATCCGCTCGCTGGGCCATCCGGCACCGGGCTCTTACGCCCAGTTCAGCAAGCTGGCTTCCATTCCCGATGTGCCGGTGGTGCCGCCCAAGGCGCTGGAGATGGTGCGCATCCTGGTGCAAGGCCATGAAGCTGTGGCGCGCACGGCACGCGAACTCTTTCCGCTGGCCGACAAGGCGAGTGACGAACCGACGGCAGATTTGCTGACGCAGCGCCTGACGGTGCATGAGCAAACTGCGTGGATGCTGCGTTCGCTGCTTGAAGATTGATGAGCCTCGTGGCTTGTTAAAACAAAAACTCGATCTCTACCTGCAACTTGTTCGCTGGAACCGTCCGGCGGGCTGGCTGCTGCTGCTCTGGCCCACGCTGTCGGCGCTGTGGGTGGCGTCGCACGGCTTTCCGGGCTGGCACCTCGTTGCGGTGTTTACCTTGGGAACCATCCTGATGCGCAGCGCGGGCTGCTGTGTCAATGACGTGGCCGACCGGGAGTTTGACCGCCACGTCAAGCGCACGGCCGAGCGGCCCGTGACGCGCGGGGCGGTGTCGGTGCGGGAGGCACTCATCGTCGGCGCCGTGCTGGCGCTGCTGGCGTTTGGGTTGGTGCTCACCACGAATAGCACCACCATCGCCTGGTCGGTTGCCGCGCTGGCCATCGCGCTGGCGTATCCGTATGCCAAGCGCTATGTGTCCATGCCGCAGGCGGTGCTGGGCGTGGCTTTCAGTTTTGGCATTCCCATGGCGTTTGCCGCCGCCCAGTCGCGCGTGCCCCTGCTGGCCTGGGTGCTGTTGCTGGGCAATCTGTTCTGGGTGATTGCCTACGACACCGAATACGCCATGGTGGACCGCGACGACGACCTGAAGATCGGCATGAAAACCTCGGCCATCACCTTGGGGCGGTTTGATGTGGCGGCCGTCATGCTGTGCTACGGGATTTACTTGTCAATTTGGGCTTGGGCCCTTATGGATATTGCCCAATCAGCTATCTATTTGATAGCGCTTGGTGCGGCTTTGGTGCAGGCGTTGTGGCATGGCTGGCTGATCCGAAAGCGGGAACGCAACGACTGCTTCAAGGCTTTTCGTCTCAATCACTGGCTGGGTTTTGCGGTATTTGCGGGGATCGTGCTGTCTTATCTGGGCCGTTGACCCTGCGGAACCGCAGAAGGCGCCCATAAAAAAGCCCGCTTGAAGCGGGCTTTTTTTCAGCGGGGGCTGATCAGACGGCTTTTTTGGCCTTGGCTTTTTTGCTCTTGGCTTTGTGCTTGGCCTTTGCCTTGGCGGGGGCTGCGGCTTTTTTCTCTGGTGCGGCAGCTGGGGCTGCTGCGGGCGCTGCAGCTGGAGCCGCGGCGGGTGCGCCGGTTTGGGCCGATGCCTGCGTGGAGATCACGGCCAGGGGCATGGCGAGGACGGCGGCGCTGACGAGGGCGGACAGTAATTTGTTCATGATGAAGCTCCGGATGTTAGAGAAAGTTGTAACGCGACTGCTGCCGGGGTTTGCCACACCTTGTGGTTCAAGACAGGCTGCACGTACGCCTGTGTTCAACGTTTGCCCTTGGCAGGCGGTTGACCCGGCCCCAAGTCCTTTGCAAGCCGGGATCTGCCGCCCGGCACGGTAAATAGGCTTGCTATCAAAAAAGTAGCTTATCTTCCTTATGTTTATTGGGCTTCAGGCCTTTTTTTCCTAAGAATCTCAGGCGCCGCCAAATTCATCCCCCAGTTCGGCGGCGCGCTGCCGCGCGGCGTGGATGGCGCGCATGAACTGCATCTTGACGCGGTCCTGCTCCATGGAGGTCAGCGCCGCATAGGTGGTCCCGCCCTTTGAAGTGACCCGCGCGCGCAGTTCCTGTGGGGGCTCGTCGGAGGCCTGCGCCAGGGCGGAAGCACCTACAAAGGTGCCGATCGCCAGCTGGCGCGCCTGCGCGGCAGGCAGGCCCATGTCGATGCCGGCCTCGATCATCGCCTCGATGAAATAAAACACATAAGCCGGGCCGGAGCCGGACAGCGCGGTGACCGCGTCCAGCTGGGATTCCTCCGCCAGCCACAGATAGTCCCCGGTGGGCTTGATCACTTTTTCAACCGCCAGCCGGTCGGTGTTGGTGGCGGCCGTGCGCGCAAAGAGCGCCGTCATGCCCTTGCCCACCAGCGCCGGCGTATTGGGCATGGCGCGCACCACCCGGTGGGTTCCCAGCCAGTGCGCGATGCTGCTGGAGCGCACGCCGGCTGCCACGCTCAGGTGCAGCGCGGTCTTGGTATGAAAACGGGTTTGCAGCGCCGCATCCTTGAAGGTCTGCGGTTTGACCGCCCAGACCACCAGTGTGGCGCTGGCCAGTGAGGCGCCCGGCCCTTCGTGCACCTGCACGCCGAACTGCTGTGTGAGTTTGGCGCGCTGCTCGGCAAACGGCTCGACCACCTGAATCTGGCCGGCGGGCAAGCCTTGCTTGATCAGCCCGCCGATAATCGCGCTGGCCATGTTGCCGCCGCCTATGAAGGCGATGTGTTCGTTGCTGCTGGTGTTGGAACGGGAGGTGGTCATGTCTGTTGCGCTCGCTGGTCTTCAATGATGTCGCCAATGCCGGGAAGAACGCCAAGCGTCCGTATCAAACCAGATTGTCGTTGAACGCCGCGGTGACCTGTTTCGAGGGGTCGCTTATTGCAATACCGTCTGCCTGACGGCCTGCTCCCACCGCGCCATCAGCTCCGCAGCCCGGTCTGCGCCCAGCGTGGGTAAAAACTTGCGCTCGGCGCGCCACATGCCTGAAAGCTCATCAATGCTGCCGTACACGCCACTCGACAGCCCCGCCAGATAGGCGGCGCCCAGCGCGGTGGTTTCGATCACGGCCGGGCGGATCACCGGAATGCCCAGCAGGTCGGCCTGGAGCTGCATCAACAGGTCGTTGACGCAGGCGCCGCCGTCCACGCGCAACTCGGCCACGGGCGCCGCACCGGCGCTGACCGCGTCGCGGCTCATGGCCTGCAGCAGCGCGGCGCTTTGGTAGGCGATGCTTTCCAGTGCGGCGCGCGCGATGTGGGCCACCGTGGTGCCGCGCGTGAGGCCGGTGATGGTGCCGCGCGCGTCAGGCTTCCAGTAGGGCGCGCCCAGGCCGGTGAAGGCCGGCACCATCATCACGCCGCCCGAGTCGGGCACGCTTTCGGCCAGCGCCTGCACTTCGGCGCTGCCTTTGATGGCGTGCAGGCCATCGCGCAACCACTGCACGACCGCGCCGCCGACGAACACGCTGCCTTCGATGGCGAACTGGGTTTTCGCCGAGGGTTGCGCTGCACTGGTGGTCAGCAGGCCATTGTGCGAAGTCTGGAACTGCCCGCCGGTGTGCATCAGCATGAAGCAGCCGGTGCCGTAGGTATTCTTGGCCATGCCGGCCTTGAAACAGGCCTGGCCGAAGAGCGCGCTTTGCTGGTCGCCGGCCACGCCGCCTATGGCAATGGCTTGGCCCAGCAGGTCGGGCCGCACATCGCCGTAATGCGCACTCGACGGCTGCACCTTGGGCATGAGCGAGGCGGGAATGCCGAGCAGCTCCAGCAGTTCATCGTCCCACTGGTTGGTATGCACATTGAACAGCATGGTGCGGGAGGCGTTGCTGACGTCGGTGGCGTGTAGTGCGCCGCCAGTGAGCTGCCACATCAGCCAGCTGTCGATGGTGCCGAAAGCCAGCTCGCCGCGCTCGGCCTGTGCGCGTGCGCCGGGCACGTTGTCGAGCAGCCACTTGAGTTTGGTGCCCGAAAAATAGGCGTCGATCAACAGGCCGGTTTTCGACTGGATCAACTGTTCTTTGCCCTGCTCGCGCAACGCGGCGCAGGTGGCTTCAGCGCGCCTGTCTTGCCAGACGATGGCGTGGTGAATCGGCTGGCCGGTCTTGCGGTTCCACACGGCCGTGGTTTCGCGCTGGTTGGTGATGCCCAGCGCGCGTATGTCGCTAGCCTTGATATTTGCCTTGGCCAGCACTTCGCGCGCCGTAGCCAGCTGGGTGCGCCAGATCTCCTTCAGGTCATGCTCGACCCAACCCGGCTTGGGGTAGATCTGCGGCAACTCTTGCTGGGCCAGAGCCACGATGTGGCCGTGTTCGTCAAACACGATGCTGCGGGAGCTGGAGGTTCCCTGGTCGAGGGCAAGAAGGTAGGTCATGCGCGTGAGTGTATGAAAGGTGGGCGGCGGCGCAACCGGTTAGCAAAGGGGCGCTTTAGAGATGGGCCACTTCGCAGCTGACACCCGCTTCCTCCAGCAGGGCCGGGAAGGGCTCGGGCGGCGCCGTGTCGGTGAACAGCCGGTTGATCTGCGAGAGCGTGGCCAACTCGACCATGGCCGGGCGGTTGAACTTGCTGCTGTCGGCGGCCAGCCAGACCTCGCGGGCGTGTTCGATGATGGTCTGGGCGACTTTGACTTCGCGGTAATCGAAGTCTCTTAGCGAACCGTCGGGCTCTATGCCCGAGATGCCGATGACCGCGATGTCGACGCGGAACTGGCGGATGAAGTCGACCGCCGCTTCGCCCACGATGCCGCGGTCGCGCGCGCGCACCACGCCGCCGGCCACGATGACTTCACAGTCGGTGTTGCCGCACAGGATGGCCGCCACATTGAGGTTGTTGGTGATGACGCGCAGGCCCTTGTGGCTTAGCAGCGCCTTGGCGATGGCTTCGGTGGTCGTGCCGATATTGAGGATCAGCGAACAATCGTTGGGAATGCGACTGGCCACCGCGCGGGCGATGCGCTCTTTGCCTTCGGCGTTCAGGCTTTCGCGCTGGCGGTGCGCGATGTTTTCGATCGTCGAGCTCGGCACCCGCACGCCGCCGTGAAAGCGCGTCAGCAAACCGGCTTCAGACAGCCGCTGCACATCCCGTCTCACCGTCTGCAAGGTGACGTCGAGTTTGTCGGCGAGTTGCTCGACGGAGGCCGAACCATGGGTTCGCACCACATCAAGGAGTTTGATTTGCCTGGGATTGGAGTTCACGCGGATCCAAGTCTTGGGATATCGGGAATTAAAAGGACTTAAAGAATGACTGAAGGCAAGCCTTGAGGAAACTTTATATCGAAACAAAAGGAAACAGATAAGGGAAAACAATTAGATAAAACAATCACAAAGGAAGAAAAATAGAAAAAAACCGAACTCCACCCAGTTTCGGCCACACATATCGCGGGGAGTGTTTTCTTGTTGAGCATCTTCAATTTCCGGGTTGTTGCAGCCTTGGCCAGTGCGCGGGGCGATCGCTCTGTGCCCATGCCCGGCAGGGGAGCGGCGTGATGCAGCTGTCCCTGGATCACATCAGTAAAAAAGTCGGCGCCGAACAATGGCTGTACGACATGAGCCTGGCGCCGCGCAGCGGTGAAGTCACCGTATTGCTGGGCGCCACGCAGGCCGGCAAGACCAGCCTGATGCGCATCATGGCGGGGCTGGATGTTCCCACGCAGGGCAAAGTCCTGGTGAACGATGCCGACGTGACCGGCACACCGGTGCGCGAACGCAATGTCGCCATGGTCTACCAGCAGTTCATCAACTACCCCTCGCTGCGGGTGGCCGACAACATCGCCTCGCCGCTCAAGCTGCGTGGCGAAAAAGACATAGATCAAAAAGTGCGCAGCCTGGCCGCGCGCCTGCACATCGACATGTTCCTCGACCGCTACCCCGCCGAACTCTCCGGCGGGCAACAGCAGCGCGTGGCGCTGGCACGCGCGTTGGCTAAGGGGGCGCCTCTGATGCTGCTTGACGAGCCGCTGGTCAACCTCGACTACAAGCTGCGCGAGGAACTGCGCGAAGAGCTGACCCAGCTCTTTGCCGCCGGTGACTCAACGGTGATTTACGCCACCACCGAGCCAGGCGAGGCCCTGCTGCTGGGCGGCTACACGGCCGTGATGGATGGCGGCGAGCTGCTGCAATATGGCCCGACGGCCGAGGTCTTTCACTCGCCGCAATCGCTGCGTGTGGCGCGTGCCTTCAGCGATCCGCCCATGAACCTCATGGCGGCGTTGCCCGCCGCGCAAGGCCTGCAGCTGACAGGCGGCCCGGCGCTGGCACTGAAGCTGCCCGACGCGCCGGCCCAGCGCCTGGCGTCCTTCACGGCAGGCGTTCGCGGCAGCGCACTGCGCGTCACCGCGCGCGATGGCGACGTGGCGCTGGCCGGCAAGGTCGAGCTGGCCGAGATCTCGGGCTCCGACACTTTTGTTCACGTGGCGACGGCGGTGGGTGAGCTGGTGGCCCAGCTCACCGGCGTGCACTACTTTGATCTCGGCGCGCCTATTACCCTGTACCTGGATCCGGCGCAGGTCTATGTGTTTGATGCGAACGGTGCGCTGCTGTTAGCGCCCAACCGCAAAGGAGGCCCGGCATGAATGACCCCCTCATATCGATGCCGCGGAGGCTTTATGGCACGCATTGACCTGGACCTGGCCCACGCCTACCGGCCCAATCCGCGCGAGGACAGCGACTACGCGCTGCTGCCGCTCACGATGAGCTTTCGCGACGGTGGCGCCTATGCGCTGCTGGGCCCCTCAGGCTGCGGCAAAACCACCATGCTGAATATCATGTCGGGCCTGCTGGTGCCGTCACAGGGTACGGTCAAGTTCGATGGTGTGGACGTCACGCACGCCACGCCGCAGCAGCGCAACATCGCGCAGGTCTTCCAGTTCCCGGTGATCTACGACACCATGACGGTGGCCGAGAACCTGGCCTTCCCGCTGCGCAACCGCAAGGTGCCGGAAGACCAGATCAAAAAACGCGTGGGCGAAATCGCCGAGATGCTGGACATGAGCGGCCAGCTCAATCACCGCGCGGCGGGCCTCGCGGCCGACGCCAAGCAGAAAATCTCATTGGGCCGCGGCTTGGTGCGGCCCGACGTGTCGGCCGTGCTGTTCGACGAGCCGCTCACGGTGATCGACCCGCACCTTAAATGGCAGCTGCGGCGCAAGCTCAAGCAGATTCACCATGAGCTCAAGCTCACGCTGATCTACGTCACACACGACCAGGTCGAGGCGCTGACTTTTGCCGAAGAAGTGGTGGTGATGACGCGCGGCCGCGCGGTGCAGACCGGCTCGGCCGACGCGCTCTTCGAGCGGCCCCGCCATACCTTTGTGGGCCACTTCATCGGCTCGCCCGGCATGAATTTTTTGCCAGCCACTGCTACGGGTGGCTCGCTGCGCGTCGCAGGCCGGCCACTGGTGCTGCCGCCCGAGCGCGCCATGCCCGACGGTGAACTCAAGCTGGGCGTGCGCCCCGAATACGTGGTGAAGACGGCGCCCGGCGACCCGGCGGCGTTGCCTTTTACCGTCACGATGGTGCAGGACATCGGCACGCACTGGATGCTGACGGCGCGGATCGGCGAGCACACCCTCAAGGCCCGGCTGAATCCGGCGGCCCGCGCGCCGCAGGTGGGCGAGGAAGTCTGGCTGCAGGTGATGGGGCCGCACACCTGCCTGTACCTGAATGATGAATTGGTGGATGTATGAGCGCGACGACTAAACCCGTTAATCAGAAGGCCTGGCTGCTGGTGTTGCCCGTCATCATCTGCGTGGCCTTCTCCGCCATCCTGCCGTTGATGACGGTGGTCAACTACTCAGTGCAAGACATCATCTCGCCCGAACGGCGCGTGTTTGTCGGCACTGAGTGGTTTGCTTCGGTGATGCGTGACGAAGAACTGCATGCCGCGCTGTGGCGGCAGCTCACCTTCTCGCTGGCGGTGCTGGCGGTCGAAATTCCGCTGGGCATTGCGCTGGCGCTGTCCATGCCGGCACAGGGCTGGAAGGCCTCCATGGTGCTGGTGCTGGTCGCGCTGTCGCTGCTGATTCCCTGGAATGTGGTGGGCACCATCTGGCAGATCTATGGCCGCGCCGACATTGGCCTTTTGGGCGCGATGCTGCAGAAAATGGGTTTTGATTACAGCTACACCGGTAATGCCACGCATGCGTGGGTAACGGTGCTGATGATGGATGTCTGGCACTGGACGCCGCTGGTGGCCTTGCTGTGCTACGCAGGGCTGCGCTCGATCCCGGATGCCTACTACCAGGCTGCGCGCATCGACGGCGCCAGCAAGTTCGCGGTGTTCCGCTATATCCAGCTGCCCAAGATGCGCGGTGTGCTGATGATCGCCGTGCTGCTGCGCTTCATGGACAGCTTCATGATTTACACCGAGCCTTTTGTGCTGACGGGTGGCGGACCGGGCAATGCGACGACTTTCCTCTCGCAATACCTCACGCAAAAAGCCGTCGGTCAGTTTGACCTGGGCCCGGCAGCGGCGTTCTCGCTGATTTACTTTTTGATCATCCTGCTGCTGTGCTTCATCCTCTACAACTGGATGCAACGTGTCGGTACGCAAGAGAAAGAAGGCGTGGAATGAACACCTCCAAATTCCAGGCGCGCACGCTGTTCCTGATCGCCTACATCGTGTTCGCGCTGCTGCCCATCTACTGGATGGTCAACATGAGCTTCAAAACGAACGCCGAAATTTTGTCGAGCTTCTCGTTCTTCCCTCAGGAATTTACCTGGAACAACTACAAAACCATCTTCACCGACCCGTCCTGGTATTCGGGCTACATCAACAGCCTGATCTATGTGGCCATCAACACGGTGATCTCCGTCACCGTGGCGCTGCCGGCCGCCTACGCGTTCTCGCGCTACAGCTTCCTGGGCGACAAGCATGTGTTCTTCTGGCTGCTGACCAACCGCATGACGCCGCCGGCGGTGTTCTTGCTGCCTTTTTTCCAGCTCTACACGACGGTGGGATTGATGGACACGCACATCGCAGTCGCACTGGCCCATTTGCTGTTCAACGTGCCGCTGGCGGTGTGGATTCTGGAAGGTTTTATGAGCGGCATCCCGCGCGAGATCGACGAGACGGCGTATATCGACGGTTATTCCTTTCCGCGCTTTTTTGTGCGCATTTTTCTGCCGCTCATCAAGGCCGGCGTGGGCGTGGCGGCGTTCTTCTGTTTCATGTTCAGCTGGGTGGAGCTGCTGCTGGCGCGCACGTTGACCAGCGTCAACGCCAAGCCCATCGTCGCGACGATGACGCGCACCGTGTCGGCGTCGGGCATGGATTGGGCCACGCTGGCCGCGGCCGGCGTGCTCACTATCGTGCCGGGCGCCATCGTGATCTGGTTTGTACGCAATTACATCGCGAAGGGTTTCGCGATGGGAAGAGTGTGACCCCCCGAAGCGCCTTCGGCGCCTCCCCCCAGGGGGCGCCATCTGCGACCCGGCAAAGCCGGTTCCGCGATGGCACTTGCATGGATTCACTTACGGCGCTGATGCCGTTGAGTAAGGAGATGACAGATGTTTGAATGGATGGCCTGGACGACACCGGTGGCGATTTTTTTCAGCTGCATCGTACTGATGCTGGTGGGCATGACGGTGTGGGAACTGAAATCGCCGACGACGATGCGGCGCGGTTTTTTGCCGCTGGAGACGACGCGGGGAGACCGACTCTTTATCGGCCTGCTCAGCGCGGCTTATCTCAACCTGATTTTTGTCGGCATCAGCGGTAAGTTGGCCGGCTGGCTGGGGCTGGAAGCGGACCCCTCGATCTGGATCAGTTTTGTGCTGTCGATCGCCTTGCTCGCATTCATCATGCGCAAGGGTTGATGGACGCAGAAGAAGGAAGAAGGAAGAAAGAAGAAAGAAGGAAGAAGGAAGAAGGAAGAAGGAAGAAGGAAGAAAGTGAAAAGCAAAAAGGACCCCGGCTCATTGTTCCCCGGAGCCGAACAAGCCTTCAACCACGGGGAGTGAACCAATGAGGAGACAAGTCATGAAGATGCGTTATACGGCGCTGGCAGTGGCCGCGGTGTGTGCCATGGCCAGCCACGGCTGGGCAGGCGAAGCCGAGGCGAAGAAATGGATTGACAGCGAGTTCCAGCCCTCCACGCTGTCCAAGGACAAGCAGCAGGCGGAGATGAAGTGGTTCATCGACACCGCCAAGAAGCTGCAGGCCAAGGGCGTGAAGGAAATCTCGGTCGTGTCCGAGACCATCACCACCCATGAGTACGAATCGAAGACATTGGCCAAGGCCTTCGAGGAAATCACCGGCATCAAAGTCAAGCACGACATCATCCAGGAAGGTGACGTGGTCGAAAAACTGCAGACCTCCATGCAGTCGGGCAAGTCGATTTACGACGGCTGGATCTCCGACTCGGACCTGATCGGCACGCACTACCGCTACGGCAAGATCCTGGCGCTGTCCGACTACATGGCCGGCGCGGGCAAGGAGTACACCAATCCGGGCCTGGACCTCAAGGACTTCATCGGCACCAGCTTCACCACGGCGCCGGACGGCAAGCTCTACCAGTTGCCCGACCAGCAGTTCGCCAACCTGTACTGGTTCCGCGCCGACCTGTTCGCGCGCAAGGACCTGCAGGACAAGTTCAAGGCCAAGTATGGCTACGATTTGGGCGTGCCGCTGAATTGGAGCGCCTATGAGGACATCGCCGAGTTCTTCACCAACGACGTGAAGACCATAGACGGCAAGCCCATCTACGGCCACATGGATTACGGCAAGAAGGACCCATCGCTGGGCTGGCGCTTCACCGACGCCTGGCTGTCCATGGCCGGCACTGCCGACAAGGGCATTCCCAACGGCATGCCGGTGGATGAGTGGGGCATCCGTGTGGCGGCCGACAAATGCACGCCGGTGGGCGCTTCGGTGTCGCGCGGCGGCGCCACCAATTCGCCGGCCGCAGTCTATGCGCTGACCAAGTACGTGGACTGGATGAAGAAGTACGCGCCCAAGGAAGCCAGCGGTATGACTTTCGGCGAAGCCGGCCCGGTGCCGGCGCAGGGCCAGATCGCCCAGCAGATCTTCTGGTACACGGCCTTCACGGCCGACATGACCAAGAAGGGCCTGCCCGTGGTGAACGCCGACGGCACGCCCAAGTGGCGCATGGCCCCCGGCCCGAACGGCCCCTACTGGAAGCAGGGCATGCAAAACGGCTACCAGGACGTGGGTTCCTGGACCTTCTTCAAGGACCACGACCCCAACAAGGTGGCAGCCGCCTGGCTGTATGCGCAGTTCATCACCTCCAAGACCGTCTCGGCCAAAAAATCGGTGGTGGGCCTGACCTTTATCCGTGACAGCGACATCCACCACGAGTACTTCACCAAGAACGCCGCCAAGTACGGCGGCCTGATCGAGTTCTACCGCAGCCCGGCCCGTGTGGCCTGGACGCCGACCGGCAACAACGTGCCCGATTACCCCAAGCTGGCTCAGCTCTGGTGGAAAAACGTGGCGCAGGCCGTGACGGGCGAGAAGACCCCGCAGGGCGCGATGGACACGCTGGCCGACGAGATGGATCAGGTGATGGGCCGCCTGGAGCGCGCTGGCATGGCCCATTGCGCGCCCAAGCTCAACCCCAAAGGCGACCCGGCCAAGTGGCTGAGCGACAAGGGTGCGCCGTGGGCCAAGCTGGCCAATGAAAAGCCCAAGGGCGAGACCATTAACTACGACAAATTGCTGCAGGCCTGGAAAGACGGCAAGGTGCGTTAAGCCACGAAGCCCGTGCGGCGTGCCTGCGCGCCGCACGGCCCGCTTTTTGCTGAACACCTGAGGCTGCCGATGGAGGCTGTTGCCACAGCGCTGGGGTAAGCTCTGCGCACTTTAAAAATGGGTTTGTATGGAACGGGAATCAAAGCCCATGACGACTGAATTTGCACCGGCGGCGACGCGGCGCCAGGATCTGATGGCCAGGCTGGCCGAGCCGCGCCACTATGACGTCGCCATCATCGGCGGCGGCGCCACCGGCCTGGGCGTGGCGCTGGACGCCGCAGCGCGCGGCTTTTCCGTGATCCTGGTGGAGTCGCACGACTTTGCCAAAGGCACCTCGTCCCGCGCGACCAAGCTGGTGCACGGCGGCGTGCGTTACCTGGCGCAGGGCAATATTTCATTGGTGCGCGAGGCTTTGCAAGAGCGCACCACGCTGCTGGCCAATGCGCCGCACCTGGCGCAGCCGCTGGCTTTTGTGATGCCTTCCTACAAGTTCTGGGAAGCGCCGTTTTACGGTATCGGGCTCAAGATGTATGACGCCCTGGCCGGCAAGGCGGGCTTGGGCGCCACGGAGTTCCTGAGCAAGCGGGAAACCCAGGCTTGCCTGCCAACCGTGCAGGCGCAAGACCTCAAGGGCGGCGTCAAGTACTGGGATGGCCAGTTTGACGACGCGCGGCTGGCGTTGGCGCTGGCCCGTACTGCGGCACGCCAAGGCGCGTTGCTGGTGAACTACTGTGCCGCCACGGGCTTGATCCACGAAGGCGGCAAACTGGTCGGCCTGCATGCGTGCGACCAGGAAACAGGGCACACCTTTGACATCAGGGCGCGCTGCGTGGTGAACGCGGCCGGCGTCTGGGTGGATCAGCTGCGCCTGCAGGATGGGCAGGCCATAGGCCGCGACCCTAAACCCATGGTGGCGCCCAGCCAGGGCGTGCACATCGTGGTCGACCGCTCCTTCTTGCCCACAGACCATGCCATGCTGATTCCCAAAACGGCTGACGGCCGCGTGCTGTTTGCCGTTCCCTGGCTGGGCAAGACCATTCTGGGCACCACCGACACCCCCCGGCACGACCTGGCCCGCGAGCCTCTGCCCTTTAAAGAAGAGGTCGACTTCATCCTGCGCGAATCGGCTCGTTACCTCAGCCGCGCCCCGGGGCCGGCGGACATCAAAAGCATCTGGGTCGGCCTGCGCCCGCTGGTCAAGCCGCCGGACGACGACGCCGGCAGCACCCAGGCGCTGTCGCGCGAGCACACGGTGCTGGTCAGCAGAAGCGGCCTGGTCACCGTGACGGGCGGGAAATGGACCACCTACCGGGCCATGGCGGAGGACGTGCTGGATAAATGTTTTGCCGCGGGCTTGCTGCCAGCGCGCTCGGGCGGCGCCACTTTGCAGTTGAAGTTAGTTGGCGCTCACAATTCGGGCCACAAGATCAGCGAAGCCCCTGGACCTCACTTATATGGAAGCGACGCTCCGGCTATGGAAAGTCTGACGGGCGCCGGCCATGAGCTGGGGGGTGGGCTGACGGAAGCCATGGTGCGTTTTGCCGCCCGCCATGAGTATGCGCGCACGGTCGAAGACGTTCTGGCGCGGCGTTCCCGCCTGCTGTTCCTGGACGCCGCGCTGGCCAGAACCTTGGCGCCAGCCGTGGCAGAACTGCTGCAGCAGGAAAACGGGGTGGATCCGCAGCAGGAGGCCTTTGTGACGCTGTGCGGCCAGTACCTTAGCCTGCCCGCCTGACTTGTTTGGCCGGTGTCCAAGCCGACGGGCGTGAAGGGTACAAAAAAACAGCGGATCCCGTTAGCCCGGAAACCAGGAAAAGCTAGTGGGCCAGGGCGCTCTCTTTTTAGGAGCTGTAAACCCATGCGTTTATTGGGCTAGAGCCGGATTTGATGTTTTAATTCCGGCAGCCGCGTCCCCTGAAAGCCAGGTTTGCTTTACATATCCCATGCGCTCTCCGGGCGCTGTCGGAGCCGTTTGCGGCTCCTTGTGAGGATATTTTCACAACAGCCGGTTGACAGTGCCCGGCAACTCCGCCATAATCGTGGGCTTCGCTCTAAAAAGGCGAGGAATTCTGCCTAACGGAAGCATTGCAAGTGGTTTGCAGTGTGGACGACAGGCCCAAGACTGATTGGCTGGTGGCCCCAAGGGGTTGCCTTCCGGTGCAAGTTGGGAACACATTTAAATGATTCAAACGCAATCCAAGCTCGATGTTGCTGACAACACGGGTGCCAAGTCCGTGATGTGCATCAAGGTTCTGGGCGGCTCCA
>Ga0307513_10000207_pt1 | contig 85079 bp, 114 predicted proteins | sample 15_EM_MG_FD_202174 | JGI IMG/M metagenome (GOLD analysis project Ga0307513, IMG submission 202174) | Populus trichocarpa ectomycorrhiza microbial communities from riparian zone in the Pacific Northwest, United States - 15_EM | ecosystem: Host-associated > Plants > Roots > Unclassified | place...
GGGGGCGGCGGGGGTTCGCGGTCACGGTCACGCTGAAACTCCCTCGCCGAAACCCTTGACGTATGGAGCCGCAAAGTGCTTACGGCGCTGCGGCCAGAGTACCGGTTGGCGATCACGGCGTACAGCGCCGTTCGTACGCGGGTACGAAGAAGCCCCCGCACCGGGCGGGGGCCTTCGGGGTGGTCAGCGGCCTTCGCGGCAGTCGCAGATCGGGGCGAAGCTGGAGTGTTGGGCCGGGGTCCGCTTCCGGCATTCCTGGCCGACGGGGTGCACGTGCTCGCAGGAGTAGCAGGGCTTGGGCTTCTTCGTGGTGGCCATCTTGACTCCTTGGTAGGCTGCATGCAGCCTACCAAGATGTCACACCGTGTGTCAAGTTCAGCGGCAAATCTTCGCATCACCCAGTAGCGGCGAGCCGGACGTGTTGCCACCCCGGCCGTTCGCCTGCCGGTGCGCATGCCACGTCCAGGTGCGCTCTGGCAGGTGCGCGATGCGGCCCCCGGCGTCCAGGACACGCAGCCAGGCACCCCACTCCTCACATTCGGCGGGCGGGGCGATCGACAGATCCCGCCGGAAACCGCCGACGTCGAGCAGTAGCGGCCGGCGCACCAATACGGTGACCGGGACGAAGTTGGACCGGCGCAGCGCGTCCGGATCGAACGCCTGTCCGAACCGCTCGGGCCAGGGGTCGTGATGCCCCACCACCCGGAACCACGGATACACCAGGTCGACGCCGGTCGCCCCGGCGTGCCGAATGAGGCGCTCCAGGTGATCGGGGTCAAGCTCGTCGTCGGAGTCGAGGAACGCCACCCAGTCCGAGGCGGCGCGGGCCAAACCGGCATTGCGGGTGGCCGCCGCGCCGGCGCGGGTGTCGTCGAGCTGCAGCACCGCGCGAGCCGGCACGGTCTGCGCCTCGACGCTGGCCACCGCGCGGGCCAGCATGCCGCTGTCGACGCGGGCCTGGTGATAGGGGATCACGACGTCGATCACGGCGTGATCAGTCCAGCGAAGGCCATCTCGACACCATGGCGCTTGATCCTCCCGTACAGGACGGAATGCGTAACGCCCAGTCTGCGAGCCCACTCCGCAATGGGGAGCGCCTCACCCCCATATTCGATCAACCTTGTCGTTCTTCTGTTGGCCCCCTGCTCGCGGGGGGTGGCCCATCGGCAATTGCCCGGTTCATAATTTCGGTCATTATCGATGCGATCAAGGCTGTGACGGCCGGAGGGACGCGGTCCCACGTCCTGATAGAACGCCTCGAAGCTACCTCGCCACCGCTGACAGACAGTGATTCCACGTCCGCCGTACCGCTCCCAGTGCGGACAGGTAGGGGTATGGCATCGATAGACCATCTGGCGCCAAGCGCGCGCCTCCGGCGTTTTTGACATGCCGTGCCTGATGTTGACCAGGGGCCACATTTGACGACGCCAACATCCGCAACTCACATGCCTACCGCTCAGCAGGTCTCGAACGCGAGCTACGGCCTGCCCGCCACAGTCACATATGCAAGTCCAACCATGCCCGGATCGAGGGATGGAGATTTGATCGATGCATGTCAACATGCCGAACCTCCGGCCCGGCGCAATGAGTGTGGAAGTAGGATTCACTGTCAGCTCCTCAGGCTGGCCGCACCCCGGGCCGTTCCAGCGGCGCCGGGGCTTTTCTGCATCCTACCCAGCTATCTGGGCGTAATGGTCCCATCCCTGAGGGCATGCTTTGGTGTCAATAGACGTAGAATGCCGCTAGCCACCGCATCGAGCACATCGTCATGCGGAACACGCGGCCAGGCAAGGGCCTGATCTTCAAATGCATTGATCACTCGCGATATGGTGACCCGGCGTCGCTGGAAGAAGTCGAGGGCGCGGGCGAACCGCACCTCCTTGCTCTCGTACGAGCCGTAGGTGACCAGCTTCACCGGCAGACCATCAAGAACGTCGATCCATAGGTCGCCTCCCTGATTGTTCTCCAGCACCACGGCCTTGACCTCCGGGTGCTCCTGCAGGATGCCCATGAGGAACTTCTTCAGCGGCTTCCCGGTCAGCCGCACCCCCCACGCCTCCTCGATGTGCACCCGCGGCAGCCGCGCCGTGCGCCCCGCCTCGATCTCGTGCTCCAGCAGAGCCTCACGCAGGTAATCCTTGCCGAACGTCGCCAGCTGCTCCCGCGTCACCCCGCCCTGACCGGGCACCCCCGGGGCGTAGCCGACCAGCGCGATACCACACTCGTCGGACCGGGTCTTCTGCGTCACCGGCGGATCGACGAAGATGAACCACTTGGTGATGTTCGGCGGGCGACCGTACCGGATGTCCTCCGACTGCCAGTAGTCGCCCTGCCGGCCTTTCGGGTCGTTGTCGTAGTTGAGCTTGAACGAGCGGGTATGCCGGATGCTGACCAGGTACGCCATGGTCCACTTGCGCGGCCACACGCTGCGTTCGGTGCCGTCGGGCCGGGCGACGATCGCCCGCGTGTGGTAGGTGCGGATCTTCTGCTCGTCAACCCAGGACTCGACCTCCTCGCCTTTCGCGTGCCGCACCAACTCATGGATGATCGAGCCCGGCATGGTGACCGTGCCGACGATCACCACCCGGGCCAGCTCGTTCAGCGGCAGGATCGCATTCTCCACAGTGGACAGACGCTTGTCCCGCTGGAACGGCGAATAGGTAGATTCAGGAGGTTCGATATCGTCGAAGATCAATAGGTCGGGCCGGTCGGCACCCATCTTCATACCGAGCGACGTCGAATCGATGCCCTTCGCCACGAACGTGAAGCCGCTGCGGGTGTGGAGCATATTTTGGTTATCTGCAACGGTTCTACCGGTGTGCCGGCGGGCCGGGTTGCAGAACTCCGGGAAGTCGGTGCGCAACAACACGTTCTCGGCCTGCTCGGCCTTGAACGTGGCCAGGTGCAGCTCTGCCTGGGCGCCGGAGTCGGCGAACGCCGCGGCGAATTTCACATGCTTGTTGGCCCCGGCCCACATGACCAGGATGAGAAAGAACCACGTCGATTTCCCGCAGGCCCGGGGCGCGACGAAGGCTTTGCGGTCCTCCCGCTGACCACGGGCGGGGCCGATCCACCGCCGGGCCGCGCGGACCCACAGGAAGTGGGCGTCGGCGAAGGAGATCTCGCCCTCGTCGTTGCGCAGGTGCCGGCGCATGTAGATCAACGCGAACAGCATCGGGTCGAGGCGACAGAGGGCGCGCCGGCCTTCGCTGGTCTTCATCAGCTCCGGGTTGAACCGGGCCAGGTAGCTGTCGAGGGAGAAGTTCGCCGACGTGGTGCCGGGATCGTAGGGGTCGTCGGACCAGGCCAGTTCGCCGTGTTCGTCGAGGAACCGCTTCCAGGCGATCGCGGCCTGTCGTGCCTCCGGTGCGGTGGTGGTCACGGCACCGGTGGGGCGGGCGGCCTGCCGTAGCGCCAGTCGTCCCACAGCAGCGGGGCTGCGCCGGTCTCGCGGGCGACCTCGTCGATGGCAATGCCGACGTACTGGGTGCGGGGGTTGGCGGCGCACTGCTGGCCGGGCATGAGCAGGTGGGCGCGCTGGCGCACCCGCACGCTGTACGGATCGTCCGCCATGAAGCTCTCGTGCTTGAACACCTCGGCGGCCGGGCCGTCGTGGACGCACAGCACGCAGCCGGACCGGTGGGCCAGGTCGGCGGCCTCGGCGAGCTGCTGGATCTGCCGGAAGACGGCGTCGCGCACAGCCCCATCGACGACCGCCCGCCGGGCGGCGAGGTCGCCGGCGTCGTCGATCTCGTCGCGACCGATCGGCGTCTTCACCTCGAACGTGAGCGACGGGGTCGGCCCGCGGTCCAGCCGGTACGGCGTGTTGCTGATCGTCTCGAAGGCGCGCAGCAGCTCGGCGAACACCTCGTCGGGGTCGCCGCCGGTAGCCGGCGGCTGGTCGGGGTTCACAGGTCCGGGTCCTCGCTGGCGGCGGCGATGATCGCGGCCTCGTCGGCGGCGGCCTTCGCCTGGGCTTCACGCACCATCGCCTGCAACTCCATCTCCGCGTCACTGAGGGCGTGGATCTCCACCTCGACCCTGACGGGTCGGATGGCGCCTTCGAGGCGCGCCTTCGAGTTGGTGATCGACTCGACCCGGTTGAGGGCCTCCCCCATGATTTTCGGGGCGCCCCCGGCGTCGGCCTTGCGGAACATGTCCCACGCCTTGCGGCGGGCGACGTCGAGGTGCTGGGAGGCTTCGGCGCGAGCCTCGGCGGCCTCGACCCGGGTGCGGTTCCTGCGATCCTCGCCCGCCCAGTTAGAAACGGTCTGGATCGATACGCCCCACTTTTCGGAGACCTCGCGGAGCGTCATGCCGGACACCCGGTCGGCGACGACCTGGCCGACGATGTCGGGGTCGGCGAAAGCGTTCTGCCCGTGGCCGTTGGTGTTGCGCCACTGGCGCTGCTTGTTCCGGCGCTTGGCCGGGTCGGGCAGCATGATCTCGCCCTCCAGCACCTCGCCGGTGCCGTGGGCCGCCCCGTCCTGCCCGTCGGGGTCCTCGTCCTGCTCGTCGTACGGTTCGCCCATCGCGGGTGCCTCCTGGTGCCATGCCGTCGCGGCGTGCGGGCCGGCGTCACGCCGGGTGCCCGTGGCCCCAGGATAGCGGCTTTCGAACGGATGATCGAGGCTACAGCGGGTCGTCGGGGTCGACCTTGCGGGCGGCGACCGCCCCGGCGATCCCGGACAGGTGCCCGGCCAGGTTGGCGTACACGGAGCAGAGCACCAGGAACGGCACGCTGTCACGCCACCACAGCAGCCCGGGCGGCAGCAGCAGCGCCCACAGCACGGTGAGGGCGACGTTGAGGCGGAACTGGAAGCCGGGTGCGGTGAAGGCGGCGAACGCGCGCCGCGTCGCCGCCCTCATCGTGGTCAGCCTCTACTTCCTGCCGGCCGGCGGCGCCTTGTCGGCGGCGGCCCGGTTGCTGGCCGCGGTGCTGCTCTCCCCGGCCTGGCGGGCCGCTTCGGCGGCGTCGCGTTCGCCCTGGACGAGCCGGTTGGTCCGGGCCTGCTGCTTGGCGGCGGCCTGGTACGGGTTGTCACCCTCCTGCGGCTCCGGGTCGCCGGCGAGTTTCTTGCCCTGGGAGTGGGCGACGAAGCGCAGGAAGTCGATCAGGGGGAACTTCCAGGGCCGGTCGGCCTGGTTGGCGTCGCGGACGATGACCTGCCCGGCGTCCACGTCGGTGACGATGTAGTCGCGGGGGCCGTCGCCGTAGGCGAGGATCGGCACGACGGGTTCGCCCATGTCGGCGTAGCCGTCGCCGTCGGGGTCGGGGAGCGGCACGTGGGCGATGACGTGGCGCTGCCAGGTTTCGAAGTTGGGGCCGAATGCGGCTTCGATGGTGGCGGCCGGGGTGCCGGTGCCCAGTGCGCGGGCCGCCTCTTCCTTGCGGATCTCGTCGGCCATCACGGCCACCTTTCAAGATCGTTCCACGGATGGGAAACCGCCCTCCGGATGCCCGGAGGGCGGCTCGGTGAAACGTCGGCCCGGCCGGCGCGCTCAGCCCTGGTCGACCGCGGTCTCCCACGGCCAAGAGGTATCCTCTCCCCGCTCCAGGTACGGCACCATCTGCAGCGTGCGATCGGTGTAGCCGCCAAGCTGGTGCCGGTTGGGTGCGACCGTGGACAGGGCGGCGGCCCGGTAGCCCTGCAGGTCGTAGGCGTACAGCGGCACGTGCGCCGGGATGAGCTTCACCGGATCGGTTGCGTAGTAGCTGCGGTGCCCGCCGACGGTCTGCATGTCGGACAGCAGGAACACCCGGTCGTGCCCGGCGTACGCCTTGAACGCGGCCGGAATGTCGGTGCCGTGGCCGCCCTGGCCGGTGGTGGCGAGGAACCCTTCGACCTCGCGCAGCGTCGAGGCGCCCCGGGTCAGCTTGTAGCTGTAGGGGAAGTTGGCCCAGCCGTACACGTCGGCGCCCTGGCTCTTCGCGAGGGCGATGCCGAGCACCGCGGCGGCGGCGGCCGCGGTGACCTTCGACTTCTCGGAGATGGTGCAGCCCGTCATCGACCCGGAGGTGTCGATGAGGACGAGGGTGCGGCCGGGCAGCTTCGGCAGGTTGACCAGGGCCACGTCGAGCGCCTTGCCCAAGGGGTGCCTCCACCGGTCGGACGGCACCTCGACGTAGGCGCTGTAGAAGCGGAAGGGCAGCTGCCGGGACCTGGCGACCTGGGCGGGGTCGGTGAGGCGCTGCGCGACCTGGTCGGCGACCTCGTCGGAGACGCCGGCCTCGTCGAAGTTGCGCAGGTTGCGCAGCAGCGCCATGTACCCCATGGACGGGATCATGGCCTCCCACAGCTTCCGCTTGTCGATCTTGTTCCCGGCGAGGCTGAGGGCGTCCTCCCAGGTCATGCCGGCGGCCTTGAGCAGGTCGGGGTCGGTGAACAGGGCGACGTTGCCGTGGGCGATCGACTGCCGGAAGTGGTAGTTGGCGGCGACCATGGGCAGCGATTCGCCCTGGGCCGGGTGGCCGTCCCATTCGCGGCCGTGCCGGCGGTCGAGGGCGTGAACGAACAGCGCCCCCTGCGCGGGGGTGGCCGGCTTCGGGTGGGTGAGGTCGAGGACGTCGGCGAACCGCCAGCCGTGCGAGGCCGTGTCGTACTTGAGCAAGCTGTACTCGGAATAGAGCTTGCGCACGGCGTCGGCGACACCGCGCTTCACCGGCTGGGGGATCTTCCGGCCGTAGTGGGCCGTCCAGTAGGCGAGCATCTCGCCGGGCTCGTCGGCGCGCTGGAGGGCGGCACCGATAATCTGCCGAGTGGTGGGGCGGGCGGGCATGGTCAGGGTGTTCGAAGCATCCACGGCCCGCCCCGATGCCATCGTACAGGCTCTGGCGGCCTCGGCGGCCATGACGAGCGCCGCGGAGCGCATGTTGGCCTCGCCGCGCAGCCAGCCGATCATCCCAAACATCCAGGCCGGGTCGGAGACGGCGACCTTGTGCACGAGCGCCTTGAAGCGGCTGTCGCGGTCGGCGCCCGCCTCGTAGAAGGTGTTTTCGCCGACCACGTTGGACACGGCGAGGAGGAACAGCTCCGTCTTGGCCTTCTTCGCGAAGCCGGGGCCGCCCTCGTGCGTGACCAGCGTTGGCTCGCCCTTCTTCGTCTTCATCGGGCCGCGGCCGGCGGCTGCGCGGGTGTCCTTGACGTTGAACTTGCCCATGGGGGCCCTCCTGTGGTGGGGAACGAAAAACCCCCGCCGGGTGGCGGGGGTTCGCGTTGTGTGATGCCCGAGGTCAAGTCGCACTTCCGCACGTAGCTGCTCTGCCATTTGAGCTACACCCCGTCTTAGGGAGCGGCGGGATTCGAACCCGCATCCTGCCGCTTAACAGGCGAAGTAAGGAAGCACTGCGCACCGGGCATCAAAGCGTGAACCCTCCCGAGATCAAATCGCGTCACGGCGGCGTTTCTTTTACCAATGCTCTGCCGTTGAGCTACCTCCCGCACGAGGCGGGAGGGCGGGGATCGAACCCGCAACCCTCGGAAGTAGCCGATGACGCTTCGCACCGGGAAGGTGCATGTTCAGTTGTCAATTTGCGCGGTGATGTGGACTCTGACCCCCGCATCACCCATCACTGCAAGTGGCGTTTGTGCCGCCAGAGATCAAATTGCCGGTTGGGGTGTTTTTCACCGAAAGAAGTAACCCCGTTTGGCGTCGCACCTGGCGGTGTGAAGCTGTGTCGTATCGGAGCCTGCCACTTGACAGGCGGTGTGTCAACTCGGTTTCGGGCCGGGCACGTAGGGCACGCCCTGGGCGCTCATCGCGCCGCGGTCGGCCGGCGCCGGCCCGGGGGTCGGCTGGTGCCGGCACACGTCGTGGAGCACGACGGCGGGCAGGATGAGCAGGGCGGTGACGAGGAAGCCGATCAGGCCGATCGCTTCCATGATCTGGTCGGGTCGCATGATCCCTCCTCGTGACTTGGGGCGGGGCTCGCGTCCGTCGTGCTGGATGGTGCCGACGACGACCGCGGGCCCCTACGTCAGCTCGCTACGCACTGGGGAATCCAACCCCTTCACTCGCTGACTGGCGGGCGATGCATCGCCCGTTGTGGACCTGAGGGGAGTCGAACCCCTGACCTCCGCCATGCCGAGGCGGCGCGCTACCAGCTGCGCTACAGGCCCTTGCCGGCCATCCCCTGCACCCTCGTGGGGTGCCTCCCGCGGCGGCACGCGGTTCGATCTGGGGGACAGCCTTACCGTCGTGACCCTGGCCAGGGTGTCTGGCGGTGCCGCCGCCGGTGCGAAGTGTCTTCGGCCGGTCCCGTCTGCCTACGCCCCCGCGAGGGGGCCTATTGGCCGGCTCCGTCCGTACCGATCGCATCATCGCAGTCCGGCGTTGCCGGCAGAGTATGCCGGCGTGCACACCGTCCGGTGCGCGTCTCGTCGGCGCGCGTACGTCGCACCTCCTTGCACCTGTGGCGTGTCTGGTGGGTACGGCCGGTGCCCCGCCGCTCCATCCGTGCCCCGCCGGGAGTTGAACCCGGTTCTCCGCTTTGTAGGCGGCGACAGTGCCATCTGCCTTCGGGGCGTTCCGGGTCCTCGCTGGTCACGGCGCAGGTAGCCCGGTTCGGCCGACCGTTTCCCGGGCATGCCGTCCCGGGCCTTGATCGGCTGCGCTCGGTGGGCGGGAGTCGAACCCGCGACGCCCGGGTGCCCCCGGACGGGGCCATGCGGCCCCTGCACGTGCCGTCAGTGCGTACCAACCGATCGATGTCTTGCCGCCCGACCCCGGGATTCGAACCCGGATCTCCCCACCCTCGGGGTGATCTGCCAGTTGATCTAAGTCGGTACCCGCTGCCAGGCGGGCAATCATCACGGTCTTCAGGGCGCTCGGGGGTCGGCTGGCACCGGCCCTTTCGCATCCTGCATCCCGCTCGAAACCGTGCCCCCGTCCGGAATCGAACCGGACTCCTCATCGACGAATCGCTGCTCTATCCGCTGAGCTACGGGGGCGTAAGACGGCGCCGGAGATCAGTCTGCTTGTCGCGGCGCCGCCCGATCGTGGGTTGAGGGAAGGCTACTCGGCGCGATGCCGGCCGGGGGCCTGGCTGCCGGTGCGCAGGTCGTTGACCGCGGCCCGGTGCCCGCCCATGAGCGCGGCGTGCTTGGCGCCGTCCGGTTTGGAGCTGTCGCGCACGTTGCCGTTGCCACCCTGCGCCGAACCCCGACCATTGCCGCCGCTGCCGCCGTCGCTCTTCGATCCGAACACGTCGATCCTCCTGTTGTGGTGGGCGGTGCCCGGCCAGCACCGCCTTGCGCGGCCGGGCCTGTGCGTAGCGGGAGCCAGATTCGAACTGGCGCATGCATGGCTTATGAGGCCACCGACCTACCAGGCTGGTCTATCCCGCTGCACGCCCGCCGCGTGCCGCCGTTCGACGGCACCGCGGGCACTCAGTTTAGGGCCGTTGAGCAGTCAGGCCATGCGTGCCATCCGTCCGGATTCGAACCGTACTGGCGCGGGCCCCGGGGCTCGCGTCGCTCACCAGTGCGCGGAGGCATCGATCAATGTAGTTGTCAACGTACGATCGCATCCGGCCGTCCGCCGGGCGGGTGGGCGTTCCGGGTCGACCGGTTTGAACCCCGCCCGCCCGGCGGTTTCCACCAGGCGAGGCTTGCGCCTTGCGGTGCACGGCGGGGCGGGACCCGGAAAAATCGGCCTTCGCCACTCATTGCCCGGGGTTTGCGCCCCGCCGTACGCATCGGATGCCCGAATCGAACGGACCTTCACCCGCTTCGCCCCGACTGACGTCAGGAGGGATGAGCATCACCAGAGTTGCCAATCCGACCGACCGGGCTGCAGTCCCGACCGTTGCCTTGCTGTCCGGCAGAACCCTGCGCCACTGGCGCCGCACCTCTGGCCCCGAAGGGCACGGGATGCGGTAGCACGGGGTGTAGCGGTTCCGACCGGCCTTGCCTTACGAGAGAAACACTACGCGCCTGTCACGTCGCGTGTCAAGTCCGAGTTTCCGACGGTGCGGAACCCCAGGTCAACGACCTCGTACAGCACCTTGCGCACCCGCTCCGACCCCGTCTTCCCCGGGCTGAGGCGCCACAGCTTCGCCACCGGCTCCCGGGCCTCCAGGCTGACCACGAGGTGCAACAGCGCCTCGTCGGCCGCGTAGGTGATGTCGAGATCACTCGGCGCCGCGTTCGAACGCACGTGCGAGTGGCACATGATCCACGGGCACCGGCCCTGTTCTTCGAGCGCCAGCCACGTGGCCAGCAGCTCGACGTCGTCGGCCTCGTAGCGCAGGGCGGGGAAGTCGCTGACGTTGCGCAGCGGCGCCCAGTGGTCGCAGGCCCGGCCGGTGCCGCCGCAGTCCGGGCAGTGCCGCTGGCCGCACGTGGTCAGCGGCCCGGCGAGCACGCCGACGCCTTCTTTCGGCGCCGACGCCACCATGTGTTCGATCATCTGTTCGAACGCCTGCCGGTCGATGATCATCCGTTGCGCTCCCGTCGCTCGGCCTCCAGCGCGTCACCGGCGTCAAGGCGCTGCCGGGCGGCGTCGATCTGCTCCTGCAGGTCGGACATCGCGTCCCTGAGCGCTGCCACATGCTGCAGAAGGTCCCGGAGGGGCGGCACGAGGGACCTGACCGCTTCGGCGAGCTTCTCGGCACCGGAGCCCGGCTCCGCAGTGGTCCACACCTGACTGGCCTTGCGGTCGGCGTCGTCGAGGGCGTACTCGGCGCTCACTCGTCGGGGCTTTCGACGAGCACCCGCCGGGGCAGGCCCAGCGTGTGGCCGCCGTCGGTGACGCACAGGGCGTGGTCGGGGGTGGCGGACACGATCCGGCCGGTGGCCTGCAGCACGACGTCGGCGCCGGCGTTGACGCCTTCCCGGTCGTCGGCCGCGGTGGACGCCTCCCACCAGCCGAACTTGGACACGAACTGTTGCAGCTCGGGCACCCACACGGCGTTGCCGAGGTCGTGGCCGACGAGCCGCACCGTGAACCGCAGCCGGGCCGGCTGCGGCGTGTACGCCTGCGCGGCCTCCTGGACGATGTTGCGGGCCTCGTCGAGGTCGACGGGGATACGCGGGTGGAGGTGCAGTTCGGCGGCCTGCAGGGCCATGGCGGCCTCGGCGATGCCGCGCAGGACGAACGCCGACCCGACTTGGTACAGGGCCCGGTCCTCCATCTCCTCGACGCTGAGGTCACGCTCGCCGGTCGGCGGGGCAAGCATGGCGTCGGCCTGGCGGACGCGGAGGAGGGCGTTGGCGAGGATGCCGGCCGGGTCGGCGAGCTGGTCGAGGATGCCGTTGAACATCTCCTGTTCGGCGATCCCCGTGGTGGCGTTGTCGGGGTCGACGTAGCCGCCTGCGGTCGGGGTTTCCAGCATGTCGAGTTCCTCCTGGTCGGTGGTCGTGGGGTAGGTGCTGCGCCCGCGGTACTCGGCGAGAAGCCGCTGCAGCCGGTTCGTCTCGCCCTGCATGTAGGTGCGGGCGGTGGCGAGTGCGGCAATGGCGGCATCGACGGGGTTGCCGTCGGTCTGGATGATGGTTTCGGCCATGCCGTGGTTGGCCATCCAGGCGGAGAGGCGTTCGATCTCGGTGCCGTCGCGGCGCATCGCCCGGTAGGTGGCGTTGGTGACGAGGGTGGCGTTGCCGACGGCCTGCAGGGCGCCGATGACGTCGGCGATGACCTGACGCCCGGCGAGACCGCCGAACAGGTCGCCGTCGTTCCAGGTGGCGTAGGTGCGGCCCAGCCAGTCGTGGAGCTTGGCGGTGTCGATGAGCTGCTCGCCCGGGTCGTCATATTCGGGCAGGGTTTCGCCGGTGGGGAGCCGGCTCCCGGTCTGCGGGGTGGTCATGCGATCGGCCCGTTGATGTTGAAGCCGGGCATCGCCTGCTCGCGGAGCTTCGGCCGCTCGGCCGTGTCGGCCGGACCCACGTAGCTGAACGCGCTGACGTGCACCCACAGGAACCAGGTGCCCTCTTCGGAGCGGGTGGCGGACTGCTGGGCGACGTGGGCGTTGACCGCGTTCGCACACACCCGCTCGGGGATGAACGGGTCCGGGATCTGCTCGGCCGGGAAGTTGAAGCCCATCTTGACGGTCAACTGGTCGCCGGTGTCCAGCAACACCACCAACAGATATTCACGTCCAGGAATGTACATCTCGCCGGGTGGTCGGCGGCCGTTGCCGAGGATCGGGATGTCGGGCATACGGTGCTGCTCCTTCGTGGTGGATGGGCCGAGCGTGGCTTGTCGAAGCGTGCCGGGCCGCGCGGGGTGGAACCGGGGGCGGGGTGGGGCGAACGGGGGATGGGTCGTCGCGGGGGACGGGGGATGGGTCGTCGCGGGGGTACGTCGGGGAATGTCGGCGGGTGGGGTCCATGACGGGTCCAGGGGGGTCGTAACGGGGCGTCATGATCGGACAGGTTCGGGTGGAGGCGCACGGATCGTCGTTGCATCGAGGCTTGTCGACATGACGGGTAACGGCCTGGGAGCGTGGAGCAGCGTCGTGCGGGTCGACGGGTGGGCGTTGCGGAGTCTGGCAGAAACACGCTGATGTGTGCAACCCCAGGTAGGCCGTTCTGTTGCGGTTCGCGGGTTTTGTGATACGACTTTCCGCCAGGAGGGGCAGTGGGGTTTGACGATGGCCCGCGCCGTGGTGCACAGTCGCTGCGACTAACCGCACCTGATCTCACCTAGCCGGCACCCCGGCACATCCCCCATCACGGAGAGTAGGCACACATGGCAGCACCAGCCCAGACCGCGGTCAAGCCGGTCAGTCCGGCGCCGGTCGCCGCGCCGGCACCGGCGCCGACGCGTTCCGTCTTCGACGGCGCCCGCAACAAGATCTTCTGCCATCGGTTCGACGTCGAGCTGACCGTTGAGCAGCTCGTCGGCGGTACCCCCACGGACCGCAACGTCGCCGCCGGGTGGATCCGCACGAAGATGGGCCTCACCTCCGAGGACGCCATCTCGGCGCAGGTCGAGGAGGTCATGAAGGCCCGCGGAGTGACCGCCGACCAGGCGGTGGAGCAGGTGGCCCGCAACCGGAACCTGTCCGGGTTCAAGCGGGACTTCACGACGCCGATCGCCCGGAACACGCAGCGCCTGGCGTCGACCCGCGGGGTGAAGGTGCTGCAGGCCGACGGCGAAACCTACGCGCACCGGGTGTTCGCGCCGGAGGAGGCGGAGGTCACGTTCGGCGAGCTGTACATCGAGGGTCGCCAGATCAAGGCGATGTTGAAGGAGAACGCCATGATCGCGGTGGCGTCCGGCGGTATCGAGGGCAAGGGCTGGGGGGCGACGCGGAAGGGGATGCTCAACTTCCTGGTGGAGCACCTGTTCGTCGAGGAGAACGTGATCCTGCTCGGGGTCACTGACCCGGATTTCGTCAACCAGTCGTTCGTCCACACGTTCCGCGGTTCGGGGATCAAGCTGGAGGAGGTGGCCCGGGATGTGGTGTTGTCGTTCACGCTGGTCGCGGACTTCGACTTCACGGAGAAGGACAAGGACTTCTTCGAGCAGGTGATGGTGCGGGCCGAGTACAACGGTCTGGGCGCGAGCCGTTCGCAGGGGTTCGGGAAGTTCAAGACGACGCGGTTCGAGCAGCTGCCGGCGTAGGCTGGCGGCGAACAGGCTCCCTGCGACCGACAGCACCGCCCCCGAGCTTCGGCCCGGGGGCGGTGCTGTTGTCTGCAACTATTCGGCGATGGTGTGCAGCGACAGGCCGGCGGTGCCCTGGAAGACCTCGGTGCGCTTCCCGCCGCGGGTCCGGGCGGTCGGCCGGGCGGCGATGTAGCCCTTCGTCGATCCGGGCTTGCTGGCCTGCACGTGGATGTTGATCTCGGCCCGGTGACCCTCGGGGTATCCGAGGGTGTATTGCCACTGCTTGCCGGCGGCCACCTGCATGCCGGTCTTGCCGGTCGCGTCGAACGGGGAGTCGGTGAGGTTGGTCGAGCTGCCGGTGTTGAGGTCGATGGCCGTGGCCGAGACCCGGTAGGGGCCGTACTCCGGCTCCAGCCAGGCGGACAGCGCGATGACGTAGAGGCCGGGCAGATCGCCCTTCACGGTGTACTCGGCGGGCGGCTCGTCGGCGCCGCGGGTCTTGGCCGGCGCAGGAAACGGGTCGTCCTTCGAGCTGCTCGCACCTTCGCACTTGGCGCCGGTCAAAGTGGTCAGGCCCAGCAGGCTTGCGATGATCAGTGTGCGGCGGTTCATGATCCTCCTCGTGGTGTTTGTCACGTCGTGTGACACATAGACCCTACCACATGGTTCGCGGATCACAGGTAGTCGATGCCGCAGGTCTGACACACCATGCCGACCGTCTCGCGAGTCGGCCCCGAGCATGTCGGGCACGGCCGCGCGGCCTGCAGTTCCTCGATGCGCTTCTGCTTCAGCCGGTTGGTCTCCAGCAGGCGCGCGACCTCGGCGCGGGTCTCGTCGCGCTCGTCGCGGATCTTGATCGTTAGGGCATCACGCTCATTCATCCGATCCTGCATGCTGGCCAGCGTCGGCAGTACGCCACTGGGCCGATCCACGATCAGCTCGGCCATGACCTGCGCGATGAGGTCGGGCTGCTGCGGCGTGCCGTGGAACGCGTCGGGGCACAGGCCGGTGATCTCGCCGCCGCCGCCGACCGCCGGATGCATGCTCGGCTGCGGGCTGTCGCAGGTCGGGCAGCGCAGTGGGTCGCACTCCGGCGTGGGGTCGCCGCCGACGAGCAGCGGGCGCCACGGGGCATTACCGCCGTCCGCCGGGCACACTCCGGGCTCATCCGGCGCCCACTCGGCGTGCACCACGTACCCGCACCGGTCGTGCTGCCACAGCGGCAGGTCCGACTCGTCGCGCGCCTGTACGGGCTGCTGTGCCACGAGGGCAGCGATCCCACGCGAGACGTTGGCAAACAGCATTTCGGCTTCGCGGCTGCGGGGTTCCCGGGTGCTGCCCCCGTCTTCGCGCTCCCGCAGGCCGTACTCCTGCACGAGTTTGATCAGGTTGTCGATATAACTCACTGTCAATCCCCTTCCGTGGTGGACGATCAGGCAGCAGACGGGTAGCGGTCACGCCACACGCCGCTACCGTCCTGGTACATCAACGGTTCCCCCGTGTCGCAGTCCACAATGGACCACGGGCTACGGCACGGCACCGTCCACTTGCGACGGTGCACAGACGCGGTAGCCACGTTTGCAAAGTCTCCATGGCAGTCCGTGCAGTGCGTCACCACACTGCGCTTGTCCTTCGCATAGGACAGTTCGCAGCCGCAGGTCAACTCCTCCGGCGCCCAGCGGGCCACGAACGGCTTGCGCTCCCGCGACGGGTCCGGCCCCCACGGCTCCCCGTCGTCGTCGGGCAGCCAGTCGGCGGCCTCGTGCGGGGCGTGCCAGCCGGCGGGCTCGTCGGGGATCTCGAACGGCGGCGCCTCCGGGTCGGGCAGCACGGTGACGGCGGTGGCGTAGAGCACGTTGGCGCTGTGGTGGGCGCAGCAGTCGCCGGGGCGGCCGGCGCGGGTGCCGTTCCAGCAGGGGCAGCGGGAGCGGGCCTGCCCGGTGCCTTTCTTGATCCACCAGCATTTGCCGTCGGACCAGGCGGGCGCGTCGGCGCGGGTTTCGACGCACCGGCACGGGTGCGGCAGGCAGCCGGGGGTGCCGGCGGCCAGCCATATGCCGCAGGTGCCGGTGCAGTCGTCGGCGTGGGCCAGCTCGACCACGGGCGCGGTCACCGCAGACACTCCCCGCAGACGCAGTCCGGCCCGTGCGGATCTGGAGATTCGATGCCCGACGGCGCGGCCGGGCGCCGCTGGACGACATGTTCCCTGGCCAGCCTGGCCGCCTTGCGTTCGTATGCGACACCCTTGTTGTGCCGGTCGATGCCGAGGTCGTGCGCGCGCAGCTTGTGGCGCCGGTAGCGGTTCACGAACCGACCTCCTCGTCCGCCTCGGTGCCGATCTCGGCGGCGACCTCCTTCACATGCTCCTCGTGGTGCTCACAGGTGATGCTCGTGCCGCCGTGCTCGTCCACGACCAGGTAGAAGTTTCGGCGACCACAATGCCAGCACACGAGATCGAAGCCCGTCACGACAGCCGCCCCCGGACCCGTACGCCCGGCCCGAACACGCCGACCATGACGACGATCCGCGCCCTCATGACCTCGTAGTCGTCCACATCGACACAGGCCGTACAGCAGCGCCAGAAGCGCCGCCGCAGCCACTTGGTGCGGCCTTGCGTGACATACGGCAGACGCCGATCCGGCTCGACCTCGGCAAGCCGACGACACAGGCGTTCGGCGTCGGCGTCACCGTAGGCGATCAACTCCAGCAGGATCATGACGGCCGCCGCTGCGCCGGCACGGACAGCGGGTTGGCCGCGGTGCGCCGTGCGTAAGGCCCGAAGCCGCACAACGCGGCGACCGCGCACCCCAGGCCGTACAGCACGGCCCAGACGAACAGAATGAGGACGTACAGCGCGGCGAGCAGCGCGAACACCAGCACGCCGACCGGGTTCCATCTCATCCCCACATTGTCACACGGCGTGTCATGCCGCGCAATGGCGGGGCGCCGGTCAGACGCCGGGCGTGAACGTGATCATGACGGGCTCGCCGGGCTCGAAACGGTCGGCGACCGCGGCGAGCACGTTGACCTCCACCGCGGCGGCCGGGGTGCCCTTCGCCCAGGCGGCGTTAGCGCCCTCGGTGTAGTCGGGCTGGAACGTAACCGCCCACTGGTCGGGGTCCTGCGTCTGCAGTTTCGCCGCGACGTGCGCCTGGACGGTGAATGCGGGCTTCGCGGTGGCCATCATGGCCCCTCTCGGTAGGTGCGGACATCGTAGCGGGCCCTGCGCAGCTCCATGGCGTGCTCGCCGCACAGCTGCTCGATCCGGTCGAGACCGGGCCGGAACGGCAGCGGCTCAAAACTGAACCGCCACTCCTCGCGGATGGGGACGATCAGCTTGAAGACGGCCTTCTCGGCGCAGCCGGGCCGCGGACAGGTCGGCAGCAGCTCGTAGTCGAGGGCGGCGCGCAGGTCCTTGGCGATGACCGCCCGCACGCCGTTCCTGACCGGCTCGTCCTCCGCAAGCTCCCAACCGTCGGTCTGCTGCACAGCCCGCAACCAGTCCGGGGAGCGGCTGACGTCGGCCATGACGTAGGTGACGGTGAGACGCCACAGCCATACGGGGGGCGGGACCATGTCTTCGTCGATGCCGGTGCCGACCCAGAACCAGGCGTGGATCTTCTTCCATTCGCTGTGGCCGGGCGCGATGCGCCGGGGCCACGCCTCGGTGTCGACGTGCCCGTTCCACAGTGCGCCGTCGGCGAGGAACACCCGTTCCCCGGTCGGTGCCACGTGCAGGCGGTATTTGGTGTGCGGCATGCGGGTGTCGAGCGTCGCGGCAGTGTCCTCCGTGGCGTAGACGGCCGGTCCGGCAACGTGCGCCACAGCGAAGTCGCTGAGACTGCTGGTGACCTGTTCACGCCGGCCGTCCCACGGGCCGCCGACGAACAGGCGCTCAACCACGGCGGCCGCCGTCGAGCAGGTCGGCGGCCCAATCGACAGCGCGCTGCCAGTGCCCGGCGTCGTCCCGGATCTCCGGGTCTTTGCTGGGCCTGGCGCGCAGCCAGTCGGCAACCGCGGCCGCCACTTCATGCGCGTCATGGTCGGCGGTGACCCCCTTCCAGCGCCCCTCACCGCACACGCAGCGCAACGAACCGGCCAGCGAGCGGTTGCGGGCCAACACCGCCTTGACCGCCTCGGCGACAGTACCGGTGGTGGTCCGAGCGACCTGCTGGGCGCGGTGCTCGACCCGCAGTTCCTCGGCGGCGCGTGAGATGTCGGCCATCTCGGACCGCTCCTCGGCAAGGCCGTGGGCCCGTTCGAGAGCCGCCTGAATGGTGCTGTAGCTCTCCTCGGAGATCATGCAGCGGTCCTTCCGGTGGTGGATGTGAAGCCGCCCGCCAGGATAACCCCGACGGGCGGACATGTCACGCTGTGTGTCAGATGCTATGCGGCGAAGTCGGTGCGACGGCGCCGCGAGAAGTAGATGCCGGCCGCACCGGCCACGACGAGCAGCAGGCCCACACCGGCGATGATGCCCACGCCGGGGCCGGTGACCGGCAGTGAGGCCCCGACCATCGCGGGCGGTGTCGTCGTCGGCGCGGTCACGATCGGCGTCGCCGAGGCCGACGGGCCGGGCGTGACCGCATTCGACGGGGTCGCCGACGTCGAGGCGGACGGGGTGGCCGACGTGCTGCCGCTCGGGCTCTTCGGCGCGTACACCGTCCCCCACTTGTGGACCTTGCACGTGGTCTTCGTGGCCAGCTTCAACGTGTTCACGGTGTTGTCGGCGATGCCGCCCGCACCCTGGTTGAGGCCGTAGTAGGTGGCCGTCGTGTCGGCCGGCAGCAGGGCGACGATCTCGGCCCACGTCTTCGCGGTGTGCGCGGTGTAGCCCAACGCCGGGAACGACTTCGTGATGTACCAGACGCTCGCGCCGCCGTGCAGGACGTCACCGACACCGGCCAGCCCGGCCGGCTGGTAGGTCGACTCCCAGGCGAGGGTTCCGCCCCACGCACCGTTGACCTTGAGGCCGAACTGGTAGGACGGCAGCCAGCCGGACGTGTTGCTGTTGGCGAAGCCGGCGGCGGTGATGTCGGTGAGCTTCACCTCGGGGCTGAGCGGCAGGTAGCCGTAGACCTTGGCCGCGGCGTCGGGGGTGACGATGCGCACCCCGTTGGTCAGCAGGGTGTGGGTGCCGTTGGTCTGGGTGGTTCCGTCGGCGGCGAGGTGCACGAACGGGCTGACCGTGTCGTGGGTGGCGATCGGGCACGGCGGCGTCCAGGTGGCGCCGGCCGGGGCCGCGGTGGCGGCCAACCCGGTCGCGGCGAGAACCGCGACGACGGCGAGGATGCGGCGGATCATGGGGGCCTCTCGGTAGTGGGTGTGCAAAACGCCCGTCAGCCTAGCGGCCAACGGGCGCTTTGTCACGCGACGTGTCAGGCGACGGGGATGCCGAGTTTGCGGGCGGTCCGCCACAGCTCGTCGCCGAGCTGGTCGGTGGGGTCGGGGTTGAGCCACCGTTCCCGATTGAGCACCGTCTCGGCGACGATGCGCAGGGCGTCGGATTGGCTGACGCGACGGCCGAGCGTCGCGGACACGTGCACGGTGAGCAGGCGAACCGCGTTGGCGGTTTCGCGGCTGGCGCTCAGGTTGGTGTAGCCGGGGGCGACCATGGCTGGCTCCTTCGTCGTGGTGGAGCCTTCAGTTTACTGGAATATCCAGTAGAGAGCAAGTCCCGGGCGACCCCGTGGACCGCTGGGAACACAGGGGTGCCCGCCCTGGTCGGTCAGCCACCGATGCGGCTCAACGCCTCGTCCCAGACCTCGACCGGCCACGCGTTGACGGTGCCGAAGATCGTGGAGTGCGCCTTCTCGACCGGGACGCCGTCACGCCGGGCAATGGCTGCCGCCGTCTTCCCGAGGCGGTTCAGGTAGCCGACGTCGTGACGCAGGCCGCGCAGATTGGCGAACCCGGTGGCGGCCAGCCGCTCGTATCCGGCCTCCAGGCGTTCGGTACGCGCGCCCAACTCCAAGATGGCACGGTCATGCTGAACCAGGTGATCCCGCTGGATCCGCATCTGGTCGATCATGACCTGAAGAGCGTCGAGCGGGTCCATGGCCTTCGGGCTGACCACGTAGGCGCCGGTCTTGCGGATCGTGGGCAGCACCTCTCCGGTAACCCAGTCCTGGAACGCCTCCGCCTCTCCACGCTCGGAGCGCATCACGAGCCGGTAGAGCCCCTGCTCACTGATGATGGTGGAATCTTGCACGCCACCGGGGGTGCGCACTGGATGCGTACCCTTCTCCCGGTCACGAAGCATGCGCATTGCGTCAGGACCATTTCGGTAGCCAAGAATCTTGGCTACGTCGGCGGCCACGAACCACGGCTCCCCGTCGATCATGACGACGCGGATGGAGTTGCCGTTGAAGTCGAACGGGTCGAGCGCTGTGCTTACACTGGTCACGGGTAAGTACCTGCCTTCTAGTCCAAGGCGTGGGAAAGCCCCACGAGGGCCTGGCGTGCGGGAACACGCGCAGGCCCTCACACTACCCGGTCACCCGCCGGGGCGGCGGCCCAGCATCACGTCCAGCAGCTGCCGGAGCTGCCCCGCGTCGAGCGGCGGCGGGTGGGCGACCGTCCCGCCGCGGCACGCCGCCTGGTCCGGCGGCGCCTGCCGGCCGTCGTACATGGCGAACGTCCACTCGGGGCAGGTGCACAGCGGGTGCCGGCGGGGGAAGCGCTCAGCGTGGGCCACGGCGCCAGTCCAGCCCCAGGAGGCGCTCCTGTCGCAGCATGCGCCGGATCCGCTGTTCCCGCCCCCACGAATCATCCATCCACTGCTCAAACTTATTGCGGTCGATGAGACCTGTGCTGAAAAGTCTCGCCCCGGTGATCCGGATAATTTCCTCCGTTTCGAGCAGGGTTCGGCTCGTTCGCGCCGATAAGCGGTTCGCGACCACGACCAGAACGAGCAGGCCGGCGAACACGGCCAGCAGGACGAGCACCTTGGCGAGGGTTTCAGTCACGGTCCGCCGCCTTCCGCATCCAGTCGCCCCGCTCGGGCCACACCTCGGCGAGCACCGTGTCATCGACGTGATGCGCCAATTCTTCGCACACCTGTTCGAGCCGGTTGCGCTTGGTGAAAAGGCCGTCACGCTGCCTGACGAGGGAGACGATCCGCTCGTTGGCCCGCTCCAGCCGGCCGTTCAGCCGCGCCACCTCGACGAGCAGCGCCTCCCGGCCCAGCGCCCTGCGCACCGCGATCGGCGTGCGCCCGTTCGCGGCCACGTCGAGGGCGGCGTGAAAGACCTCCGGCCCGCTGACCACGGGCGGTTGGTCGGCCCCGAGCCGACGCCTGCGCTCGGCCGAGGTCTCGACGGCGCACTGCCCCGGGTCGGCCACGTCCCGCAGGTGCTCGGGCAGCTCCCAGCCGCAGCCGGGCGCCCAGACGATGTCCTGCCCCCGTCGACCGATCAAAGTCACCGTCTCAAGACGACCGTCCACGAAAACGGCCCGAACTTCATGAGGCGTAGTTTTTTTATCACCGGCGGTGATCTCGTTGCCGGGATTTACGGCGTGCAGGTACGAATTTGTGACACACCGCCCGTCCTTCGACACGGTACGTGAGCGGGGCCGCGTCTGCGTCGGCTCACTGTCGGCCCGCAGCATCGCAGGCCCCTCAGCGCCTCCAGGAGCCCCCGGGGTGTCCGTACCCCCCGCCGGGGCGCCCTGGGCGCTCTGCGTGGCGCTGGCGGCCGCCGCCGGGGCTGTTGCGTCCTGGCTGACCACCGGGCAGCCGCACCGTTCGACGTCACCGGGGGTCGCCCATGCCCCCCGCTTCTCGGCGCAGACGTGCCGCCGCCACCCGGCCGTGTCCAGCTGGGGGTCGAACGCGTTCTGGGCCTGCCGGCGCGCCTTCAGGAACCCCGGTGAGGCGTCTTTCAGCAGCTCGTCGGCCTTCGGGTGGTAGTACAGCGCCCAGAACAGCCGCGCCCCGGCTTTCGCCTGGGAGGCTACCGGGGCTACGGGTCGGCCGGCGGCCACGTAGGGCCGTGGCACGTCGATCCGGTCGGCTGCGGCCCGCAGCGCCGCGGCGGCGGCCGCCGGGTCTTCGGTGATGACCCGCAGCACGGTCCGGCTCGTGCCGGCGGCGTCGTCGTGCCGGTGCAGTTCCGCAGCCCAGCGCACCTGTGGCGTCTCTTCGTCGGCCTGCCCGTCCAGTTCATTCTCACTCACCGCGTTGTCTCCGTCACTCTCTGTTCGCCGATTCCATATGTCCAGAATGTCACTTATGTGGATCAATTCCGCTAAGCGGACCGACCGGTCACCATCCGAGAATCAGCTGTTCTGCAGGTAGGGCAGGTGCTGGGTATTCGTCAGGCAATGTCATGCCGGGAGACTGGGGTCCCACCTGACCGAGAAGGTTGGGTTTCAGGTGGACCTTGCATCCGGCCTCCCTGGCCTGGGCGACGATGCGCGCCACCCATTCGAAGGGTGGCGCGAACGCTGGGACCACGCCGTTCGGCTGCCGTGTCTCGGTCTGTGCGCCGATGACTACCCAGTCGAACATCGAGAGGTCAGTGAATTCGAGGGGTTCCCGCAGTGGCTCCAGGGACAGCCAGCGAACGGCGACCCCTTCAATCTGGCGGAAGGCGTCTTCGGCGATCCGCACCCGCTTCTGCTCGTCCACCGAGGTGCCGATCCACGCTGTGGCGGGCAGTTGGAGTCCGACATAGCGTGACGGAAACTTGGTGAGCATGAGGTACTGCCAGCGCAGCTCCCGTGCGCAGGCGGTCAGTACCTGGTCGATCCACTCGTCAGGCACCCAACGACCGAACAGATCGGCCATGGAGCAAACGAAAACCCGCTGAAGACTGGAATCTCGGGCGATGTCGGCCGGCGAGGGAACCGTGGTGTTGACGGGGGCGTCGAGCCGCTCATGGTGGAACAAGGGGGTGAATCCGACGGGATAGGCGGCGGCATAGCTGGGCTTGACGGCCAGTTCGCGGGCGTAGCAGTAGTCGCAGCCGTGCAGGCAGCCGGTTACCGGGTTCCAGGACCAGCCCGCCCACGAGATGCCTTCGCCGGTGGTCCGGTTGAACGTCGCCTTGGCCTTGGGCTGCGGGTAGGGCACTTCGCGGCCGGCGTGGGTGCGAAGGGTGAGCATGACGGGTCCGGACCGGCCGGTCGGTGCCGGTGTGGTCGGTTCCGGTTTCGGCTCGGCACGCAGCCGCCGGGTGGCCTGTTTCGCGGCGGCGTCCAGGGACATGGCACCGGACCGTACGGCGGGGATCAGGTCGGGCGCGGCGCGCTCGACCTTTTTGGCCTGCTGGACGGAACGGCCGGAGGCGCCTACCGCAGCGGCGGCGCGTTCACGAGACTCGCGCTCACGGCGAGCCGGCGGCTCCGACGATCCAGCTTCCGGCAGGTCTGCCGGAAGCTCCGTCCGTTTTGCCGGTTCCGGAAACTTCGACCTGGCCTGACCTGCTTCGCGCTGCCGCTCCTTCGCCTGCGGCGCGTACCGGCGCTCATACGCGAGCGCGATCACAGCCCGCTGCCCCGGGTTCAGGTGCCGTCGCTCCACATTGGTCGAGATGATGTAGTCGGCGATCATCTGATCCGTGTAGCGCTCCGGCAGGTGTTCGAACACCGGATCAAGATTCGCCGCGAGGCAGGCCCGGTAACGATTCCGCCCGTCAACCAGGGTGTTGCCGTCGTAGGTGAGGACGATGGGGCGACGAAGCCCCTGTCGCCGGATGTCGACGACGAGCGCCCCGAACTCCCCGCCCTCGATGAGTGGGAACTCATCCGCGAAAGGGTGGACCGCGTAGGGCCCGAGTGTCGTCACATCCGCTCCTTCTTCGTCAGGAACAGCTCGTCGAGCAGGGCGCGAAATCCTGCCGGATCGCGACGCAGCCACACCTTCCGCATCGTCATGCCGTGAGCGGTGAATGCTTTGTCGACATCGTCTTCAGCCCGCTCCCCCCAGGCGTTGGCCTCTTCCACCAGGTAGGCCCACTGCGAGTCGTCCCGCTCGATCGCCGCCAGCAGAAGATCGTGATGGGGGTACAGCCCGTCCGCCGCCTGCTGTACCAGTCCATACCACTGACCGCGCTCCTCGCGGTTGAGGCGCTTCAACCCTTTCGCGTTGCATCCCATCGTGGAGATCCCCCGGAACCAGGGGGTGCGCTCCCGGATCTCCGCCACAAAGGTGGGTCGCATGGCCCACGTGTTGATGGCGTTCGGGTCGTTGACCACGACGACGGCCGTACGTGCGGTGACATCTTCGACGGAGGCTCCGGCGCCGTCCGCATTGAAACTCCTCACCTGCGAGTAGCCGCGCCACCAGTGGTCACCGTTCCAGCCGTAGGCCACCGACTCGCCCCGGCGACCCTCCAGGCGCGGCAGATGGTCGTGGAGATTCCCGTCGAGGCGGTCGAACGTGGCCGGCTGGATCTCATGCAGGCGAACCCTGATCCGCTTGTGTGCCGCCGTGGCATGGTAGGCCAGCAGGCCGGGTGAACAGTTCGACCACCATGGACCCTCGGCCAGGTACGGCACGCCGTCCCCCGCGGTCAGGTCAAGCCACAGATGCTCGTCGAACCCGCGGATATGCCTGCCCGCCCCCACCTCCCGACCGATCAGCCGGCCCATGAGCGCGTGCTTGGCCGGGGTCCGCACGCTGTGCCCGACATTCCGGCTTCCCCGCAGGGGTCGACGTTTCGACGTCACCCCTTCCCCCTCCCCGAAGGGCAGCTCGTCCTGCGGGGTCATGTCGTCGTCACCCGCTCGGCGTGCTCCTTCTCCCTGACGATCATCTGCTCGACGAACTCCGTCACCGACATCCGGCGCCGCAACGCCTCGATCTTCAACCACTCCAACGTGCTCAGCCGCAGCCGTAGCGACGTGGGCCTGCGTTCCTCATCCATGTCGCGAAACTATCACGTCGCGAGGGTGGTTCGAACGCCCCCCGAACGTATGGCCCCCACCCGGCCCGCACACGTTCACCACTTCTAAAGAGTGGTGAAACGTGTGTGCGGGTGTGTGCCGGCGTGTGTGAGGTGCCGTGTGCGTATCTGACCTGGGGAAATGAAGATCGCGTGTGAGGGCGTGTGACCCCTCGTATGCGGATCATGGGGTCACACGCGTGTGCGGAGTGTAGGCAGACTACGCATGAGGCTGAGTTTTACCTGGTCAGCATGCATGCTTGATCAACTAGCCGTTTCCACATGATGGGAAACGGTCATTTCGCTGTGATGCGTTATCCACAAGTGATCCACTAGAACAGCGTCCCCCCGAGCCCGTCCTCCTGCCGGCCGCCGTGCGGCTGCGGCGGCTGCATGCCGAGCACCACCCGCCAACGCTTCAGGTTGTCGGCCCGGTCTGGCGCCATCTCCAACACACCCTGCTTCATCCGCGTGTTGAGCTGATTACGGGCCGCATTCACGCTCAGGCCGACATACCGGGCATAGTCGCCTGCGGTGATCCCGCCCGCACCTGCCCCCTTGATCCAGGCGATCGGGTTGAGGTGGACGGAGGCGCCCATCGTGCCCTCCGTCTTGTCCACGGTCACCTCCTGCTCGGCGATGAACTCCCCCGGCGACTTCACCTGACGCACGTGCACCAACGTCGAGCCCTCCTCGTCGACCCACATCGACACCACCGACCCGGCCCCGGCCGTCAACCAGCGCGAGCCGTACACGTCGTCGATGCCGTTGGTCCGCTGCTGCCCCTGCTGGATCTTCCGGTTGTGGTGATCCTCGACCCACTGCATGCCCCGGGCCACACACTCCTGCCTGGCCCGGTTGTAGCCGTTCGCCGACTCGTCGTCCGACGGCTTCGGGCAGTAGTCCTTCACGCTGTCCACGAACACGTCCGAACACTTGTGCGGCTGCGCCTGCGCCATGTCCGCCAGGGCGTCCTTCTCCGTGGTCAGGTCGAACGGCAGCGGCCCGTCATGCACCAGCAGATGATCACGCAGCACGTCGGCCATCCAGTCCCGCCGGTGCCGGCGCATCGCCCGCCGGATCTGCCGCGGCCGGTCCCCGGCCAGGTACAGCACCAGCCCGGCCAGGTCCATGGGCCGCACCGGCATGCCCAGCACCGCCCCCCAGTCGTCGGGGTGGTCGTCGGGGCCGACCCGCCGGTGGTCAGCGCGGGGCCGCCCGTCCGGCCCGAGGAGACCCAGCCGGGCGAACACCAGCAGATGCGACAGCGTCGACTTGAACACGCCGTTGCCGCCGAACAGCATCAGCGGCTCCCCGGGCGCCCACACCACACCGCCGCCGGGCGCCCCCCACACCTGCTCGTCGCCGTCGGCGTCTTCGGCGAGGAACTCCCACCCGTCGAGGAGGCGCAGTTTCCGGGCCGCCCGCAGCGCCGCGAACTCTTCGGCGTCGATCTCCTTGCGGACCCTGCGCCGGTTGCGTTCCGATTTGCGCTGCCGGGCCAGCTCGCGTTGCTCCTCCGCGTCGGCGAGCTGCCTCCGGCGCTCCTCCTCCTCCTCGGCGGTGAGGCCCGACTCGGTATCCGGCGGCGGGCCGTTCGACGGGTTGTCGGGCTGACCACCGGGGGGCGTGTCGCCTTCAGCGGCCGACCAGTCGAACGGGGGGGCGTCGTCGGTCACACGCCACCACCGAGGATCTTGCCGGTGGCCGATGCGATGGTCTTGCGGACCTCGGCGTCGCCGAGCCCGGACAGGATGGCCTCCGAGCGCAGGTCGCCGAGCCGGTCGGTGCCGTAGCCGGATTCGAGAATGCGGCACGCGGCCCAGTACAGCGACTCGTTGCGGTTGCCGGCGGTCTGCTGCGCGAACCAGCGGATGAGCGGTTCCGCATGGTCGGTGAAGGCCGTCTGTGTCAGGTCGCGCGGCGGCGGCGGCGGGTTCAGGAAGTCGCGCACGTCCAGCCAGGACAGCAGTCCGTCTTTAGCCAGGTCGAACCACGACCACCGGTAGAACAGCGGCCCAACCTGCGAGCAGGGCGCGGCCACATAGCCGCCGCAGGAACGGAAGTCGATGCCGTGTTTCTTCAGGCAGGCCGACTGCTGGCCGGTGCCGTCGTAGTAGAAGTGCCAGCCGCCGGACGGGGTGACGACCGCGGCGAACGCCCCGGTGGTCAGCCCGACCTCACGGAGCCGCCCGAACGACACCTTGCCGGGGGCGCCGCCTTTGACGTCCACGTCGAGCACGTCCGGCGACGAGGTGCCCGGCCCGCCGGGGGAGCCGGTGGCGATGCCGATGTTGCACCGCGGGTCCCGCGCCCACCACCGGGCCACCCGTTCGACGTCGGCGGTGGCGTCTTTGAAGCCGTGGCCGAGCCGGCCGCAGACCTGACCACCGGGGCAGGCGGCCTGTTCGGCGTCGTCGGCGTGGGCACGGCGGAACCGGGGGACTTTGCCGCCGGGGACGAGGGGGAACACCCGCCAGCCGAGGACGGCGTATGCGGCGGCCGCCCCGGCGAGGGTCTCCGGCAGTTCGGTGGCGGTGCTGACGCTGCCCATCTATGCTCTCCCTGCTGGCTACGAATGGGTGTTCGGGGGCTGCCGCCTGGATCGCGGTGGCCCCCACTGCTACCGGCGGTAGAACGCCCCGACCTCCACCCCGTACAGCCCGGCGAGCACGCCGAGGATCGACGAGGGTACATCGATGAGGCCGGTCTCGTATTTGCCGACGGTCACCCAGTGCCGGTCGATGTGGGCGGCGACGTCGCGCAGGCTCATGCCGGCCCGGTCGCGCGCGGCGCGCAGGGCGTCACGGTCCAGGACGTGGACAGGGTGGAGTGCCGCCGGAGCGGTCATGGGGGTGCCTTTCGGTCATCTCGCCAGGGGGCGATCACGTCGAGGGATGCGAGCCTAACCGAACCCCGCCCGTAAGGCCAGGGGCTACAGGGCCGTGTCGCCGGGGCCCGGCTGCCGGTCTGGCCGCTGGCCAGGATCGGCCTGACCCGGCTACCATCGGTCGTAGATCGGGTTGGTCTCCGCCCCGTTGATCGGTGTGTGTGACCTGCTGGTTCCTTTCTTGTGGTGGGAGAGGGAGAACCCCCGCCGTTCCCTTACGAGGGGCGCGACGGGGGTTCTCCGTGTCCGGGGCCGATGTGCCGCGGGTGGTGTCGGCAAGTCGATGTGCCGCGGGCGGCTGCTGACAGGGCATGTCGGGCCGGCGGGGACGGGGTAGCAACCAGGCAGGTCGGTTGAGACTGCAGCGGTCCGTCGGGTAAGGCCGGGGTGCCCGGGGGGAGGCTAGTCAGAGGGCGAGGAGCAGGCCGAGTACGGCGACGGCGGCGAGGATGACGACGACGGCGAAGTCGGCGTAGCCGGGCAGCGTCGCGGCGGCGGGTGTCGCAGCGGGCAGGGGCGGGAAGGGCGGGCATGTCGCGGGGGAAGGGGGTGGCGGGTCGGCGTTCACCGCGGGTCGGGTCGACGTGTCGGCGGAACCGTGGTGGATAGGTGAGTCGGTCGGCATGTCGGCTCCTGGTTGGGACGTCCGGACGGGGGTGGTCGGTCGGGCCGGGGTGATGGGGTCGGATCGATGGCACGGTACGTCGGCGGGGTCGCGGGTCGGGGGTGTTCTTGCGGGGCCCGTCGTCGCGAGGTGGGCTCGGCAAGGCGTGTCGGATCGCAGAGAGTGGGTGCGGGTCGTCGGTGTGGGCTTGTGCGGGAAGGCGTGTCGGTGCGGGCCCGGGATGGCATGTCGACCGGTGTGTATCGGCAAGGAATGTGACCGGAAAAGGCCGTCGGGGCATGTCGGGTGGATGTGTGGCGCCGGAAAGGTCGGGGGGCGGGGCGGGCCGGGAAGTCGAGCCGGGTACGGGGTGGGAAGGCTGGTCGGCACGTTCAGGCCGGCGGTGCGGGTTTCCAGTCGGGGTGGTGGTGGGTGCTGTAGCAGCCGACGGCGTGCAGCCAGGACCGGCACCGCGCGCACCACACCATCGGCGCCGCCACGGTGGCGATCTCCTGCACCGGCCGGGTGCCGTCGCGCCGCGGGTCGGGGGCGAACTGGGCCGGGTCGGGTATCCGCTGGTCGGGCATGCGGTGGTCGCGGCCGCCGCAGCCGGCACAGTCGGCGTCGGTGGCCGTCGAGGCGTCCGGGGTGGTGTCGCGTTCTGCGGTGAACGCGAGCCGCCCGACGAGCCGGGCCAGGTCGAGCCGCGGGAACGGCATGGGCAACGGGGACCGCATTTCAGTCCTCTCTGGTGAACTGCTTGAACTCCAGCTCGTCGACCTGGTCGATGTCGAGGCTGAACCGGACCGGGTACTTGTTGAGGTGTGTGGTGTAGCCGGAGCACTGGATGCAGAGGTCGGTGCCCGGCTCGTATTCGCCGTCGGCGAGCAGCGCGCGGGCCTCCTCCTCCGTGTCGGCGTGGATCTCGACGGATATCGATCCGGTGATCGGTAGGTCCAACTTCCAGACGGTCATCGCTTCCGCTCCTTCGCGTGGTGGAAACCCCACAGTAGCAAAGTGTCATGCGGTGTGTCAATTCAGGGCTGGTGGACGGGCATCCAGGCGAACCAGCCGGCCATGATGCCGAAGGCGAGGACGGCGGCGGCGAGCACGAACCCGGCCAGCCCGAACAGGCAGAGGATGCCGAGGTAGGCGCGGATCGCCTCCAGGACGTCCATGTGCCGCTGGTGGGCGTGCCGGCGGCGGGCTTCGGCGTCCGCGGCCCGCTGCCGGGCGGCGGCGACCTCGGCGAGGGACGGTCCGGCGGTGGGCCGCCAGCCGAACAGTCCGCCGGGGCCGATCCGGCGGATCCGGTTGGTGGCCGCGGAGTCGGCGACCGCCTCGACCGCGGCGGTGGCCGGGCCGTATCTGCCGGGGGGCTGGACGCGCGGCGCGGGCGCGGTGCGTACCGGCTCCGGCGGCATCGGGGCGTTGCGCAGCGCGGGGCTGACGAGGACGGTGGGTGCGGCCAGGTCGCCGAGGCCGTCGAGGGCGAGCCGGGTGCGGCCGGCGCCGCGCACCCGGCGGTGTGTCTCGGTCTGATGGTTCATGTCGGTGGTCTCCCGGGGCGGTGGTGGCTGCTGGGGCACGGGATCGGTTCGGCGATGCATAGTCGGCAGGGCTGTAGGCAGGGGTAGGCGTGTCGGCAGGGCGGGCGTGTGTGGGTGGGTGTGTCGGGACGGGACGGGTGCTAGTCGGTCGGCGTGTCCCCATGCTCGCCGAGTAGGTCGATGAATGTCGAGGGGCCGGTGCCGAGCAGCGCCGGCCACGTGCCGGTCGCCCGGCGGCACCGGTCGAGGAGTGTGCCGACCGCGACGGCGGTGTCGAGCGGTGGCGGCTCGTCGCCGATGACCGTGTCGACCCCGGCGAGCGCGCCGAGGCCGGGCAGCCGGTGGGCGTTGAGGACCGCAATCCAGATGCTGACACCGCCGTCGCCGGAACCGTCCCGTGGGCCGCCGTTGGCCTGCACCTGCGCACCGGCATCGACGAGCAGCCGCTCCAGAGCCTCCTCCGGGCCGGGTGCGGTGGTGGTGACGTCGAGGACGACCCAGATGTCGAGCCGGCCGATGTACGCCGCCCACGGGGCGAGCCCGACGGTGTGCATGGCGTCCTGGGCGGTCTGCCCGTCGCCCGCCTCGATGAGGACCCGGCCGCCCATGCGGAGCACGCTGTCGCGGGCGGCGGCGGCGAGGTCGCCGATCTCGACAGGCGCCGGGATGATCAACCCAGCGCCGTAGTCCCCGCGGTGCTGGACGGTGACCCGGTGGCCGAGCCGGTTGAGCCGGCCGAGGTCGTCGGTCAGCCACCGCGGCTCGCCGGTGTAGGCGATGCCGAGGTTGGTGTCCGGGTGCTGCCACGCCGACGGCAGCACCGACAGCGCTACGGAGTCGGCCGGCGACCCGTACGGGTTGGGGCTGGCGTGCGCGACGTCGGACCCGTCGCTGACCACGGTGCGGATGGCGAGCCCGTCGCGCAGGCCGCGGCCGAGGCGCGCGGCGACCGGGCCGACGTCGACCCCGGGCGGACCGGTGACGACGGTGACGGTGCCGGTGGCGCTGTTGCGGTTGCGATAGGTGCTCATCAGAGGACTTCCCCTCGTTCGATCCGGGCCGCCTCGGCGACGAGGTCGGCGGCCTGCTCGCGCAGCCGGTCAGCCCGCGCCTTGCGAGAGTTGCGATCATCGACATAGGCGTATACCTCGTCGAGTGTCCGCGCTGGACCGGGACCGTCCTTGCGGGCGACGCCGTCGCCGCCGCGCAGGAAGTCGTCGGACTCGACGACGGTGACGCCGCACAATTCGCGGATGTGCTCGTCAGCCAGGTAGTGGTCGCCGATGACGTCCAGCTTGCCATCGACGTACAGCGCTGACCATTCGCCGGAGCCGATATGCAGCTCCAGCTTGGGCCGGTCGTCGGTAGGCATGTCAGCTTGCCGCGGGGGCGGGGCGGGGATCGGCCTGGGCGCCGGTGGCGGCCGGCATCCACTTCGACTCGACGCCGCCGCAGAAGGGCACGTCCCATTCCGGCACCCGGATCAGGTTGTTGCCCGCGTCGCGGCTCGTCGTCAGGAACGCGACCTTGCCGATGCAGAGCCGCACCATGTTCGGGTGGCCATCGACGTTGTTGTATGCCTCGATCTTGTCGGGCTTGACCGCGGGCACGCCCTTCAGGTCGCCGGAGGTGGCGTTGCCCTCGTTGAGGCTGCCGCAGCCGCCGAGCAGGGCGAGGGCGGTCAGGCCGGTGACGGTCGCCGCGGCGGCCTTCTTGACGGGGGTCATGGTGCGCATGGGGGTTCCTCTCGTGGACGGAAAGTGCACCCCGGCAGTCTGCCGGGGTGCCACACGGTGTGTCAATTCTCTTCGGCGCATTCGGTGTGTACCCACGTGCCGGTGTGGTTGCCGGTGGTCTTGAACCGCTGCGGCCGGATCGTGTCGCCCGGCTCGTAGCGTTCCTGGCATTCGGGGCAGCGTCCGCCGTACCGGGCGATGATCGGCGCCCCGTAGCTGGGCTGGTCGCCGTTGCGTCGGGCGTACGGCTCGACCTCGGCGGTGAGGCCACGCGCCGTGGCGCCGGCAGCCCCGGCGTGCAGGCGGCAGCCGCACTGTTCGATGAGCAGCTCGGTCAGCTCGCAGCGGTCCTGCGCGGTCACGGCGCACCGGTTGCGGCGAAGGCCGCAAGGGCTGTCTCGTACGCCTCGATCTCGCCGCGCGCGTGGTCGCCCAGGGCGACGGTGGCGGCGAGGTTGTGCCAGCCGGACCCGTCGCCCTGCTCGGCCTGCCGGGCGAACCGGGCGACCTCCTCGACGGCGATGCGGTATCGGTGTCGGGCCGATTTGAGGCGGCTTTCGATGTGCCTGCGCGCCCACTCTTCGCTCTTCATGTGATGCTCCAGGTGATCGAAGGGGGCCGGGCGGTGGTCCGCCCGGCCCGGGGGCGACCTACCAGGGCAGGCCGCGGTGCTTGGCGCAGGTCTCGCCGTAGCCGGCGGCCCGTGAGCGGGCGTTGGTCAGCGGGTGCGGGCCGAACGCGCAGATCCCCAACGTCCGGCCGAACAGCCCGGCGGCGGCGGCCACGTCCTCCAGGATGTGACTGGCGGCGAAGACCTGGTGCCGGGCGTGCAGCTTCTGCTGGCTGAGGCCGGTGCCGTTGGAGATGAGCTGGTACAGCCGGCGCGTGCCGTTGCGGAACTCGACGACCTCGAAGAAGGTGATGTCGTTCCCGGCGGCGGTCGGCGTGGTGCGCGGCAGGGCGTACCGGCCGGCGGGCAGCTTCGCGGCCATCCGGTTCGCCTCGGCGTACAGCTCGCCCAGGTTCGGCGTGGCGTACGTGATCGGCGTCTGCGGCTTCGGCTGCGCGTGCTGCGCCACGAACGTCTGCGCCCGCTCCCGGGCCGCCTGGCGCTGCGGGGTGCGGGCCGGGGTGCCGGTGCTGCCGCCGGTGATCTGGCGTAGCACCTGGCCCTGCTCGCGGGCGACCTCGGCCAGGGGGCGCAGGCCGTTGCGCTCACGCCAGGTGCTCAGCGATCCGAGGGTGGCGGACTGGGTCATGGCGGCTACCTCCGTGGTGGAAGGGGGCGGGCGTTTTCACCCGCCCCCCGAAGGTAGCAAACTGTCACACGGCGTGTCAATCGAAAGTGTCAACCGTCAGCGGTTGGCGAAGATCTTCGCGTCGTGGGCGAGCAGGAAGATGACCAGCACCAGCAGGAAGACGATGAACACCTTCCATCCGCGGGCCGGGCCGTTGTCACCGCTCATCGGGCCGGGGCGTTGGTTGCGCCGACGACCCGGTCGCCTTCCCGGATGCACAGGCACCGGTCGGAGGCCCCCGGGTGGGCGAGGCGCATCGGGCAGGTGGACCAGTGCGCGGCGCGGGCCTGCAGCGTGGTCAGCTTCTTGCCGCCGGTCGGTAGGCCCTTGCGCAGCGCCCGCATCAGCGGCTGCTCGCGCAGCCATTCGAGCGGTTCGCGCAGAAGGCCGTCCATCTCCCGCTCGAAGGCGTCGGTCGCCATGTCGCCGGACGGGCCGAACGGGCTCGCCCCGATGGCGGCCATGTGCCAGTATTCGCGGTCGGCGAGCTGCGCGGCGCGCCGCTCGATGTACCGGAGGGTGTTGAACCGCCACGGCTTGTCCATCTCGGCGACCCGGACGGCGGGGCGCCGGTGCGGATACCACCAGGTGTCCTGGCCGAGCAGCCACGTGTACGACGGCAGCAGCGGGCCGAGGACCGGCGGCGGGTCGACCTCGGCGACGGTGCGGATGGGCCCGCCCGCGGCGACCTCGTCGAGCAGCGCATTGAGCGCCTTGCGGTCGGTCCGGTGCTCGTGCCGGCCGGACCAGCAGCACAGCGCGTCCAACCCGGTCTGGCCGGCGCCGAGCACCTGGCAGGTCTTCTGGTCGGTGCCGCAGTCGACGCACTTCGCGGTGTCCTCGATGTGCTGGCGGCGGGCCGCGATGGTCGCGGCGGCCCGACCGCGCTGTTCCTCGATGACCTCGTTGAACTCGTCGTTGAAGTCGCGCTCGCGCTGGGTCTCGGCGTCCATCACAGGCCCTTCGCCTTCAGCTCGCGGTCCCGCAGGATGGCGCGCATGATGTCGTTCGCCGTCCAGGTGTCGCCGTAGCTGGCGTTGCCGGAGTCCTCCCCCGGACGCGGGTTGCCATGGAACCGGTAGTCGTGCTCCGGCAGCGGCCGCCGGGCGATCTCTTCGGCACCTTCCCGGCCGTACAGGGCCAACGCCTGCGCGGCCACGTCGATGATCTCGACCCGCGCGAGGGCGGGCGCCTCCAGCTCATGCCGGTCGGCGTCGAGGATGGCATGGGCGAGCGAACGCGCGTCGTCGGCGTTCATCACCATCTCAGCCCAGAACGTGCCCGCGTCGGGCGCGACGATGAGCTGCCAGCGGCCGTCGCCGAGGTTTTTCAACGCAGCCTGCCCGCGCAGGTGATCGACCTCCCGGGCTGCCCGGTCCTCGGCGGTGGCGAGATCCCCCGCCCCGGACGTCTTGCGCATCTCGGTCTTCCAGGTGAAGTCGGACATGATGGAACTCCTCGTGGTGGGGAGGGTGGGTGGGGTCAGACGGGCACGTCGGCGGCCAGCAGGGCCTCCAGCTCGGTCAGGCTGTACCCGCCGGTCATCGTCGCCTCGGCCTTCCTGACCATGAGACGGAACTCGTCGGAGACCTCGGCGACCGCCTCGGCGCAGTGCGCGCAGCGCGCCGTCGCGTCCTCGTGCAGGTAGTGCATCCACGTGTCGGCCCGCACGGTTCGCTCCCGGAAGCCGGCCAGGGCAACTTCCATGACCCGGTCGAAGCGGGCGAAGAAGTCGACGTCGGCACGCCGGGCGGCCTCGTCGTGGGCGGCGACCTCGGCGGCGGCCACCTCGGCCCGGGCGCGGGGGCCGCGCATCGTCGTGGGGGCGACCGCGTCGGCGACGCTGACCACGGAGCCGGCGCCCGGTGCGACGTGCTCGACGATCGCCTCCACGTCGGCGGCGTTCAGCGTCGGGTCGATGACCAGCTCGGCGGTGCGGTCGTCGAACACCGGCCACGGGGTCGTGGAGTGCTGCACGGCGGGCTGCCGGGCGATGCTGACGCCAACGACGATCCCGCCGACGGCGAACGTCGCCAGAAACGCCTGCCAGGCGACGGGCAGGGCCGCGGTGTAGTCGACCATCACGGCCAGCCAGGACAGGATCACGGCGGGCGTCTGCTGGATGAGCTGCATCGGTTCTCCTCGCGTCGGTGCTGGCGGTGTCGGTTCTCCGTCGGGTCCGGTGTTCAGGTACGTGTCTCGCAGTGTGTCACGTGGGGCTACGGGCGGCTGCCTGCCGGAGTTGCCGGCGGCGGGTCTGGTGGCTGCGGTGCGGGTCGAGAAGGTGCACGAAGCCCTCCCCGGGCGGCGGTCCGGCGAGGGCGTGCCGCACGGCGTCGGGGTGGCCGCGGGCGCGCGCCCGGCAGACGAACCGGTCGAGGGCGTCGCGGCTGATGCCGAGCTGGGCGGCGATCTCGGCGACGGGAATGCCCTGCTCGGCGCCCCGCCGCCAGATGATGAGCCGATCGGCGGTGTCGGGGTCGGGGGTGTAGTCGCTGCCCCGGCGGCCGCGGGTCACGGCGCGTCGACCTCCTCACCGCCGTCACCGGGGCTGACCACGGTGGTGCGGGCCTGCGGGTCGCGGACCGCCTCGTACCGGGCGATCGCGGCGAGCATCTCCCTGCCGTGCCCGGGATGGATGATGGCCCGCTTCACCTCGTCGAGGAACCCGGCCAACGTCTGAGCCATCGCCCCTCCCCCCGAATCCGGGTAGTTCGGGAAGACCGCGCTGACGGCGTCGGCCAGGTCGGCCGCCCCGAAGAGCGTGCCGATCGTCTCGAACATCCGGCGCACCGCGTCCGGGTCGGGCGTGCTCGTCGACCGGCCGGTGTTGCCACTCCAACGCAGCGTGCCGCCCTGCATCTCGTCGAGCGCCGCCTGAACGTGCCTGCCGTGTTCCATGCCAGCCTCCGGGGGTCTGGGGGAAGTTGTGTCACACCCAGTTCCTCATACTGTCACGCGACTTGTCAAGTATGATGGGTGCCGGACGCTATGCGGACAAGATCATCCGCGGTTGACACGCGGTGTGCCATATTGAGAGGATCTGCAGATGAGCACCACACACGACCCACCCGCGCATCCCGGGGCGGCCACCATCCCGGCCGCCCTGCTCGCCGTGTTCGACGAGCAGGGCTTCGAGAAGTACCAGCTGCTGCGCGACCGGCTCGACGAGGAGCCGATGGAGCGCATCCACCGGATGGTCACCGGCACGTACCGGATCAAGCGCCGCCGCAACGGCGACCCCGTACCCGATCAGACCGATCCCACCGGCAACACCCCGACCCCCGACTACATGTCGTTCCGCAAGATCGCCGTCGAGCTGCAGGAGACGGCCGGTGTCGCCATCTCCTACGAGACGGTGCGCCGCTGGTGGTACCAGGTGTGGCCGGAGGACCGGGGCCGCGGCTTCGAGGACGGCACCCCGGAGGCTGCGGAACGCATTCAGGCCCGGCTCGCCCGGCTGCACACCGCGCAGGCCGAGGCGTCGGCCCGGCACACCAACGAGGCGGTGCCCCCGGCGGCGTTCCTCGCCCCCGACGACGCGCCGGCCGCCGCACACCCGCTCGACTGAGCACCCCCACCACGAGGAGCAGGCCATGGGCACCAACGACATGCACAAGGGCGCGGACGTCGGGAAGGGCATCGCGGTTGCCGGCATCTGGGTCGGCTGGGCCACGACCACCCTCGGCGTCGCGATCGCCTGGGGTCCGACGGCGTCGGGCATGACGCTCGTCATCGCTATTTTCGGTGGGATGATGGCGTTCCTCGGCACGTTCGCGGTCTACAAGTGAGCGACGGGCGGGAGCCGTACCAGCGGCGCACCAACGACGACGGCTCCAAGTTCTACGAGCACCCCACCCGCACCGAGGAGGTGCCCGGCCCGGACGGGACCAGCACGATCGTCCGGCCGGCGCGCTACGTGTCGGTGACCACGGCGCTCGGCGTCGTCGACAAGCCGGCGTTGGTGTTCTGGTCGGCGAACCTGGCTGCGCGCCGGGCCATGCAGAACCTGCCCCGGCTCATCGCCGACGTGTTCAAGGACGACTGCGGCCGGGCCGCCGCCCGCACGGAGCCGCTCGGCTGCGGCACCTGCTCGGCGTGCACCGAGCGGTGGGTGGCGCTGTTCCACCACGGGGAGAAGGAGCGCCGCGCCCGGGAAGGCTCGGCCACCCACGACATCCTGGAGTGGTGGACGAAGACCGGCGAATGGGTGTACCGGCCGCGGGACTCGTGGGGGGAGTACGCGCCGACGCCGGAGGAGATCGCGCCGTACATGCGGTCCCTGCAGGCGTTCGTCGCCGATTTCGGGCTGACGCCGGAGTCGTGGCTGATCTGCGAGTGCACCGTCTTCCATCACGGTCTGAAGTACGGCGGCACTCTCGACGGCGTCGTCGTGATCTTTCCGCGGACGAAGGCGTCGGCCGAGTTCTGCGCCCGGATCGCGCACAGCCTCGACATCCCCTGGTCGAAGGTCGTCGCCGAGGGGATCCGGGTGGTCGTCGACTGCAAGAGCCGGGAGGGCGAGAAGGCCGCGATCTACGTCGAGGCGGTGCTGCAGCTCACCGGGTACCGGTTCGCGGAGACGATGATCCCGGCGAAGGGCAGCCTCATCGAGATGGCGATGCTGGCCACCGACGGCGCCGTGGTGCTGCAGGTCCGGCCCGACGGCTACACGTTCCGGCCGGTGCTCGCCGACGGCCGGGCGATGGCTGCGTTCCGGGCGGTGCTGGATCTGCACCGCTGGCACAGCGAGTGGGGTGACTACTCGACGCAGGTGCAGGCGTTCCCGAAGCCGCCGGACTGGACGTGGGAGCCGCCGACCGTACCCGGGGCAGAGCCGGCGAAGAAGGCGGCGGCGAAGCGCGCGCCGCGCGGTGCGGCGAAGAAGGCCGCGAAGGCCGCCGCCGACGGCGCGACGGCGGGCCGGCAGCCGTCGGCGACGATCGCGAGCATGGCCGGCAAGATGAGCCAGCCCGGCGCCCGCCACAGCATCGACGACGGTGCCATTCCGTTCTGACACGCCCCATGACATTCTGATACCCTCCGGGCACCACCACGAGAGAGGATGGCGCGTGTGGCCATCGTGCGCATGATCAGCAGGGACGTCGAGGAGTTCAGGGCGTTCCAGACCCGCAACACCGAAGTTGGCCGGATCCGGATCGGGCAGTTCGTCACGCCGGAAGGCAAGCGCGGCCGCCCGGTGAAGCTCGACAGGTTCCGGCTGACCAGCCCGACGGAGAACCACATCCGGGTGGCCGCCACCAGGTACGGCGGCACGCCCCAGCTGTACCAGCCGCAGGGCGGCGGCGCACAGCAGTGGGAGGTGATCACCAAGGCGGACGCGCTGGACGTGTGGATCGTCAACCGGCAGAACATCGACCCGGTCTACGAGATGTGGGGCGCGGGCCGCACCTGCACCCGCCGGTGCGACGGCGAGTGGAACACTGTGCTGCAGGAGCCGTGCCTGTGCAACGACCCGGAGCGCCGCCCGGCAGACCCCCGACAACTGTGCAAGATCACAACTCGGGTGAACGTGATGTTGCCGAAGGTGGCCGGGTTGCACTCGTGGCGTTTCGAGACGCACAGCGAGAACGCCGCCGTGGAGATGGCCGCCCCGTCGGTGGCCGGGGTGGTCCGGATTGCGCCGGTGCCGGTTCCGTCGACCCTGCGGCTGCGCCGGGAGCAGCGCCGGGAGCGCAACCACGAGAAGGGGACCTTCGAGTCGAAGGACTTCTACGTGCCGTGGTTCGACCTGTCCCAGATCGGCGCGCAGGCCCTCGCCGGGGGCGAGGAGGCGCTGATGGAGGCGCTCACCGGGGCGGGGGCGCCGGAGCTGCTGGCCGACCAGCGGGCGATCGGCACGGCGCCGGTGTCGGTCGTCCCAGCGCCGGGGCCGCAGCCGGGATCACCCACCGGGCAGCCGCCCCTCGCACCGGACCAGGGGATTGGCGACGAGCTGCGGGCGAAAATCCTGCAGGACATCGAAGGTCGCAGCACCGTCGAGGCGCTCATGGAGGTGAAGGCGAAACTGCAGGATCGTGGCATCACCGACGCCGCGGTCCGTGCGGCGTGGCGTTCGAAGCTCAACGCCATCGAGGCCGCCGCGAAGGCGGTGCTGGCCGACGCGGGCGAACCGGAGCCGGAATACGCGGTCGGCGACACGGTCACCGTCGGCGGCGTCGAGTTCACGAAGATCTCCGACGACCCGTTCCCGCCGATGGATGACTCTCCACTCGCCCGGGCGATCCGCGGGGAAACCCCGGACCCGGACGCGCTGGCCCGGGACATGGCGCTCACGGGCGGCCGGGCCTTCTTCGACGACGAGCTGCCCCAGTACGACGAGGCGGTCAGTCGTGGCGCCACGCACACCACGATCGTCGAGGCGGGTGGGCCGGTGCACTGGCTGGCCACCGACGACCAGGCCCGCGCAACGGCGCAGATCGAGGCCGAGATCGCCCACGAGATGCAGCGCGCCGAGGACGAGGAACGCCAGGCCGCCGCGGCGCCGGTCGAAGACCCGTGGGCCGAGGCCGTCGAAGGCACCGTCGTCGGCGACGACGGCCTGCCGGCGCTGCCGCCGGGCAGCTACACCTTCAACGACGAGTTGCCGAAGCTCATGGCCATCGCGGGCCGGCGCACCCCGCCGCTGACCACGGGCGGGGTCCGCGACGTCCTCATCGCCGCGTTCAGCCTGGCGAAGGCCAGTGACGCCACCGGCTACCAGGTCGCCCAGATCACGGAGGCCATGAAGCGCGGCATCCTGTGAGGCCGCAGGTGCCGGTGGTGCCGTGCGAGCACGGGCGCTGCCGCCGGAAGGTGTTCCCGGCCCGGATGCTCAAGGCCCGCGGCGCGCCGGTGGATGTGGTGCTCGACGCGACCCCGTCGACCTGGGCGGAGGGCGCCCGGATCAAGCTGGCCGGCGTCAACTCGATGGGCCAGCAACTCGCGGAGAAGCTGACGCAGGCCCAGATCCACAAGGCGTTCGCCGTCAAGGAGATGTACGTGCCACATGAGCAGGTGTGCCAGGTGGCGCAGAAGCGGGCCGGCGCGAAGAAGAAGGACGGCACGCATGCCTAGCGTCCCCTGGCATCTCGGCCCACTGTCCATGCTGGACTTCGAAACGACCGGGATCGATACCCGTGAGGCCCGGATCGTCACCGGCCATTTCGGCACGGTGCTCGGTCGCGACGGCGGGCGCCGCCCCGCCTCCAGGCCCGTCGACCTGCTCGTCAACCCGGGCGTGCCCATCCCCGTGGGGGCAACCGAGGTGCACGGCATCACCAACGAGATGGCGCAGGTGAAAGGCGTGGATCCGCGTGATGCGGTCAACACCTACGCCAAGGAGATTTCCCGGTCCCTCATCGCCCGCATTCCAGTGACCGGCTTCAATATAGCATATGATCTGTCCCTCTTATACTGGGAGTGCCTGCGCTGGGACGTGCCGACGGTGGCGGAGCGGATGGGCCTGCCTCCCTCGTCGGCGTTCGGGCCGATCATCGACGCCTACGTGCTCGACATGCACGTCGACCAGTGGCGGAAGGGCTCCCGGAAGCTCGACGACACCTTCTTGAAAGGTCCGGGGGTGGCCACCCACTACGGGGTGCCGCTCACCGCGGCGCACACCGCCGATGCCGACGCCATGGCTTCGGTGCGGGTGGCGGTGCGCATCGCCGAGAAGTACCCGGACGAGATCCCCACCGACGCTGTTGTCCTGCACCGGCTGCAGAAACTGTGGCGGGCCGACCAGGCGTCCAGCCTACAGCGGTACTTCCGCACCAAGGGCCGCAAGCCAGACGCTTACGTCGATCCATGCTGGCCCCTGTGCACCGACCTCACACATCCGTCCGGTTGACGACCATCCATCCCCTCCCACATCGGACCGGACCACACCGACGACCCATCCCGAGACCGGACCTCCCCCGCAGCCGACCGTTACGACGATCCTGGATAGCCCGATCCCAGCCCATCCGACAAACCCCGTCGACCCGCCTGCGGCACGGTGCACATCGACTTACCAATCCTTCCGCCGCCCGCATCGACTTACCACGGACAGGAGTTCCACCATGAGCGGACCGAAGCCGGTCAAGCTGCTCGCCAAACTGCCGAAAGAGTCCAGGCTCAACGGCCTGGAGTCGGTACACGACCAGCTGGCCAGGTTCGGCACGGCGACGATCGTCATGACCGTGTCGACGAAGCTGGTCGAGCGGCACGCGGGCGACGTCCTGCAGCCGGTCATGCAGATCGAGCACGTCGAGGGCCTGCCGGCCGGCGCGCTCGCCAAGGCGGGCGAGCAGCTGATGACGCAGGCCCGCATCGCCCGCCTCGGCGGCGAGGAGGAGGCCCTGCCGCCGGAAGTCGTCGACTTCGGCCAGCCGGATGACGACAACGACGATCCTGAGCCATACCAGGTTGATTGACACGCTGCGTGACATCTGATGTGATGTCCGCCGACGGACCGGACCGTAACGGCAGCGCCCCCTACCCGACGACCCCGCACGCAACCGTCCCACCTGGACCAGAACGACGCACCATAACGCGCCATTCCCGGCCTCAAACGACGAACCAAGCCTGAACCTGCATCACCTGCACCACCTGCACCACCTGCACGGACTGTAGAGCGAGTGAAGAGGAGCAGCACGTGAACGAGCCCATCACCACGGTTGTCGGCAACATCACCGAGGCGCCGGAGCTGCGGTTCACCCCGTCCGGGGTGGCCGTCGCCAAGTTCCGGATCCTGCAGACCCCCCGGCGCAAGAACGCCGCGGGCGAGTACGAGGACGGCGATCCGTTCGGCGTCAACGTCACCGTGTGGCGCGAGCTGGCCGAGAACCTCGCGGCCTGCGAACTGCAGAAGGGCGCCCGGCTGATCGTGTTCGGCCGGCTCAGCATGCGCCAGTACGAAGACAAGGAAGGCAACAAGCGCACCAGCTTCGACATGGACGCCGATGCGGTCGGCCCCGACCTGCGCTTCGCCACCGTCGTGTTGACGAAGACCAGCAAGGGCGGCGGCGGTGGCGGCGTCGGCCGTGGTGACGAGGAGTGGGCCAGCGCCAGCAAGACCCGCCCCGCCGGATCCCCGGCAGCGGCCGCAGCGGCCGGAGCGAACGTCACCGGCGGCGGGGGCACCCCGGCCGGGCAGGCGGCAACCCCGCCGTCCGACGGCTGGTGATCCGCCACAACCCGCTCGGGCCGCGGTTCCCGGTCATCTGGGGCCGCACGGCCGACATGGGCGACCACCCGGATCGGCTGCACTGTTTCGCCTGCAGCCATGAACTGCCGGTCCGGGCCGCCGTCCAGTGCGGGGAATGCGCCCACGCCTGGCGGTGGGGGTGGCTGCTCAGCCTGCGTCACGTGTGGCTCGACGTGCGGCGCGGGCCGCACCTGAACGACGGGTGGGGCACCAGGGCGCCATGGTGGCGGCTCGACCGCTGGGTGGCGCTCCTGCCCTACGTCCACCCCAGGCGGCCGTCGCACATCTGGACGTGCCCCTGCTGCGCGCACGACCTTTGAGATCATGGCCCGGGATGCCGTCGGACGCATCCCGGGCCGCTCCGACCGGCTGGAGGACGCATGACGACCGAGCTGACCACGGGGGCGCTCGTCGGGCAGGTGCGCGCCTCCGAATCCCCGGCCCGGCCGCTCAAGATCTTCATGTGGGCGGCGAGCATGGTCGACGGGACCTGGATATACCGCCTCGACATGCCGGCTCGGGAGCTGCGCCGGCTCGGCCACGAGGTGCAGATCTCCAGCACGATGAGCGCCTGGGCCCGCGACGAGGCCGACATCATCGTCGGGCAGCGGGTCTTCCAGGACCTGCCGTCGCGGATGTGGCAGCTGCTCTGCGAGGAGCGGCGGGCGTCCGGCCGTGGCGGCATGGTGTTCGAACTGGACGACGACCTGATCAACATCGACCCGAAGACCAACCCGCTCGCCCTGCGGTTCCGGCACCCACGGGTCCAGGAAAACCTGAAGATCAACCTGCGTGCCGCCAACGGGGTCACCGTCTCCACGGAGCCGCTGGCCGCGGTGGTCAGGAAGGTGCGCCGCGGCGATCCGGCGGAGGTGCACGTCGTGCCCAACGCGGTGCGCGCCGAGACGTTCGCCGTCACGAAGACCGCGGACCGCACCTACCTGACCATGTACGGCTGGCAGGGTTCCAGCACGCACGGTGCGGACTGGCGGGTGGCCCGTGACGCGGTGGCGTTGGTGCTCGCCGAGGATGCGATCCGGCTGCGGTTCCTCGGCACCGCCCACCTGGAGGGCCTGCCCCTGACCGCTGTGCAGCGGGGCCGGAGCCGGGTCGACGCCAAGCCGTGGACCACCGACATCGACGAGCACTACCGGCGGGTAGCCGAGTTCGACGTCAGCCTGGCCCCGCTGGCCAACACGCCGTTCAACCGGAGCAAGAGCGCCCTGCGAGCGCAGGAGAGCCTTGCTCTCGGTGTGCCGGTCGTCGCCTCCGACGTGCCCTCCTACCGCGGCTGGGTCACCGACGGCGTCACCGGCTTCATCGTGCCCGCCTCGACCGGTAAGTGGGTGCGGGCGATGCGGGCGCTGCAGGACCCGGCGTTGCGCGCCGAGATGGGCGCTGCGGGCCGGGAGGCCGCGAAAGCCTGGTCGATCGAAGTTCTCGTCCATCGCTGGCTCGACGTCTACTACTCGCTGCTGCCCGACTTGTCAGCCCGGCTCAACACGCAACAGACCGACGCGCCTGACCATCCTGTATCCGGGCCGACGGCCCATGCCTGAACGAATATCGCCACAGCTGTCCCGACCGCCCCCCGTACGACGGCCCACCGCTGGCCGCCGCCACGCCCTCCCCGACCTCTGGCCGACCTTCCTGCACGCGACCATCCCACTCGGCTTGCCGACTGACCCGCCCGTGGCTGAGCTGTCCGACAGGCCAGTCCCCCACCATCCACCCCCCACCCCGAGGAGTCCGATGATCGACATTCCGCGCCTGGCGGTGGTCAGCACGCACAACCGCCCGGCCGAGCTGGCCCGGCTGCTCACCGCGATCACACCGCAGTGCCACAAGGTGTTCGTGGTCGACAACGCCAGTGACCCGCCGGTGGTGTTCCCGTCGGGCCGGCTGTACGGCCCGGGGATGCCGGACCCGGAGGTGCCGGGCACCTGTCTGATCACGCGGGTCGAGGTGATCCGGGACGAGGAGCAGCCGCCGAACCTGAGCAGGCTGTGGAACGTCGGTATCGACGCGGCCCGCGACTACGTGCGCGGCGGCGACTACATCGGCCACGACGTGGCGATCCTCAACGACGACGCGGTGCCGCCGCCGGGCTGGTGGGATGCCGTGTCCGGGGCGATGCGCGGCGCCGGCGCGATGGCCGGGTCGTCCAGCCCGTTCGACACCGCACCGGGCGTGGTTCAGCACTGGGGCTCGGGGATACCGATGTCGGTGGCGACCCGGCTGACCGGTTGGGCGATGCTGCTGCGCGGCGAGTGGGAGGGCGCCCGGTTCGACGAGCGGCTGCGGTGGTGGTACGGCGAGGATGACCTTTCGTTCCGCGCCCGGCTGGCGGGGGGCATCGTGCACGTCGGCGGATTCCCGGTGCCGAACACCGGCGCGAACACCAGCACCGTCGGCGTGCTGGCCGAGCAGGCCGGGCGGGACCGGGCGATGTTCGTGCACATCCACGGACGGCAGCCGTGGTGACCGAGGTGCCGGATCCGGCGGCGCGTAACGTGTTCAGGCTGCTAGCGCTGGACACCGCGGAACGGGGCACCGTCCGCAGCTACCTGACGGAGCTGCTGTGCGCGCTCTGGCTCTACGAGGCCGACGCCAAGTACGGCGTGACCGGCGAGTCCGACTGGCGGTACGACATCTACGAGCCGATGCAGCGGGCCGGGCTCATCCCGGCATGGCGCGACGGTTACGGGGTCGGCTATCGGATCGACGACAGTCGACATCCCGAGGATCGGCAGCACGCCGATGCGCTGATCTGCGCGGCGATCCGGCACATGACAGGAGAACCCCGGTGAACTACGGTGCACGGCACGATTTTCTGCGCAGCCTGCACGAGCTGCTGCGCCCGGCCACCTACCTGGAGATCGGCGTGCAGACCGGCCGGTCCCTGGCCCTGGCCATTCCGCCGACCAAGGCAATTGCCGTCGATCCGGAGCCGCAGATCTCGGTGCCGATCACGGTGCCGTACGCGCTGTACCCGATGACCTCCGACAAATATTTCCACGTTGATGAGATCACCGGCATCACTCCATCCGCCCACGGCCCGATCGACCTGGCGTTCATCGACGGCATGCACCTGTTCGAATACGCCCTGCGCGACTTCATGGGCGTCGAGCGGCACGCCCGGCCCGACGGGCGCACCGTGGCCGTGTTCGACGACGTGCTGCCCTACTCCCCGGACATCGCCGGGCGCACCCCGCTGCCCGGCGACTGGGCCGGCGACGTGTGGAAGATCGTCAACGCGTTGCAGAGCACCCGCGCCGACCTGCGGTTCATCCTGGTCGACGTCGACCCGACCGGCGTGCTCGTGGTGTTGAACCTCGACCCGGCCAGTACCACACTGTCCGCCGTGTACGAGCACCTGCACGCCATCTACGCCAACGACCAGGAGCAGCTCCCGGCGCACCAGCTGAACCGCGACTACGCAGCACAGCCCGATCGGGCCCTCGACCTCATCCGCCAGCACCTGAACATCACGGAGGCATAGAAGCATGCGCATTCTCGTAACCGGTGGTGGTGGCTTTCTCGGTGCCGCCACCGTGCAGGCGGGGGAGGCGATCGGCCACGAGATGTCGATCTTCGACCGCTCGACGGGGCTCGACATCACCAACCGGAAACTGATCTTCGACGCGTTCGAGGACATCGGGCCGCACCGCGTCATCCACCTGGCCGGCGTGCTCGGCACGGCCGAGCTGTTCGACGACCCACACATCGCGGTCGACGTCAACATCCACGGCACGCTCAACGTGTTGGAGGCGTGCACCGCATTCGGCGCGAGCTACACCGCGATCACCATGCCACCCGTGTTCAACTCCGTCTACACGGCAACCAAGGTGTGTGCCGACCGGCTCGCCACGGCCTGGCACGAGTCGATGGGCCTGCACACGTCGAAAGTCGTCGCCTACAACGCCTACGGCGCCGGCCAGAAGCACGGCCCCGGCCACCCGCAGAAGATCATCCCGACCTTCGCGACGGAGGCGTGGGCCGGACGGCCGATCCCCGTGTGGGGCGACGGTGAGCAGACCGTCGACCTGGTGCACGCCGACGACCTCGGCCGGATGCTGGTCGCGGCCACCGGGTTCAGCAACGACGAGGTCTTCGACGGCGGCGCCGGCTACGCGCTGACCGTCAACCAGGTCGCCGACTTCGTCAACGAGGTCACCGGCAACACCGCGGGCATCGAGTATCTGTCGATGCGCCGCGGTGAGAAGCCGACCCGCATCGTCGCCAAAGGTCGCGGCTGGGACCTGCTCGGCTGGCGGCCGACGATGGAATGGGACCGGCTGTCCGCGGCGATCGAGGCGTACCGCCCGGCTGACCACGCAGGGGCGGGCGTCTCGTGATCCGTGCGACGGTGCTTACGTCCACAATGGACGATTACGACACGCTGAAGCCGGTGCTGGCGCAGGACGGCGCCCAGGTCAACTGGGTGTGCCTCACCGACAGCAAGCAGCTACTGGCCGAGGCCAAGGAGTGGGGGATCACGTTCGACCGTGGCCCGCACGGCGACCACATGACCGGATTCGCGCACCCGACCGGCTGGCGGATCGTCTACTACGCGCGACCCGCCGACGAACACCCCAACCGGGCCGCCAAGAAGCCGAAGGTGGCGCCGCGGATGTTCACCGACGCCCCGTTCTCGGTGTGGCTCGACGCCAGCTTCCGCGTGGTCAGCCCCCGGTTCGTCGTCGACACGGTGACCCTGGCCGCCGAGTCGGATTCCGGTGTCGCCCAGTTCAAGCACCCGTGGCGTGACGACTACCGGGACGAGGCGGACGCCTCGCTGGCGCTGGTGAAGTACACCCACCAGCAGGGCATGATCCGGCGCCAGGCGGACGCCTACGACCACGCGGGGATGCCCCGGCACTGGGGCCTGTGGGCCACCGGTGTCATCGCCCGGCGGCACAGCGCGCCGGTCGTCGACTGGGGCCACGTCTGGGGCCGGGAAATCCGCAACCACTCCTACCAGGATCAGATCAGCCACCCGTATGCGTGCTGGCGCAACGGCATCCGGCCGGTCGACCTGCCCGGCGACCACTTCCACAACAACTGGCTTGCCTACGAAGGAAGTGCCCGTCATGGCTGAGCGCAAAGGAAAGCGGGTGCTCGTCTCCGGCGGTGGCGGTTTCATCGGCTCGCACCTGGTCGACGCCCTGCTGGCCGCGGGTCACGAGGTGTGGGTGTTCGACAACTGGTCGACCGGCCGCCCGTCCAACCTGGTCGATGCCTACGCTCACAAGCCCGGCGTGCACACCCACGTCGGCTCGGTGTCCTGGTGGCACGACGTCAAACAGGCGTTCGGCGAGTCCCTGCCGGAGGTCGTGTTCCACCTGGCCGCGCAGACCGATGTGCGGATCTCGGTCACCGATCCGGTCCACGACATGGTGACCAACGTCGAGGGCACGCTGAACGTGCTGCGGGCCTGCGACGAGTTCGGGGTGCGCCGCTTCGTGCTGGCCTCCTCCGCGGCCGTGTACGGCCATCACACCGACCCGGTCGACCTGGGCACCCCGTACGCCCCGATCTCGCCGTACGGGGCGTCCAAGGCCGCCGCGGAGGGCTATGCGGCCATGTTCGACCGGCTGGCCACCTACCGGGGTGTGCTGACCATCGGCGAGGCGCCGAACTGCACGACGGTGATCATGTCGAACGTGTACGGCCCGCGGCAGCGGCCCGGCGCCGGCGCGGTCAACATCTTCGCGCGGGCGCTGCTGGCCGGGGAGCCGATGACGCTGTACGGCGACGGTCACAACGTGCGCGACTACGTCTATGTCACCGACGCGGTGCGCACGCTGCAGTGGGCGGGGGGCTGCCTGCCGGCTGACTACCGGTCCTGGTGGCCGTCGCGGGTGCTGTGCGGCACCGGCGTCGGCACCACCGATGCCGATCTGCTGAGCGTGGTGGCCCGGGAGGTGGAGCGTCAGGCCGGCGCGCCGATGTGGGTGGAGGGCCTGACCGAAGCGAGGCCCACCCGGCCGGAGGACATCCGTTCGATGGTGTTCGCCGGTGAGCGGGTGGGGCGCATCCCGCTGGCCGAGGGCGTGCGGCTGACCGTCGAGGCGCTGCGGAAGGAGCTGGGGTTGTGATCGACACGTACGGGGTACCGGTGCCGGGCCTACCGACGGTACCGGTCACCGTGGTCACGCCGACGCATCCGGCGCGCGGCGCCGCGGAGCTGCCGGGCACACTGCTCGGCCGGGCGGTGGCCAGCGTGCGGGCGCAGATGCTGCAGCCGGCCGGCGGGATCTCGATCGTCTGCGACCTGAACGGCGACGGCGCGGCGACCACCCGGCAGCGCGCGCTCGACGGGGTCGAGACGGAGTGGGTCAGCTTCCTGGACAGCGACGACTACTGGTATCCGCAGCACCTGCGGGTGCACTGCGATCTGCTACATGAGCAGGGAGCGGATGTAGCGTATTCCTGGTTTGGGGGCAATCGTCCGTTTCCGGAGTCGACGCATCGGGGTATTCCGTTCGACCCGGCGCATCCGCACCACATCACGATGACGCTGACGGTGCGCACGAGCCTGGCGAAGGCTGCGGGGTTCGGCGATCGGCCCCTCGACCCGGAGTGGGCCGGCGAGGACTGGATCTTCATCCTGCGCCTGTGCGAGCTGGGCGCGCGGTTCGTCGGCACCGGCGAGGAGACCTGGTTCTACGACGCCGGCCACGGCGGCAACACCTCGGGGCACCCGGGGCGCGGCGACGGCCCGTCGGCGGTGCCGATCCGATGAGCAGGCCCGGCGCCCCCGGCACGTGGAACCGCGAGCTGTGGTGCGCGTTCGCCTACGCCGGGTCGCGCCGGTTCGGCCTCATCCCGCCGTACCACAGCCGGGGCTTCCTGGTCACGGCGGCCGAACCGAACATGCCGTGGGGCCGCTCGACGCACGTCAGCGGCTACCTGTCGCACGCCGTCGGCATGCTCACCCTGGCGTGGCGGGGCGGCCGGTACGCGGGCGCTGCGGCGCGCTGGCGGTGCGGGGCGCAGACGGTCCACTTCCGCCTGGAAGCGGAACCGTCGGGGCCGCTGTGCCCGCTGTGCATGATCGAACGACCGGCAGGACGGAGAGGGCATTGATAGCGTTCGTCATCTTCAGGGACCGGGTCAGCTATGCCAGGCGGTGCATCGATGCCCTGTACGATGCCAGGCTCGACGTCGTCATCGTCGACCACGACTCGGCGTGGCCGTCGGCGCTGGACCTGCTCGACCGGGCGCGGAGGCTGCCGGCGCTGCACGACGGCACACCGCGGCTGGTGCGGGATACGAACCGGCATCCCCGGGACCTGTGGCGGCTCGGCGGTCCGATCGGGGCGGCCGTCGGGCCGGGTGAGCGGTTCATCGTCACCGACTGCGACGTGGTGCCGGACGAGGGCTGCCCGGGCGACTGGCCGGCGCTGCTCGGCGAGCTGCTCGACCGCTTCCCCAACGTCGCCAAGGCGGGCCTGGGCCTGCGCATCGACGACCTGCCCGACCACTTCGCCCACAAGGCGCGGGTGATCGAATGGGAGACCGGTGTGCTCGACGGCGTGTACGCGGAGGGCCGGGCGCGCCGCGGCGACATCGACACCACCCTGGCCATGTACCGGCGGTATGAGCCGTTCGCGCTGGGTCCGGCGCTGCGCACGGTGGCGCCGTACATGGCCCGGCATCTGCCCTGGTACGAGGACACCGCCAACCCGACACCCGAACAGGCGTTCTACCGCAAGTACGCGGAGTATGGCCACTGGCGTGATCCGGACGGGTACGCCGACACGCACAACCTGGAGGCATAATGGACGAACAGACGTTCGAATTCACGGAACGCCCTGGCGAGCCGCTCACCCTGGAAGGGGCGGTGTTCGAGGCGCTCGGCGCGGCCTCGATGTGCTGGACGGAGCCGCCCGCGGGCGTCTTCGACAGCACGCGGGCGATGGTCGTCGGCAACGCGCTGGTCGAGCGCATCCGCCGGGGTGACCCTCGCATGACCGTCGAGGAGATCCCGGCCGCACCGGAGCCGGCGAAACTGACCGCGATCCGCTGGCTGCGTAACGGCGACCATCCCGCCGACGGCGACACGTACCCGCGCCTGGAAGGCGCCGTGGTGCGCTTCTTCCGGCACCCCGACTTCCCCGGCGACCAGAAGCACAACGGACCGGGCGGCTGCTGGGAGCGGTGGCACGACCACGGCTGGATCGACGACGTGCCGGCCGGCATCACCGTCTGCCCCGGCGACCTCGTCGTCGACCTGCCCGACGGCGGCCACGAGGTGCTGAAGCTGGGCCGGGGCGCCCACCGGGACCGCAACGACCACTACGTGCCAGCCGGACTGAGCTTGGACGGCAAGCCGCAGTTCGTCGAAGTGTCGGAACCGCGCGAGCTGAACCCGCAGTGGGCCATGGACATGCTGGAGAGCGCCGCGCGCCTCCTGCTGCAGGTGCGCCACGGTGGCCCGGACGTGCCGCCGGAACTACCCGCCCAGATTGGCCACTGGCTGGGCGAGCACGACCCAGAGGGGTTCAAGGGCTGGTCCGGTCTGCCGCGCCCGGCGAGGACGGCCCGGCTGGCCATGGCCATGCCCGACGAGCTGAACCGCGACCAGAACCACTGGTGGTGGGCGGACCTGTCCGCCGACGGCGAAGACGCCGGCACGCACTGGTCGGTGTTCCGCGGCCACCGGGTCCAGGTCGATGTGGAGCTGCACACCAGCAACCGGCGCGAGGTCAACGACTGGAAGGGCCGCGACGAGATCCGGGCCGGCGGCGAATGGTCGATCAAGCTGAACCGGCAGCAGGTCTACGACGGGTACATCGGACTGGACGTGCCGGCGACACTGCGGAAGATCGCCGACAAGGTCGAGGCGCTCATCGGCGACAACACGGGCGGGGGCTGCCCCGGTTTCGACCTGGCCGACCCGACACCGTTCGAGGAGCAGCTGACGGGCCGGCGGGTCTACTACCGCGACACCCCCGCCGTGGTCAGCTCGGCGTCGGTGCTGCACCAGGGCTGCGTCATGCTGAAGCCGGTGGGCGGCTTCAGCGCGTTCCCCCGGCAGGGGTATGACCTGGACCGGGAACCGGACGGCACCGGCCACGGCGAGCAGGACTCGTATGACGAGTTCGAGGCCCGTGAGGTGAAGGTCGAGATCGACAGCCCGCACATCTGGTGGTGGCGGGACCGGCCGTACAGCGCGGACGAAACGGACGGGCGCTACCGCCCGAGACGGAACAGGGAGGCCAAGATGGAGGCGAAGGAGCAAGGCGAGCCGCAGGAGGCGCCGGAGTTCAACCCGGCGTCGGGTAACCCGGTGCCGGAGGATATGCGGCCCGGCCAGAAGTCGCCGTGGAAGCCGCTCACGGCTGGCGGATCGATGTACGTGGCGCCGCTCGGAACCGAGGTGCCGGACGTGGTCTTCCAACCGCTGCCGCCGGTCGACGACGAGCAGGCCGGGCAGGCGCGTGAGTCGGTACCGGTCGAGGCTGGCGACGACGAGGGCGACGACAGCTAGGCAGCCCCGACGATGAGGCCGGCGACGGTGAAGGCGAGCCCCGCGGCGAGCAGGTTGAAGCGGGGCGCGCCGACACCCGGGGCGAACGTGGCGACGCCGAAGAGTACGACGGCGACGATCCAGAGCACGAGCTGCAGTGTCATGCCCTGGTGGTACCCCGCGGGCGGCCGGGCCTACCCGGCGACCGCGGCAACAGGGAACACCCCCACCGACGCCCGGCGGGGGTATTTGGCTGGTGGGGCCGCTCAGACGGCCTCGTACTGCCAGATCGGGTGACGGACGATTTCGCCCCGCTCGGTCCGGCGACGGTCGTTGTCGTTCTGGTAGGCGGCACGCTCGGTGCGACGGTCGTCACCCCACCCGTTCAGCTCGACGTATTCGGCGGTGACGTAGAGGGCGCCGTGCGGCTGCCACGTAAACACATCGCTGGTGACCCGGATGATGTAGCCGCTCGACGCGTGCCGCAGGAGCGCGCCGACGCGGACGGCGGGAAGTACGGCCTGCTCCTTGGCAACTCGCTGCGCGTCCCAGTAGGCGAGGACCGCGGTCAGCAGCCGCTCACCGGTCATCTTGGAGCGGAGCGGGATCTTGTATTCGGTGGCGTAGCGGCGAAGTTCGGTGATGCTGTAGTTGCCGAACAGCGTGCGGGCCATGACTGCCTCCGGGTGTCCGGCGGGCCGTTCCCGCCAACAAGGCAAGAATAGCAAACTGTCACACGACGTGTCAACTACCGGCGGCGGCCGCGGGCCTTGCGGGTGCGGGCGGCCTTGCGGGCCATGCGGACGCGCTGGCCGTGGAAGCGGCCGGCGTTCGAGATCCGGGCGGCCTTGCTCTTGCTGGCGCCCTTGCGGCGCAACGCCTTGTACACCCGCTGCCGGGAGGGATAGACGAATCCATATCTCCCGCCACGCGCACTGACCACGGTGACCACCTCCACCGTCGAGGGTACCCAGCAGGAAGCCCCCGGTCACTCCCTTCGGAGGCCGGGGGCTCACGTGCAGGTCAGAGGACGATGAACGACCCGCGCCACTCATCCCAGGAGATCGAGTCGACGATGCCGGACCCGGAGATCACGATCCGGTCGCCGTCGAGGCCGATCACCTCGAAGTCGAGGCCGACCCAGATGCTGCGGATGATGCTGCCGATGCGGATCATGTCCGGCCCCTCTCGTTGGTGGAGAACCCAACCTAGCAGACTGTCACGTCACGTGTCAATTATGCACAGCCTGTCGACGCCTCGCAGGTCGAGGCTGTAGCACAGCTCCAGTTCCTTCAGGTCGTGGATGTCGACCTCCATCCAGGCCAGGCCGCCGTAGATCCGTAGCTGCTCGCCGTGGATCCGAACCTCGACCGGCTGGTCGGCGGCCGGGGCCAGGCCGGCGGCGATGAGCGCCTGCAGGCGTCGCATCTGCCGGGCGGTGCAGTGCGGTACCCGGATGCGCCAACTCCGATGCGGCACCGTCCAGACCGGACCGACGTCCCCGACGACCGACATTCCCTCAGGTTCGTCGATGTCGAGGGTGGCGACGAGGGGGCCGATGTCGTTGATCGAGACGAGGGCGTCGCCTTCCATCCGGCTCACCAGGTGCCTGCCCGGTGCCCGACGACCGCCACGAACAGGGCGGCCAGGGCCAGGATGACCAGAACGGCCAGGATGCCGCGCATCAGGCCCGCACCCCCGGCGGCAGCTCCAGCTTGTCGAGGGCCTTGCGGTGTTTCGCGGGCAGCTCGACGAGCGGCTCACCGAGCAGTTCGCAGCCCAGCGCCATCAGGGCGACCGCGTCGGCCTTGTTGTCGTCGTACGTGGTCAGCACCTTGCCGGCCTTGCTCGTCCTGTGGATCTCGAAGGCGGGGAACCACTCGGCGATCCCCGCGATGACCTCGCGCTTGTTGGCGTTGCCCATGCCGCAGGCGTAGAGCTTCACCACGGACGGCTGCACGACCAGTATCGGCACGCCGTGCACGGTAAGCAGGTGGACAACCCGCCACCACACGTGACAGCGCTCCGGGTCGACGCTGGTACGTGCCGACGGCAACGCCTCGACGAGCACCAGCCGGGGCGGGTCTGTGGCGCCGGGCGGGCCGCTGCCGACCCAGTTGGCCAGGGTGACCGCGAGGTCTTCGAGTCCTGCGGCGCGCTGTGCTTCGGCGATCCGGTCGTTGGTGAGTCCTGCCGCACCGCGGGTGCCGACGGTGCCGTCGGGCCAGGCGAGTGCGGTTGCGGTGAGGGACAGGTCGAGGCCGCCGACATCGGGCAGGGTGGTCGGGGGTGCGGTCACGGGTTGCCTCCTGGGTGGTACGGGAGCGGCCCGCCCGGCGGTTGCCGGGCGGGCATTGTCGATCATGCCTGGCCTACGTGCCAGAGCTGGCAGATGCCGCACCGATAGGCGTTCAGCGTGGTGTTTCCGGAGCGCATCTTGTCGGCGCCGGTGCGCAGGATCTGCCGGGCGTGGCCCCTGGCCTGCCACTCCGCGGCGTGGCCGATCTTGGGCTTGCCGCCCGTGGAGTAGTGCTGGCGCGGATCCTGCGGCAGCAGGCATTCCCTGCAGACGCATTTCGGTCCGTGTGGGTCTCGACTCATCGGCGTTCCCGCAGCGCCGCCTCGATGCGATCGAAGCTCTCCTCGGCCTCTCCCGGGGGAAAGCTCACGGGCAGCGAACGGCACATGCTGAGCATCCATCGGCGCAGCTTGTCCACGTCGGCCAGCGCGACGGCGGCGCGATCGCTGATGCCGTTGCGCGCCTCGGCGGGGGTGCCCGTGTGCTCGGCGGCGTTCTGGCCACAGCGCGGGCACAACTCGATCTCGGCGACCCACGGCCGCCCGCAGGTGCGCGCCTCGGCGGGGGTGGTGGGCTGGTCGTCGAGATCACTATCGGGGGCGCCGGAGATGATGCTCGCGCCGTAGCCACCGCAGTCGTTCATCGTATCGGTGCCGAACGTGTCGATCACGTCCCGTCGATGCGCCGGAGTCATCGCGTTCCACTCGGTCCGCGGGATCTCCATGCGCTCGGTCGTCTCGATCATCTGCTCGACGTGCGCTTCGATGATCACCGGCTCGTTGTTCTCGGCGGGGGTGGTGGGCGGGTACGGGTAGGGCTCTTCGCCCTTGGCGAATTTGGCCAGCTCGGCGCGCAGTCCGGTCGCGTAGGCGTTGTACTCGGGAGTTCCTGGCGGGAACGTGGGCGCGGCGAGCATGCCATCCGGCTGGCCCCAACCCTGCTCCCCATCGTCCGGCCCGCCCCAGCGGCCATCGACGGCGCGGGCATGGGCCGCATCACGTTCGATGCGAGCGTCCCGCTCGTTGTATGCCTCGACCAGCGCCTTTGCCCTGTCGCGATCGGCCGTCTCACCGGAGGCGACCAGCTCGAACGCCGGCACCGCGGCGGCCATATCCTGATCGCCCGCGGCCTTGACTGCCGCGCAGAGCCTGCGGTGCGTGTCGTTGATGACCTCGGTGCGCCGCGCGTCCATGTCCAGCGCCTCGGCATACGCCCGGTCAATCTCACCGCTGCACGCCTCGTCCCACACCTGGGCGGGCGTCGTCGCTACCTGGTGGACGCCGTGACTGCGCTTCGCCTCACGCAGGATGCCGCGGTCCATCAGGGCGACCACGGTGTTGACGCCGGTGCCGCGCCCGCAATCGCGCACCGGATCGACGTTCCCGTGCTGGTTCAGCGCACGCACCAGGCGCTGCATCGCGGGGGACAGCTTCACCTCGCGGTCCAGGACGTGGGAGAAGGTGTAGCCACGATCGTCGATCGGGAAGTTCGGCATCTGGGGCCTCCTCGTTGGTGGAGACCCCAGACTAGCAAACTGTCACGCGACGTGTCAACTGTCGTGGGCTGGTGCCGGGAAGGCGAGTCGATCCGGGTGGGCTGGACGGGAAAGTCGGCTCGGTCAGCAACGCGGTTGGGCCGGATAGTCAGCCGGTCGACGGCGGCAGTGGGCTGACCACGCCGGTCTCGGCGGCCTGTGCGGCCCGCTCGTCGGCAACATCCTTCGGCACCAGCGGCACGCCGCGGTCATCCTGCGGCGCCGCCGTCGGCGTCGTCACCGACTGCACGTAGAACGCCCAGGCACCGCCGACGACCGCCCAGGCGAGGGCGACGATCGCGACCGCCTTCACCGGGATCAGGTCGACGGCGCCGGCACCGCCGAGGAATGCGAGCACGGCGGTGTTGAGCACGCCGTAGAACAGCACCGGCCGCGGGCGGCTACCGGCCGGGGAAGGGGAGTTCGACACGAGGGGCCTCCAGTGGTGGGGGTACTGCACGGTGGGGGTGGGCGGTGCTCGGGTAGTCGCCCAGGACAGGGATGTCGAGCCTAGATCAGTCGGTTTCCGTGCGGTTGGCCTGGCGCTCCCCCAGCACCTGCAGCCGGTACCGCCACCATACGATCCCGGCGAGTAGAACGGAACACAGGCAGAGCGTCTCCTCCAGGCCCGGCCAGGCACCGAACACCCGTCGCGACAGCGCCAGGGTGAACAGCAGCTCCAGGCACACCATGAACGCCATCACGTGCCGGCCCCACGGATGCGCCCGCCAGTCGGTGCGCACGTAACGTGCCAGGAATGCCAGGCCGCCTACGTCGGCGGCCACGTATGCGGCGAGCGTGATGGCCTCCAGCCACGGATGCAGCAGGTGTGCCACGGCCAGGCCGACCACGGCGAGGACGGCGGCCACCGCGGCGAGGCGCAGATCCCGCCCCCGCGAGGAGGCGCGGTGCCCGCGCGGCAGCACCGCCGGTGGATCGGCGGCCGTCGGTTCCGGGCCTGTGTTCATGTGCGTCTATCCTTTGGGGTGGTGCGCGGACCGGGCCGGGCGGGTGGTGAACAGCTGTTCCATCGACTCCGAGAAGTGGTTGCGTCGGTACGCCTCGCGCAGCGAGTCGGCGACCCTGGCGGTGCGCTGCACCGCTGTGCGCGCCTCCCCGAGGTCGACGGTAGCGCGCTCGATCGCGTCGAGGGCGCGCTGCCGGTCGGCCTGCACCCGCTCCGATTCCCACGGCGGCCAGCCCCAACGCCATGGCATCGCGGTCACTCCCCGCCGGACTGGGCGGCGGCCGGGCGCCGGGGTGGCCGGCGCGGCGACTGCGGCAGGGCCTTGACGAACGCCTCGAAGGTCTCCATGGAGTCAGTCTGCCTTCCGAGCTGCTCCAGGGTGAGCCTGGAGCGCTCACGTTCGATGTCGAGCGCTTTCACGGTGGCCTCGTGGGTCCGCTGGGGGACGAGGCGTCCCGTGTACACCATGCGCGCCACGTAGAACGTGACCCAGAAGGCGACCGCCCAGCCGCTGCCGTCGAGCACCCCGCCGAGCGGCACCGCCGTCAGAAATTCCACGGAGCCCCCGCTCTTTGCCACCCTGCAACGATTCCCGGATCTTGAGCCAGGGTACCGGCCGACCTGCCGGGTAACCAGCACAGCCGGACCGGAGCCCTTACTCAACCTCCGATCAGGAATCCTCGGAGAGGTTGGCGCCCTTGTATGCCGCGTCGACCAGTACGGCGCGGACCGCCGGGGTCTGCAGGGCGGCCAGCACGGCGGTGTTGAGCGCATCCTGGGAGACCTGGCCCGCCTGGATGGCATCGACCTTGGCCGTCAACGCGCTGAGATCGATCAGCGCCTGCTGCACCCCCCGCATCAGGAGGTCGGCTCGCGAGCCGACCGGCGGCGGGTTCTTGGTCGTCGCACCGGGGGCGCCGTACCACCAGTCCCGCTCGTTGGAGACGTCGGCGAACACGTCACCCACCGTGTTGCCCTTGCTCTGGTTGCCCTTGACCTGCTCGGCCTGTTCCATGTCGCCTCCGATGGTCGGCCACGGCTGCGTGCCGTCGGCCCTGCTGTCCCCGACCACCGACAGGTGGCCGTGCGTGAAGTGCCTGTCGCTGCCGCCGTACGGCCGCCACGTCCAGGCTGGATACGTGTGGCCGTTCTCGGTGACCTGGTGGTTGCTGAAGATCTCCCCGTTGGAGATCCCGTACTTCGCCCGCGCGTCCCGGGCCCGACGGATGTCGTCGAGCACCCGGTGTGCGTCGAGCCCGAGATCCGGCCGGTTCGGGAAGTCGGCCGCGGTGACGATGTCGTTGCCCCAGCCGGGGAAGTCGTGCGGGGTGTGGTCACTCATCGGATCGTGCGCGGCGTCGCCGAGCATGCCCCACGCGTCGACCGCTGTTGCCGGCGGCGCGGCGCGCGACCCGGCCTTGAGCTGTCTGTGCCACACCGGTAGGGATGCTGCCGGCCTCCATGCCATGGGTTGCCTCCTGTTCGTGGTGGTGCTGCAGCTATTGTGCGCCGAACATGATGGTGATCTTGCGTCGGTTGAACGTCCCCGTCGATGCCGTGTTGACGCGATACACGATGCAGGCGTTGTAGGCACTGCCCGGGGTGAGGCCGGTGACCAGGTCGTGACCGCCGTGCTGGCCCTGCTGGCCGGCACTGTCGGACTGGAAGGTCGAGGCGATGTTCTCGTCCGAGGGCCGGAACACCGAGCCGGATCCGACAGTGCTGCCGGTCTTCACCTCGAATTCAATGATGGTGAATGCGCCAGCGGTGCCGTTGCGGCCGCTGGCCTGATAGAGCACGACGACGCTGCCGGTCGCCGGGGCGACGAACGCGATGCCGCAGATCAACGTGGTGGTCAGCGAGTTGGTAAATGTCGTGCTCGTCGTCGTGCCGTCGGTGATCGCCGAGTCCTTCTGGCGGGTCGTCGTCGAGCTGGCCTGGTCGTTGACGGCCTCGGTGATGTCGGACACCCACTCGGGGCTGACCACTCCGCCCTCGCCGGGGCCGATGATCGGGAATGCCACGGTCACGGCCGTCTCCTAGTCGCTGCTCGGCCCGACGAGGGACCGGCCGACGAGGCCCTCCCCGACGATGCAGATGGGGTACGTGCGGCGCAACACGAGCTGCTGCGTGTAGTCGGCGCCCTTGCCGGCGTGTTTGACGCCCTGCAGCCGCCACAGGCCGCCGGTGGCGCCGGTCACCGCGTCCCGGGCCTCGACGAGGTCGCCGGGCTGCCGGCGCGGGTCGCCGGTGACGGTGACCCCGGTCGAGTCGTCGCCGACGGTGACGACCGGCCGGCGCAGGTTGTCGAGCAGGTTCTGGGCGAACCGGCGGGCGGCGGCGTCCTGCTGCACCCCGGGCGCCGACGTCTCCAGGGCCCGCTCCCCGCGCGGGTTGATCACGTCGGTGGCGGTGACGTACATCGCGGTCTTCACCAGCGGGATGCCGGTCATGCACATGGCCGGCACGCTCTCGTCGTTGGCCAGGTAGAGCACGGCACCGGCGGTGTTGACGAACCGCACCGTGACCCCACCCGGGTCCCAGGCGGTCACGGTGACCGTCACGCCGGTGGTGTATTCGGTCCCGGTGCCGTCGGGCAGGGTGTTGAGGGTCACGTATGACGCCGAGGACGACAGCGCGTCGCCCGCGGCGAACACACCGCTGTCCAGGTTGATGGTGGGATACAGGTGCCCGACCGGGTTCGGGAAGGTGAACCGCACATCGGTGGTGCCGGGCGCGACGATCACGTCAACGCCGCTGGCCATCTCGAACGTCCGACGATATATCCCGGATTCCACCGAGTAGCTGGGGATCTCCAGCCTCGAATAACTGACCTTGATCGCGGTGCGGATCTTCGTGGGGTCGGCGTCGATGTCGAACTGGGCGGCGTTGAGGTCCGTGGCCAGCAGGTCGTCGATGACCTGCTGCGCATCCTGCACCCACCAGCCGAGCGGCAGGTATTCGAATGCGTCGCTCTCGTCGCAGCGCATCATCGCCAGCTCGCTCTGCGCGTAGTCGGCGATGATCCTCCACGCCTCGCGGGGTTCCGTCTCGACGACCGCGTTCAGCTCGTTGCTGGACAGCTCGACCCGGGCCGTCGGCGCGAAGCTCGCGTCGTTCCTCCACAGTGGATAGTTGTCGACGTTGGCCTGTACGCCACTGGACAGGGTCAGTTCCGCGAAGGGCAGGTAGCTGAGCACGAACGGGCTGCCGTCGGTGCTGTACCACGAATCGTTGGGCGGGAACGCCGCCTGTGCCATCGTCAACGTCGTCGCTTCGACGGTGCCGTCGAGGTTGACCCAGAGCCGGTCGGTGACGCAGTCGTAGGCTGCGCCGACAAAATGCCAGCCGCCGTCGGTGGGCAGGGTGGCGGTCGACGTGAGGGTGCGGGTGTTCGCCCCGTCGTAGACGGTGACATACACCCGGCGGGCCGTATTGACACCGAGTTGTGCGTACGGGTTGCCGATGACCGTCGTGGTCAGCTGCATGCCGAACAGGCGGGAGACGGTGCCGGATCCGCCGGGGGCGTGGTTGACGTCGGCGCTGTCGCCTTTCACCCATGCTTCGAGCCGGGCGGCGCTGCCGGCCTGCGACAGTACGTCGGCCTCGCCGCCGCCGAGGGTACCCAACGGCAGCTCGGGCTGGTAGGCCCGCCGGGACAGGGTGGCGGTCAGCAGCAGGTCGGGCGCGGCCACGTAGGGTCCGTGGATCCAGTTCAGCTCGGTGGTGAAATCCCCGAGCGGCCCCCGGGTCGGGTCGATCTCCAGGACGCGCCACGTTTCGATGGCGCCGCTGAGGTTGTTGCCACCGGGGTAGCCGCCGTCGAGGAACCGCCACAGGCCGCCGTGCATCGGGCTGTACCAGACGGTGGCGCCCTCCCGAATGCCTGGGCCCGCGTTGATGCCGCACTGGAACAGGCACCAGGAGATGGGCCACGAGGCCCGCATCGCCGCCGCGTACGTCTGGACGACCGCGGGCGGCTGGACGAGCCGCATGAGGGCGAGCCGGGTGGCGGAGATCGTCTGCAGCTTCGCCGTCCCGCCCTTCACCGGCGTGTTGATCATCTGGCCGGTGAAGAGGCGGACGTACTCGGGGCCACTGGCGGTGACGAGACCCACATCGAGGGTGACCGGGGGCAGGTCCCGCTCGAAGCTGTAGACGGGGCTGTCGGTGCGCAGCGGCGACCAGTAGGCGGCGGCCGACATCGGCACCCCGCTGACCACGCGGCCGCCGAGATCGGCTTCGAGCTGCGGCACGCTGGCGCCGGAGACGAAACTGACCGTCCCCGGATAGCCGTCGTCGAGGCTGTGCTCAACCGCCCAGGTTTCGCCGACCTGCGACGACAGGTCGTCGATGGTGCCGTCGCCGTCGTAGCCGTCGCCGGTCCAGTCGGTGCGCAGCCGGGGCGGCATCCAGGTGCGGTGGCTGACCGCGGCCGCGTCGAAGTCGCTGCTGGCGTCCTGCATCAGCCACCCCCGCCAATGATCATGAGACGTCCTCCTGGAGAACGACGACCGGGCCGGCGCGCAGCTCCGGCGACAGGAACGGCCACGCCTCCGGCAGGCTCACCAGCCGGACCGGCCACACGCCGGTGCCGGGCGTCCACAGCGTGTCCGGGGCGCTGCCCTCGTTGAGCATGAACCGCCGGAAGTAGCCGATCGAGCCGATGGAGGCGCCGGAGGTGTAGTGCACGTCCATGTCGGCGTACGCGGCCCCGACCGGCGCACTCGCGGTCGCGACGAGCTGCGTCCACGCGCCCGACGAGCTGGCCACCGGCGTGCCGGACGTCACCGACCCGGTGAGCACCCCGGCGGCGTCCCGCCAGTACAGCCGGGGCGTGTAGGTGACGATCGCGTCGGTGCCGCCGCCGCGGACGTAGCAGGAGAAGCACAGAGCCCGGCCGCTGACCACCGGGACGCCGGAGCCGAACGTGCTGCTCGGCCAGTCGACGGTGAGCGCGGAGGCGGCGATCGGGTCGGTGTTGTTGAACGTCCAGGTGAGGCTGCGCGGCCCGGCGTCGCTGAACGTGCTGCTCGACCCGAGCCCCATGGCGGTGGGGGTGGCGCTGAAGTTGTCGACCAGGATGTTGACGGTGCCGTTGCTGTTGCTCGTCTCCCGGCGGGCCCCGACGCCGGCCAGGTTCCCGGTGGTCAGCGACGCGTCGGTGCCGGTGCTCTGCCAGGTGAGGGGCGCCGTTCCCGTGGTGACGTTGTAGGCGTAGGCGCGCAGGGTCGTACCGGACAGGTCGAAGACGACCTGCCACGTGTCACCGGCGGCGTGCGCGGCGAGGGTGAAGTTCGCCCCCCCGGTGGTCAGCGCAAGGCTGCTGCCGGCCACCCGCTTGGTGATGCTGAGTGTGGTGCTGCCGCTGGCGGAGAAGTTCAGGGCGGCTTCGTAGTAGTTGCTGCTGTCGGTCCAGCGGCCGGGGACGCGCAGGATGATCGACGCGCCGGTCGCCACCACGGGCAGCGTGAACTGGGTGACGATCGTCTGGTTGGGGCATCCGGTGTCGACGGTGGCGTAATACAGGTTGTTGATGGTGACGGTGCTGATCTGGCCTGCGGTGCCGGTGGTGCTGTAGTGCGCGGCTGTCGACGTGATGGCCCAGGCGTGCCCGGATGTGGAGGTGCCGAAGCCGTTGGAGACGATGCCGCGGTTGAACGTGTCGGCCGGCGGCGTCTCGGTGACAGCAAACCCGGCAGCGTCGTTGGTGACGCTGGTTGCGCCGGACACGTTGGCGGGCAGCATGTTGCGCTGGCCGGGGTTGAGGAACGCGAACGGCCCGGGGCCTTCGTGGCCTTCGGCGAACGCCTGCATGATCGCGAAGTCCTCGCGGGTCAGCTGCTCGTAGTTGATCGTGTAGGTGCGGGCGCCGCCGACCATCTGGTCGATGGCGTAGCCGCCGACGCCGAGTTCGAAGACGGAGATGCGCCGCTGCCGGGTGCCTTCGACGGTGCCTTTCGGGGACCGGATGGCGACGAGGCTGCCGGGGCGGCCCAGGTACATGCGGTTGTCGGTCATCGCGTCGTCGTCCTCCCGGTGTTGACCCAGCCGTCGCGGGTGCGGCTGCCGACGGCGTTGGCGCTGGCCACGGCGTCGGGGTTTTTGGCGATGTAGAGGGGGACGGCCTGGCGGATGCCTTCGCCGAGGTCGGCGACGAGGGTGGTGCCGCCGACGCTGACGTTGGGTGCGGCGACGTTGACGGTGGGGCTGAACCCGCCGGTGATCATGTTGGCGGTGGCGCCCAGGTACCGCTCGAAGCTCGGCTGGGTGTCCTGCATGCCCTTGACGACGCCGGGCAGGATCCAGCGGCCCACCTCCATGCGCATCACCTTGGAGGGGCTGGAGATGCCGAGCGCACCGAGGAAGCCGTCTTTGATCTTCTGGGCGGCGCGTCGGGCCATGTCGACCGCCCACGACAGGGTGTCGGCAATGCCGTTGGCGAGGCCGTGCAGGACGTCCCGACCGGCGCCGTACAGCCACGAGCCGGCGCCGCTGAGCGCATTCTTCACCGCACCGGGGATACCGCGGATCCAGCCCATGACGGCGTTGAAGCCGTCGCTTGTGGCCCGCTTCGCCCAGTCCCACGCGGCGGAGATCTGCCCGCCGATGGCGGAACCGATCGACGACAGGGCGCCCCATGCCTGGCCGGGCAGCGCGCGCAGGTTGGCGACGCTGCGGGCGATGCTTTCCCTGGCGTAGTTGACGGCCCAGTCCCAGGCGCTGGAGATTGAGGTCATGATCGCCGAGCCGACCTGCGACATGAACGCCCACACCTGGCCGGGGAACGCCTGCAGGTTGGCGACGCTGCGGGCAATGCTCTCCTGGATGTAGCTGACCACCCAGTTCCAGCCGTCCCGGGCCCAGCCGGGGACGTCGGTGACGAAGAATTTGTAGAGGAGGCCCCCGGCGTAGCCGACCATGTAGAAGAAGCTGTCGTAGATCCGCTGGGCCGCGGTGGAGATCATGCCGGGGATGCCCATGATGAACGAGCCGATCCGGCCCGGCAGCGCACCCAGCCAGGCCAGGACGGCCCCGCCGCCGCTGACGATCGACGACCAGAGGCTGCTGAACCAGCCGCCGACTGCGGAGCCGACGTCGGAGAAGAAGCCGGCGATCGCTGACCACGCGGAGGCGACGGCGCCGGACACCGACCCCCACAGGTCGGCCGCCCACCGGCCGACGGCCCGGCCCATGTCGGCGATGTCGTGGCCCAGCTCCTTGAAGAAGGGGCCGATGCCGCGGACGAACGCGAACACGGCGTTGAGCGCCTTGTAGGCGCCGACGGTGGCGGCGATGAGGGCGACGAAGGCGTTGCCGGCCCAGTGCACCATCACGCCCAGGTTGTGCAGGGTTTCCTGACCCTCCTTGGACTTCAGGTACAGGTTGACCTTGGCGATGGCGTCGGCCATGCCGTTGAGGGTGTCGGTGCCTTCGTCGCCGAACGAGCCGAGCAGGGTGACCGCGAACTCGCCGAGGCCGCGCAGGACGGCCCACAGTTTCTTGCCGGTGTCCCAGGCGCGTTCCAGCCAGCCGTTGAGCTTGCCGTCGGATGAGATCTGGGTGAGCCAGCCGGCAAGGCTGGCGATGCCGTCACTCATGGCCCCGAAGAGTCGTTCAACCCACGGCAGGCTGGCCTGGACGAGATGGCCGATGCCGTCGAACAGCTGAATGAGCGTGGGGCCGAGCCGGTCGAGGATGCGCGCGGTTGCCGCGAACAGGTCGTTGATGCCCTGCACGGCCCGCGGTGTCGACAGCAGGCCCGCGAGTCCCGCCACGATGCGCCCGAGGGCGCCCGCCACGGTGGTCAGCCCCTTGCCAAGGGTGGGGATGAGCGCGGTGCCGAGCTTCGACAGCTGCCCGACGAGCGGCCCGAAAAAGGCGTCCTGCACGGACGTCTTCAGGCCCTTGAACAGGGGTTTCAGGCCGACGATCTCCTTGGCGACCTTGCGCGCGTTGGGCGCCAGGCCCTTCAGGGCCTCGTTGAACTTGTCGACGTCGCCGGACAGGCCGGCGCCGACGGCCTCGCCGAAGCCTTTCAGGGCAATGACGAGGGGGGCGACCGCGGCGAGCAGAACTCCGATGGCACCGGGAATGAGGAGTAGCGCCGCGGAGAGCTGCAACAGTGCCCCGGCGAGGCCGAGGGCCAGGGGGATGAGCAGCGAGAAAGCGGCGATCGGCAGCACGCCGCCGATACCCCCGGCGACACTGCCGATCTGGGAGAACACGCTGGAAATGCTCTTGAACGCCTGCCCGGCCTGCTGCGCGCCGGTGCTGATCGCGTCGGCGAACCCCGAAGCGAACGTGCTGAAGAATTTCGATGCGCTGGACATCAGGCCGGAGAACAGCCGGCCGGCGCCGCCACCGGAGCCGCCGGGGATGAGCGCACTCAGCAGGCCCTTGCCGCGCCCACGGCCGACGCTGCGGAACAGGTCCAGGAACCGACTGCTGATGCTGCGGCTGCCGGCGCGGACCTCCCGGTCGCCGTCCTCCATGAGCTGCTTGAACGGGTTGAGGGCCCGGAACTTGTCCATGAGGCCGGTGGAGAACTTGCGGCCGGACTCCTCGCCGGACTTGGCGAACGCCTTCTCCTCGGCGGCCAGCTCGCCGTCGACCTCTTTGAAGAAGCTCTTGACGTCTTTGAAGGCGCCGTCGGTGTCGGCCTCGATGTCGAGGTATCCCTGCGCGATCTCGAAGCCCTTGCCGGCCACCGGCGCCCCTCCCTTCGTTCACGTCGTGCTGCTCGCCTGCCCCGTGGTCAGCCGAACTCGATCATTCCTGCGGCCGCGGCCTCGGCGAAGCCGGGGATGGTGCCCAGTTCCCCCGCGGCGACCGGGATGATCTCCCGGCCGGTGAGGCCCTGCGCCTCCTTGCGTTGCTCCTTGTCGTACAGCTCCCGTTCGGCGATGGCGCGGATGGCGCCGTGGTAGGCGGGGAGTCGGCGGGCGAAGCGGAAGAATTTCCCCGCCTCCATCTCCCACATGTTGTCGATGCGGTGGACGGCCGACATGTCTGATTCAACGTCGTCGATGTAGTCGCGGACCCAGGCGATCTCCCCGATCCGCTCGGTCAGTTTTTTGCAACCCCCTCCAACGCGCCCATGACCTTGACCATGACCTTGTTGAGCACGGCCTGGAGATCCTCGGGGCGGAGGCCCTTGAAGCCGACCAGGGCTTTCCAGCCGTCGTCGCCGATGACCGACTTGAGGAGGCGGCCGACGGCGACCCATTCGCTGTCGTGGGTGGCGGCGTCGAGGAACACCATGGCCAGGTGGGGGGTGAACTCGACCGGCACGCGGTATTCGACGCCGTCGAGGCTGAACAGCTTCTCCGTCTCGACCGGGTCGGCATCGCCGGTGTGGAAGTCGAGGTCCCCGTCGGGTGTCGGGGCCGCCTTGGCGGTCTCGTAGAAGTTGCGCAGCTCCGGCGGCACGTCGTCGAGGGCGGTGTGTCGCCGGGCGGGCGCCGCCTTCTTCACCGGCGCCCGCCTTGGCGTGGATGTGGTCTTCCCTGCGGTCTTCGCCGCGGCTTTCGTCGCGGTCCTGGCTGCCGGCATGGGGTTGCCTCCCTTTGGTGGAACGGTTTAGAGCTGCGTTACAGTAGCCATTCAGAGACCTGGATATCAGGTCTCGTCGATGATCCTGAACGGGCTCACGGTGTCGCTCACGTAGTGGCTGGTGAATGTCGCCGGGACCAGGGTGAGCGAGTCCTTCTTGTAGGCCAGCTCGATGTTTTCCGTCGAGATCGCCTTACGCAGGATGATCCGGCGCCGCTTCGACACGCCCGCCGCGCTGGCCGGCGCGTAGCCGTCGAACAGCACCGCGAGGTAGACCGGCTGCAGCTCCGTGCCGTCGTACACCGGTTCGTAGTAGGAGTAGCCGGCGCCGGTGGTGATCGTGCCCGAGTTGAGGCCCAGCGTGAAGTTCTGCAGGGTCGCCTCAGCCAGGTTGGCCTGCACGCTGAGCTGCCGCTCGGTCATCTTCGTGCCGACCCGGTCGGCGAGCTGGTCGACGCGCATCTCACTGAACGTCTGGTCGATGGTGACGGTGATGCCGTCGGAGGTGAAGCCGGTGTACGTCCACGCCGACGCCTGTGGCGCCGAGTTGACCGCGGCAAGGGCGGGCTCAAATGCTGCAGTAGCCGAGAAAAGGCCGGTATACATCCGACCCGCCCCCTGGATGACCTGGTAAGCCGCGCCGTTGGCCATTAGTGTCCCCTTTCTCGGGGTGATTTATCTGCGCCAATGCGCAGCAATTCTTTTGACGCCATCACGGCGTCACCGTCCAGGTGGTGCCGAGGCCGTGCCAGACGATCTCCACGTCGAAGCCCACGTGCGCGTAGTCGGCCGGATCGGCGGTGCGCCGGGCCGGGTCGGTGAGCGCCCGGAAGCCGGTGACGCGCACGTCCGGGTACCCGGTGGGCAGGCTGACCACGGCGTGCGTGTCGTGGGTCTCGGTGTCGAGGGTGGCGGCGATGATCAGCTCGGCGAGGTCGAAGGCTGCCGGCCACGGCGGGCGCTTGCTCTGGCCCTTCGAGGTGTAGATGTCGACGCTGGCCACGGAGGTGCGCAGCGGCACGTAGGGGCTGATCGTGCCGTCGATGCCGGACACCTGCACGAAGCCGGTGGTACCCCAGGTGAGCTTCCCGGTGTTCTCGTCGGGGCCCTGCAGGACCATGCCGACGGCGACGTCGTAGGCGGCGACCATGGCGCGCAGATATGCCGCGGCGACGATCTCGGGGTTGGCGCGTTTCGGCACCACGGGCGTGGTCACCGAACCGCCGCCCGGCCCAGCGCGCGCTTGCGGTACAGGGCGCGGCGCATGAAAAACGTGGGCCTGTTCCCCGGGTGCCAGACCTTGGGACCGAAGTACTCGCCGGTTTCGACATTGTGCAGTGACCAAGGGCCGTGGCTCTTGATCCAATGCGCTGGAGATCCATACTCTTGACTGTGCCAATGGTCCGTGCCGACGATGACGACGCCGTGCAGCCTGCCCGGATACCGGGTGCCGATGCTCTCGACGAGATCCCCGGAGTCGACCGGGCATTCGGAGATCGCATCCCGGGCGACCGCCTCGGTGATGATCTTGACCTGGGCGCCGACGTGGGCGAGGAACCAGGCGTCGAACTCCGGGTTGCGCCGGATGCGCGCCATCCTCACCACCCCCTCTGCGGGTTGCGGCCTACCCTGCCGCCGGTCTGCCCGGCGTCACACCGTATGTCAATATTCGAACGTATGTTCGGATATCTGGTGATCAGGTTACACGCTGCAGGTCAGCGCGCGTAGAGGCCAATCCGACGTGCCCGCGGGGCTTCACGTCGGTGGTGACGTAGAACAGCTCGCCGGTGCGCTCGTCGCGGAACCGGTCGCCCTTGCGCAGGTCCAGGACCCGCCACAGGCGCAGCGTGTACCGGCGGGGCGTGTCGCTGCGCCCCGAGGCGGGGCGGCCGCCGGTGGCCGGCAGCTCCAGGATCGAGGCGGGCACCCCGCTGGCGATCACCTCCTCGGTGTCGACGCCGTCGCCGTACTCCTCGTAGGCGTCCCGGGCGATGCCGCGTAGCTGGCTGACGGTAGTGGTGGCGGTGAAGCTCACGAGATCACCGGCCGTTCCACGGCGGCCGGGTGCGCCCGGTCTGCGCGGGCCTCGTCGCGGGCCTGCGTCAGGTGGTCGCACCTCGGGCAGGCGCACACCGCCGGGCAGTACTTGCAGTGCGGCGGGCCGAAATCGCCGCGGGCGAGCTGCTTGACGCCGCACTGCCGGTGCTGGCCGTGCTGGCAGGCCGTCGAAATGTAGGCGTGGGCCTCCCCGTCGGCCAGCAGGTGCGGGGCGGTCACCGGGAGCCTGCCGGCGGCGAGGCGCCGAACGGCAGCGCACTCCACTCGTACTGGTCGTCACGGACCGCGGAGTCCCGGTTGCCGTTGTCTGGGACGCGCCGTCGCGACCAGTTGCCCCGGCCGACCCGGATCTGGTGCTTCCACGACAGCCGGGCCAGGCACCGCGCGGCCAAGGGGGCCAACAGGTGGGCGTTGGCGCTGGCGTACTGCGCGCTGAGCCCGTCCTGGGAGATGCCCTCGACGTCCATCGCGTCGAGGACGTCGGGGTGGGAGTCCAGCCAGGCGCCCTGGAACGCGACGGCCTGCTGCAGCAGCCGCAGGTTCCGGCTGGACACCATCTCGTCCTCGGACGCGAACTCCGTCGTCCCGGCGAACAGCTCGATGATCACCTGCGCGAGGTTGAGCGCCCCCGGGGTGACCTCGCGCATGGTGATGTCGAATGCCTCTTCGACCGTTGCCCAGGCCATCGCGGCCCCCGTCCTGTCGTGGTCAGCGCGTCCGGCGCAGCGGCACCTGGTAGATGACGGTGCGCCGGCCGTCGCTGTCGGCGCTGTAGCCGATCCGTTCGCCGACGGTCGGGCCGCCCTTCGGGTCGTGCCCGGCCGCCCGCGCGTGGTCGTGGGTTTCGGCGATGAAACGGAAGTGCATCTCGTCGGTCACGTCGTGCGCGATCGCGTACTCGTGGCGGTAGGCGCGGACGTCCCTCCCGCCGTGGTCGGCGCCGACCTTCACGAGCCCTTCGGTCGTCGAGGGGTCCGGCCGCCCGCCCCGGGTTGTCGACGGCGGCAGCGCCGCGGGCGGACCGGCCGGCGGCGGAGCGGAGGCAACCCGTTCCCCGCCACCGGCCGGAGTCGGTGGGGCCGGATCCGCCGCGGGGGTGGGATTGCTTGGCTTGTCGGATCCGGGCGGGGAGGGTGGGGGTCCGTTCGGCTTGTCGGGCTGCGGCGGGAGGGGGGCGCTCCGGGCGGGTTCGTCGTCGTCGGCGAGCAGGTCGACCTCTTCCGGGTCGTCGGCCGGGACGACGGTGTCGACGTCCAGGCCGTGCTGCACGTCGTGCGCCTTCAACCGGGTGATCAGCTCGGCGGCGGTGCCGTCGCCGGGCAGGCCGCGGGCCTTGGCGAGCCGCTGCAGGTCACGGAAACCTACCCGCGAGTAGTCGGGTTTGACGCCTGCCGCGGCCTCGGCGACCGGGTCACGTTCCGGGGGTGCTGTCATGGGGTGGTTGCCTCCTTCCCGGTGATCGTACCGAACGGGTGTGCGAAAGTCGCCGGTCACTCGCCGCCCATGATCATCAACCTTCCTGCATGTCGATCACCCCTGGCTGACGTGCATGAGTGGCGATGCGACGACGTGAGTCAGCGGCCCCGGCGTCACGTGGGTCAGGTGTGGTACGCCAGCCGGTTCGGTCGACGCGGGCGGGGCGGTCGTCGTGACGTGGCTGACCACGCGGGTGGGGCCGCTGGCCGCCTTCGAGCCGCCCGTGGTCGTGCCGGCGCGGGCCTGGACCGCGGCAGCCCCGGTGGCCGCCCTGCGCCCACTGGCGACGGTGACCGGGTGCGCGTACACGGTCGCCACGCCGGTGCCCCGGTGTTGCCCGGTGGCCGTGGTTGCGACCCGGGCGGCCGGGGCCGCGGATGCGGTCGCGACCTTGAAGCCGGTGGCGACAACGGCGGCGTGCGCGCTGACCACGGCCGCGCCGAGGTGGCCGGTGGCCGCAACCGTCGAGGAGCGGGCGGGCACCACGGCCGCGCCGGCGCCGGTTTTCGACCCGGCCGCCGTCGAACCCGGGTGGGCCAGGGTGCTGCCGGCGCCGGCGGCCACTTTGAGGCCGGTGGCCGCGACGACGGCGTGCGCCGACCCGCTACCGGCCCCGGTGGCGACCTTCCGGCCGGCGCCGGTGACAGCCGGGTGTGCGACCGCCGTGCCGGGCCCGGATGCCACCTTCTGCCCGGCGCTACCGGTCGCCGGGCGCACCGAGGGCGTGCCGGCCGCGGACGTGGCCTTCTGGCCGGCGGCCGTGGTGGCCGGGCGTGCGAGCGGCGCCGCGGCGGCGCTGGCCGTCTTCTGCCCGGCCGCCCCGGTCGAAGTGTGGGTGATGGTGTCCGCACTGCCCGATGCGGTGATGGCGGCGGCCGCACCGGCGGTGAATGTCGCCTGTCGGGCGGCCGCGAACTGCTGCAGCAGGTGCAGCGGGATCGACACGTAGAAGGAGGCGGCCGGGGGTGTCGACGGGGTCGTGCCGATGAGCGCCCCGAGCCAGGCCGTGCGCTTGTCGCTGCCGACACAGGTGGCGGTGACGCTGCCCGAGTTTCCCTGTACCGCCTGCGCGAGATCGTCGGCGGTAATCACCTGGTCGCCGGTGTCGAGACGCTCGGTGAAGCTGGCCGGCGGGGTCCACGCGCCGCCGCCCCAGTTGGTGGCGTAGAAGGCCAACAGCCGGTCCGGGCCGAGAGTGTTCAGGCTGACGGCGGGGGTGACGGTGCCGCTGATGTTGTCGAACGCCGTGCCGACAGGGGAGTCCCACGGGGAACCGGTGGTGACGCAGCCGGCGTAGCGGATCGCCGACCCGGCCCGGTAGGTGGACAGGTCGAGGGTGAAGTCGTAGGTTCCGGCGTCGGCGCCGCTGGCCCGCTTCCAGACGACGGCGAGCGAGTTGGATGCGCCGACGATCGGCGAACCCTCGGCGTGCACGAATCCGGCGGCGAGAGCGCTCAGGGTCCGCGCAGCGACGTCGATGAAGATCGGGATGACGATGACGTCGTTGGCGGCGACACCGGCGGGCACCGCAAAGCTGGCCGACGCGGAACTGCCCAGGAGGTGGGTGCCGATCGACCCGAACGCCGGTGCAGCCACAACCCCCGCCCCCTGCTCCCTAGATGGTTACGGCGTCGGCGAGGCGTCGGCGACGGGTCAGCCCTGCAGCGCCTGCCAGTCGTGCAGCCGGGCCGGGTGGACGACGAGGCCGCCCACTTCGGTCGGCAGGTCGTTGCCGTCGGAGTCGTGGCACGGGGTACCCGCCACGACACCGCACCGGCGGCAGTCGACGGTGGCGCGGGCCTGCTCTTCGTCGGTCATACGGCGACCTTCCGTGGTCAGTTCAGGATGAGGGCGGCGAGGTTGTTGGTCTTCACCGTGTTCGAGGCGCTCGACGCGCTGTAGGTGCAGGAGACGCCGATCGCCCGGGCGATCGTGGTGTCCCAGGTGACCGTACGCAGCGCCTGCGTGATCGGGATGGGGGTGCTCGTCCAGGCGGTCAGGGACGTGCCCAGCTTCAGCTCGCCGGAGCCGACGACCGTGCACGTGGTGCCGATCGTGCCGGCGAACGTGCCGAGCCACTCCATCTCCCACGGCCAGGCGGCGGCACCTGAGCCGGTGGCGATGACCGACGACAGCGCGATGTCGGTCGTGATGCTGGCGGCCACGGTGCCGATGTACAAGCCCAGCGTGATATTCGGCGTGCCGGTCGTGGAGAACTCGCCGTTGGTCTTGATCCACAGCTTCTGCCCCAGGCGCGGCACGTAGGCGCCGAACACCGGCAGGGGCTGCGGGCTGACATCCTGCTTCGTGGTGAACGAGCCGAACGACGCGCCGGCCGCGGTGTGGAACGGGTCGAGCGCGGTGGCAAAGCTGAAGTTCATGGCGCTCCTAGCCCGGCAGGGAGACGGTGAAGGTCGGCACGGTGTACTGCCCCTGCCCGGCGAACACCTCAGGCGTGAACTTCTGCACGTCGCCGTCGCCGATGGCCGTGATGTCGACCGCGGAGCCGCCGAGCGTGGTGGACACGCGGAAGGCGTCCGTGGTCAGCCCGGCTGCGATGACGAAGTACTCGGTGTCCTCGGACAGGCCGGTCGGCAGGGAGGCGCCGATGGTCGCCCAGAACAGCACCGAGTTGCCGGAGGCGAGGCCGTGCGCGGGGCTGAAAATGTCGTTGGCGGTGACCCCGGCCGAGTCGACGGAGACGGCCCGCCGGGCTGACGCGCCGGCCGGCGACCATGCCTTCTGGGTGCCCGCGGTGGATGCGTCGTAGTTGGCCACAGCCCGCACGGTGGTGGCTGCCGGCACGTCGAACGTCTTCGACGCGGACGACGCTTTGGCCCCGGCGGCCGCGGCGGAATACGTGAAGCTCTGCCGAGCGTAAGCCGGGGATCCGCCGGTCACCTCGTTGCCACCCGCGGGCGGAAAGCCGGTGTGCAGGGACATGAATGGTGTCGTGGTGAGCCCCGCGGCGACGGCGGAATCAAGCAGGGCATTCTTAACCGTATCGGGCAAAGTGGCAGTCATGCCGAAAATCCCTTCATTCCGCTATCTGGTGATGCTGCGCCGCAGCCGGGCGTCGCCTTCGGCGAGGCAGTCGGTTTCGGTGCCGTCGGTGATGATCAGGTCGTAGACCCCGGACCGCCAGGTCATGGTGTCCGTGTCGGTGTCCGGGATGGTGGCGGTGACGGTGCCCGTCGTCGTCTCGATGCTGACGTCGGCCTCGGCGAGCACCACGTCATCCTCGGCGCTGGCCCGCACCTGCATGGCGCCGGTCCAGCCGGCCAGGTCCCGCACCTCAAGCTGCAGGGTGTCGGGGTTCTCGACCTGGCAACGCACCGGCAGTTCGAAGGTGGAACCCTGCTTGACGACGATGTTGTGTGCGATCGCGACCACAGCCCACCTCCCCGGATGTGCGAAGACCGGCGGCAGCAGATGCCGCCGCCGGTCCTTTCCCCCGCCTGCGCTACAGGCGCGCCCGGGCCGCTGCCGGCCTCCGGGCGCCCTCGCGCGTTAGTCGGTGATGCGCTCCAGGACGGACGCGGCCTTCTCGTGCGTGAGCTTGAACGCGCGCCGGGTGCGGAACTTCATCGCGTAGTCGTCGGTGTCGTCCTGCGCGCGGGCGTCGTCGGTCAGGGTTTCCGGGCCGGACCGGTCGCCACGCGCGAGGTGCCGCTTGTTGGCGAAATACAGCAGGTCGTTGCCGGCCGGGCTGCCCGAGTTGGCCGCCGACGTCTTGCAGCCACGCGACCAGTAGATCGGCGTCTCGAAGAGGCTGTCCGGGGTGGCGTTGCCCGGCATCTTCGAGCCGCGCTGGAAGATCGGGCGGCCCTGGCCATCGACGCAGAGCCGCAGCGCGCTGCGCCAGCCGGGCGCCGCGATGACGATCATGTCGGCCTGGTTCCAGTACTTGCCGGTCTCGACGAGCTGGAACAGGTAGGAGAGCTTCTCGTACAGCGACGTCCCGAGCGGGGTCGTCGGCAGCGAGATGAGGTCGTCGTCCCACGTGGTGTAGTTGGCGTCCGCGACGTACGAGGTGGCGGAGTTGGTCGTCCGCAGCGCCTTGTAGGCCGAGGTGAACGGCGCGATCGCGGTGCCGTCCTCGGTCGCGGTAACGCCGAGGCACGCGTTGTCGAACACGTCGGCGTACGAGATGGCCCAGTCGAGGGCCTTCGTACCGAGCACGTCGAGGCGGGTGTTGGCGTCGGCCAGGTCGTCCTCATCGACGGTCACGCGGGCGATGAACCGCCGGGCGGTAAGGATGACGTCGTCGTTGGTCGAGGTGTCCGACACGTACGTGGTGCCGGCCTGGACGGTGATGCCCGCCGACCGCGGGATCGACTTCGTCTTCGAGTTCATGATCACCCGTCGCGCCTGCGACTCGATCACGGACTCGGTGAGCACCCGCTGAATGACGTTCGAGTCGTACTCGATCGGGATCCAGGTGGTGATGTTCATGTTGGCGCCACCGGCGGCGGCGTAGACCGGCTGACCACCGCGGGTGAAGCCGATGACGGTGCCGGAGACGGCCTCGTCGCGGTCGGTGGTGACGTCCCACTGCACGCGGGAGCTGGTGCGCTGCATGTCTTGTCCTCTCGCTCGCGCACATCGGGTGTCTTCGATGCTCGTCGCGAGCGAGGGAGGTAGCCAGGGCGGCCCGTCACGGGTAGCGCGGTGGTTTTCCTTACCTGATCAATGAAAATAGCACAAGCGTTTCATTGGGCCAATAGCCGGACATGGCACAGCCCCCGGCCAGTGGACCGGGGGCTGTGTTCGCCGGGGCGGGCGACGGCTTGTCAGAGACCCGGCTCGGCCGGCGGGGGCGGGGTGTCGGAGCCGTCGGCGTCACCGACGGCCACGTCGAGGTCGGCGAGCGCCGCGGTGGCCGCATCGAGCTTCGCGTTGGCCTGGTCGACGGCGGCCTGGCCGGTGGCGGTGAGGTTCTCCCGTTCGGCGTTCATCGCCGTGGTCAGCGCGACGAAGTCGGCGTGGATGTCGGCGGTCGTCGCGGCGAGCGCGTCGACCTTCGTGGACAGGGCGTTGACCTGCTCGGCAGCGGTTGCCATGAGCGCTCCTAGGTTGTCGATCTTGGTTTCGATGCGCTCGATCGCCGCGATCGCGTCGAGCACCAGCTTTGCATCGGCCAGGCTCACGGCGCACCTCTTCCGGCGTGATCGAACAGACGATGGAACGATACCGCGTCACCCGTCCGGGCGCGCTTCCTACACCCGACCGCGTTCGAACATCTGTGCGGCGATCTTCTCTTCCCAGGTCTTCGGTGCGGCCTGCTGCCGGCCGCGGCCGCCGCCATCGACGTCGCGGGCGCCCCGGCTGGCCCGGGTTGCGGTCCGGGCCGTGGCGGCCGTCCGGCGTCGGGCCGGCTTGCGCTCCTCGAACAGGTTCGGGAAGTCCTCCTGGAGCTGCGTGATGGCCTCTTCGATGCCGAGCAGCTCGAAGCTGTCGCCGTCGAGGTCCAGGTCCAGCTCGTCGGGGTCGATGGTGCGCATGATCCGGCGCAGCTGCCGGTCGTCGCCGGTGAACCCGGCGTCGCGCAGGGCGAGGCGGGCGGCGTGCTCGGCGAGGATCGGCATCAGCTCTTCGCGGGCTTTCTGCTCGCCGCGGCGTTCCGCGGTCAGCACCGCGCGGGCGTGTTCCTTGTCCCGCTGCCGGCGGCTGCGTTCGTCGTCGCCGCGGCGCGGGTCGTCCTCGTACTGGTCGACGTCGGCGGTGTCGTCGCGCGGGTCGACGACGTCGTCGCCGTACGGGTGTCCGGTTTCGGGGTCGATGCCGCGTTCGGTGAGCCAGGTGCCGAAGTCGTCGATGCCGAGCTTGTCGGCGTACTTGCCGATGCGGCGGCGTTTGCCGGCTTCGGCGTTGGCCCGCTTCAGCGAGCCGGTGACCCGGTCCCAGGTGGCCCGGTCCGGCGGGGTCCAGTCGGCGTCTTCCCCGTCCTCGTCCTCGCCGTCGTCCTGCTGCTGGCGCCCCCGGCGGGCCTTCCGCGCGGCCGGCTCGTCCTCGTCGTCGTCATCGTCGTCCGCGTCGTCGTCGGCGTCCCGACCCGAATCGTCGTCGTCGTCGAACTCGGGATCGTCGCCTTCGTCGTCACCGACCGCGAATTCGATTCTGCTGCCGCCGGAGCGGCCGCCCTGGGCGCTGTAGACGGGCACGCCGAGCACCGTGTAGGCGATCGGGGTGTAGGGCGAGGCAGAAGCCGCCCGTAGCCCAGGCTTGACTGCAGTGGTGGTCATCTCGACCGGCCTCCCTGTTCGCGGTGCCCGTCGCGGGCGTGACGTCGCGTCGGTGATCAGGGTAGCCGAACAGGCGTACGAACAACAGGAAGCCCCGCCCGGGTGGGCGGGGCTGGTCCTGGATGGTCAGGTGTTGTCGCGCTCGTCGGCGAATTCGATGCCGTCGTTGGTGTCGGGGTTGTCCCACCGGTCCGCGGTGTCCTGCGGGGCGGGCTGCTCGTCGGCGTCGTCGCCGTACAGCGGTTCGGCGGTGCAGGTCCGGACGTGCTCGGCGGCCTGCTCGGCCTGTTCCGGCGTGAACTCCTCGCCGCACCGGTCGCACACCGCGTCTTCGCTTTCGGCGTCTTCCGGGTCCTCGTCGTAGTCATAGTCATCAAAGTCGTCGGGGTCCGGACCCTCGTCGTACTGGGGGTAGTCCCAGCCGGTCGGCTCGCCGGCCTCGTTCCGGTAGATCTGTGCGCCAACTCCGGGGAACATCTGGGGCCTCCTTCGTGGTGGGATTGGTCAGTCGCCGATCGAGTACCAGTCGTTGCGATCGCAGCCGGGCGCCGAACAGGTGATGCGGTCGCCGTACGCCTCCTGCGTGGTGACCACCGTGTCGTAGCCCTTGCACTTGGGGCAGCGCGACACCGCGTACAGGTCAGGCTGACCACCATGGTTTGGTGTGCCGTCGGCATGCCGCGCAACGGTGAACGCATCCTCGCCGAGTTCCCACGGGCCGGGCCGGTACGCCGGGTCGGTGATGCGGTGGTCCCAGGCGGCCTTCACGGTGACGATCGGCTTGCGGCACGTGCTGCACAGGTGACCGGCATCCACGTCGGCGAGAACGGCCAGAACGACCTCGCCGTCGCGGTGCCAGATAGTGGCAGTGTCGATGGGCATCTGGGGCCTCCTCGTTAGTGGAGACCCCAGGCTAGCAAACTGTCACGCGACGTGTCAACTTCCGGGGTTGACGAGGTCGGGGTGGGCCATGTTGGCCTTGCGACTTCCGGTGTCGCCCTCGATGGCCTTGGAGTCGAGGTAGCGCCGCCGCAGCGCCTCCAAGAGGCGTTTGATGGTCTGCGGCTTCGACGCGCCGGCCTCGACGGTGACCTTGTTGTCCCGGGCGACGGCCCGCAGCGCGGGCGCGCTGTAGCCCTTGAGGATGTTCTCGGCGGCGAAGTCGGACGGGGCGTTGCGCAGGCTGTAGGCCAGGTCCGTCTCGCCTTCGATGCGGGGGCGGAGCCGGGCGCGGTCGGCGTCGGTGGCGCCGACGGGAATGGGCGTCGGGGTGGGCGCCCGCAGGGCGGCGGGCGCAGCCGCGCGGACGGCCGGAGCCGCCGTCTCGGTGCGCCCGCCCTGCGGGCTTACGCTTTTCCCAGGCTGGCCAGCCTGGCGACCGCGGCGACCGCGGCGGTGGCGCGGGCCGCGCGCTGCGGCCGCCCCTCCAACCTCCTGAGGCCGTCGAAGGTCCGTAGGCGCTGCTCGGCGGTGAACTTGGCCCAATCCTCGGCAGTCACCCGCTCGGCGCCGTTGAGTAGCCCGAACGGGCTGGAGTCGGTGCCGCGGGACGCGGCGATGAGGTCCACCCCGGCGCGGCTGACGCCGAGCCTGTCGGCCGTGTGGCGTTCGGCGGTGTTGTGGATGCCCTTGCGGATCTCGTCGAGGGGGGTGCGGGTCGGTGCGAGCATGCCGAGGTGCGCGGCGACCTTGCGCAGTTCGGGTGCATTCATGTCGGCGGCGAGCCGGTCGGCCTCGTCGGGGGTGACGGTGCGCAGCTTCGCCACGAACTCTTCCGGGGTGGCCTTCGGTGCCGCGCTGTGCACCTGCGGTCCGGCGGCTTGCTCGGCGCCGACCTTGCGCAGGATCTTCTCGTTAGGTCGGGTGGCGTGCATGACGCCCCGGCCGCCGGTCGGCGTGGTGTAGGCGACCTTGACGTTTTTGACGCCGACCTCCGTGACGATGCCCCGCCGATAGCGGCTGAACGTGTCGACCATGACCACGTCGCCGGCTTTGACCGGCTGGTCGGGTGCGGCGGCGAAGCCGAGCTGCCGGGCGTCGTCGTCGCCCCCGGCGACGGCCATCAGCTTCAGGGCCTCCTGGTAGGTGACGTCCCGGCCGAGCTTGGAGGTTTCGTGCCGGGCGGCGATCTCGATCTTGGCGGTGGCGCCGGTGCGGCCGCCGCCTTTCGGGGTGGGTGCGGTGTCGGCGACGTGCCGGAGACCTTCGCCGGTGATGTAGCTGCCGTTGACCCGCTCGCCGTCCTGGGTGGCCTCGGCCAGGTAGTTGCCCCGGATCAGCTCGCCGGTGATGTGGCCGGACTCGTAGGGGTTTTTGGTGCCCAGCTCCTTGGCGATGGCGTTGGCGTCCCTGGACCATTTGATGGCGGCGTTGACCTCGGTCTTGTCGGGGTCATCGACGGTGTATCCGGGCTGGGGACCGAGGCGTTCGTGGATGACGGCGGCGGTGCGGAGCAGGCTGTCACGGCCGTGGGACAGCTCGGAGCGGGGCCGGGTGTCGCCGCCGGGCTTCTTCGTCACGTTCGCCTCCGTGGCGGAGGTCGGTGCGACTCGGTCGGCCTTGATGTGGGTGGTGACCGTGCTGGCACCCTTCCCGGCGGTCCCGTCGGCGCGCAGCTTGGTGCCGCGCACCATGACGTTGCCGTTGCGGTCCGGTTCGCCCAGCACTTCGACGTCGGCCAGCTGGTAGGGCTGCTTGTACGTCAGGTCGGCCCCGGCCGGGACCGTGATGGTCGAGCCGTTCTGGATGCGGTTCACGTTCGCCTCCGTGGTGGGTGCGTTGCTCACCCCACCAGTATGCGAACTGTCACGCCGTGTGTCAAGTTGGCCGCGGCGTTCCGTCTCCAGCTTCGCCAGGCTCGCCTCGTGGCGCGCCCGGATGCCCGGCGTCAGGTCCGGCTTCGCGAGCGCGTCGCGGTGCTGCCGGATCTCCCGGTCGAGGGCCTCGCGGTCCAGTTCGGCGACCGTCTTGTTGCGGCCCTCGTAGCGATGGAACATGCGTCCGCTGATGCGGCGCGCATCGAGGCTGCCGCCGGTGCTGGCCGCCGTCTCGCCGTTGGTGAGGACGTCGGCGGCGTGGGCGATGGTGTCGGCCCAGCCCTCCAGGCGCGTCTCGCCGCTACCGTTCTCCGAGTGCACGGCATAGACCTGCTCGCCGTCGCGTACGGTCGAGGTGACCCACCCGGCGGTCTGGCCGTTGCGGTCGGTGACCTTGAACTCTCCGAACGGGTTGTCGGGGGTGTGCCGGATGCGGCCCACCTTGAGGTCGGACCGCTGCCCGGACGGCCCGGCCATGATCTTGCGGTACAGGTCGGCGTGGTCCATCCGGCCGTCGGCGATGGCCCGGATCTTGGCGCCATTGTCCTTCGGGTCCTTCGACTCCTGCAGGTCACTGACACGCTTCTCGGTGGCTGCGGTGCGGGCCTTGGCCAGGTTGGCGGTGCGCTTCTCCGCGGTGGCCGCACTGACCACCGGTGGGGCAGCGCCACTCCCCCGCTGCCTGCTGTTGATCCGGGCTCGCATGGCGTCCCAGCCGACGCCGTTGATCGTGAAGTCGGGGTTGCGGGTCTCGCCCCGGTCGACAGCGGCGAGCGCATCCGCGTACCGCCCGTCCTTCATTGCCAGGCGCGCCTGCTCGGCCACGTCGGCAGAGGCAGCCTTGCGGGCGGCCTCCTTCGCCCTACCGCCGTCTTTCGGCCCGTCGAGTACCCGGGGGTTGGCGTCGATGTGGGCGCGCACCGCGTCTTGGACGGTACTGGTGCCGTACTTCTTCTCCAGGGCCTGCAGGTGCCCTTCCGTGACGTACCGGGCGGTGTCGTCACGGCTGAGGTTGAGTGCGCCGCCGTGGTTGGCTGCGGCGTAGTCCTCGGTGGCCGCCTGGATGCGCGCCCGGTCGAGGGGCGCGATGGCGTCGCCCTTGCCCGGGGCGGCGGCGAGCGCGCCGCGCTTCGCGGCCGGGTTGATCCGGGTGCGGACGGGAGCGGCGGGCGCCTTCGCAGCCTCCGGCTTGACGACGTCGTGCGGCTGGATCCGGGTCTCGATCGTCCGGCCGTTCTGATCGACCCGGCTCACGTGCAGCGTCTCACCCGGTCCGGCGTCGCGGGTCACCGTGTACTCGCGCGGCTTCGCGCCGGGCGGCAGGGCGAAGGTGGACAGCACCTTGTCGCCCTTCTTGTGGCCGACCTCCCCGGCGAACACCTCCTCGTGCAGGGCGTGCATGTCGGCGGCGATCTTGGCCAGACCGGACGGCCCGGATGCCGGCGCGGGCACCTTGGCGGGCTTGGCCGACTCGCCGCGCAGCCGGGCGGCGGCCCGCTCCGCGAGCGCGTTGCCGTCGCGACGCCCCAAGATGGTCAGCTCGGTCGCCTGCTCTTCGCTGATGCCGCCGCCGGAGCGCACCTCGAAGTCGTAGTTCTTTGCGCCGGGGTCTCCGTCACCGGCCGCTGCGCGGACCGCGTTCCAGACGGCGACCTTCTCGGCCACCTTCGCATCGGCCTTGTCGGCACCCTCCGTGGTGGCCATGCTCGGCAGACTGTCGTGCAGCTTCTGCACTTCGCTGCGGGTGCGCGGGGTAAGGTCGGTGCGGGCCAGCTCGCCGCGCAGTACCTCGCCACCACGGCGATTGTTCTCAGCGGCAGCCCGCACCCGGGCGGCATTTTTCGCATCGAAGATGATCGACTCGGCAAGGGCGCGCTGGCCGTCCGGCAGTTTCTTAACAGCGGTGTCGCCGGGGATGCCGTTGGCCTTCTTCAACGCCTTGACGTGGGCTTTCGCAGCCTCTTCGACATCGATCCGACCCAGCGCCTGCGCCGCCGCGCTGGCCCGCTTCCGGTGGGCGAGGAAGTCGTCTTTCAGGGCCTGGTTCTCGTCCCGGAACACCTGGACCTTGCGGGCGGCGGCATCGATACGCCACGTCTCCCAGGCGGGAGTGTTCTCGAACTCTTTGAGCGCCTGCCGCCATTCCTTCTTGCGTTCGACGTCGAGCAGGTTGGTACCGCCGTAGCCGTTGATCTCGTAGTCGACACCCTGGGCGAACTGGGTTTTACGGTCGCCGCTCCAGCGGTTCGGGTCGCTCATGTCGACGCCGATAACGGCGCGGCCTTCGCTGGCCTGCGTAGTGCGCTTCGTCTCGACCGGTATCCGGCCGCGCATGGGGGGCATGCCACCAGCCTGACCGCTGTCACGCGACGTGTCAACATGCCCGCCCTGCGGGCCTACGCTTTTGGGCCTGCCCCCTTCGCGAACTCGAACCGGTCCAGATTGCCGCTACGACCCTCGGCGCTGAGCTGCTCATGGCCGTGGATCTTCGTCAAGCCCGCCATCTTGCGGTCGTTGGCGATCAGCGCATCGATCAGCTCGGCCTTCGACTTGCCCTTCGTGGAGACGCTGCGGCGGCCGTATTTCTGCAGCCACTCCAGATCCTGGGCCTCGTAGTAGGACCGCATTCCGGCCTCGTCGAAGTTGGCGATCTCCGCCGCATATCCGATCTCCGGTGCCGGCGCCGTCTTCGCGACGGCCCGCTCCGCGGCGGCCGCGGCCACCGGGGACACCTGCGGCCTCGCCGGGCCGGTTTCGTCGCGCTGGCCGACACCCTTCGGGTTCAGCCGCATCTTGCGGGCCTCGTCTTTGGCCTTCAGTGCGTCGGCGATCTGCGCGTTGGACTTGCCCCGCCCGGAGATGCCGGCGATCCGGGCCAGCGCGAGCAGCGTGGTGCGGTCCATGTCGGGGTAAGCGGTAGCGCCGTTTTTGCTGTCGGGTACGGCCTTGATGGCATCGACGACGGCACGGATGTCGACGCCGGGCTTGTCGAGGATGTCGGCGCCGAGCTGGCCGCCCTCGCCGGGCCTGGTGGCCAAGAGCGCGTCGCGGGGGTCGGTGTAGCCGGCCGAGGCGGCGGACCTGCGCGCGGCGACGGCTTTCGCGGCACCGCCGTAGCGGTTGGCGAAGTCGGCGTCGGAGACCTTCGGCACGTCCATCGACAGGGGCGCTTCGACGATGCCGCCGCGCTGTTCGGCGGCCATCTGGTCGGCCTTCTTCAACGCCCGGTCGGACAGGCTGGTGCGGGTCTTGCGGTCGAGCGGCACTGCCACGCCGCCCAGGCCACGCTGTTCGGCGATCCGGTCGGAGACCTGCTGCAGGGCGGGCTTCGGCTCCGCCTTCCGCGCAGCAACCGCCTTCGACGCCTTGCCGTAACGGCTCTCGATGTCCTTCTCGGACGTCTGCACGTCGAGGTTGACCGCTTTGGCGTTGATCGCCTCCTGCGCGTCCTGGGCCACCGTCCTGCGGGCACCCGGGGCAGCCTTCTTCGGCGCCGCCGCTTTCGTCGGCGGCGCGGCCTTCTTCGGCGCGCTGAACGAGCTGAACGGCTGCATACGCTCCTGGCGTTCACCGCCGTGCGTCATCGAGAAGCCCTTGACCCCGGCCTCCTGGGCGGCCTTGAACGCCCGCGCAGCCCACGCGGGGCTGCCCTTCTTCGCGAACCGACCGTCACTGGCCCGCGGGTGCTGCCACTCGCGGAAGATCCTCTTCGTCGCAGCCATGTCAGCCTCTCCCCGCCCGGCGCGCCAGCTGCGCGCTCGCCTGATCCATCCAGCCCTCGACCTGCGTGCCACGCAGCGTACGACGCTTCGGCGCCCGCGCATTCTCCTGCCGGCCACGGGCCTGCACCCGCTTCATCGCCGCCACAAACACATTCGCCCGCTGCAGGCCCTCATCGTCATGGAGGTCGGCGCGGGCGCCGTACCCGAAGCGCCCCTCCTCCCAATCCCGCCGGATCATGACGGTCCGGCCCGCGGACGTCGCCGGCCGGACCCGTCGGTACACGCGCTCCGCGTCGTCCGGGCTCGTCCGATACTCGCCGCGGCGGAAGCCCAGAACGTGCTCTTTCTCCCGCTGCGACCGGCTCTTCGGCTTGCGCAGCTCGCTGATGCCGTGCCCCATGTCGTTCAGGTAGTTCGGCTCGTGCCGGCTGCCTGGCCGGGCCGGGTTGATCCACAGGCCGCCCGCGTCCGGGTGGGTCGACGGGCTCCAGTAGATGTGTTCACCGTTGATCCGGCCGGCGCCCTGCGGGTGCTCGCCGACCCGACGGTAACCGAGCCGTGCGGCCAGTGGTCGGTCGTCGGACACGTTCCGCCCGAGATATTCACCGTACTCGTTGTATTTGCCGCCCTGGCCGTCGTGGTACATGACGCCGCTGTCGTGCTGCAGGCCGAGGTGGTTCCGGTATGTGTCGAACGCCCCCTCAAGGGCGTTCAGCTCATCCTGCTCGGCGTCGGTGCGTTCCGTCCGCCCAGGCAGGCCGGGCACCTTCCACAACTCCAGAGCGCGGCGCGCCGCCTCGGCGTGCCCGGCCGGCGGCGGCTCACTGCGGCGTCGGGCGATGTCGACGGACACCCGTCCGACCCACGCGTCGACCCCGGCCCGGGTGAACTGGCCTTCACCGTCGCGGGGGTGCAGCTTCTCGTTCCAGTCACCCACGTCAGCCGCCCTGCGCCGGCCCGGCGGCCTTCACGGACGCTTTGGCAGGTGCGGCCTTCTTCGCCACGGGCCGCTGACCACGGGCAGGCGCGCTACCCTGGGCCTTGCGTGCCCGGGTGGTGCCGGTCGCCATTCCGCCGCCACGTCGGGCGCCCGACGTGGCACCACCGGACGGGAGACGACCACCCGGGGCGCCAGGCCCGCCAGCACCGAGCATGCCGCCGGGCGGCAGCACCGGCGGCGGGTCGCGGAACTGCGGCGCCGGCAACGGGTCGACCTGGTCGGCCGGGTCGGTGTCGGTGGTGCCGTCGGCGAGGTTGCCGATGATCCGGGCCACGAACGCCTGCGTCACGTTGTCCGGCACGACACCCGCGGTGACGCCCGCGGCGAGCGCCTGCACGGCGGTGCCCAGCTGCACCAGCAGGGCGACGCGCTGCTCCAGGGACAGGCCCTCCTGGCGCTTCAGCCAGGCGTCGACCTGGTCGTCGGGGTAGCCCATCTCGTTGAGCAGCACCTCCGACGGGACGCCCATGTCGCCCTTCGCCTTGAGCACCTGCACGCCGGTGAGGTCGTTGACCGCGGCGACCGGCATCCACCGGACATCGACGGCGATACCCTCGATGGCGAGCATGCGCAACGCAAGCTCGTAGGCGTCCTGCCATTCCGGGTCGTAGCGGGCCTGCCGGTCTGCGACCTTGGCGTTGTAGGGGGCGTCGATGGCTCGGACGGCCTCCCCGGACGGGATGTCCCCGGAGGACTTCGTGAATTTGTACTGGGGCACGTCGGTCAGTTCGGCCATGGACTTGATGAACCGGTCGAGCGGTGTCATGAACGTCGCCGGGTCGGCCGCCGAGTACTGGCCGGTCAGTTTGCCGTACAGCTTCCACACGCTGTTCGGGTCGGCGCGCAGCCCGGACGTGCCGCCCAGGTTCTCGGGGTCGTCGTCGTCGTCCTCGGGGTGATCGGGGTCGACGAGGTTCATCAGCGGGTCGTCGACCTTCGGGTCGGCGATGATGTACCGCTGCGGGAAGCCCTGGTATTCGATCACCCCGGCGTACGACCAGATCAACTTGTTGATCATGGTCTGTGGGCCGTAGGCCGAGGCGTGCTCGGGCAGGCCGCACGGCACGCCGTTGCGGAAGTGGAACCAGGTCAGCCCGAACGGGCTGGGCATGTCGTCCTTGTCGAGCGGCTCATCGACGTCGCCGAACTCGTCGGCCGCGACGTGGTCGATGTCCTCGGCGTCGGTGTCCTGCATCTGGTGGACGCGGACCCACGAGTCGGGCCGGGAGGCCAGGGCGCCCGGATTGGTGACCCAGCGTTCGACCCGGCCGGCGCCCTGGGTGATCTGCCCGTCGCCGTCGATGGTCAGCGGCCCCGGGTAGTACAGGTTGGCCCGGGTGACGACCTTGCGCTCCTGCTCGGGGGCGCCGTCCTCGGCGAACTCGCTCGGCGTCAGCCACGACTTGATCACGTAGGCGGGCCGGAGCGGGTCTTCGGGGTCGTACACGAAGGCGACGTCGTGGGCGTTGTTGACCCGGAAGTCGACGCTGACCACGGTGCCAGCGGCGTCGGTGACCGGCCACAGGAAGAGGAATGCCTCGCCGTGCCGGGAGGCGTTGTGGTGCAACGTCTTCTCCCACACGTCGAGCCGGTTGTTGCGGCGCAACATCTTGATCGTCTTCTCGGCGCGCTTGACCGTCTTCGGGTCGGCGCTGGCCTCGCCGTCCTCCTCTTCGTCCTCGGACGTAGTGGGGGCGACCTTGACCGCGGCGATCTGCAGCCGGTCGGCGACAGCATCGACGGGGATCTTGGCGTAGTTGAAGTCGTGGATGTCGTCTTCGTTGACGCCCTGCTTGGCGAGCACCTTGCGGACCGCGGACGAGGCGTAGACCATGCCCAGGTCGCCGTCGTACATGGCATCGGCCTCGGTGGCTTTGGCCCGCTGCTCTTCGAGCACCTTCAGGCCATCGACAAGGTGCCGGCGGGACTGCTGGTCGCGCTTGGCGCTGTCGGGGTTGGCAAGGCGCTTGATGAAGGGGTCGTTGGCGAACTCGCTGGCGGCGTCGGCGCGCGGCGCGGTGGCCCCGTTGGCGGGGGTGCCGGCGGCCCGGGTGCCGGTGCCGCGGGGGCTGGTCGGGGCGGTGTTGCTGCGGGGGCGGCGGGGGTTCGCGGTCACGGTCACGCTGAAACTCCCTCGCCGAAACCCTTGACGTATGGAGCCGCAAAGTGCTTACGGCGCTGCGGCCAGAGTACCGGTTGGCGATCACGGCGTACAGCG
>Ga0307513_10000208_pt1 | contig 84906 bp, 83 predicted proteins | sample 15_EM_MG_FD_202174 | JGI IMG/M metagenome (GOLD analysis project Ga0307513, IMG submission 202174) | Populus trichocarpa ectomycorrhiza microbial communities from riparian zone in the Pacific Northwest, United States - 15_EM | ecosystem: Host-associated > Plants > Roots > Unclassified | place...
ACCGTACTAAATGCGGCGAGGGCGCGCGGCTATCGAAGGGAAGCAAACCCGGCCCTCTGGCGTGGCCATTTGGATCACTTACTGGAGAAGCCAAAGCTCGGTCGCGGTCATCATGCTGCGCTGCCTTATGCCGAAATGTCGGCGTTCGTTGGTCGGCTTCGCCAGCGCGAAGCGACGGCGGCGTTGGCGCTGGAGTTCACGATTCTGACGGCTGCACGCACCGGCGAAGTAATCGGCGCGACGTGGGGTGAGATCGATCTGCTGAAAAAGGTCTGGTCCATCCCGGAAGATCGGATGAAGGCACGGCAGGATCACCGTGTTGCGCTGTCGGGTCGGGCGGTCGAAATTCTGGAAGCGCTCTGGGCCGTGATTGCGCAATCGAAGGCGAAGATTGAGCCGGGCAGTCGGTTCGTATTCGCCGGTCATGGTACAAACGAGCCGCTGTCGACCAACGCGATGCGCGCATTGCTTCTGCGTATGAAGCGCCCGGACATCACCATTCACGGCTTCCGTTCGACGTTTCGCGATTGGGCCGGCGAGGTTAGCACCTTCCCGAGAGAAGTCGCGGAGGCGGCCTTGGCTCATGCGGTGGGAGACGCAACGGAGCGCGCTTACCGGCGCGGTGACGCACTGGAGAAGCGGCGGAAGCTTATGCAGGCGTGGGCAAATTACATTGAACCCAAACCGGCACAGAAGTCCGGTGACAACGTCAGCCAGTTTCGGAAGGTCGGCTGATGGCGGCATACAAGGGGCCGTATTTCCTGCGCGACGATATCGTGTTCCCGCCGTCAGACGACGATTGGGTTGATGCGTGCCTAAAGCGGATGGCTGAAAACCCCGGCATGTCGGCTCACATGGCGGCGAGCTTGATGGTTGATGAGAACTACGACCGGATAAAGGGCAATTCTCCGGATGGGAAAAAGAAGCGGCTTCGTGAAAAAGTGCGATTAAAGAAAAAAGCCAAATCGTCGGGCTAAGCTTATATCTAATCCTGCACTTATTCGCCGTGGCCTAAACGGCTGAAAAACGGCAATGACGACGCAATCTGCATCGGACATCCTCTGGACACCTTAAAGCGGGTGAGCGGAGGAGAGCAGTCATGCAGCGGATGGCCTACTATGTGAATGAAGCGTCCAGCATCACGGGCTGGTCGCGCTCAAAACTCTACGACATGATGAAAATCGGCGACCTACCTTCAGTGAAGGCCGGCGGTCGGCGCATGATCCTCCACAGTGATCTGGAGGACTATTTCATAAGCCTGCGCAGCCGTGTCGCGAAATAGCTTCAGTATTGTCGCGAGCGCTTGTCATGCACGATAATCCTTTGATTGCCATGACGTATGCCCAGGCCGGGGTGGCCGTCTTCCCGTGTTTTGAATTCAGCACGGAGGGTGGTCCCCAGGCAAAGAGCCCCCGCACCAGTCGGGGTATGCACGATGCCTCTGCGGACCCCGATTGGGTCCGAACGGCATGGGCAACTTATCCGACCGCCATCATCGGCCTTCCGTGCCGCCCGAACAACCTCATTGTGCTCGACCTTGATCGTCATGGGCGCGAGGACGGTGTTGGTGATTGCTACGCATTATTTGCGCGCCACGGCAGCAATCTGAATGACACCGCCGTCGGCGCAACCCCGAACAATGGCCTTCACGCCATCCATCGGCGGCCAACCAACCTTGGGCGCACCTACGGCAAGCTGATCCCGGCCGTTGATATCAAAGACGACGGCTATATTTGCGCGCCGGGCTCGCGCTTGGCCAATGGCCAACGATATGAGCTGCTGAACGGCACCGTCGATCAGCTCGTCACAGCCATAGCCGCGAATTCCCTGCCTGAGCCACCGCCGTGGCTCGTGGCAATGATTTCAAAGCCGGCTGGCGACCCAACGGGGGTTCAATCCTCACATGCATCGCCTTTTGCAGGTGACGTATGGGCGCGTTTGAATGGCTTGCTCGCAACGGTCCTGAAAGCCAAGCCGGGCGAACGCAATAACACACTTCATTGGGCCGCATGTCGCGTCGGCGAAATGGTCAAGGCTGACCTCCTGGCAGATCGAGTTGCGGCTGAAGCTTTGATCGAGGCCGGCCGGATTGCCGGCCTGTCGGGTCACGAGGCGCGGGCCACATCCTTTAGCGGCCTGCGAACCGGTTATTACGGTCCTGCCGATGGACGGTAGTAATGTGGTTCCGTTGTCCGGCGCAGACATCGCAAGGGAAGTCGCCGCTTCATTGAAGTCGAATGCCGTCGCGCGCGCACCCTCTAATATCCATGTTGGAAACATCCAATACACCGAGTTCGTCTCGGCAACTCTCAATCCTAAACCCATTATCGACGATTTTCTTTCGCCCGACCTCGCTCTATTCGTTGGCGCAGGCGGCGTCAGCAAAACCACATTCATTGAGTATATCGCGGTTCATATAATCCTTGGCAGGAAGGTATTGGGCCGAGACGTACTTCGCCCTGGCTCCGTGCTATATTTTACTGCCGAGGACAGTCGAGAGCGATTAGTCGCTCGACTAAGGTGCATTTGTGAGGATATGGAACTCACCGCGGAAGAAACACGGCTAGTGGCTAGCGGCTTCTTTATCGCAGATGTTTCAGAAAATTCATTCCGGCTGACTGAGATATTAAAAGAGACGGTCCAGCCGGTCGAGGAGGTCATTAGCTGGATTGTTGATACCTGCCAGAACGTAGCGCCCGTGTTGGTTATATTTGATCCCGCTGTAAGCTTTGGGGTTGGCGAGCATCGGGTGAATGACGCTGAGCAAGGACTTGTGCAGGCCGCTCGCAAGATCATCCGTTCAATTGAATGCTGCGTATTGTTCGTCACGCATACCGGAAAGGCGAATGGTCGAGAGCGCACGACTGATCAATATTCCTCAAGAGGCGGAAGTGCCTTTGCGGATGGCGCTCGGATGGTATTCACACTAGTGGAAGTTGAGCATTCCGGTTGGAAAAAGAAAACGGGACATGAGCTAAGTTTGGGGGACGTGCCGCTCCTGCTGACACCGGCCAAGATGTCTTATGCACCGGCTCAGTCTCCAATTTATTTAAAACGATCTGGCTTTGCGTTTCAACACTTTGACGACATCAAATTGTCTCCAGACGCTGCATTAAATATCAGTGCGGATAAGGTTTGGCAGTTTCTAAAACACGAACTATCGGCGTTTCGATACCATTCAATGAATACGCTAGAGTCGTCTGGCTTGGGTCCAACTCGTAACGAGATGCGCGCCGCAGTGGGACGCCTTAAGGCCACGGGCCGCGTAGAGATTCGCGACCGTGACGGCATCCATGCCAATGGCGCTCGCCAATATCTCCATCCAACCGACGTGCCAAAATACCCTTCGCAATTCTCGTTCGGAAATTGAAATTCGGACTTCAACCCTAGTATCAAGAGGAGATTAACCCAATGCCCCAATATCAAGTCGCCGCAACCGCCGAGTCACTTCCACCCGTCCAACCACTAGAGTATGGACACCCAAAGAATTACGATCCGAAACAACATAATAACGATAGCATATTACAGGAATGCTACAATATAAGCGAACAGCTTTGGCGCAAATTCGAACTGATCAATGACGTCCGCCGCGACTACGATCCTCGTTTAACGCTGGCTGGAAACCACGAGCGGGTCATTCAGAAGGTCGATGACCTACGGCGCTTCTACGAAAAATCTGTCCGGCCGCTCGAAATGCGAGTCGCCGCCGGCATCCAGAGCAATGACAACGATTTAAACACGCGTGGTCAACTGGATGATGATGGCAGCGGTGCAGAGGTGCGCGCCGTTCTGCGCGGCATGAGTGACCAGCAGCGAATGCAATCGCTTGAACCAGCGATTCGAGGCGAGGATTTCACTATACTGCGAGCGATTTGGAACAAGCCGTTCATTACGCACGGCGTGCCCGACGAAACGGTGCAGGCCATTCGTGAGCAATATCTCAAGGTGTTGTTTCCCGCCGAAGTGGCTCGCGGCATTGCATACAGAAAAGCCAACGCGAACCTCCAGCGCCTCGATCAGCAAATGCCAAAGTTCTTGGCCAGCCTCACCCACGACCTCGCGCCGGTCGGTGGTCTAATTGCGAATGCAATTGAAACGAATAACCGTTGGGTGGCGGGGTGATGGCTGAATACTTTGATGTTGATAAAAAATTGGCTCACATTTCCGCCACGCTAGACCCGATCGAGCTTGAGGAAATCAACCGGCAGGCAACTGAAGCGGCGCGCAGCTTTTGGCCCGCTACGGATATTCCTCACCGTCCATTGCACCAGTTTGAGCATTCGGTGTTTCACTACCGGGGATATCAGCCAATTTATGTCGCCTATCTGCTTATAAAGGCGTGCGGCGTGGAAGAAGCTAGCAGGGCTCTTGGTGAAGGATCGATATTCGAGCTGTTCGGAGGATGGGCGGCGCAATATCGGGAGGAGGCGCGAGAAGCCTGCCGGCTCGCTTGTATTGAGCAAAGAACGCCCGCAACCGAACCATTGTATGTTCAGGCGGCGTGGTCGGCATATCGAAAGCTGCACAACCGGTTCGGTTCGTTTGAAGCTAGCTACGCGGTGATCGAAGCGGCGGGCGGAATGGCTGATGGAGATGAGCGATTTAGCCGAGCCCGTGAAGACAGCCCTGCTCGCGGTAAAATGCGGATTGAGCGGGTTCGTGAGGAATGCCGAAACGCTGGTGTCCTGCCGCCAAGGCGCGGTGAGATCGAGAGCCTCGGCCTTGCATTCATCGCTCCCTTCAACGCGCTCGTCCGATCGCTCGTCTTCTCCCCGGTCGTCGCGGGATACTTCAAATGACGGACATCCCCACTGAGACGCCACAGCGTGGCCGTGGGCGCCCTCGGATCAATCCGCCAAAGGATGCCGCCGCCAGGATCGAAGCCGCCGCTGCTGATGGCTTCAGCGTCGTCGGCGTCGCTGCGCAGCTCGGCGTCTCTGAGGAGACCCTGCGGCGGTGGCAGGACGACGACGCCGACCTGCAAGCCGCCTTCAATCGTGGCCGGGAAAAGGAACGGCACACCCTCCACAACATGCTGTACCGCCAGGCCACGGAGAAGGGAAACGCGACGGCCGCGATGTTTCTGCTGAAGGCCCGGCACGGCTATCGCGAGGGCGATCAAGCCGAGAGTGGCAACCGGGTGAGCATCACATTCCAATTGCCCGGCGCAATGCCGTTGGCCGACTTCAAAGTGGTTGAGTATGGAAACGCAGACCATAGAGCTGAACGACTTCCAGCGCCGCACGCTCGCCTTACCCGAGGAAATTGACATCTTCCTGGGCGGCGGACGTGGGGGTGGAAAGAGTTACGCCCTCGCACTTCTGGCGCTTCGTCAGATTGAGCAATACGGTTCGAAGGCTCGCATTCTCTACATTCGCCAGACCTACAAGGGTGTGGCTGACTTCGAACTGTTGACCCGCGAACTGTTTGCAAAGGTGTACGGCACCAGCGCTCGCTACAATGGGGCTGAGCATATCTGGCGCTTTCCAAACGGCGGGTACATGGAGCTTGGACAGCTCGAAACCCATGCCGATTACGCCAAGTATCAGGGGCGCTCGTTCACGCTCCTGATGGCCGATGAGGTCGGGCAGTTCAGTTCCCCGGACCTGTTGGACATCCTGCGCTCGAACCTGCGCGGTCCAAAAGACATGCCCATTCGGGTCGTTCTGGCGGCCAATCCTGGCGGCGTCGGTCATGCGTGGTTGGCGAAAAGGTACGTCTTTCAGGCTGGACCTTGGACGGGGTTTTTTGAGCCGAAGTCGAAGCGGACGTGGGCATATGCGCCGTCCACATTCTCCGGCAACAATTTCATCGACCGCGATAACTACAACGACCAGCTTGAAGCGGCTTGTCCCGGCGACCCTGAATTATTGCGCGCGTGGCGTGACGGCGATTGGGCCATCGCACGCGGTGCATATTTTGCGTCGGTGTTGGACGAAGATCGGAACGCCGTCGATCCGTGGGAGCACATGCCGGGCAGTTGGTGGGAAAGCTATCTGGCTCACGACTTCGGTTCATCCGCGCCTTCCGCTACCTATATCGTCGCGCAGTCGCCCGGCGCACTCGGCCCGGACAACAAATGGTATCCGCGCGGCAGCTTGGTTCTCATTGATGAGCTTGCGACGAACAAGCCAGACCAGTTGAATGTCGGAACCGGCTGGACCGTCCCGATTTTGGCTGAGGAGATTATTGCTATGACCAGACGCTGGAATGTCCCGGCAGTTGGCGTGGCCGACGACGCCATTTTTGCGAATATGGGCTATGGGACCGGCTCAATCGCCATGGAGTTCGACCGCGCAGGCGTTGGCTTCAGCCCGGCTAAGAAGGCAGACCGAATAAGCGGTTGGCAAACAATGCGCCGGCTATTGCAGAACGCCGGCAAGGTGGATGTGCCCGGTCTCTATATCTCGCGCGGCTGTACCTATTTCTGGGAAACGGTTCCGTATCTCGGCCGAGACATCAAGCGCGTTGAGGATGTGGATTCTAGTGGCCCGGATCACGCGGCCGACGCGGTTCGTTACGGGTGCTTGAGATTGCGCAATGAAGTTCACATGGTGCCGGTGACGGGGTGGTAGTTTGAAGCGCTTGCCCTAGCTCCGTGCAATTTTATCGACGACATTGGTGGCAAGATGGGGGAGAAGTTCAATTCGACTATTTAGACTAAATTTAAACAAACCCTGATCGTGTCTGTCGGTTATTTCCTTGTCTACAGTATCTAGGCAGTACCGCCAAACTTCAACCGCTTCCTTCGTAAAATTGTCGCGACCACGAGATCCCGTGTTCAAGCCGAGCAGCGCCTCAGCCGATTTGTAATTGAGTTTCTGTGTCTTTATTAGCTGGTAGTTTGCTGGCGAGATGACTCGAATTATGCAAAGTCCCGCAATCAACGGGAACGGCCCGCACATGTTCGCCGGCGTGAATGCAATTGTAAGCGCGATATTGGTCATTATCCGCTCGATATCGCGTAGAGTTATGTTGGTTCCCGACGCGCAACGCTGGATGAAATCGACGCAGTTTCCGACATAACGTTGATCATCAGTCTCAAATTTGAGCTTGCTGGTGAGCCATTTTGCGTATGCTTTTCCTGCCTTAGTATCATCCACATCAACAATATCTGGCAGTGATATCGATAGCTGGATAAATTTCTGCAGATAAGTGCGAGAATTAATATCGCTACCATACGCAGATTTTACTGAATTATCTAATTGAATTAGGTCCGTACCGAGTATGAAATGAACGTTTGGCACAGAAAAAAAGTGTTTAATACGCTCCAATACCTCTAACGAAAACACGGGTTTGCATCTATCAAGCTCATCTATGATAAATATAAGTGGCTTTGTGGTTAGTGTTTTTGGGGAAGTGCTTCCAAGTGCAGATGGTAGCTCCTTAAGAGCAAGTCTGAATGCTTCAATTTTTCCTCTTCGTTCGGCCTGTTTTGTAATTGCCTCCCCAACGTATTTGTCGGTTAGTGCTGAAATTTCTGAGGAAATAATCTCTTCAACCTTGTCGGTGACCTTGCCATCAACAACGCCATGCGTCGCGGCGGTGATGCCAACCTTGATCGCGCTGCGCGCAATAACCTTGCTAGCGTTGATTGCGTTTCTGACGAATTTTCTCGACTGCGGAGTGTTTCGGCGCTTCTTTTGGTCAACTAAGGCGATAATTTCGCCGGCTATTGCTGAGAATGCGTCGTCAATATAGTCATTCTCGAAAGCATCGAAATAAACGACTGGGAACCCATCGTTCCGCAGATGGCCGGCCCACATTTTGAGAAATGTGCTTTTGCCTGATCCCCATGGTCCGTCCAGCGCAATCACCATCGGCTCGTTGACCGAAGCAACCAAATTGGCCAGTCCGGCTCCGAAAGCGGCGCGTTTAAATAGGTCTCTTTCGCCGAAGCCCTCATTGTCAGAGACGTCGAGCATAGGTGGGAAGAGCTGCATGCAATCTCGCCTTCAATGATTGGATCAGCCTAGCAGCGAATTCGGCCTAACCAACCGGAAGTTGCGAGCGCTCGCCCTTTCGTTATGCATCTGCACTCGGATGGCGAAAAACTTCGCGGCGGCCCTTCTCAAGAATCCGTACGGCCGTCGCCGCCGGGCCAAACGACCTGTACATGTCCACGGCCCAATCGATGACCGCCGGCAACGGCCAAGACACTTCGGCCTGATCAACCACTTGCGGACGGTCGCGGGGGTCATCCACCGCCAGCAGTTCGACCATATATGACATTTGAACCTCCATTAGCGTTGGTTCGCAGCCTGTCATGGTCCTCCACAACAAACAAGAACAAACCAAGAACAATTTTGTTGACGGTTGGCGGTGGCCAGTCGCTTGATCCAGCGCCGGAGCGCGGAGGACGAGACGTTGGCCCCGAAGAAGAATTACGGCGTGACGGTTAGGCGCGTTGATCGCCACAGGTTGGCAGATGGCACGACGATCAATTTCACGATGCCCGCAATGACGCGGCAACGGTCGCAAGTCGATTTCTTTGGCCGGAAGGACGTGCCCGAGTTCGAGGGTGAGTTCGCATATTTTGAAATGGAGCGGGTGCGCAAAGGGCCTTGGATGGGCTGGCGTATCATCCGGCAGGTTGAACCACCGAAATAGCCAATGGGCATGTTTGAAACGTTGGCCCGTGTCATGGGCCAGAGCGGAACTTTGAAAATCGAATGCGAGGTTTGCGGCCATCGTGTTGAATGGCCGGGTAAGAAGGCGCTGTATTTTCTAGGGGCCGACACGACGCCATACGACGCACGTCGTCGGCTGCGTTGCAGCGCATGTGGAAAGCAGCGGGTCAGGGTTTGGATATGACGGTGCCGTTCGGTTGGCCCGCAATTCGCGTGCGTTGGCTACGAGAGACCCCAAGCCCGTTCCCAATGGTCGTCGGTCACATCCGCCCCTTCGCCACGCAAGACGATGTGACCAACTCGCTTGGGACTAAGGCGAACGGCCTGGCGAACCGTGGCGGCGCACAGACCTAAGGCGTCGGTGGCGAACCAACGACGAAACCCCGTTTTGAGATAGCGAGACTCGATGACATCGCCAGTCCGTTGGCCGTAGACGAGAACTTCTTCACAGCTTCGATCCAACCCGAGCCCGCGCTCGCGCGCTGATTGGATAAGTTTGGTGAAGCTGTGTCCCTTGGCTTGAAGTTCCTCGACCGTCATTCCGGCCGCACGGAGGAACGCCTTCAGATGTAGTTCAGCCGAATGATAAAGCAGGAAGCGAACAGGGCTATCAACGAACGGTACATCGACATCCGCGGCTTTGAGCGCATGAGCAGAACCGAGGTAAGAGTCACCGTAGTTGAACAGGCCTTGAGCGTTGGTCCGCTCGTTGACATCATCATCTGAATGAACGCTCATCATCGCAATCTATCATGTTTGCGTGTGCCAATCTAAAGCGCCTCGCACCAATTGGACGCCAAAACTAACCAGTTCGATCTCGGAAGCAATGTGTAATCTCTACTCACATCTGAAAGGCCAAGCTGCGCTTCGGGCGGTAGTGCGCGCGATGCACGACCGGACAGGCAACCTCCCGTCGCTGCCGGGCATATTTCCCGATTACGCCGCGCCCATCGTTCGCATGGCGCATGACGCGTCGCGCGAGATCGTCATGGCCCGGTGGGGGATGCCGTCGCCGCCTTTTGCGCTCCAGGGCAGGAAGGTGGACAAGGGCGTTACGAACGTCAGGAACACTGCCAGCCCACATTGGCGACGGTGGCTGACGCCGGCCTCGCGCTGCCTAGTTCCTTTCACCTCATTCGCCGAGCCTGAGCGCACGCCAGAGGGGAAGGCAGGCAATGCGTGGTTCGCCCTCTCCGAAGAGCGTCCGCTCGCCTTCTTCGCGGGCGTCTGGACGCCGTGGACGTGCGTGCGCAAGCTCGCTGAGGGCGAGGTTACATGCGACCTCTTCGCCTTCCTCACCACCGAGCCGAATGCCGACGTGGCTCCGGTCCATATCAAAGCGATGCCTGTCATCCTGACCGATGAAGCCGAATGGGAGACGTGGCTGAAAGCGCCGTGGGATGAAGCCAAAGCTCTCCAACGGCCGCTTCCAGCCAGATCGCTAACTGTTGTGGCGCGCGGTGAGGCGAAGAAGGATGAAGGTGCGCCGACGTCAATCTAGAGAGCGTTAGCTGCGTCTCTAGCCTTCGCCGCCGCTTTAGCGTCTTTCCGCGCCGTCGCTGACGGGTTGTCGAAAGTTACTGCAGACATGTCTCTGCCGCCAAAAACTCCCTGAAGAGTTAATGTGCCTTCCCTAAAATGCCATTCATCCTCAACGTCTGAGAATTTCGCGCCGTATCCATTAGTGTATTCAACGATTTTTGAAATAGGCGTCCCGTATTTCGCAGTTAAGGTGGTGCGCATTGCTGGGACCCCGCTTGGGTAAAAATACAAGCTTACTCCCGTGAAGCCGGTATCGTCATATTGCCAGTACATCGTCATGAGCGGAATATCGCCGATGCTCTTAACTTCGGCCTCCGGCTGAGACGGTTTGGGGTCGCCAATCTTGTGCGCCATGAACTCGAATGCGGGTAAGATTTTTGGCGGCACCGGCTTGGATGCCGCTATCGGCTTTGCCTTCGGTGCGGCGCTCGCCGCCGGAACACCAATCGCCAGCATGACGGTCATCGCCGTGGAGATAATTCGATAGGTCAATTTTTGGCCCCAACCCTGTTTGCGTTAGCGCATAGCTCACCCCGGCCGGCTGGTGCCGGGCGGGAGAATGCGCGCACACAAGGAAACGCGCCCACGTATTTCCCAGGCTCAGGAGCGACCCAAGCCCTTACGAGGGGTGTTGTATTCCGTGGGCCGCCCGACGTAGCGGGGACCCTTGTGTCGAGCGCCTATGCGCATCACCGGCGGCATTCCCTCCGCAAGTGACGGGCTACTATCGCACGCTACGGTGAGGCTGGCGAGTGTGTTCGCCTGTGGCGCTATTGGAACTTGCGCCGCTTGAACGCGCGGACATCGGCCATCGAAAGCCGGAACCATTCGCCATTGGCGCGCCGATCTGCGAACCGGCGATGCCAATAGGCCTCAATGCCGGGCGGATCGTCGGTTCCGATCACATGCACAAGCGTTGCTGCGTCTGGCAGCGCAACCCGAATTTCTTTGACGCGCCGCTCAAGCTCATCGCTCCGGCCAATTTTGAAATGCGGCCCGGACTGAATGAGATAAACAGAACCGTCCGGGGTAGCGGCGGGAGAAATCTGCGTTCGCGCCGTTTTACTGACGGCCGGCAATAGCGCTGCCACGTCCGCGAAGCTGGCATCTTCGGCCGCCCGACGTGCAAGAGCCGCCACTAGATTAGCTTGCGTGCGAAAGTGCCGCCGTATCGCCTGATCGCTTGGAAGGGTCTCGTCCTGCTTTCGAAAGAGCTGGATTTCGTCGCGTGTTGGCAACTTGCCGTAATGGCGACAAGCGGCGATCACGCCGTCCAGAACGTCCTCCGTATCGAGCCGCTCGTTCCATTTGTTCGGCTCAAAGCCCGCATCGACGAGGGCGTCACCCCACCGAGCCCAACATTTGCCTCGCCATTGATGCGGGCCAATCCCGGTCTCGCGTGTGAACAGCTTCTGTCCCGGTGGGCGACCGCCGTCTGAGGCCGCCATACGCCGTATTTCGGCGATGATCTGATCCTTCAGCGTCAACGGCTCATCCTTCTGGCGCGCCAGCGCTCTCGCTTCGCTGGCGACTTCGGCGAACCGTCCGATATTCCATGCCTTCGGGTCGCCGGTCCAACTCTCGCTTATCGCCTCGCCGCCCCTATAGGGATACACTTGGCGGCGAAGCGAGCCGCCAGCGTGTGCTCCCATTTCCCTCGGTTCGCCAAGATTGGACGGCGAGGCGAGGCGAACCGAGCGAGGCGAACCGGCCTGGGTTAAGCCTACCAGCACACCCCGGGTAAGGCGTAGGTCGGAAATCGTGGCTGCCCCTATTTTCCGGTCGCTAAAAAAGGCGGTGGGGTATTTGGTTGGGTTAGCCCGCCGTTTCTCACAACATAATGCAACTATATCAGTAAGTTGAGGCGCCATTTTGGCGGCCCGGGAGGGACTCGAACCCCCGACCTTCGCTTTAGGAAAGCGCTGCTCTATCCTGCTGAGCTACCGGGCCAGACCGAGGCGAGCGATGCCACGGCGCGGGCCGGTCGACAACAGGCAATAGCCGGGGGGCGAGGCCATGGGGATTACCGACGGCACGGCCGAGTGGCTGCGTCGCCACGTCGAGAGCCAACCGAACCTGGATGCGGCCCAGCTCAACCTGATCCTGCGCCGGCTGGCGATCTGGCGATCGTCGATGATCGCCAACACCTATGTCTCGCGGCAGGGGACGACGGTGGGCTACGGGCCGTTCAAGGGCATGGACTATGCGGTGGCGGCGACGGAAGGGGCGCTGGCGCCGCGTCTGCTGGGCGCCTATGAGCGCGAACTGCACAGCCATATCGAGGCCTTCATCGCGCAGGGCGTCGACCATGTCATCGATATCGGCTGCGCGGAGGGATACTACGCGGTCGGCATGGCGCGGCGCCTGCCCGATGCGATCATCCATGCCTATGACATCAATCCGCGCGCGCAGGCCGCCTGCGGAGTATTGGCTGCGCGCAACGGCGTCGCCGATCGGGTCAGGATCGGCGGCGAATTCGCACCGGCGACCTTTGCCGATTTCGCCGGGAAGAACTGCCTGGTCATCGTCGACATCGAGGGCGCGGAGGATGATCTGCTGGCCCCGGCGGCGAGCCCCGCCCTCTGCGGCATGAGCCTGATCGTCGAGACCCACGAGCTGTTCCGGCCGGGCCTGATGGCGCGCATGACGGCGAGGTTCGCGCCGTCCCACGACATCCTGGTGGTGGGGCACGAGGCCAACACCACGCCCGAGCCGCCTTGGCTGGCGGAACTGAACCACATGGATCGGCTGCTGGCGGTGTGGGAGTGGCGGTCGGGCCCGACGCCGTGGCTGGTGATGCGGCCGCGGCGCGGTTAGCCTGGGGCCGATTGAGGAGAGGCCGTTTGAAATACTTCCGGGTGCTTTACGTCCAGGTGCTGATCGCGATCGCCGTCGGCATCGCCGTCGGCGCGCTGTGGCCCCAGGTCGGGGTGACGCTCAAGCCGTTGGGCGACGGCTTCATCAAGCTGATCAAGATGGCCGTCGCGCCGGTGATCTTCTGCACCGTGGCCGCAGGCATCGCGCGGATGGGGGACATCAAGGCGTTCGGCCGGCTGGGGGCCAAGACCTTGTTCTACTTCGAGGCGGTCTCGACCCTGGCGCTGGTGGTCGGGCTGGTGGTGGGCAAGGTGTTGCAGCCCGGGCGGGGGTTCAACGTCGATCCCGCCACGCTCGATCCGTCCGTGGCGGCGGGCTATCTCGCCAAGGCCGAGCACGGCGACACGCTGGCCGACTACCTGCTGCACCTGATCCCCGACACCTTCTTCGGGGCGTTCGCCGAGGGGCAGCTGTTGCAGGTGCTGGTGATCGCGGTGCTGACCGGGTTCGCCTGCACCAGGATGGGGACGTTAGGGGACAAGACCGCAGGCGTGCTGGAGGAGATCTCCAAGGTCTTCTTCGCCATCATCGGAGTGATCGTGCGGCTGGCGCCGATCGGCGCGTTCGGGGCGATGGCGTTCACCATCGGCAAGTACGGCGTGGCCGCACTGGTGAACCTGGCGGCGCTGATCGGGACCTTCTACCTGACGTCGCTGATCTTCGTGCTGGTGGTGCTGGGGGCCATCGCGGCGCTGTCGGGGTTCTCGATCCTGAAGTTCATCGCCTATATCCGCGAGGAGCTGCTGATCGTGCTGGGCACGAGTTCGTCGGAGTCGGTTCTTCCTCAGATTATACAGAAATTACAGAGGCTTGGGGCGGGGAAGGCGACGGTCGGACTGGTCATTCCGACCGGCTACAGCTTCAACCTGGACGGCACCAACATCTATATGACCCTGGCGACCCTGTTCCTCGCCCAGGCCACCAACACGCCGATCACCCTGACCCAGGAACTGACGCTGCTGGGGGTCGCCATGCTGACGTCGAAGGGCGCCAGCGGGGTGACGGGCGCGGGCTTCATCACGCTGGCCGCCACCCTGGCGGTGATCCCGGACATCCCCATCGCCGCGCTCGCGCTGCTGGTGGGGGTCGACCGGTTCATGAGCGAATGCCGGGCGCTGACCAACCTGGTGGGCAACGGCGTAGCGGCCCTGGTGATCGCGCGCTGGGAAGGGGACCTGGATCGCCCGCGCCTGGCCGAGGAACTGGCGCGAGGACCGCTGGCGGCGGCGGCGCCGGCAGATATCGCGCCGGCGACAGCCGATTGATCGTGAACGCTATACGGGAAATTCACCTGTTGGGCGGTCAACTGTGAATTGAAGTGTGCAGCGGGCCCCTTTTTGGCAAGCTCCGCAGGCGAGTGATTGGGCTATCACGACAGGGAGATGGCTTGTGTTCGAGACCGCCGCCGTAGCTCCCGAGGCCGGCGCGCCGACCGATGCGGGACGCGACCCGCTGTTCACCCTGGTGGAGACCATCGAAGACCTCTCGATGGCCCGCACGGTCGACCAGATCGCCGCGGTGGTGCGATCGGCCGCCCGCCGGATCACCGGCGCCGACGGCGTCGCCTTCGTCCTGAAGGACGAGGACAAATGCTACTATCTGGACGAGGACGCCATTGGTCCGCTGTGGAAGGGCAAGCGCTTCCCGCTGACCGCCTGCATCTCCGGCTGGGCGATGCTGAACAGCAAGACGGCGGTCATCCCGGACATCTACAAGGACGACCGCATCCCGCATGACGCCTACCGGCCGACCTTCGTGAAAAGCCTGGTGATGACGCCGGTGCGCCCGCGCGACCCGATCGCGGCCATCGGCGCCTATTGGGCCACGGAACGCCAACCGACCGACGACGAAGTGATCAAGCTGCAGGTGATGGCGCGGGCCACGGCGACGGCGCTGGAAAACGCCACCATGTACGCCTCGCTCAGCGAAACCCTGGAGCGTCGCAAATTCCTCCTGCGCGAACTGGACCACCGCTGCAAGAACACGCTGGCGACCGTGCAGTCGATCGCCAACCAGACCCTGCGGCGCGCCGAGAGCCCGGCGCATTTCACCGAGGCGTTCAACGGTCGCCTGGCGGCCCTGGCCGGGGCGCATGAACTGCTGACCCGCCAGGCCTGGGGAAGGGCCGGCCTGCGCGACGTGCTGACCGAGGCGCTCAGGGCCCACGGCGGCCTGGAGGACGGGCGGCTGGTGGCCGAGGGGTCGGAGATCACCCTGTCGCCGGAGAGCGCGGTGGCCATGCACATGACCCTGCACGAGCTGGCGGTGAACGCGGCCAAGTACGGCGCGCTCAGCAATGCCGGGGGGCGGGTGCAGGTCGCCTGGAACGTCGACATGGCCGCGGCCGAGCGGACCCTGGACCTGGTGTGGCAGGAAGTGGGCGGGCCTGTCGTCGTCAAACCCAAGCGCTACGGCTTCGGCTCGCGGCTGATCGAAAGCGGCATCGCCAGGGACCTGGGCGGGCAGGCCAGGCTGACCTTCGATCCCGCCGGCGTGCGGTTCGACCTGCAGGCCCCGCTGTCGGCCAGGCTGGCGCTGGCATGACGCGACCGCAGGTGATCCTCGTCGAGGACGAGAGCCTGGTGGCGCTCATGATGGAAGATCTGTTGAGCGAACTGGGGTGCGAGGTGATCGCCTCCTTCGCCGCCCTGTCGCCGGCGATGGACTGGCTGAAGGGCCAGAGCCGCAAGCCGGACGGCGCGGTCCTGGACGTCAACCTGGGCGGCCAGATGGTGTTTCCGTTGGCGGCCGAACTGGCCGCGCGCGACGTGCCCTTCGCCTTCGCCACGGGATATGGCGCGCTGTCGGACGATCGATTCGCCGCCGCGCCGGTGCTGCACAAGCCGGTGGACCTGGGCAAGCTGGCCTCGGTGGTGGGGATGTTCGGGAAGGCGGGGTAGGGCGCGAAGATGCTCCCGCTCTGGGGGAGCTGTCGGCGAAGCCGACTGAGGGGGTGAAGGACTCTCTTGTTTCCCCCTCGGTCTCGGCGCTCCGCGCCGATCCACCTCCCCCAGATCGCAGGTACCGCGCTGGGGGAGGATTTGACCCAGAACGAAAAACGCCCGGCGTGAGCCGGGCGTTTTCGTAGGCGACAAGGCCATGGATCAGGCGGCGACGGCCTTGATCAGGGACTTGTTCAGGATGCCGATGGCGGCGTCGCGGTCGATGCGTTCGATGGCGGCGACTTCGCGGGCCATGCGGTCCAGGGCCGACTCATAGAGCTGGCGTTCCGAATAGGATTGCTCGGGCTGGTTCTCGGCCCGGTGCAGGTCGCGGACCACCTCGGCGATGGAGATCAGGTCGCCGGAGTTGATCTTGGCTTCGTATTCCTGGGCGCGGCGGCTCCACATGGTGCGCTTGACGCGCGCGCGGCCCTTCAGGGTGGTCAGCGCCTGGGAGACCACATTGGTCTCGGCCAGCGGGCGCAGGCCGGCGGTGCGGGCCTTGGCGGTGGGGACGCGCAACGTCATCTTCTCGTGGTCGAAGGTGATCACATAGACCTCGAGCGACAAACCGGCCACTTCCTGGACTTCGATCCCCTGCACCTGGCCCACGCCGTGGGCCGGATAGACGACGTGATCTCCAACCGAGAAACCTTGACCGTTCTTGCTCATTGCAAACCCTCAAAAATAAAGTTCTAGAGCGCGTCGACCCGAAGAGGGACAGCCGCCGAAGGGACGAGGGCCCGCATCCGCAAGGAAACGGGCGGCATCATCTTCTCTCTGCGCGGGATAGACCTCTTAAAGACACCCTTCGCCTTTTTCAGGCGTTCGCTAGCCGGGGACGGCTCTTCTTCCGGACTGACGGGCGCGGCAAAGCCGAGATCGCAACGTCAGTTGGGACCCTAGCATAAAAATCAGCCGAATGAAAGGCTTGCCGCGGCGCGTCAAGAACCGCGGCCAGGCTTCTCGCTGAAATATTTGTCGAGCTTGCCGGTTTCGCGTTCGAAATCTTCGGCGTCGGCGGGGGGATCGCCCTTGACCGTGATGTTGGGCCAGAGCTTGGCGTAATCGGTGTTGAGCTTCAGCCACTTGCCGTCGGGATCGTCCTCGGTGTCGGGCTTGATGGCGTCGACGGGGCATTCCGGTTCGCAGACGCCGCAGTCGATGCATTCGTCAGGATTGATGACGAGGAAGTTTTCACCCTCGTAGAAGCAATCCACCGGACAGACTTCGACACAGTCCATGAACTTGCATTTGATGCAGGGGTCAGTGACGATGTAGGTCATCGAACCGGGAACTCCGCCCAGGGCTGTCGGGCCGCGGTTTTTCGCGGCGCCGGGCCTGCTTGTCAATGCGTCAAGCTCTCGGAACGCCTTCAGGATATCTCTAACGGCGCATAGAGGGCGCGGGCCTCGGCCGGCGGCCCGCGACGCTCGCCCAGGGCCAGGACCTGCACGGCCACCAGCTTGCCGCCAACGGCGAAGACCAGGGCGTCGCCCACCTTCACCGGCCGGGACGACTTGTCCAGCCGCGCCTCGTGCCCGTCGCGGGTCTGGCGCACGCGGCCTTCCTCCACGAAGCGGGCCGAGAGCGTGCGCGTCTTGAAAAAGCGCGCCCGCCAGAGCCAGACGTCGACGCGGCAGGACGCCGAAGCCTCGGTCACGCGCGGGCGGCCTTGCGCCTGCGGCGCCGGCGCGGCCGTGCGGCGGGCGCCGGATTGAACCCCGCCAGGGCCGCGAAGGGCGAGGTGGCGACGATCGGCGCCGGTTGTGGAGCCGCGCGCTCGCTGCGGCGACGCCAGACGCCGGGCTGGCCCCGCCCGGCTTTCACCACGGGGGCGAAGCCCAGGCCGCGCAGGATCTCGGCGGCGTCGCCCTCGTCCCAACCCAGGCCTGCGCGCGCGTCGTCGGTGAAGACCACGCCGCCGCCCTGCCGGGGCGCGGCGCGCAGGGTTTCGTCCAGCCGTTCCAGCTGGTCGACGGGAACCGCCAGACGGCCCACCGCGCGCAGGCCGTGGGCGGCGAGGACGGCGGGGGAGGGCGTCGGACCGAGGATGCGGCCGGGCCGGTCGGACGGCGGGCGCCAATCGGGCGCCTCGACATGGGCGAAGGCCCGGGTCAGCAGGGCGGCCCGGGGCGTCATGAGAGCCGGGATATAGAGGCTGAAGGCGCCGATGCGGACGCCCAGGCCGCGCAAGGCGCGCCGTTCCACCTGGCTCAGGGCCTTGGTCTCGTCGCGAACCGTCGCGCGATCCAGCACGCCGCCGGCTTCGAGCAGCCGGTAGGCGAGGCCGCGGGCCAGGCCCTTGACGCGCCCCTCGACGACGGCGGCCTCCAGCCTGCGCAGCGGCGCCAGCCGCCGCCCGCCCTCGGCGGCCACGAAGGCTTCCAGGCGCCGGGCCGCCCGTTCGCGGGCCGGCGGCGGCCCGAGGTCTCCATAGAGCCGGACGCGGGGCGCAAACGGCCGGCCGCCTGAGATCGCGCCCGCCGCGGCCCCCCGCCAGAGCACGACGCCGTCCGGCGTCAGGGCGAAGGCGTCGTCGTCCTCCGCCGCGAGCTTGCCCAGCCGGCGCGCGATCTCGGGGCCGACGGCGGCGTTGGCGGCGGCGCGCAGGGCCTTCTGCTCCAGCAGGGTGGCGCCGCGGGCGGGTTCGAAGCTGACGCCGGAAAGCTTGCCGACATAGTGGCCTTCGACCGTCACCGACCCGTCGCCGCCGACGCCGGCCAGCATCTCCTCGCGCACCCGCAGGCCGCGCATCAGGGCGCTGGTGCGGCGATCCACGAACCTGGCCATCAGCTTCTCGTGCAGGGTGTCGGAGAGCCGGTCCTCCAGCGCCCGCGTCCGACCCTGCCATGTCTGCGCATCGGCCAGCCAGTCGGGGCGGTTGGCGACGTAGGCCAGGGTGCGCACGCTGGCCAGGCGCGCGGCCAGGGTGTCGATCTCGCCGTCGGTGCGGTCCAGGCGCCTGTACTGGTGGATGATCCAGTCCTGCGGGATCTTGCGGGCGCCGCTGGTCAGCGCGGTGAAGAACTCCCGCGTCAGGCGGACGTGTTCCTCGCCCGAGGTCTTGCGGAAGTCCGGCGTCTGGCAGACGTCCCACAGGCGCGACAGCGCCACGCGGTCGCGGCAGCGCTCGGCGATCTCCGGATCGGCGGCCAACTGGCGCAGGGTGGTCTCGTCCAGGCTCTCGGCCGAGAGCTGAAGGCCGGGGCGAGCGGGCGACGCAGCCAGCGAACGCAGCAGGCCGGGCAGGGAGCCGAAGTCCAGCCTGTCGTTGCGCCATTCGGCGGCGGGGACCGGCTCGAAACGATGCTCCTCCACCGCCTCGACGAGATCGGGGTCCATGCCCTCGCATTCGCCCGTGACGCCGAAGGTCCCGTCGGTGCGGAAGCGCCCCGCGCGCCCGGCGATCTGGCCGACCTCCTGCGGGTGGAGGAAGCGGGTGCGCCGGCCGTCGAACTTGCGAAGGCCGGCGAAGGCCACGTGGTCGACGTCCATGTTCAGGCCCATGCCGATGGCGTCGGTGGCCACCAGGAAATCGACCTCGCCCGACTGGTAGAGGGCGACCTGGGCGTTGCGGGTGCGGGGGCTGAGCGACCCCATGACCACGGCCGCGCCGCCGCGCTGGCGGCGGATCAGTTCGGCGATGGCGTAGACGGCGTCGGCGGAGAAGGCGACCACGGCGCTGCGCCGGGGCAGGCGGGTGAGCTTCTTGGGGCCGGCGTAGGTGAGGCTGGAGAACCGCTCGCGGGCGACGATCTCGGCGTCGGGCAACAGCCTGCGCACCAGCGGGGCCATGGTGGCGGCGCCCAGCAGCATGGTCTCCGAGCGGCCGCGGGCGTGCAGCAGGCGGTGGGTGAAGACGTGGCCGCGCTCGGGGTCGGCGCAGAGCTGGATCTCGTCGACGGCGAGGAACTCGACCTCGCGCGACAGCGGCATGGCCTCGACGGTGCAGACGAAATACTGCGCGCGGGGCGGGACGATCTTCTCCTCGCCGGTGATCAGGGCGACGACCTTGGGGCCGCGGGCTCGGACGATGCGGTCGTAGATTTCGCGGGCCAGGAGGCGGAGCGGCAGGCCGATCATGCCCGAGGCGTGGCCCAGCATCCGCTCGACCGCGAGGTGGGTCTTGCCCGTGTTGGTCGGCCCCAGCACCGCCACCAGTTTCGGCGGAGCTGCGCCCGGGGGGCGCTCGATCATGGGATTAAGGTGGGGCGGGAATCGGTAGGGGGCAAGCGGGGCTGTTCGACGCCGCAGATGCTTCCCCCTCCGTCACGGCGCTTTGCGCCGCGCCACCTCCCCCGGATCGCGCGTGCCGCGCTGGGGGAGGATCTTCTAGTCGAGGGTGCGGCGGTAGCGGGCCATGGCGAGCGCGGTGACGACGCAGACGAAGGCGGTCAGGGCCAGGAGGCTGGGCCACATCTCGGCCAGGCCCTGGCCCTTGAGCAGGGCGCCGCGCACCACCCGCAGGAAATGGGTGACGGGGATCGCCTGGCCGATGGCCTGGGCCCAGAGCGGCATGCCGCGGAACGGGAACATGAAGCCCGACAGCAGGATCGACGGCATTATGTAGAAGAAGCTCATCTGCATCGCCTGGAGCTGGGACCGCGCCGCCGTCGAGATCAGGAAGCCGAGCGCCAGCGAGCCGACGATGAACAGGCCGACCCCCAGCGCCAGGCCCGCCCAGCCGCCCTCCATCGGCACATGGAAGAGGAAGGCCGCGAGCGTCAGGATGATGGTGGTCTGGATCAGCCCCACCAGCACATAGGGCGTCAGCTTGCCGATCATCACCTCGATGGGCTCCACCGGGGTGGCGAGCAGGGATTCCATCGTGCCGCGCTCGGTCTCGCGGGTGACGCTGAGCGCGGTCATCATCACCAGGGTCATGGAGAGGATCACCCCCAGCAGGCCGGGCACGATGTTGTAGGCGGTGACGCCCTCGGGGTTATAGCGGCGGTGGACCACCACCTCGAACGGGGCGGAGTTCTGGCCGCGCTGGGCGAGCGCGCCGTGCAGGTCGTGACTGAGGCCCTGCTGCGGCAGGCCGGCGAGCGCGGCCACCGCGCCGCTGGTGGCGGTGGGATCCGACGCGTCGGCCTCCACCAGGATCTGGGCCTTGTCGCCGCGGGCCACCCGGCGGCTGAAGTCGCCGGGAATGGTGATGGCGAACTGGACCTCGCCGCGCTGGAGCAGCTCGTCGAGTTCGGCCGGGGTGCGGGCCTGGTAGGCGAGGTCGAAGAAGGCGCTGTTGCGCAGCGCCGCGGTGATCGAGCGGGCGTAGGTCGAATCCTCCTGCACCAGCAGGGCGGTGGGCAGGTGGCGCGGCTCCGAATTGATCGCATAGCCGAACAACATCAGCTGGACGACCGGCAGCATCAGGATCATGGCGTAGGTCAGCCGGTCGCGGCTGAGCTGTTTGAACTCCTTGATCAGCACCGCCAGGATGCGGGTGGCGGAGAAGCCGCTCATCGGAAGTTGTCCTGGGCGTCGTTCATCAGGTGGATGAAGACATCCTCCAGGGTCGGGTCGACCTCTTCCCACTTGAAGGGCGCGCGGCGGTAGGGGGCGATGGCGGCCTCCACCGCGGACCGCTCTGCGCCGCTGACGTGCAGGGCCGCGCCGAAGGGGGCGACGCTCTCGACGCCGGGCCTGGCGGCGATCTCGGCGCCCAGCCGGTCGACGCCGGGGCCCTCGCCGCGGAAGGTGACGATGTGGGCGCCGGCGACGACCTCGTCGGCCGTGCCGCGGGCGATGAGGCGGCCGTAGCTGATGTAGGCGATCTCGTGGCAGCGCTCGGCCTCGTCCATGTAGTGGGTGGAGACGAGTACGGTCAGGCCTTGCGCCGACAGGGCGTGGATCTCGTCCCAGAAGGTGCGGCGGGCCTTGGGGTCGACGCCGGCGGTGGGCTCGTCCAGCAACAGCAGGCGTGGCTCGTGCAGGGTGGCGGCGGCCAGGGCCAGGCGCTGCTTCCAGCCGCCCGACAGCGTGCCGGCCAGCTGTTCGCGGCGCTGCGCCAGGCCCAGGCGCTCCAGGGACTGGGCGACCCGTTCGGTGCGGCGGTCCAGCCCGTGGATGCGGGCGGCGAACTGCAGGTTCTCGGCGATGGTGAGGTCGTCGTAGAGCGAGAACTTCTGGGTCATGTAGCCGGTGCGCCGCTTGACCTCGCCCGGCTGCCTGACGATGTCGAAGCCCAGGCAGGTCCCCTCGCCGCTGTCGGGGGTGAGCAGTCCGCAGAGCAGGCGCAGGGTGGTGGTCTTGCCCGAGCCGTTGGGGCCGAGGAAGCCGCAGATCCGGCCTTCCTCCACCTGGATGGAGACGTCCTGCACCACGTGCTTGCCGCCGAAGGACTTGTTGAGGTTGCGGACGTCGATGGCCAGCGTCACCGGGCGGCTCCCAGCGGGGTCACGTCCACCGGCTGGCCGGGGTTGAGGCGCACCGAGGGCCTGGCCTCCACCAGGTAGACCAGGCGGTCGCGGTTCTCGCGGGAGTAGATGACCGGCGGGGTGAACTCCGGGCGCGGGCTGACGTAGACGATGCGGGCGGTGAGGCCGCTGGCGCAGCCGTCGCAGGCGAAGGCGACCACGGCGCCGATGCGGTAGGCCGCGACCGTCCTCTCCGGCACGAAGAACCGCAGCCTGATCCTGTCGTCGGGCAGCAGGGCGACGACGGGGGCGTTGGCGGCCGCCCACTCGCCGGGCTGGTAGAAGGTGTCCTCGACGCGGGCGGCGGCCGGGGCCCTGGGCTCGACGTCGCCGAGGCGGGCCTGGGCGCCCTGCAGGCCGGCGGCGGCCTGGGCCACGCGGGAGTCGGCGGCGCGGACCTGGTCGTCGCGGGCGCCCAGGGTGGCGGCGTCGCGCTGGCGGCGGGCGGCGGCGAGCTGGGCCTGGGCCGCGTCATAGGCCGACTGGGCGTCGTCGAGGCGGGCGGGCGCGTAGAAGCCCTTCTGAACCAGGGGCCGCACGCGGTGCAGGGTGGCGGCGGCGTCCTGGGCGCGGGCCTGGGCGGCGGCGATGTTGGCCTCGTAGACCGCCAGCTCCAGCGGGCGCTGGCCCTTGCGGGCGTCCTGGGCCTGGGCCTCGGCGGCGGCGACCTCGGCGGCGGCCTGGTCGCGCTGGGCGGCGAGCTGGTCGGGGTCGACGACGAACAGGCGCTGGCCGGCGGCCACCTGGTCGCCGCGGGCGACGAAGAGGCTCTGGACCGTGCCGGCGACAGGGGCGGCGAGGTAGAGCGGCTCGCCCTCCACATAGCCCGACAGGGTGTGGACGGCGCGCATTTTGGGGGCGACCAGCAGGACGGCGACCAGGGCGGCGGCGGCGATCAGCAGACCGACGATCAGCAGGCGTTGCGGCGTCATGGGCGCGTCTCCGCAGAAAGGCCGGTCAGCAGGGTCGCGGCGTGCTGGCGGACGAGGGCCGGCAGGTCGAAGGCTTCGCCGCCGACGGGGACGAAGGTCTCGCGCCAGATCACGGCGACGACGATGGGGGCGATCATCTGCAGGGCGTAGGCGCGGGGATCGCCGGGGCGGACCTCGCCGCGGGCCTGGGCCGCGGCGATGGCCTGGGCCACGGCCTCCAGCATCAGCGAGACGACGCGGTCGTGCCAGATCCTGGCCAGTTCCGGGAAATTGCCGGCCTCTCCGATGACCATCTTGGCCACGCCGCCGATGCGGGACTGGCCGACGATCTCGGCCACGCGGCCGGCGACCGTCTCCACCAGGGCGGAGAAGGGCCCCGGGTGGGCGGCGATCATGGCGCGCACGGCCGCCAGGTTGGGGGCGATGGTCTGTTCGACGACGGCGCGGAAGACGTCTTCCTTGGTCTCGAAATAGAGATAGATCGCGCCCTTCGAGACCCCGGCGCGGGCGGCGATGTCGTCCAGCCGGGCGGCGGCGAAGCCCTTTTCGGCGAAGACCTGCAGGGCGGCGGCGGCGATCTCGCCGGGCCGGGCGGTCTTGCGGCGTCTGAACTTGGGTTCGGGCATGGCGATTTCTAATAACTAACCGGTCAGTTATTTACTGCGGATCAGTCGTCATGGCAAGCGGCCCGGCGGCGGCTGGAGGCGGCGAGGCGGCGGGGATTAATGCGGGGGCGGAGCTGGCGGGAACGCGCGCGCAACGAATCAGGACCGAATCGGTGACTCCACGCGATTCAGCCTTTGTTCCCTACCAGCTATTGTAGCTCAAGGCGTCTTAACCACAAACGGGGTCCAGGGAATCCCGGTCTCATTCACTTGAAAGACGGCCTCGCCTTGACGCGGGGCGATCGGTTCCTCTATATCGCCGGCTCCCGCGCGGGTCCGCCCGCCGCCCCTCTAATTCCACGCGAAGGTTGCTTATGTCGCGCCGCTGCGAACTCACTGGTGTCGGACCCATGGTCGGCCACAACGTGAGTCACTCGAACATGAAGTCCAAGCGCCGGTTCCTGCCCGCGCTCGCCCCCGCCAAGCTGCAGTCGGACCTGCTGGGTCAGACCTATCAGCTGCGCATCACCAATGCGGCCCTGCGCACCCTGGACTTCCGGGGCGGCCTGGACGTGTTCCTGGTCAAGGCCAAGGACGAGAACCTCTCGCCCAAGGCGCTGAAGATCAAGAAGCTGCTCAAGGCCAAGCTCGCCGAGCAACCAGCGGCCTGAGGCCTCTGACAAGATCGTTCGGAAGAGCCGGCTCTCAGGGCCGGCTTTTTCTTTGTCCCTGTCGTGGCGCCTCCGGGGCCGCCGGCTTCCAGTCGAAGGCGACCAGCAGGGTGCGCTGGATGGCCTGGAAGTTGTCGTCGGAGATCAGGTAGAAGCGCACCGATCCATCGGGGTTGGCCACGGCGTCCAGGCCTTCGAAATTGTCGATGGTGTAGGGGGCGGCCATCTCCATCCGGGCGATCTCGGCGCCGTCGCGGCGAATCAGCAGCTTGATGCGCACGCCCTGCAGCGGGTCCCAGGCCCGCAGCAGATAGGCGACCCCGCCGCCGGCCGGCATCGGGGCGGCGGACACCAGGCCGAAGGCGGCCGGCTTGTCGATCTTCTCCCATTCCACGCAGCCGCCCACCACGTGGCAGATCCAGGTCTGGCCGCTGGCCTCACCGCCCACCAGATAGGCGTCCGGGCCGCTGGCGGGATAGGCGGCGAGCGCCTCCATGCCCTCGTTCGGCGGAAATTCCGCGGCGGGGAAGGGCGCCTCCAGCGCCGCGCCGCCCGCGGCGGGATAGCGCCAGACGCGGTCATGGCGCTCGAAGCTCACCAGGCGGTCGCCATCGGCCAGGACGGCCAGGCCCTCGGAATCGGCCTCCGCCTTGCCTTGCAGGGGCTTGCCGTCGAGATCGTCGAGAACCGTCAGCCTGGCGCCGTCGAGGCCGACGAGGCGGCCGGCCTTGTCGCGCCGCAGGTGGGCTTCCAGCAGGTCGCCCTCGTCGCTGATGGCGACGAGCTGGTCCCCGGCCAGGATGCGCAGGTCCGACAGGCCGTGCAGGCGGGCAGTCTCCGACGAGGTGAGCGCCAGGCCCCCGGCGTAGACGAAGTCGCCGATGCGGGTCTGTGTCGGATCCCTGGGCGAGAGGAGCACGGCCTGGGCCTGGATCGCGACGCCGGTGCGATAGGGCAGGGGCGCGTCCGGCAGCACGGCCGGCGTCGGCGTGCAGGCGGCGACCGCCAGGACGGCGGCGAGCAGCAGGCGCTTCACGTCAGGGCTCTCCGCACTTCCTTGAAGGTCGAACGGCGAATGGGGACCGACTGCCCCTGGGTGGTCGGCGGCGGCGGCAGCAGGCCGGCGCCGCGCCGCGTCATCTTGCGCGGCTCCTCCTCGAAGAGTTCGGCGAGCTGTTCGACGATGACGCCGGCCAGTTGCTCGACGTCGACGATGGTGACGGCGCGGCTATAGTAGCGGGTCACGTCGTGGCCGATGCCGATGGCGATCAGCTGGACCGGGCTCTTGTTCTGGATCTCGGCGATCACCTCGCGCAGGTGGCGCTCCAGGTAGTGGCCGGAGTTCACCGAGAGGGTGGAATCGTCGACCGGCGCGCCGTCGGAGATCACCATCAGGATCCGCCGCTGCTCGGGGCGCCCGATCAGGCGCTGGTGAGCCCAGAGCAGGGCCTCGCCGTCGATGTTCTCCTTCAGCAGCCCCTCGCGCATCATCAGGCCGAGGTTCTTGCGGGCGCGCCGCCACGGCGCGTCGGCGGCCTTGTAGATGATGTGGCGCAGGTCGTTGAGGCGGCCCGGCTGGGCGGGCTTGCCAGCCTTCAGCCAGTCCTCCCGCGCGGCGCCGCCCTTCCAGGCCCGCGTGGTGAAGCCCAGGATCTCGGTCTTGACGCTGCAGCGTTCCAGCGTGCGGGCCAGGATGTCGGCGCAGACGGCGGCGACCATGATCGGACGCCCGCGCATGGAGCCGGAGTTGTCGATGAGGATGGTCACCACCGTGTCGCGGAACTCGGTGTCCTGTTCCTCCTTGAAGGACAGCGGCGCGGTGGGGTCGATGATCACCCGGGTCAGGCGCGCGACGTCGAGCATGCCCTCCTCGAGGTCGAAGCTCCACGAGCGGTTCTGCTGGGCCATCAGCTTGCGCTGCAGGCGATTGGCCAGGCGCGAGACGACGTTGGAGAGGCTCGACAGCTGCTGGTCGAGGTAGGCGCGCAGGCGGCCCAGCTCCTCGGCGTCGCAGAGTTCCTCTGCGCCGACGATCTCGTCATGGGCGGTGGTGAAGATCCGATAGGCGGGGACCTTGGGGTCGCCCTGCAGGTCCGGGCGCGCCGGCTGGTCGCCTTCGCCCATGTCGGGGGGCTCCTCGGCGTCCTCGGCGTCGGAATCCTCCTGCGCCGCCGTCATCTCGCTGTCGGCGTCGTCGGTTTCCTGCTGCGAGGTCTCGTCATCGTCCATGACGCCCTGCTGGGGGGACTGGCCCTCGTCGTCGCTGTCGTCGTCCTCGGAGGATTCGGAGTCGCCTTCCTCGTCGCCGGACTCGTCGGGATCGGCCTCCTCGGGGGAATCGGTCGTCTCGTCGCCGAGATGCAGGTCGCGCAGGATGGTCCGGGTGATCCGCGCATAGGCCTTCTGGTCGTCGATCGCCGCGGTCAGGCGGTCGAGGTCGGCGCCGGCCTTCTCCTCGATCTCGGCGCGGAAGAGGTCGACCAGGGCGCGCGCCGCGGCCGGCGGGGCGTCCCCGGTCAGCCGCTCGCGGACGATCAGCGAGACGATATCGGCCATCGGCGGGGAGGCGATGGCCTCGAGCTGATTGAACGGCCGCTTGGCCCAGGCGTGGTCCATCACCGCGCCGAGGTTGTCGCGGACCCCTTCCAGGGCGTTGGCGCCGATGGCCTCCAGCCGCGCCTGTTCGATGGCGTCATAGGCGGTGGCGCCGTCGAGCGACTGCGGGCGGCCGCGCACATGGACGCCTGCGTCGTGGTGGGCGATGCGCAGGGCCATCTGGTCGGCGAGGCCGCGAATGCGGGCGGCCTCCACCGGCGTCAGGTCGCGGGGCGGGTGGGGCAGGACCGCCCGGTTGCCGGCCAGCAGCGGACCTTCGCCGGAGAACACGACCTCCAGGTCCGGGCTTTCGGCCAGCGAACGGGCCGCGTTCGCCAGGGCGCGCTTGAAGGGCTCCAACGGGCTTTCAGGGGTCTTGGCCATGATCCTCCGTCATTAGAGCATGGGCTTGCCCCGACCAAAGGCGGAATCGCGCCAGCGCCCCAGATAACCGCTCACGGAACGGCCAAGCCGCCCTGGCGTTAACGGATCAGGAAAAACAATCGCCGCACTGGAAATCGACATGTTGAAATGGGCCTTGATCTTCGCGGTAGTCGCCCTGATCGCCGGCGCCTTGGGCTTTGGCGGTGTGGCCGGCGCAGCCGCCGGCGTCGCCAAGCTGCTGTTCTTCATCTTCCTCGCCGCAGTGGTGATCTTCGCCCTGCTGGGGGTGTTCGCCGGCAACAAGCTCGCCGGACGATAGCCCAGGTTTCAGAGGCCGAAACGGAAGCGCCCTCGCACGACGTGCGGGGGCGATTTTGTTTGAGGGGCCCTCACCTGGCCTCTCCCGCAAGCGGGAGAGGAAAGGGGATCGAGGTCCCCCTCAGTCAGCTTCGCTGACAGCTCCCCCGGAGGGGGAGCATCCATGGCGGTCTCAGGTGACCATCACGCGGGCGGTGCTTTCCGGCAGTTCCTTGCCGAAGGCGCGCTGGAAGAACTCGGCCACAGTGCCGCGCTCCAGCTCGTCGCACTTGTTGAGGAAGGTCATCCGGAACGACAGCGCCAGGTCGCCGCCGAAGATCTCGGCGTTCTGGGCCCAGGTGATCACGGTGCGGGGGCTCATGACCGTGGAGATGTCCCCGTTCATGAAGGCGTTGCGGGTCATGTCGGCCACGCGGACCATGGCGGCGATCTTGCGCTTGCCCTCGGCGCTGTCGTAGCCCGGCGACTTGGCCAGCACGATCTCGGCCTCCACGTCGTGGGCCAGATAGTTCAGCGTGGTGACGATCGACCAGCGGTCCATCTGGCCCTGGTTGATCTGCTGGGTGCCGTGATAGAGACCGGTGGTGTCGCCCAGGCCGATGGTGTTGGTGGTGGCGAACAGGCGGAAGAACGGGTTGGGCCGGATCACCCGGTTCTGGTCCAGCAGGGTCAGCTTGCCCTGGGCTTCCAGCACGCGCTGGATCACGAACATCACGTCAGGGCGGCCGGCGTCATACTCGTCGAAGACCAGCGCGATGGGCCGCTGGATCGCCCAGGGCAGCATGCCCTCGCGGAACTCGGTGATCTGCTTGCCGTCCTTCAGGACGATGGCGTCCTTGCCCACAAGGTCGATACGGCTGACGTGGCTGTCGAGATTGACCCGCACCAGCGGCCAGTTGAGGCGCGCGGCCACCTGCTCGATGTGGGTCGACTTGCCCGTGCCGTGATAGCCCTGGACCATGACCCGGCGGTCGAAGGCGAAGCCCGCGGCGATCGCCAGGGTGGTCTCGGGATCGAACTTATAGGCGGGGTCGAAGTCCGGCACGTGGGCGTCGCGGCGCGAGAACGCCGGCACCATCATGTCTGCGTCGACGCCGAAGGCCTCGCGGACAGACACCTTCTTGTCCGGCGTCAGGGTCGGCAGCTGCTCGTCTTGGGGATCGGTCAAAGTCGTCATGGCGGGGTTCGATTACAGGTTTCTCGGCGCAAAGAAAACGCCGTCGCGTCGAGGAGGGCAGGGGACCTGCGCAGGACGGTTCAGACCATCCCGGCCTTCTGCAGGGTCTTGTAGGCCTTGATCACCCGCTGCAGCTTGTGTTCGGCCGAGCGGTCGCCGCCGTTGGCGTCGGGGTGGCAGCGCTTGACCAGTTCGGTGTAGCGCGTGCGGATGGCCGGCCCGTCGGCGGTCTCCAACAGGTCGAGGTCGGCCAGGGCGTTGCGCTCCAGCTTGCCCAGGTTGCGGCCCGCGGGCTGGGGTCTGGCCTTGCCGCCGGCCTCGCCGAACAGGGCGTAGGGATCGCTGAAGGTTTCGCCCTTGGGGAATTTTCCGCTGGCCGCGGCGGCCTCGCGGGACTTGGCGCTGGCCTTGAAGTCCCAGGTCGGGCGCCCGCCGGTCACCTGCTCGTCGGTCTGGCGGGCGCGGATCTCGCCCTCGCTCATGCCGGCGAAGAAGTTCCAGTTGCGGTTATATTCGGCCGCGTGGGTCTGACAGAACCAGTAGTGCTGGTTCAGCATCTCGCGGGATTTCGGGGCCTTGGCGGTGGCCGGCAGCCGGCAGCCCGGATGGTCGCACGGACGCTCCCCCGGCTTCAGGGCGTTGACGTCCTGCGCCCGGGCTTCCTCCTCCGGCTTGGGAGGGCGGACCCGGATGTCGACGAACTTAGGCTTGTATTGAAACTGAGGAGGCATGGGCCAAGTATGGGGCGGGAAGAATCCCTTTCAAGAATTGAACGTGAAGGCAATGGGCGCCATATTTGAGACCATCCAACTTAAATTGACCGCGGCCTTTGAACCCTCGCGCCTCGAAATCGAGGACGATTCGGGGCGACATGCCGGACATTCGGGCGCTGCGGCCAGCGGCGAAAGCCATTTCAACGTCCTGATCGAATCACAGGCCTTCGCCGGACGGCCCAGGGTGATGCGCCAGCGCATGGTCTACCAGGCGCTTTCCGACGAACTGGCGGGGCCGCTGCACGCCTTGTCGGTCAAGGCGCTGGCGCCGGGCGAGGGATAGCTAGACCAGCGCGGCCTTCAGTTCGCCCAGCACGCGGGCGAGGTCGCCTTCCCGGAACGGCTTCTGCAGGACCGGCGATCCGCGGTCGACCTCGCGCAGGCCCGCGTCGCCATAGCCGGTGGCGAAGGCGAAGGGCGCGCCCTTGGCTCGCAGGATGTCGGCCAGGGGGAAGATCGGCTGTCCGCCAAGGTTGACGTCGAGCACCGCGCAGTCGAGTTCCGTGCGGCTGGCCAGCTCGATGGCCTCGTCCAGGCGCGAGGCCGGCCCCACCACCGTACAGCCCAGGTCCCCCAGCATGTCCTCGATCAGCATCGAGACCATCATCTCGTCTTCGACGACAAGTACGCGCAATCCCTGCAACGCCCCAGATTCACTCATTCGTCAGGCTCCAAAGCGTCCATCGGCAGATCCATTGTGCAACACAGGCCGCCCGGATCATAGGTCAGTCGTACCTCGCCTGCGAGTTCGCCGGCCAGGCCCTGTTCGAGGAGGCGCCCGCCGAAGCCGCGCCGCGTGGGCTTGGCGACGCTGGGCCCGCCCGATTCCGTCCATTCGAGAATGAGCCGCCGCTCGGCTTCCGCGTCGACGACCCGGGCCTTGACCGTCACCTGGCCGGCGGAACTGGACAGGGCGCCGTACTTGAGCGCGTTGGTCGCCAGTTCGTGCACCGCCATCCCCAGCGCCACGGCGGCCTTGGGGTTGAGGCGGATGTCGCGGGCGCTTTCCAGGGAGAACCGCGAGCCGCCCCCCTCGCGCCCGCCGGCGTGGGGCGTCAGCTCCATGGCCAGGATCGCATGAAGGCTGGCGCCGGCCCACTTCTGGTCGGTCAGCAGGTTGTGGGTCTTCGACAGCGCCATCAACCGGGATTCGAACGCATCGCGATAGAGCGCCCCGTTCGGCGCCGCGCGCAGGGTCTGGCGGGCGATGGACTGTACGGTGGCGAGCGTGTTCTTCACCCGGTGGTTCAGTTCGTTGAGCAGCAGCCGCTGGCGTTCCTCCGCCAGCTTGCGCTCGGTGATGTCGAGGGAGACGCCGGCCATCCGGCGGACGCCCCCATGGTCGGCGGTCTGGGCCGCGCGGCCGCGGGCGTGGACCCAGCGCGTGTCGCCGTCGGGCAGGACGACCCGATACTCGATATCGTACTCTGCCCCCGTGCGGATCGCCGTCTCGATCGCCTGGGTCATGCGGCCACGATCGTCGGAATGGATCGTCGCCACCAGATCGTCGAAGGTGAAAACCTCGTCGGCGCGGCGCCCATAGTTGGCCTTGCAGAGATCGGAGGCCTCGTACTCGCGCGTTTCGACGTCGAGTTCCCAGGAGCCGAGGCGGCCAGCCTGCAGGGCGAACATCAGGCGCTCGCGGTTCGCAGTCTCGGCGGCGATGTTCACGTTGACGCCGAACCACCTGATGATTTCGCCGTTCTCGTCCACGGTCGGCTCGACGCGGGTGAAGAAGGGTCGATAGAGGCCGTCGGTTCCGCGCAGGGGAAAGACCATCTCGAAGGGTTCGCCGCTGGCCAGGGACGCCGCCCACCGCCGGGTGACCTCGGGCAGGATCTTCGGGTCGTGGGCAGAACGCCAGCCCCACCCGAGCGTCTGGTCGGGCGTCGAGCCGGTGTATTCGTACCAGCGCCGATTGAACCAGACGATCTCGCCGTCGGGCTTGGCTATCCAGCAGAGCATCGGGATGGTGTCGGCCACCAGATCGAAGCGCTTCTCGGAGTCGACCAGGGCCGCCTCGGCGCGGCGGCGGTCCTCCAGTTCCTGGCGCGCGTCGCGGTTGAGCCGGACATTGTCGATGGCCACGGCGGCCTGGGCGCCCAGGCCCTCGAGCAGCAGTTCGAGCCGTTCGGAGAACCGGCCCGGCTCAGGGTGACCGAAGAACAGCCCGCCCAGGACCTCGCCCGAGCGCGCCTTCACCGGCGCCGCCAGGTAGCTGCGCACCGGCAGGTGGCCGGGGGGCATGCCATGATAGGGCGCGCTCCTGCCGTAGCGGGGGTCCTGGGTGATGTCGTCCGAGCGGATGATGCCCAGCCCGAGGAAGGTGGGCTCGAAGATCGCCGTGGCCCTGGGCATGGGGTAGCTCGCGAACGCCGAACGCGCCGCGCCGCTGAGGCTGTAGAGGGTGTAGCGCGCGCCCTTGTCGTCGACCAGGTTGTAGAAGAACGCCCCGAAGGCCGCGCCGGTCAGCTCGACGCCGCCGTCCACCACCGCCTGAACGACGCCTTCGAGGTCGCCGCCCCTGCCGATCGCCGCGGCGATGCGGTTCAGGGCGTCGGCCCGGCGCGTCTCTTCGGCCAGCGCGATCTCGGCCGCCGCGAGCCGCGCCCTGAATTCGTCCGTGTTCGCCAAGTCGGGGGCCAAGCCGCCGATGCTCATTGAAGGTCGCGTTCCCCCACGATGCCTCACAGTCTTGCTTAACGAGGCGCGTGCGCCCGGGTTCCCTCGCGGCAGGAATTTCTTCCGGCCGCTGCGGTCAGAATTCCTGGCGGGCGATCGGGGCCGAGATCTCCAGCTTGGTGATCTGGTTGCCGCGGCGGGCGGCCACCACGAAGCCGTGGCGATGGAAGGTGAAGGTCTGGCCGACCTCGGGGATGGCCTGGGCCTCGTGGATCAGCAGGCCCGCCACCGTCACCGCCTCGTCGTCGGGCAGGTCCCAGTTCATGGCCCGGTTGAGGTCGCGGATGGCCACCGTGCCGTCGACGCTGACCCCGCCGTCGGCCAGGGGCCGCACGCCGGGCACCACCACGTCGTGCTCGTCCTCGATATCGCCGACGATCTCCTCGAGGATGTCCTCCAGGGTCACCAGGCCCTGCAGGGCGCCGTATTCGTCCACCACCAGGGCGAAGTGGTTGCGGCGCTTCAGGAAGGCGTTGAGCTGGTCCTTCAGGTTGGTGGTCACCGGGATGAACCAGGGCTCGCGGACGATGGACATGATGTCCAGGTCGTCGATCCCGCCGTCGGCGTCGGCCAGGGCCTGCAGCAGGTCCTTGGCGTGCAGGACGCCGACGATGTTCTCCGAATCCTGGCGATAGAGCGGCACCCGGCTGTGGGCGCTCTCGAGCATGGCGGCCACCAGGTCGCGGGGGGGCAGCTCGGCCTCGATCATGGTGATGGAGGTGCGGTGGACCATCACCTGGCTGACGTCCATCTCCGAGAGGTCGAGGACCCCGCCCAGCATCCAGCGGTCGCCGGTCTCCACCAGGCCTTCGGAGTGGTGGTATTCCACCGCCCCGCGGATCTCCTCGTGGGCGGCCAGCACGTCGGTCTCCATCGACAGGTTGATGCCGAAGGGGCGCAGGGTCTGGCGGACGATCCACTGGGCGCCGTTGGCCAGCGGCCCGAAGATGCGCACCACCCAGTAGGTCGGGATCGACAGGCCGCGGGCCACGTCGTCGGGCCGGGCGATGGCCAGGGTCTTGGGCAGGATCTCGGCGAACACCACCACCAGCACGGTCATGATGGCGGTGGCCACCAGCGCGCCCATGGCCCCGGGGAAGATCGCGCTCAGCACGCTGGTGGTGAGCGCCGAGGCGAAGATGTTGATGACGTTGTTGGAGAGCAGGATCGCCCCGATCATCGTCTCCTGCTGGCCGATCATCACGTTGACGCGCTTGGCGGGGCGATCGCCGTCGCGTTCGAGCTGGTGCAGGCGCCCCCGGCTGGCCGCCGTCATCGAGGTCTCGGCCGCCGACAGCAGGCCCGACAGCGTCAGCAGGAACACCAGCGACGGCGCGAGGCCGAGCAGCACGGCGAGGATCACGGGAGGGCTCCTTCGTGGATCAGGAAGTCGCGCACGGCGGCAGGGTCCACGCCCTTGGCCGTGAAGGCGCAGCCCAGCCCGCGGGCCAGGATGAAGGTCAGGGCGCCGCCTTCGGCCTTCTTGTCCTGGGCCATGTGGCCAAGGAGTCGTTCAACGTTGAACGGATGTCCCGCGACGTCGTCCAGCCGGGTGGGCAGGCCGACCGCGGCGATGGCGGCGACGGCGCGCCGGGAGTCCTGGCCGGGGCAAAGCCCCTGGGCGGCGGAGAAGCGGAAGGCCAGCGCCATGCCGGCGGCGACCGCTTCGCCGTGCAGCAGGGCCTCGCCGTAGCCGGTTTCCGATTCCAGGGCGTGGCCGAAGGTGTGGCCGAGGTTCAGCAGGGCCCGCTGGTCCTGTTCCGTCTCGTCCTGCGCGACGACCTCGGCCTTCATCTCCACCGACCGGGCGACGGCGTAGGCGAGCGGGGCGGGGTCGCGGGCCACCACCGCAGGACCCTGCGCCTCCAGCCACTCGAAGAAGGCGAAGTCGCCCAGCAGGCCGTACTTGATGATCTCGGCGTAGCCGGCGCGGACCTCGCGCGGGGGCAGGGTGGCGAGCACGTCGAGGTCGGCCAGCACCAGGCGGGGCTGGTGGAAGGCGCCGATCAGGTTCTTGCCGCGCGGGGTGTCGATGGCGGTCTTGCCGCCGACCGAGGAGTCCACCTGGGCCAGCAGGGTGGTGGGGATCTGGATGAAGTCGACGCCGCGCTTGTAGATCGCCGCGGCGAAGCCCGTGAGGTCGCCCACCACGCCGCCGCCGAAGGCCACGATCAGGTCGCCGCGGTCGAGTTCCAGGGCCAGCAGCCGGTCGCAGACCTCGCTGAGGCTCTCGAAGCTCTTGGTCTGCTCGCCGGGGGGCACGACGACGGGCGAGCAGGCGATCCCCTCGCGGGCCAGGGAGGCCGCCAGCCGGTCGCCGTAGAGGCCCCAGACCGTGTGGTCGCTGACCACCGCGACGCGGCGGCGCTTGAGGAAGGGGGCGATGCGCGGGCCTGCCTGGTCCAGCAGGCCGGCGCCGATGACGACGTCATAGGCGCGCCCGGCCAGGCCGACGGATACGGTGGTGATGGTCATGCGGGCCTCGCCTCGACGAAGGCGGCCAGCGCCTGGATGATCTGGTCGACGGTGACGTGGTGCGGCGCGTCGCCGGTCTCCACCGTGACGTCGGCGAGGCCGTAGGTGGGATAGCGGGCGTCCGCATGCTCGCGCAGCACGTCGATGGGCTCCTTGCCGGCCAGAAGGGGGCGGGTCTCCTTGCGCGACACGCGGCGGGCCAGGACGTTGAGGTCGGCCTTCAGCCAGACGGTGAGCGCCTTGGCCTTGAGGATCTCGCGGGTCTCGGGGCTCATGAAGGCGCCGCCGCCGGTGGCCAGCACGTGGGGCGGGTCGTCCAGCAGCCGGGCGATGACGCGGCGCTCGCCCTCGCGGAAGGCCGGTTCGCCCAGCTCGGCGAAGATCTCGGGGATGGAGCGGGCGGCCGCGGCCTCGACCTCGAGGTCGGCGTCGCGGAACGGGAGTTCGAGCGCGTGGGCGAGCCGGCGGCCCACGCTGGATTTTCCCACGCCCATCAAGCCGACGAGAGCGATTGTGCGGTGGCGCAGCGGTGCGTAGCGGTCCATGAACGGGCAAGCCATACACGAGCACGGGGCCTCGCGCCAACTTCCCGCATCAGGCTATGGTGGAGTCATGATCCGAACCGCGCTTCTGACGGGCGTCCTGGCGACGCTGGCCCTGACCGCCCCGGCCCTCGCCCAGCCCGTCGAGGTGACGCAGCTGGCCGCGCCGGACCTGTTCGCCACCGGCGGCCGCGCCACCGGCCTGCCGGGCGACCTCTGGCGCGACGCCTCGCCCCAGACCATGCGCTCGGTCCTGCCGCTATTGGCGACGAAGCCCTTGTCGCCCGCCGCCGCAGGCCTGGCGCGGCGGGTGCTGGCGACGGGGGCGAACGCGCCGGCCGGCGTGGGGAGCGACCCGGCCATGGCCGGCGCCCGCGCCGACGCCCTGGCGGCCCTGGGGGACCGCGAGGCGGCCTCGGCGATCCTGGCGCGGACGGCCGGGGTCGAGCGCGATCCGGCCCTGTCGCGGGCGGCGGCCGAAGCTGCGCTGCTGGCCGGCGACGATGCGCGGGGATGTGCGGTCTCCGACGCCCTGAGCGTGGGCCGCGACGACATCTACTGGCTGCGCCTGCGCGCCTTCTGCCAGGACCGGGCGGGGCAGCCGGGGATCGCGCAGCTGACGTTCGAGCTGGCCCAGACCCAGGCTCGCGATCCGGTCTATGGGCGGCTGATGGGCGCGAAGCTCGCCGGGGCCGGCGATCCGGGCGCGGCCTCGGCGCGCAACGGCCTGGACGTGGCCCTGTCGCGGGCCCTGGGGCTGACGCCGCCGCCCACGCCCGCCGCCGCGCCCGAGGAGAGCAACCCGGAGACGCCGGACGCCGCGCTGTCGGCGATCCTCGGCCAGAACGCCGTCGTCGGGGCCGCCAGCCTGGACGCCCTGATCAGCCGGGCGGCGGGAGCCGACGCCAAGGCCCGGCCCCGCACCCAGGCGGCCGCCCTGCTGGCGGCCGCCCTTGGCCCGCCGATCAGCCCCGACGCGCGCGGGGAACTCGCCAAGTTCGGTGCGGAGACCAAGGCGCCGGCCGGCCGCCTGCTGGCCCTGGACATCGCCGCCGACCAGAAGCTGGCCGGCGAGGCGGCCCTGCTGGCGCTGTGGATCTCGCTCGACGCCGGCCCCGCCGGCCCGGCCGTGGGCGACAGGGTCCGCATCGTTCGCGCGCTGCGCGCCGTGGGCCTGCAGGCCGACGCCGAGGCGTTCGCGGCCGAAGGTCTCGTGGCCCTGCGATGAGCGGGGGCGGCTCCGGTTGGGTCGAGGCCTTCCTGGAGATGATGGCGGTGGAGCGCGCCGCGGCCCGCAACACCCTGATCGCCTACGAGAAGGACCTGGCCGACGCGCAAGGGTTCCTGGCGAGCCGGGGCGGCGACCTGGCCCGGGCCTCGGCGCAGGAGGTCGAGGCCTATTTCGCCGCCCTGGGCGCGCGCGGCGCCTCCCCGGCGACGGCGGCGCGGCGGCGCGCGGCGGTGCGGCAATTCTACAAGTTCGTGCTGGGGGAGGGGTGGCGTTCCGACGACCCGTCGCGCCGGGTCGACGCGCCGAAGAAGGGGCGACCGCTGCCCAAGGTGCTCGGCCTCGAGGAGGTCGACCGGCTGATCGCCGCGGCGAGCGCCAAGGACGGGGCGGCGGGCCTGCGGCTGGGGTGCATGGTGGAGCTGCTCTACGCCTCGGGCCTGCGGATCTCGGAGCTCACCGCCCTGCCGCTGGCGGCGATGGCCCGCGATCCGGCCTATCTGATCGTCAAGGGCAAGGGCGGCAAGGAACGGCTGGCCCCGCTGAACGCCGCGGCGCGGACCGCGATCAGCGCCTATCTGGCGGTGCGCCCCGCCCACCTGCCGGCCGGCGACCAGGCCAACCCCTGGTTCTTTCCCTCACGCGGGAAGGGCGGGCGGCTGACGCCGCGCCGCTTCGGCCAGTTGCTGGACGAGGCCGCCGTCGACGCCGGCATCGATCCGGCCAGGGTCAGCCCCCACGTCCTGCGCCACGCCTTCGCCACCCACCTGCTGGAGGGCGGCGCCGACCTGCGGGTCGTGCAGACCCTGCTGGGCCACGCCGATATCGCCACCACGCAGATCTACACCCATGTGGCGGGGGACCGGCTACGCGAGGTGGTGGAGAGCAAGCACCCGCTGGGGCGGAAGCGGTGAGGGAGTTTTCGGTGGAAGTCCATTGCCCTCACCCGGGCTCTCCCGCGAGCGGGAGAGGAGAAGTAAAAAGGGCCGCCCCTTGGGACGGCCCTGGGCATGAAACCGAAAGAGCCAACTCTTGGCTTGCGCTTCGAGCGTTCGGCGCGGCGGTCATGAAATCGCTCATGACCGCATACGGCTCGCCAGAGCGAGCCGTCGCTGCTCACCCGGTGATGCGGTAGCGGCCCGTACCGTCGGGGCAGACGCGGACGTAGCGGACGTCGCGGCCGCGGTTGTCGTCCCAGTCGATGGGGGCGGCCGCCAGGCGGCAGCGCTGACGGCTGTAGTAGCTGTAGTCGTACTGGCCGCTGCGACGGTAGCGGTCGTAACGGCTTTCGCGATAGGGCACCGTCTCGTTGTAGCTGAAGTAATAGCCGCGATCGTCGCACTTGGCGCTGGCCTTGCCGATGCTGGCGCCGGCCACGCCGCCGACGACGGCGCCGAGCACCGCGCCCTCGGTTCGAGCGTTGCGGGCCGCGACGTTGGAGCCCAGGGCGGCGCCGGCGAGGGCGCCGATGATGCCGCCGGCCGTAGCGTTGCTGTTTCCGCGGTCGCGGCAGGGATCGCGATAGGAGGTGTCGCGGCCATAATAGCGGGGATCGCGCGGGCCGTCATAGCGGTCGTTGTCCCAGCGGGCGCTGTCCCAGGCGGGTTCGGGCCCATAGGCGCGGGCGTAGGCGCCGACGCCATAGCGGCGGTCGTAGCGGTCGCGCTCCACCTGGTAGTCGGCCAGGCGCCGTTCGTACTCGCGCCGGGCGTCCTGATAGGCGGCGTTGCGCGCGGCGTAATCGGCGCGGTCCTGCTGATAGTCCTGCTGGTCGCGTTCGTACTGGGGCGTCGGCGGGTACTGAGCGAAGGCCGGCGCCGCGGCGCCGATCGCCATCAGGCTGACCAATCCCATCTTCAGGGCGTTTCTCATAGGACGTCTCCTTTGAGACGCCGGTCGGATCGCCGGCGTCTTCTTTGATTGCAGGGCAGGTCTGGCGCTCGCGCTCGGGGGTCCGTGCGCGGGGTCGGGCCTGGACACTCAAGGTCAAACGCCCAGCCGTTCGCGCGGTTGCAGCCAAGCTCGGCGCCTGCCGGGCGCAATGGTCGCGTCAGGCGGACTTGTGAGGCGGCGGGTTCCCGCATAACTTCCGCGGCTTCCGCGAACGGCAGGAAACGAATCCACCGCATGGCCGCCCACTACCTCGAGTTCGAGCGCCCCATCGAGGAGCTCGAAGCCAAGATCGAGGAACTTTCGAAACTCTCCGAAACGGCCGGCCCGGGCTCCTTCGAGACCGAGATCGAGGCGCTGCGCGCGCGCGCCCAGGACATGCGCCGCGAGGCCTATTCCAAGCTCGACGCCTGGCAGAAGACCCTGGTGGCCCGCCACCCCGAGCGGCCGCACTTCGTCGACTACGCCGCCGGCCTGATCGACGAGTTCGTCGAACTGCGCGGCGACCGCAAGTTCGCCGACGACCAGGCGATCATGGGCGGGCTGGGCCGTTTCCGTGGCCGGCCGGTGGTGGTGATGGGCCACGAGAAGGGCGACGACATCGTCACCCGCGTGAAGCACAACTTCGGCTCGGCCCGGCCCGAGGGCTATCGCAAGGCCGTGCGGCTGATGGACATGGCCGAGCGGTTCAACCTGCCGGTGCTGTCGTTCGTCGACACCTCGGCGGCCTATCCCGGCGTCGGCAGCGAGGAGCGCGGCGTGGCCGAGGCCATCGCGCGCTCCACCGAGCGCAGCCTGTCGCTGGGCGTGCCGATGATCGCGGTGGTGACGGGCGAGGGCGGTTCCGGTGGAGCGCTGGGGATCGCCTGCGGCTCGCGCGTGATGATGCTGGAGCACGCCACCTATTCGGTGATTCCGCCGGAGGGGGCCAATTCCATCCTCTGGCGCGGCGCGCGGACGGCCGAGGAAGCCGCCAAGGCGATGAAGATCACCGCCCAGGACCTGATCAAGTTCAAGGTCATCGACCGGATCATCCCGGAACCGGCCGGCGGCGCGCATTCCGACCCGGCGGTGACGATCGCCCGCGTGGGCGATGCGATCGAGGAGGAACTGGTCCTGCTGGAAGGGCTCGGCCCCGAAGAGATCCGGCGTCAGCGGGCCGCGCGGTTCTATGCGATCGGACGGATCGGCGGCTGAGGCCGCACGCGGCAGGTTGCATGGTCGCCTGTCGTTCGTTTGAATGGTCCAAACAATCGTTTGGGATGTTCCATGGCTATCAAGACGCGTTTCACCGAGATGTTCGGCATCGAGCATCCGATCGTCCAGGGCGGCATGCAGTGGGTCGGGCGCGCGCCCCTGGCGGCGGCGGTGTCCGACGCCGGCGGCCTTGGCCTGATCACCGCGCTCACCCAGCCGACGCCCGACGACCTGCGTCGTGAGATCGACCGGGCGCGCAAGCTGACGGACAAGCCGTTCGGCGTGAACCTGACGATCCTGCCGGCCATCACCCCGCCGCCCTATGCCGAATACCGCCAGGCGATCATCGACAGCGGGATCAAGATCGTCGAGACCGCCGGCCACAAGCCGCAGGAGCACGTCGACCATTTCAAGGAACACGGGATCCGGGTGATCCACAAATGCACCGCAGTGCGGCATGCGCTGTCGGCCGAGCGGATGGGCGTCGACGCCGTCTCCATCGACGGCTTCGAATGCGCCGGCCACCCGGGCGAGGACGATATCCCCGGCCTGATCCTGATCCCGGCGGCGGCCGACAAGCTGAAGATCCCGATGATCGCCTCGGGCGGCTTCGGCGATGCGCGCGGCCTGGTGGCGGCGCTGGCGCTGGGCGCCGAAGGCATCAACATGGGCACGCGCTTCATGTGCACGGTGGAGAGCGAGATCCACGAGAACATCAAGGCCCAGATCGTCGCCAACGACGAGCGCGCCACCGACCTGATCTTCCGCACGCTGCACAACACCGCGCGGGTGGCCAGGAACGCGGTCAGCCAGGCGGTGGTGGGCATCGAGGGCCGCGGCGGCGCCAAGTTCGAGGACGTCAAGGACCTGGTGGCCGGGGCGCGCGGCCGGGTGGTCTACGAGGCGGGCGATCCCGACCACGGCATCTGGTCGGCCGGGATGGTGCAGGGGCTGATCCACGACATCCCCACCTGCGCGGCGCTGATCCACCGGATCGTGCGCGAGGCCGAGGCGATCATCGACGCGCGCCTGGCCCGGATGTCCGGCCTGCGGGCGCTGCAGCCGGCCTGACCCGCGTCAGGCGACCGCGCGGAGGTCGGCGGCGAGTTCCTCGACCGCCGTCTCCGTCGTCGTCCAGGCGCACATGAAGCGGACCGAGCCGTCGAGGAAGCGGTGGACGACCCAGCCGGCGTCGTTCAGCCGGGCCAGTCGCGCGTCGTCGATCTCCATGAAGACGGCGTTGGCCTCCACCGGGTGGCGGACGACGAAGGGGCTCAGGGCGGCGAGCTTCCGCGCCATGGCGTTGGCGTGGGCGGCGTGGCGGAACATCGCCCCGTCACGGAGCATGCCCACGAAGGGCGCGGCCTGGAACCGCCCCTTGGACGGCAATTGGCCCGCCTGCTTGAGCCGCACGTCCAGGCGGCCGGCCAGGGCCTTGTCGAACACCACCAGGGCGTCGGCCGGCGGCATGCCGGCCTTGGTCCCGCCGATCACCAGGACGTCGACGCCCGCCCTGGCGAGCGATGTCGGGTCGAAGCCGGCGGCGACGGCGTTGGCCAGGCGGGCGCCGTCCAGATGCACGCCCAGGCCCCTGGCCCTGGCGGGCGCAATGAGGGCTTCCAGCGCGGCCGGCGAATAGACCGCGCCATATTCGGTGGCGTTGGTGAGGGAGAGCGCGGCCGGCGACTGGCGATGGGAGACCTCGGCGCTCTCCAGCGCCCGGGCCAGCGCGCCAGGGTCGATGCGGCCCGCGGCGCCGGGCAGGCCGATGAGGCCCAGGCCCTGGCCCAGGAACCCCGGCGATCCGGCCTCGTCGGTGCAGACATGGGCGTGCTCGTGGGCCAGGACCGCCTCGAACGGGCGGCAGAGCATGGCCAGGGACACGGCGTTGGCCGCCGTGCCCGAGGTCATGAACCGCACCTCGGCGTCGGCGTCCAGCAGGGCGCGCACCAGGTCGGCGGCCTGCGCCGTCACGGAATCGGACCCATAGGGCGCGGCCGGGCCGGCGTTGGCCTCCACCAGGGCGGCCATGGCCTCGGGCGTGGCGGGAGCGAGGTTGTCGGAGGCGAAGTCCAGGCGCGGGGTCATCGCACCAGATTTAGCCGAATCCGATCCGTCGAACGAGTACTCAGCTGATCGACAGCCTTCCAGGTCCTTCTCCCGCAGGGGGAGAGGGCGCGTCTTTGCGCGAGTTCAATGGCTTGCCTGAAGTGTCAGCCTGTCGCGTCCGGCCGCAGGCCGCGGGCGATGACCTGCCCGAGGCGCCGGACGAGGGCGCGGCCGCGACCAGCCCCTCGACATAGTCGGTCATGGTCACCGCCCCGGGGCCGGCCTCGGCGAACAGTCGCTCGGCGGCGCCCTGCTTTGGGGGACGGGCTTTCCATCTATAACTTACGGGATAAACCCACAACACGAGCGCCCCCGGGGCTCCCCGGGCGCGGGACTGTAGAAAGCCGTTGGCCGTATCCGCCGATCGGCGATAAGTCTCGCCCACCGGAGCCTGGCCAGCAGGTCCGCAAAGCCCGCCGTGCGGGCGCCGACGGGAGTGAAGCATGAAGGCCGCCGTACTACGGGAGGTGAGGACCCCCCTGCAGATCGAAAATGTGCAGATCTCCAAGCCGGGGCCGCACGAGGTGCTGATCCGCACGGCGGCGGCGGGGGTCTGCCACTCCGACCTGCATTTCATCGAGGGGTCCTATCCGCACCCCTTGCCAGCGGTGCTGGGCCACGAGAGCGCCGGCGTCGTCGAGCAGGTGGGGTCGGAAGTGCGCACGGTGAAGCCGGGCGACCATGTGATCACCTGCCTGTCGGTCTATTGCGGCCACTGCGAGTTCTGCCTGACCGGCCACCTGAGCCGTTGCGAGTCCACCGAGACGCGGCGGTCCAAGGACGAGGAGCCGCGGCTGAACCAGGGCGGCGAGACGATGCGCCAGTACCTGAACATGTCGTCCTTCGCCGAGCAGATGCTGATCCACGAGCACGGCTGCGTGGCGATCCGCAAGGACATGCCGCTGGACCGCGCCGCGTTGATCGGCTGCGCCGTCACCACCGGCGTGGGGGCGGTGGTGCAGGCCTCGCAGGTGCGGCCAGGGGAGACGGTGGCGGTCATCGGGTGCGGCGGCATCGGGCTGTCGGCGATCAACGGGGCGGCGATCGCCGGCGCCGGCCGGATCATCGCCATCGACCGCATGGCGGGCAAGGAGAGCCTGGCCAAGACCTTCGGCGCCACCGACTTCATCTGCTCGGCCGACAAGGACCCTGTGGCCGAGGTGATCGAACTGACCAAGGGCGGGGTCCACCACAGCTTCGAAGCCGTCGGCATGGGCGTCACCGCCGAGCAGGCCTTCAACATGCTGCGCCGGGGCGGGGTGGCCAATGTGATCGGGATGATCCCCATCGGCCAGACCGTCACCCTGATGGGGGCGTCGTTCCTGGGCGAGAAGCGGATCCAGGGGTCGCTCATGGGGTCCAACCGCTTCCCGGTGGACATGCCGCGGCTGGTGGATTTCTACATGAGCGGCAAGCTCAAGCTGGACGACATGATCTCGCGCCGCATCAAGCTGGAGCAGGTCAACGAGGCGTTCGAGGAAATGAAGCGCGGCGAGATCGCGCGGTCGGTGATCGTGTTCGACGCCTGAGGGGTAGAGCCCCCTCCGTCTCGGCGCCTTGCGCCGATCCACCTCCCCCAGATCGCGCGTACCGCGCTGGGGGGAGGATTTGCACTTCAGATGCTTCCCCTCCGGGGGAGCTGTCGCGCAGCGACTGAGGGGGTCAGCGCAGGCCCTTGAGCGCCACGCCGGTGTCGGTCTGGGCGAACTTGCGATCGCCGGAGCCGGCCAGCAGGCCGTAGATCTGGGCCTTCTCGGCCTTGAAGCGGTTCAGTTCGCCGCCGGCCAGCACGGTGCCCTGCGGGACCTTGGCGCCGATGGGGTTGACGCGCTTGCCCTTGAACCAGGTCTCGTAGTGCAGGTGGGGGCCGGTGGAGGCGCCGGTGGAGCCGACGTAGGCGACGACCTCGCCCTGCTTGACCCGCTCGCCCGCATGCAGGCCCTTGGCGTAGCGCGACAGGTGGCCGTAGCCGGTCTCCCAGCCGTTCTGGTGGCGGATGCGCAGCCAGTTGCCGTAGCCGCCCCAGCGGCGGGCCTCGACCACCACGCCGTCGCCGGCGGCGAAGACGGGGGTGCCGGTCCCGGCGCCGAAGTCGATGCCCTGGTGCATGCGGTTGTAGCCGAGGATGGGGTGGCGGCGCATGCCGAAGGTCGAGGTCATCCGCGCCCCGTCGACGGGGGTGCGCAGCAGGAAGCCTTTGATGTTCTTGCCGTCTTCGTCGAAGTACTCGACATCGCCGTCCTCGCGCTCGAAGCGCAGGAAGGTGACGCCCTTGAACTGGATGTACTTCAGCGGGCCGTTGCCGACGGTGCGGCCGTTCTCGGTGACCTGGCGGTCGAAGACGGCGGTGAACGCGTCGCCGTCCTTCAGGTCGCGCTGGAAGTCGACCTTGTGGGCCAGGAGCTTGACCATCTGGGCGATGTTGGCCTGGGAGACGCCGAGCGACGAGGCGCTTTCATAGAGCGAGCCGTCGATCTTGCCGTGGACGACGGCGGTCTCCTCGCTGACCTTCTCCTCCAGCTCGCGCACGCGCAGGGCGCCGTCGAAGGTGCGCGACAGGGTGAGCGCGCTGGTGGGGCTGGTGCGCAGCGACAGGCCGATCAGCCGGGCCGGGCCGCGATGGCCGCGGGGCCTGGCGACGGCGGCGTCGAAGGCCATGCCGGCCTTGATGTGGACGGTGTCCATGGACTCCGCCAGCGTCCGGATCGCCTGGCGGGCCTCGTCAGGGGCGACGCCGGCGCGGCGCACGGCGCTTTCGAAGGTCTCGCCGGGCAAGATCTTGACCGGGACGCTCTCGGGCCGCGCGAAGCCGGCCTGGGCTTCGGACTGGGTGAAGGCCGCGTGCTGCAGGGCCGCCGCCTGGGCAGGGTCGAGGACGGGCGGGGCGGGCTTGCTCGCCGGGCCGATGACGAGCCTGGCCCCGACGGCGACCGCCGCCAGCACCGCGGCGCCGACCAGGATGCGCGGCGCAAGGCGCAAGGCGCGCCGCCTCGGATCGAAATCTTGCATTACGCCCCCGTACCTGGACGCCCATTTCGGACGTCCGAAAAACTCAGCGGGTTTCAAATCAGCAATCGGCTGAAAGGCCCATGGTGGGATTTCAAGGTTAACGGCTGGTAACCATCGACACGCCCCGCGCTATGTCACAGGCGCATTTGAGCTGCGCTTCGGACCTAATTGAGGCGATTTTCCCTTAAAGCAGGGCCAGGACCAGCTCGGCAGGGCGGCACAGCGCCGCACCCTTCCCAGTCACCACGATGGGGCGGTTCACCAGGATCGGGTCGAGGATCATGGCGGCGATCACCGCCTCGTCCGACGTCGCCGGATCGCTGACGCCCATTTCGTCGGCCTTGGTGCCGAGGGTGCGCAGGAACTCGCGCGGGGCCAGGCCCATCTGCCTGGACAGGTCTTCCAGCTGCGGGCGGGTCCAGCCGGTCTTCAGATACTCCACGACCTTGGGCTCGACGCCCTTCTCGCGCAGCAGGGCCAGGGTGTTGCGGGACGTGCCGCAGGCGGGGTTGTGGTAGATCACGACGTCGCTCATGGCCGGGAACCTAGCGCGGCCATGCCGCGGAGTCAGCCCGGGGCGAGCGGGAAACGAAAACGCCCGCCGGTGGGGGCGGGCGTTCGGTCGTTGGGGAGGGGTCGACGCCTCAGGCGGCGACCTGGGCCTCTTGCGGGTCGCGCAGGACATAGCCGCGGCCCCAGACGGTCTCGATGTGGTGCTTGCCGTCGGCGGCGGCGGCAAGCTTCTTGCGCAGCTTGCAGATGAAGACGTCTATGATCTTCAGCTCGGGCTCGTCCATGCCGCCGTAGAGGTGGTTGAGGAACATTTCCTTGGTCAGGGTGGTGCCCTTGCGCAGCGAGAGCAACTCCAGCATCTGGTATTCCTTGCCCGTCAGGTGGACGCGCATGCCGTTCACCTCGACGGTCTTGGCGTCAAGGTTGACGGTGATGTCGCCGGTCTTGATGACCGACTGGGCGTGGCCCTTGGAGCGGCGCACCACGGCGTGGATGCGGGCGACCAGTTCGTCCTTGTGGAAGGGCTTGGTCATGTAGTCGTCGGCGCCGCCGCCGAGCGTCTTGACCTTCATGTCGATCTCGGCCGAGCCGGACAGGATCATGATCGGCGTGTTCACCTTCGCGACCCGCAAGGTGCGCAGAACATCCATCCCGCTCATGTCGGGAAGATTCAGGTCCAGAAGGATCAGGTCATAATCGTAGATCTTGCCCAGATCGACGCCTTCTTCCCCCAGATCCGTCGTATAGACATTGAACCCTTCGGATTTCAGCATCAATTCGATGCTCTGCGCAGTAGCGCTGTCATCCTCAATCAGCAGTACGCGCATCAGACTCTCCTACCGACGACCCCGCGGATTCTCGGAATCCGCCCATGCCTCACCGTTAACTTGCCAGCGAGTTAATTTAAGACTGGTTAATAGTGAAATCCCTCTGACTGAATCGTTAATATGATTTCGGATTCGGCCGCAAGCGTCGCCGAGGCGTCTTCGAGTCGCAGGCGTGTTGAATCTTTTGTGATTGGACGAAAGCTGCGAACAGCGCAGCTTCCGCGGCCCGATTTTCCCGCCCGCGACATAGGCGCGCCGGAGCGTTCGAAAGCCCCGATCTTCACACCAAGTTAAGGCTCCAGGGCGGATTCTGCGGCCTCAGTTTTCCGGGGCATTTTCCTTGCGCAGTCTGGTCGCCGCCGTCGATCGCCTTGACCCCATGACCTTCTCCGGCCGGGTCGCGGCGGTGAACGGCCTGTTGATCGAGGCCAGGGGCGGCCTGAGCCGCCTGGCGGTGGGGGCGCGCGCCGAAATCACCCGCCTGGGCGCCCACCCCCTTCCGGCCGAGGTGGTGGGGTTCCGCGACACCCGCGCGCTGCTGATGCCGTTCGGCCCCGTGGAGGGCGTGGCGCCGGGCGCCGAGATCCGCATCGAGCCGCAGGGCTCGGCGGTGCGCCCCACCAAGGCCTGGCTCGGCCGGATCGTCGACGCCTTCGGGGAGCCTATCGACGGCAAGGGGCCGCTGCCCCAGGGGCCCGCGCCCTATCCGCTGCGCAGCCCGCCGCCGCCGGCCCATGCGCGGGGCCGGGTGGGGGCGAGGCTCGACGTCGGCGTGCGGGCGATGAACGTCTTCACCACCTGCTGCCGGGGCCAGCGCCTGGGGGTGTTCGCCGGTTCCGGGGTCGGCAAGTCGGTGCTGCTGTCGATGCTGGCCAAGCAGGCCGACTGCGACGCCGTGGTGGTGGGGCTGATCGGCGAGCGGGGCCGCGAGGTCCGCGAATTCATCGAGGAGACCCTGGGCGAGGAGGGGCTGAAGCGCGCGGTGGTCATCGTCGCCACCTCCGACGAGCCGGCCCTGAAGCGACGGCAGGCGGCCTATATGACGCTGGCGGTGGCCGAATACCTGCGCGACCAGGACATGGAAGTCCTCTGCCTGATGGACAGCGTCACCCGCTTCGCCATGGCCCAGCGCGAGATCGGGCTGGCGGCGGGCGAGCCGCCGACCACCAAGGGCTATACGCCGACCGTTTTCACGGAACTGCCCAAGCTGTTGGAGCGCGCCGGTCCGGGGCCGGTGCGCCCCGACGGCACGACGGCCGCGCCGATCACCGGGCTCTTCACGGTGCTGGTGGACGGCGACGACCATAACGAGCCGATCGCCGACGCCGTGCGCGGGATCCTCGACGGCCATATCGTCATGGAGCGGGCCATCGCCGAACGCGGCCGCTTCCCGGCGATCAATGTGCTGAAGTCCATCAGCCGGACCATGCCGGGCTGCCACGCGCCGGCCGAGCGGGAGATCGTCAAGGCCGCCCGCCAGACGCTGTCGGCCTACGCCAACATGGAAGAGCTGATCCGCATCGGCGCCTATCGCCCGGGCTCCGACCCGCTGATCGACCGGGCCATCGCGCTCAATCCGGCGCTGGAGGAGTTCCTCGGCCAGGACAAGGACGAGGCCACCAGCCTGGACGAGGCCTTCGTGCGGCTGGCCCAGATTCTCGACAATGCATTGGTTGAACAATGAGCTGGGCCGATTCCCTGATCAAGCTGTCGACCTACGAGGTCGAGATCCTGCAAAAGCGGCTGGCCGAGATCGCCGAGCGCAAGGCCGACGCCGAGATGCGGCTGCTGATGCTGCACGCCGAGGGCGAGGCCGAGGCCCAGCGCGCGCGGGAAGACGCCCAGGCCGGCTGGTACCAGATCGGCTTCATGGAGGGCCTGCGCCTGCGCAAGGCCGCCGTCCAGGCGAAGATCGACGAGATCGCGCTGGAGGAGCAGGGGTGCAGGGACGTGCTGTCCCAGGCCTTCGAAGCCCAGAAGAAGTACGAGCAGGTCGCTGAGAACGGTCGGCTCCTGGCGCGCAAGGAAGTCGCGCGGCGCGAGACCGCCGCGATGGATGAACTCGGCCTGCGTCGGGCCGTCGGCGGGCGGTGAGGCGCCGCGGCTTCCTGGCCGGCGCCCTGGCGCTCGGCGCCTGCGACCGCAGCGTCGGCGCCCCGGCCGCGCCGGTCCATATCCCGCCGCTGAAGTCGGCCGCGCCGTTCCCGGTGGGCGCCGCCGTGCAGGCCGCGCAGCTGGCCGATCCCGCCTTCGCCGCCCTAGCGGCCGCCCAGGTCTCCCAGCTCACGCCCGAGTGGGAGATGAAGATGGAATATATCTGCCGCGACGACGGCGGCTTCCGGTTCGAGGCGCCCGACGCCATCGCCACCTTCGCCAGGGCCCACGGCCAGCGGCTGTTCGGCCACACCCTGGTCTGGTACGCCCAGTCGCCGCCGGCTTTCGAGCGGCTGGACGAAAGCCGGCAGCGGTTCGCCGACGCCTATCGCAACTACATCCTGGCGGTGGTGGGGCGCTATCGCGGCCAGGCCGTGGGCTGGGACGTGGTCAACGAGGCGGTGGCGGAGGACGGCGCGGGTTGGCGCGACAGCCTGTGGAGCCGCAGGCTGGGCAAGCTGGACCACATGGTGCGCGCCTTCGAGCACGCCCGCGAGGCCGATCCGGCCGCGGTGCTGTTCCTCAACGACTACAATCTGGAAAACCTGCCGGCCAAGCGGGTCACCTTCCTGAAGCTGGCCGAGGCGCTGATGGTGGCCGGCGCGCCGCTGGGCGGGGTGGGCACCCAGACCCACATCGCCGCCGACCTGGCGCCCGGCGAACTGACGCGCGCGATCAAGGATATCGCGAGCCTGGGATTGCCGGTGCACATCTCGGAGATGGACGTCTCGCTGGCGCGGGCCAAGGGTTATCCGCTGGGGCGCGGGGAGCTTGGGGCCAGGCAGGCGCGGCTCTATGCGGAGGGGGCGGAGGCGTTCCTGGGATTGCCCAGGCGCCAGCAGTTCGCCTTCACCCACTGGGGCCTGCGCGACGGCGACAGCTGGCTGAAGCGCGAGAACGCCACCGATACGCCGCTGCTGTTCGACGACGCGGGGAAGGCCAAGCCGGCAGCCAAGGCGTGGGTCGAGGCGGTGGGGACGGGGGAACGCGCCTAACGCATTCAACGCCGCTCATCCCGGCGAAGGCCGGGAACCAAGCGGGCTACGCTCGCAACCCCGGACTCGGCTTGGACCCCGGCCTTCGCCGGGGTGAGCGGTGGGAGAATACGGCGCGGGCGCGCAATTACCGCGGCGGGGCCGTGCGTTGTTCGGCGTCGGTGACCTGGCGCAGGGCGTGGAGGTCGTCGCTGATGCGGAAGACCGCCACGTAGAACTCGCAGAACGACCGCCAGAGCAGGATCAGGACGGCGGCGAACAGCAGGCCGCCCACCAGCACGGGAATGGCGATCAGCACGCTCATCAGGCTGGGTTCACGCAGGGCCACGCCGATGGACGCCCCGATGGCGCCGAAGGCGACGAGCGAGATGATCCCCAGCCCGCCCCAATAGATCAGGTGGATGACCGTGTTGGTCACCAGCCGTTCGAAGGTGAGCATGTCCCAGAACAGGGCCGCGAGATTGCCCCTGGGTTTTTCGTAGGATCGCGGCATTCGAATTCCACATCTGGGGACCAGCGAGTCCCATTAAGCAATTCGCTAGCAGCGGGAAAGCCGCGCTGCAACGACACAAACGGCGCCGGCGCCCGCCTAGATGGCGCCGACGGTCTTCAGGCGCGCCCGGGGATGGACCTCGTTCTGGCTCATGACGACGGTCTGGCCGCGGAAACGCTCGATGATCGAGCGGACGTAGGGGCGGATCGCCGGGCCGGTGAGCAGGACCGGCGAATCGCCGGCCAGGGCGGCGCGCTCGAAGGTTTCCCGCACGCCGCGGATGAAGTCCTGCAGGCGGGACGGGGCCAGCGCCAGCTGCTTTTCGTCGCCCACGCCCACAAGGGCTTCGGCGAACGCATTCTCCCACTCGGGCGACAGGGTGACGATGGGCAGGGCGCCGTCGTCGCCGCGATAGGCGAAGGAGAGCTGGCGGGCCAGGCGCGCCCGGACCTGTTCCACCAAGAGGGTGATCGAGGAGGTGTGGGGGGCGGCCTCGCCGACGCCTTCCAGGATGGCCGGCAGGTCGCGGATCGAGACCCGTTCGCGCAGCAGGGCCTGCAGCACCCGCTGCAGGGTGGTGGCGCTGACCACGGCGGGGATCAGGTCGTCCACCAGCTTCTTCTGCTCGGCCGGCAAGTCCTTCAGGAGCTTCTGGACCTCGGCGTAGGAGAGCAGGTCGGGCATGTTCTCCTTGAGGATCTCGGTCAGGTGCGTGGTCAGCACCGTGGCCGGATCGACGATGGTGTAGCCGCGGAAGGTGGCCTCCTCGCGCAGGCCGTCGTCGACCCAGGTGGCCGGCAGGCCGAAGGCCGGTTCCCGGACGTGCTCGCCCGGCAACTCCACCTGGCCGCCGCGCGGGTCCATGGCCATCAGGGAGCCGAGGCGCACCTCGCCGGAGCCGGCCTCCATCTCCTTGATGCGGATGCAGTAGCCCTGGGTCGGCAGGCGCATGTTGTCGAGGATGCGGACGGCCGGCATGACGAAGCCGAAGTCGGCGGCGAGCGTCCGGCGCAGGGCCTTGATCTGGTCGGTGAGGCGGCGGCCCTCCAGGTCGTTGATCAGCGGCAACAGGCCGTAGCCCAGCTCGATCTTGATCTCATCGATGGCCAGCGACTGGGAGATCGGCTCCTCCTGGTCGACCACCGGGGCCTGCTCCACCACCACCGGCTCGGGCATGAGGGCGGCCTGGGACCTTCGCCAGGCCAGCGCCCCACAGGCGATGGAGATGGCCGCGAAGGGGATGATCGGCATCCCCGGGATCAGGGCCAGCACGCCCGAGGCCGCCGAGACCATGCCGAGCGCGATGGGGTTCATGGCCAGCTGGGTGACCAGGGCCTTGTCGGCCGAGCCTTCGACGCCGGCCTTCGACACCAGGAAGCCGGCGGCGATCGAGATGATCAAGGCCGGGATCTGGCTGACCAGGCCGTCGCCGATGGTCATCAGCGTATAGGTGGTGGCGGCCTGGCCGATGGGGATCTTGTGCTGGATCACCCCGATCAGGATGCCGCCGATGACGTTGATCCCGACGATCACCAGACCTGCGACCGCGTCCCCGCGCACGAACTTCGAGGCGCCGTCCATGGCCCCGAAGAAGGTGCTTTCCTGCTCCAGCTCCTTGCGGCGCTTCTTGGCCTCGGCTTCCTCGATCAGGCCGGCCGAGAGGTCGGCGTCGATGGCCATCTGCTTGCCGGGCATGGCGTCCAGGGTGAAGCGGGCGGCCACCTCGGCGATGCGCCCCGAACCCTTGGTGATGACGACGAAATTCACCAGCACCAGGATGGCGAAGACGATCACCCCGATGACGAAGCTGCCGCCCATCATCAGCTTGCCGAAGGTCTCGATGATGTGGCCGGCGCCGTGGGCGCCTTCGTGGCCGTGACCGAGGATCAGCCGCGTCGAGGCGATGTTCAACGCCAGCCGGAACAGGGTGGTGACCAGCAGCACCGTGGGAAAGGCGGTGAATTCCAGCGGCCGCTTGATCAGGATCGAGGTCATCAGGATGAGGACCGCGCTGGTGATCGACAGCGTCAGCAGGGCGTCCAGCATGAAGGCCGGAACGGGCAGGATCAGCAGGACGACGATGCCCACGACGCCGAGCGCCATGGCCACGTCGCCACGCGCCAGCCAGCCCCACACCTCCGACGGGGAGGGGCGCGAATAGGGCGTGCGCGTGTACTGGGCGTCAGCCATGGGTCAGTCTTCGGGGCTGGGCGTTGGCTGGGAAGGGGGCATGGCTATAACCCGTCAGGCCGCATGGGCGCCCATCGCGCCTTGGGGCGCCGGGACGGCGACGCCGGCCTCGCCGTATTCCTTCAGCTTGTTGCGCAGGGTGCGGATCGAGATGCCCAGGATGTTGGCCGCATGCGTGCGGTTGCCGAAGCAGTGCTCCAGGGTGTCGATGATCAGCTGCTGCTCCATGGCCGCCACCGTCTGGCCGACATAGGCGCGGGTGGCGGTCTCGGCGGCGATGGAGGCCTGCTGGGCCGTGCGCGCGGCGGCGTCGCCGCCGCCGCCCAGGGCCTGGCCGTCGGGCAGGCGCACGGCGGTCTCCTCGATCTCGCTCCCGCTCGACAGCAGGACGGCGCGGTGCATGGCGTTTTCGAGCTCGCGGACGTTGCCCGGCCAGCGATGGCCCACCAGGCGGCGGCGCGCCTCGGCCGAGATCGGGCGCTCGGCCATGCCGTTGGCGGCGGCGTATTTCTTCCCGAAGTGCTCGGCCAGCGCCAGGATGTCGCCGGGGCGATCACGCAGCGGCGGCAGGCGCAGGTTCACGACGTTGAGGCGGTAGAGCAGGTCCTCGCGGAACGTGCCGTCCTTCACCGCCTGGGCGAGGTCGCGGTTGGAGGTGGCGAGCACGCGGATGTCGACCTTGACCGGCTTGGCGCCGCCGACGCGGTCGATCTCGCGTTCCTGCAGGGCGCGCAGCAGCTTGGCCTGGAGGCGTCCGTCCATCTCGGAGATTTCGTCGAGCAGCAGGGTGCCGCCGTTGGCCTCCTCGAACTTGCCGATGCGGCGGGCCACGGCGCCGGTGAAGGCGCCCTTCTCGTGGCCGAAGAGTTCGCTCTCCAGGAGGTTGTCGGGGATGGCGGCGCAGTTGACCGAGATGAAGGCCTTGGACGACCGGCGCGACTTCTGGTGGACGTAGCGGGCCACGACCTCCTTGCCGACGCCGCTTTCGCCGGTGATCAGGATCGAGGCTTCGGAGGCCGCGATCTGGTCGGCGAGCGAGATCACCGCCTTCATGTTCTCGTCGCGGACGACCATCGGCTTGTTGTCGTCGGAGACCGCGGCCAGCACCGCGGCGATCAGGGTCGCGTCCGGCGGCAGGGGGATGAATTCCTTGGCGCCGGCGCGGATGGCGGCGGCGGCGCGATCGGGGTCGGCGGCGACGCCGCAGGCCACCACCGGAACCATGATCCGCTCGGCCTCGTTGGCCGCGATCAGCGAGGCGATATCAAGGTCGTAGTCGACCATCATGAGGTCGGCGCCCTGGCCCGCGCGCAGGGCGTGCGTCGCCGCGGCGATGGTCTCCACGTGGCTCACCTTGGCGCCCGCCGACATCGCCATCTTCACGGCGGTGGCCAGTTGCCCGTTCAGTTTTCCGACGACCAGAAGCCGCATCGGTTAGTCTCCTTCACACCGGCGCCGGTCAGGCGACCGAATCGCCGTCCTTGATGATTTCCGTCATGGTCACGCCCAGGCGTTCGTCGACGATGACGACCTCGCCGCGCGCGACGAGGCGATTGTTCACATAGATGTCGATGGCCTCGCCGACCTTGCGGTCGAGCTCCAGGATGCTGCCCTGGCCGAGCTGCAGGAGCTGGGCGACCGACAGGCTGGAGCGGCCGAGCACGGCGGAGATGCTGACCGGGACGTCGAAGACCGGGGCCAGGTCGTTGGCGGTCTTCTCCTCCCCTGCGCCGCCGTCGGGGGGCAGGCCGTCGCCTGGACCGAATTCATCGAGCTTGAGGTCGTTTTCGGACATCGGTTTCAGCTTTCGCCGGCGGGGATGAGGGGTTCGGCGTGCAGGCCTTCGGAGGCCAGCGCCGCGTCGAGGGCGGCCGCGACGCGCGCGGTGGCGGCGTCCGGATCGAAGGCTGCCACGCCGTCGCCGAAATCGAGGCTGAAGGCGCCGGGCTTCATGCCGGCCTGGCCGCGCACGACGATGGCGCCGGGATAGCTGACGGCCTGGGCGGTCTGGGTCAGCAGGGCCTGGATCTCCTCGGCCATGTCGGGGGCGGTGGCGACGATCAGGCGCGGGGCGGCCTCGATCTCGCGCGCCAGCACCTCGAGGGCGGCCTGGACGGGGGCTTGCGGAAAGCGCAGCAGGGCGGCGTCGGCGATGGCCCGCGCACAGGCGAGCGCCAGTTCGGCCGAGCCCACGCGATGTTCGTGGGCGACCTCGGCCAGTTTCGGCAGGGCCTGGCGGCAGGCCTCGGCGATGGCGACCAGGGCCGCGCTCTGGGCCGAGGCGGCGGCGGCGGCGGCGGCGGCCTCGCCCTCGGCGAAGGCGCGCTGGCGGATGTGCTCGACCTCGTCGGCAGCGTAGAGCCGCTTGGGACGCATAGCGGCGAAGGCCACGTCGCCGGCCCCGTCGAAGACCGTGTCGAAACCGAATTTCTGGTGGGGCGCGCTGGTCATCAGTAGATCAACTCATCGTCGCCGCCGGCCCCGGCGAGCATGATCTCGCCCTTGGCCGCCAGGTCCTTGGCCACCTGGACCATGTTCATCTGCGCCTGGTCGACGTCCTTCAGGCGGACCGGGCCCATGCCTTCCATGTCCTCGCGCATGATCTTGGCGGCGCGCTCGCTCATGTTGGAGAAGAACATCTCGCGCAGGGCGTCGGAGGCGCCCTTCAGGGCCAGGCCCAGCTGGTCCTTCTCGACGCCGCGCAGCAGGGTCTGGACCCCGCCGGGGTCGAGCTTGGAGAGGTCCTCGAAGACGAACATCAGGGCGCGGATGCGTTCGGCGGCCTCGCGGTTGCGCTCCTCCAGGGCGGCGATGAAGCGCGCCTCGGTCTGGCGGTCGAAGGCGTTGAAGATGTCGGCCATCATCTCGTGGCTGTCGCGCTTGGAGGTGCGGGCCAGGTTCGACATGAACTCGTTGCGCAGGGTCATCTCGATCTTGTCGAGGATCTCGCGCTGGACGGGCTCCATCCGCAGCATGCGGGTGACGCATTCCAGGGCGAAGTCCTCGGGCAGGGAGGCCAGCACGCGGGCGGCGTGCTCGGACTTGATCTTCGACAGCACGACGGCGACCGTCTGCGGGTATTCGTTCTTGAGGTAGTTGGCGAGCACCGCCTCGTTCACGTTGCCCAGCTTGTCCCACATGGTGCGACCGGCCGGGCCGCGGATCTCCTCCATCAGGCTCTCGACCTTGTCGCCGGGCATGATGGCGGCCAGCAGCTTCTGGGTCTGTTCGAACGAACCCATGATGGCGCCCGAGCCGGACATGCCGGAAACGAACTCCACCAGCAGTTCCTCGACCACGGAGGAACTGACGGTGCCCAGGCCGGCCATGGCCTGGGAGATCTCCTTGATCTCCTCCTCGTCCAGGGCGCGCCAGATGGTGGCGTGCTCCTCGCCCAGGGCCAGCAGCACGACGGCGGCCTTTTCGGGGCCGCTCAGGCGGGAGGCGTCGACGATCGACTTGTTCTTGGCCTTGCTCATGCGGTGTCATGCACCCAGCTGCGGAGGATCGCGACGCTCTCCTCGGGGTGCTTGTCGACGAATTCGGAGACCCGCTTGACGGAGCTGGCCTTCACCTGGCCCTCGATGCGGGCGATGTCGATCTTCTGGTCGAGTTCGCCGTGGGGCAGGGCGAGCGGCTGGCCGGTGGCGGGGTCGACGCCGATCAGCTGCTGGCCGCCAGCGGGGCTGTATTGGCCCGGCGCGCCGCCCCCGGCCACCATCATCTGGCCGCCGCCGCCGCCCGGCGTCGCGGCGCCGCGCAGCAGCGGGCGGACGATGAAGAGCATGATCATCACGGCGACCACGGCGAGGATGCCGAGTTCGACGGCGCGCATGATGTCGTTCTTGTCGAAGCCCATCAGCGGGTTGGCCGCCTGGACGCCCTCGGGGCTGTCCACCGCGGTGAAGCGCTGGTTGACCACGGTCACCTGGTCGCCGCGATCCTGGTTGAAGCCCACGGCGGTGCGCACCAGCTGCTCGATGCGGGCCATCTCCTCGGCGCTGCGGGGGGTGTAGGCGCCGGGCTTGCCGTCCTTGCCCATGGCGGTGACGCCGTCGACGGCGACGGCGACGGCCAGGCGCTTCACCGTGCCGGGCTCCTGGATCTCGGTGCGGGTGGTCTTGGAGATCTCGTAGTTGGTGGTGGAGTCGGTGTGGTCGTTGTTGGACGAGGTTCCCGCGGTGTCGCCGGCCGGGGCGCCGGCCGGGATGTTGGCGGCGACGGAGGCCTGGCCGCTGCCGTCCTGCTGCTTCTCGGTGGCCTTCTCCTCGGTGGTGGATTCGGAGCGGACCACCTGGCCGTCGGGGTCGAAGGTCTCCTGCTGGACGGTGACGCGGGCGAGATCCAGGTCGGCGGTGACGTTCACGCGGGCCTTGCCGGGGCCGACGATGCTTTCCAGCAGCTTGCGGACCTGGCCCTCGATGCGGTTCTCGACCTCGTTCTTGCGGCCGTTGGCCATCTCCATGCCGTCGTCGGACCCAGACAGGGTGCGGGCGTGCTGGTCGACGACGACGACGCGGGCCGGCTTCATGTCGGGCACGGCGCCGGCCACTAGGTTCTGGATGGCGCGGACCTGTTCGGCGCTGGGCTCGCGGCCGCCGACGCCGATGCTGACCGAGGCCGAGGGCGGGGAGGCTTCCTCCTCGAACAGCTGGCGCTTGGGCAGCACCAGGTGGACGCGGGTGGAGGTGATTCCCTCCAGGGCGCCGATGGTGCGGGCCAGTTCGCCTTCCAGCGCGCGCTGGCGATTGAGCTGCTGGACGAAATCCGTCTGGCCCATGGCGTTGGCGTTGTCGAAGATCTCGTAGCCGACGGAGCCGGCGGTAGGCAGGCCCTTGGCCGAGAGCATCAGGCGGGTGGAGGCGACCTTGTCGCGGCCGACCATGATGGTGGAGCCGTCGCCCTTCACCTCGTACTTCACCCCGGCCTGGTCCAGCGCCTGGGTGATCGAGCCGGCCTCCTTAAGATCCAGATTAGAGTACAGCAGGGACTTGGGTTCGCCGAGGTTCATGGTCAGCGCGAACAGGGCCGCGGCCACACCGGCGCTGATGCCGAGGATGGCGATCAGGCGACCGATGCCGAACCTCGTCAGGGCTCCCATGAATTGGTTCAACGCCGACGTCCTTCCCGGGCCCAAAACAGCTGGGACGTGCGCTCCGATCGCCCGCCGCTAGGCAGGATTTACCCAGTGCTTGGTAAACGGGGGTTTAAGCCTTGCCGCAATCGCGGGGGTATTTGCGCGACCGGAATGTCGCAGGTCAGGCGATGGACGCGCGCTGGGCCCTGGTGAGCTTGGCGCAGACGAGATCGTAGGATTGGTCGATCAGGCCGACGACCTGGGCGTCGTCCAGCCCGCCGTCGAGGGCCACGGCGATCCAGTGGCGGCGTTCGACGTGATGTCCGGGGGTTATTTCCTCGTGAGTTTCACGAAGGATTTCAGCGAGATGGGGGTCGCACTTGAGGGTGACGGCGTCTTCCGCCGCATTGTAGAGGGCGAACACCTTGCCCAGGACCTTGTAGATCGGCACGTCCGGCCCGAAGGGGGTGAAGACCTTCGCTCCCGGCTTGGCGGTCAGCAGGGCCTCGAGTCTCAGCCGCTCCACGGCCAGATCGCGCCCCACAGGCCGAGCAGCACCGTGAAGCCGGTGTAGACCAGCACCGTCGTCGTAAAGAAGATCTTGCGCCAGGCGCTCCAGCTGTCGACCCGGCGCCCCCCGCGCCAGACCGCCGGGGTGAAAATCAGGGTCGCCAGCGTCAGGAAACTGGCCACCAGCGCGCAGGCCGATCCGAAGACCAGGAACGGGCCGGGCCAGCCGTAGACCATCGCCGCCGGATCGCCCGCGTCCATCGCCCAGACGACGAAGAGGCCGAGCGCCGCCAGCCAGAGGACGGCCTGGCTGTTCTGGATCATGCTGGCGCGGTTCTGGATGCTGTTTTCGCGGAACTCGCGGCGATTGCGCAGGACGACGCCGGCCAGCGTCGCCGCCGCGGCGACGGCGGTGAGGATGGCGAAGGTCAGCAGGGTGATCGGCCGGAACCAGAATCCGGTGCGTTCAAAGAGATTGTCGCCGGCGGCGGTCTGGAACGCGACGGCGCGGCCGTCGCGGAAGCTGAAGGCCAGCCGGTCGACGCCGTCGGCGGAGACGAAGCGGCCGGCCCGAGGTTCGCCTTCGACGCCGAACGCCTGGGCCTTGCCGAAGGACTTGAGCAGCAGGCGCCCGTCCGGGGTGACGTCGACGTCCGTCCCGCCGGTCAGCAGGCCGGCGAAGCCCTCGAGGCCGCCGTAGGCGCGCCGGTCGCCGACATAGTGGCCCTTGTAGAGCGCGCGGCTGGCGGCGAGCTCGGGCGAGCCCGCCACGGGGAAGGGACGGGGCGGGGCGTAGAACTGCTGCACGATGCGGGCGGGCAGGCCGTTGACCAACTGGGCGCCGCTCTCGGTGTTGGCGCCGACGAACACGCCCAGGCCGAGGTCGGGCGTCACCACAAGGTTCGACCGGAAGGACAGCGTCGCGCCCGGATGGCCGTAGCCGCGGTGGCCGCCCGGCAGGTCGTAGACCATGAAGCCATGGGCCCAGCCGTTGACGCCCGGCGCGGTCTTGCGCAGCGGGGTGCGGAACGCCGCGGCGGTCTTGGCCCCGAAGATCGTCGTCTGCTCCAGGGTCCCGTTCCCCAGCAACATCAACATATAGCGGGCCATGTCTCCCGCCGTGGACGAAGCCGCGCCGGCCGGGCCGATATGGCCGATATATTCGTAGGGCCGCAGCTGGAAGCCGGCGGCCGTCGATCGGTAGCCCTGCGAAATGTCGGGCACGAGCCGGGCCGGCATCGGCGCGGGCAGGCCGGTCTTGACCGGATGCGGCTCACGGAAGGTGGTGTGGCGCAGGCCCAGGGGGACGATGATCTCGTCCTCCATGGCGCGTTCGAAGGGCTTGCCCGAGACGTAGGTGACGGCGAGGCCGGCCAGCGCCGCGCCATAGTTCGAATAGCTGGAGATCGCGCCGGGCTCGCTGACGCGGTGCGGGCGCTCCTGGCGGATGTACTCGGTCAACGGCCGCTCGCGGCTGAACTTGCGCTCGAAGAGCTGGCCGAGCGCGCGGTCCTCGAAGCCCGCGGAGTGATCCAGCAGGTTCTCGACCCTGACCGGGGTGCGATAGCCCTGGTCCTTCACCTGCTGGCGTTCGGGCAGGTAGAGGTTGATGGGGGCGTTGATGCGGATGCGGCCGGCCTCGACCTCCTTCATCAGGGCGATCCAGGTGAAGGTCTTGGAGATCGAGCCGATCCGGAAGAGGGTCTTGTCCGGGTCCACGCGCCGGCGGGGCGCCAGGTCGGCGAAACCGTAGCCCTTCTTGAAGACGATCTGGCCGTTCTGGACGACCGAGACCGTGACGCCGGCGATGTGGTCGCGGTCCATGGCTTCCTTGACGACGCCGTCGACGAAGCTTTCCAGTTCCGCCGGCGGGGCGGCTTCGCCCGGCAACAGGCGCGATCCGGTTGCGGTGACCGGCAGCGGCGGGGTGACGCCGGTGGGCGTGACCGGCCCGGCGGCCGACGCGGCCCCCGCGGCATGGGCGACCGGCTTGGGTTTCGGCTTGGGCGCGATGGCCTTCTTGTAGACAGTATAGGGGATCGGTCCGCGCGGATTGACGGCGGCCGGTTTCGGAGCCTCGGACGGGGTCTGCGCCGGCGCCTCCGCAGGCCACAACACCAGGGCCAGCAGGGCGGCGAGGGCGGCTTTTGCGGTCGAGCGAATCAAGCGGAGGACCTGAGCAGAAGGGCGGGAAGCTCCAGCGCTTGTAGGGCGCCGCGCGTCACCGTCAAAGCGTGCTCGTCGATCACCGCCAAGCGTGGCTGTGGAGGAGTGCGGTCACGGCTTCGGAAGCCGGAAATTCGACATCCTCCGTCCGCCCCGGCGGGCGCCGCGGCGGACGGATCGGAGGCGTCCGGACGCCGAGAGGACCGCGAACAGGCCGGCGCCGCCCTGGCCGCCGCCGATGCACATGGTGACGACGGCGTACTTGGAGCCGCGCCGCTGGCCTTCCTGCAGCACGTGGCCGGCCAGGCGGGCGCCGGTCATGCCGAAGGGGTGGCCGATGGCGATGGCGCCGCCGTTGACGTTGTACTTTTCCGGGTCGATGCCCAGCGCGTCACGGCTGTAGAGGCACTGGGAGGCGAAGGCCTCGTTCAGTTCCCACAGGTCGATGTCGGCGACCTTCAGGCCGTGGCGTTCCAGCAGGCGCGGCACGGCGAAGACCGGGCCGATGCCCATTTCGTCGGGCGCGCAGCCGGCGGCGGCCCAGCCCATGAAGCGGCCGAGCGGTTTGAGGCCGCGGCGTTCGGCTTCCTTGGATTCCATCACCACCACGGCGGCGGCGCCGTCCGAGAGCTGGGAAGCGTTGCCGGCGGTGATCCACTTGCCCTCGCCGCGCACGGGGGGGAGCTTTGCGAGGCCTTCCAGCGTGGTGTCGGGGCGGTTGCACTCGTCGCGGTCGACCACGTAGTCGACGACGGGTTCCTCCTTCGTCGCCTTGTCGACCACCTTCATCCTGGTCTTCATCGGGACGATCTCGTCCTTGAACTTGCCGGCCTGCTGCGCCGCGGCCATGCGGCGCTGGGATTCCAGCGAATACTCGTCCTGGTGCTCGCGGCTGACCTTGTAGCGGTCGGCGACGATGTCGGCGGTGTCGATCATCGGCATGAAGATGGCGGGATATTGCGCCGTCAGGGCAGGATCGACGTTCTCGCCGGCGTCGCCGCGGGCGGGGATGCTGAGCGACTCCACGCCGCCGGCGACCACGACGTCGGCCCCGTCGTTGCGCACATAGTTGGCGGCCGCGACGATCGCCTGGAGCCCCGAGGAGCAGAAGCGGTTGATGGTCGCCGCCGCGGTCGTCACCGGCAGGCCCGCCAGCAGGGCGGCGAGGCGCGCGGGATTGAGTCCGCCGTGGCCCACGTTGCCGAGGAAGACGTCCTCGACGCTCGCGCCCTCGACGCCGGCCTTCTCAACCGCGTGCTTGATCGCATGGGCGGCCATGCTCATCACCGGCGTCATGTTGAAGCCGCCGCGGCCGGCCTTGGCCAGACCCGTGCGGGCATAGGAAACAATGACGGCGTCGCGCATGAAAAGAACCTCCCGGAGAATATGCAGCGGGGGCCTTTTGCGGCCCTGGCCATGAAGTTGGGTGCAACCTTTGCATCCCGTCCCGTAAATGGATAGGGACGAGCGCGGGCTTTGTAGCGAACTTTCGGCGGCGAGGAAGAACCTTGATGAGGCGCCCTAACCCGTTTCGGTCGACCGTTTTCTGGAGCGGATTGCTGGCGGCCGCGACCCTGGCCCTGTCGGCCTGCGGCGATCGCGGCGACGCCGAGCGCCCGCCCGCGCCGGGCGACCGGTCGGTGGCCGAGGTGAACGGCAAGAGCGTCTGGGCCTCCGACGTCAAGCGCGAGGCGGTGGCCCAAGGGCTGATCAGCGAGGGCGAACCGCTGGACGTCTCCTCCGACCTGTTCCGGCGGGTTCTGGACGAGGTGGTGGACCAGAAGCTGCTCGCCGCCGAGGCCCAGAAGCGCAAGCTCGACAAGGACCCGGTCGCCCAGCGGCGGCTGGCCGCCGCGCGCGAGCGGATCCTGGGCGACATGCTGGTGGAAAGCGTCGTCACCGACGCCGTCAACGACAACGCCATCCGCGGCCTCTACGAAGAGCAGCTCAAGCTCGCCAAGCAGTCCGAGGAGATCCACGCCCGCCAGATCGTGGTGAGCAGCCTGCCCGAGGCCGACGCCATCAAGAAGCTGCTGGCCAGCGGGGCCTCGTTCGAGGCCCTGGCGATGGAGCGTTCCACCGACCCCGCGACCCGGTTCAACGGCGGCGATCTCGGCTATTTCACCACCGACGTCATGCCCGAGGCCTACGACGGCGCGCTGAAGGACGCCAAGGTCGGCGACATCGTCGGGCCTTTCCAGGTGGAGGGCGGCTGGGCGATGATGAAGATCGAGGATCGCCGCCTGGAGCGGCCGATCACGCTCGAGGCCGCGCGGCCGCAGATCGTGCGCTTCCTGACCTACGATCAGATCCGCGACCTGATCGAGAAGCTTCGCGGGCGCTCGAAGATCAAGGTGCTGATCCCGGCCGCGCAGAACGTGCCGGGCCAGCCGAAGGAACCGGCCGACGCGCCGGCCAGCGCGCCCGCCACGGCGCCTGCCTCGCCTGCCGCAACGCCGAGCCCGTCGGCGACGCCGCCGCCCGCCGCCAAGCCGGCGGCGCCAAGACCCGCGCCCCGCCCCGCGCCGGCCAGGCCGGCCGCGAAACCCGCCACGCCCGTTCCCTCGCCCGCTCCCTCATCGACTCCTGCTCCGGCGGCCCCGTAATGACCCGCAAGCCCCAGCCCCCGAAAACCCCGGCCGCCAAGGCGCTGGAAGCCGCCGCCAAGCCCGTCGAGGTAGTGGGCCAGACCCTGGAACGGGCGCTCGATCCCCTGGCCAGCGCCCTGAAGCGCGCGGCGCTGAAGCGGGCCGACAGGCAGCATCGGCAGCTCGCCTCGCCGACGCCGACGCCGGCGCCCAAGGCCGCCCTGAAGATCTCGCCGCTGGCCGTGCCCTTCCCGACCATCGCCCCGGTCGCCGGGGTCGAGATGGCCAGCGGCCGGGCCGGTTTCTACAAGCATGAGCGCGACGACCTGCTGCTGATGCGGTTTTCCCCCGGCACCACGGCGGCCGGGGTGTTCACCCGCCATGGCGTGGGCTCGGCGCCCGTCGACTGGTGCCGCAAGCAGCTGGCCGCCACCCAAGGCACGGAGGTCCGGGCCCTGGTGGTGAACGCCGGCTGCGCCAACTCCTTCACCGGCAAGCCGGGGGCGGACGCCGCGCGCCGGGTCGCCTCGGCGGTGGCCAAGCGCTTCGACTGCCGCCAGCGCGACGTGATGGCGGCCTCCACCGGGGTGATCGGGGTGCTGCTGGACGACGCCAAGATCATCCACCGGCTGCCGGAGGTCGAGGGACGGCTGACCGCCGACGGCTGGGCGAACGCGGCCAGCGCCATCATGACCACCGACACTTTCCCGAAGGGGGCGACGGCGGAGGCGCAGATCGACGGGGTGAGCGTGCGGATCGCCGGCATCGCCAAGGGCTCCGGCATGATCGCGCCGGACATGGCCACGATGCTGGCCTTCGTGGCCACCGACGCGGCCATCGCGCCGGCGGCGCTGCAGACCCTGGTGAGCCTCTATACGCGCACGACGTTCAACTGCGTCACGGTGGACGGCGACCGGTCGACCAACGACACGCTGCTGCTGTTCGCCACCGGGCAGTCGGGCGCCCCGCGCATCGGTCGGGCCGGCGACCGGCGGCTGGCCGATTTCCGCGAAAAGCTGGAAGGGGTGCTGCTGGACCTCGCCCTGCAGCTGGTGCGGGACGGGGAGGGGGCCACCAAGTTCGTGAAGATCAACGTGGCCGGCGCCGAGACCCCGGCCTCGGCCCGCAAGATCGCCCGCACCATCGCCGAGAGCCCGCTGGTGAAGACCGCCTTCGCCGGCGAGGACGCCAACTGGGGCCGCATCGTCATGGCCGTGGGCCGCGCCGACGAGCCGGTGGACCGCGACCGCATCAGCGTGAAGTTCGGCGACCTGTGGGCCGCGCACGACGGCTTGATCTCGCCGACCTACGACGAGGCCAAGATGAGCGCCTACATGAAGCGCAAGGAACTGGAGGTTTCGGTGGACGTCGGCGTCGGCAAGGGCGCGGCCAGCGTCTGGACCTGCGATCTCACCAAGGGCTACATCGAGATCAACGGGGACTATCGGTCGTAGAAACCCTCCCAGCGCGAAGCGCGATCCGGGGGAGGCGGCGCGGCGCGAAGCGCCGTGACGGAGGGGGAAGCAAACGAGTCGCTCACCCCCTCAGTCAGCTTTGCTGACAGCTCCCCCAAAAGGGGGAGCATCTGCTTAGCGGTTGGACCAGACGCCGGTGGGGGCGGGGCGTTCGCTGGAGCGTTCGCCGCCGCGCTTGGGGCCGCGGAAGTTGGCCTTGGCCGCCGCGGGCTTGGGCTGGCCCTGACCGCCGCCGCCGCTGCGATTTTCCGAGCGACCGCCGCCGCCGTGGTTCTGGGCGCGACCCGCGCCGCCGCCGCCGCCATTGCGGCCGCGACCGCCCTGGCCGCCCCGGCCCTGGTTGGCCGGACGCTCGGCGCGGACGCCGGCCGGCTCGGGCATGGCGGCGGTGACCGCCGAGAGGCCCTTGTCGTTACGACGGTCGAAGGTCGGGATGGTCTGGCGCGTCACCTTCTGGATGTCGCGCAGCAGGTTGCGCTCGTCGTCGGCGCAGAAGCTGACGGCCGAGCCCTTGGCGCCGGCGCGCGCGGTGCGCCCGATCCGGTGGACGTAGGCTTCCGGCACGTTGGGAAGCTCATACTGGACGACGTGGGTGACGCTGTCGATGTCGATCCCGCGGGCGGCGATGTCGGTGGCCACCAGGGCGCGGACCTCGCCGGCCTTGAACTGGGCAAGCGCCCGTTCACGCTGGCCCTGGCTCTTGTCGCCGTGGATGGAGGCGGCCTCGACGCCGACCATCTCCAGCGACTTGGCGACGCGGTCGGCGCCGCGCTTGGTGCGGGTGAAGACGATGACGCGGGTGAAGGCCGGGTCGTCGAACAGTTCGGCGAGCAGGGCGCGCTTGCGCGAGGTCTCGACGAACAGGACCTGCTGGTTGACGCGCTCGACGGTGGTCGACTGCGGCGCGACCGAGACCTTGATCGGGTCCTTCAGCAGGTCGCCGGCCAGGCGGCCGATCTCCGTCGGCCAGGTGGCCGAGAAGAACAGGTTCTGGCGAACCTTGGGCAGGTGGGCGACGATCTTCTTGATGGGGACCAGGAAGCCCAGGTCCAGCATCTGGTCGGCTTCGTCGAGGACGAAGATTTCGGTTTCCGAGAGGTTGGCGGACTTTTCGCCCAGGTGGTCCAGCAGGCGGCCGGGGGTGGCCACCAGCACGTCGATGCCGCCGGCCAGCGCGCGCATCTGCGGGCCGTACTTCACGCCGCCGAAGATGACGGCGGTGGAGAGGCCGAGATAGCGGCCGTAGGTCTTGAAGCTTTCGGCGATCTGGGTGGCCAGTTCGCGGGTCGGCGACAGGACCAGGACGCGGCAGCCGCGACGGGGCGCGGGCTTGCGGTTGGCGGCGAGGCGATGAAGGATCGGCAGGGCGAAGGCGGCGGTCTTGCCGGTGCCGGTCTGGGCGATGCCCAGCAGGTCGCGGCCGCCCATGACGCCCGGAATGGCCTGGGCCTGGATCGGGGTGGGGGTGGCGTAGCCTTCGTCAGCCAGGGCCTTGAGCAACAGTTTGTCGAGGCCGAGGTCGGTAAATTGAGTCAAACGAAATTCTTTCACGTAGCACGACGTGCGGGCGCTCACGGATTTCCGGAGGGCTCGCGCAGGTCGCGATCAATTTGGGGAAGCGCCCCGCGTGGCCGGGCGATCTATGAACTTTTCTGGGCGCTCGACAGGCTGGGTTTCCGAAGCAGGAAGCCCTCACGCGACTGGAGCGCCTATAGCGCCAAGGCTTGGCGCGGACTGCACATCGGCGATCTCGGCCCTAAAGTCAAGTCGTGTGGGTAAATGGCAACGCAGGTGTTGCATTCCTGGCCCATCCCGCAGATGGAGCGCTGATGACCGATAAGCCCATCCTGCTCGTCGCCGCCTGCGCCCTGGTCGACGTCGACGGCCGCGTGCTGATCTGCCAGCGCCCGCAGGGCAAGGCCCTGGCCGGGCTGTGGGAATTCCCGGGGGGGAAGCTGGAACCCGGCGAGAGCCCGGAAGACTGCCTTATCAGGGAGTTGCGTGAGGAACTTGACATCACGGTGAGCAACGCCTGCCTGGCGCCGTTCGTTTTCGCCAGCCACGGTTATGAGTCCTTTCACCTCCTCATGCCTCTCTACCTGTGCCGTCGGTGGGATGGCGTTGTGACCGCGCTGGAGCACGAGGCCATAGCATGGGTGAAACCCTCCAGACTCGGCGACTATCCGATGCCGCCGGCCGACGCGCCCCTGGTCGCGTGGCTGCGGGATCTGCTCTGATCGCAAGGTTCGCGCGCGACGAGGGCGGGGCCACCGCCATCGAATACGCCGTGCTGATCGTCTTCCTGGGCGCGGGCGTGGTCGCCGCCATCGGCGTGCTGCAGACCAGCCTCTACAACGTGATCAACACCGCCGCGACCGCGCTGGTGGCCGCCGTCAGCTAGAGCCGCGCGCGTTCCTCTCCCGCGAGCGGGAGAGGAACGCGCGGCTAATCTTCTTCGCGGGGCAGGGGATGTTCGACGGCGCCGAGCGCGTCGGCCAGGCGCATCTTGGCCGAACCCGGGCGCAGCGGCTTCTGCTGGCTCTCGTGCGGGGACCAGCCGGTGAGGGTGATCAGCTCGAAGGTGGCCGGCACGCGGCCGTCGGGTTCGGCGAACCGCTCGGCATAGACCTCGCAGGCGCGGGCCAGCACCGCGCGGGTCAGGCCGCGGGGATGGCGCTGCGCCGCCACATGGGTCTCGCCCATGGCCCGCAGGTCGGCCAGCAGCTTCAGGGGATGGGCGTAGCGGACGGCGACGCGGTCGACGTCGGCCACCGGCAGGGCGAAGCCGGCGCGCTGCAGCAGGCCGGCGGCGTCGTTGGGGTCGGCGAAGGGCGAGACCCGCTGGCCCGCGCCGCCGGTCAGCTCGCTCTCGGCGACCATCAGCGACTGGCGAAGCTCGGTGAGCGTCGCCCCGCCCAGGAACGTGCCGATGAAGAGGCCGTCGGGCTTCAGGGCGCGGCGGATCTGGATCAGGGCGCCGACCACGTCGTTGGTCCAGTGCAGGCCGAGCGTCGAGACCACGAGATCGAGGCTCGCCTCAGCAAAGGGCAGGCGCTCCTCGTCCAGCACGACGCGCGGGCCCGGGCGGCCCCGCAGCATCGGCAGCGAGAGATCGGTCTCCACCAGCAAGCCCACCTGCTTTCGGGCCTCGCTGGCGGCCAGCGCCTCAGCGAAGGCGCCGGTGCGCGCGGCGAGGTCGACCGCCACCGGGAACTCGCGCATGATCGCCTCCAGCCGCAGGACGGCGTCCTCGGCGGCGCGGCGCTTGAGGAAGTCGGCGTCGGCGAAGGCGCGGGCGGCGCGGTCGAGGCGCTTCCTGTGCAGGGCGCGGTCGAAGAGGTGGGGCGAGGGCGACATGAGCCTGCAAGATGGCGACTTGCGCGACAGATTGAAACCGGGACCTCAGGTTCGGGCCGCCCGGCGCAGCGCGCTGGACGCGATTTTCCCGCCGCAGGCCCTGGACGGCGGGGCGGCGCCCCAGTCGGCGGGCTATTCGGCGCAGGCCTGGTCGCGCATCGTCTTCCTCGACGATCCGGTCTGCGACGGTTGCGGGCTCCACCTCCCTATGATTATGTAAATCAACTCAGGGAGTTAAGGGGATTTCAGTCCGGTTTCGTTGACGGATTTCGGTCCCGTGGTCCCCTAAGAAGGGGCGCGAATGGTGTGCCCGGCAGCACGGGTGACCCCATGACCAACTGCTACACCTACCTCAGATTCAGCACGCCTCGCCAAGAGCGCGGCTCGTCAAAGGATCGCCAGCTTGAGGATTGCCGCGCCTTCATCGCCCGCAAAGGGTGGAACGAAATTGGGGTGGTCGAAGACCTTGGTCGGTCGGCTTGGAAGGGGGTTCACCTCAAGTCGGGCAACCTCGGAAAGTTCACCCAACGCATCTTCGACGGTGACGTAGAGCCGGGTGTCATTGTGGTCGAAAATCTCGACCGGCTTTCAAGGCAGAAGCCCCGCGTGACCCAACGGTGGATGGAAGACATCTGCGAACGGGGTTGGCAGATCGCCAGCGTCAAGGGCGGTAAGGTCTATGACGCCCAATGTCTCGAAGACAACATCATGGACATCCTTGATGTGCTCTATCAGGGCAAGGCCGCGAACGATTACGTCGAGACGCTATCAAGAAGGTCGAAGGGCTCATACGAGGATCGCCTGAAGGCGGCTCGCATGGACAACACGGTTGTCCATTCGGTTGGACCGGCTTGGCTCGAAGCTGTCGGCAAGCGTCCGAACATCATTTGGGAGCCAATCCCCGAACGGGTGAAGCTGATCCGCGAAATCTTCGACATGACCCTTGCGGGCAAGCCCGCATGGAGCATCGCCAAAGAGTTCAACGAGCGTCCTGATTGAGGCCCTTCAGAGCATAGTCGAGACCGTGGAGTGCGGGCTCAGCGGGTGGGGCGAGAAGCGGTTGATCTTGCATCTCGTGGGCGGGGTTCACCGGATCGCATTCGAGAACACGGGTGAGACCCTTTGGGAAATCTTGCCCAACACCGGCGCCACCGCTGACGAGATGCTTGAGAAGATCGACACGCCGCACAATCGGACGCGGATGGAGAAGTATTTCCGGCGACGTGACGCCGCTTAGATCGTCTCTGGGTGGCCGATCCGCGTTCAGCGGTTATTGTTCCTCGGGGGCGGGGACATATGCTCGAAAAAATCCATCTGACGCCGACGATTTTCGTTCTCTACACGCTCTGCCAATACGCGGCCTTCTGGCATCACCGATGGGCCGCCGCGCGGAAGAATGGAGTGCAAGGGGCGTGGCCGATAGCGGGGCTCGTCATCGACATTTCTGGCTTCCTGTCGGTGCTATTTGGCTGGGCCGTTTTCGCATTCGTGTGGTGGCAGCGCGGCTTCATTAGTGCTGCCGCCTTGGGTCTGGTCGGGCTCGGCGTGAGCTTCATCATGATAATGGCCACTGCACCCATCATGCGCGGTCGCAACGAAGCGGTGTTGTGGATTTCGGGAGCGTTGGCGTTCTGGCCGCTGGCTATCGGCGTGTTCGTCAGCGTCCGCGCCTTACCGCCGGTTTCGTAGCGATCAGTTCCACGAACTCTCGCTGCACCGGTTCGATGTGATCGGCGTCGATGTAGAGCGTGACGGCTTCGCCGTCTGGCCGAACGAACGTGAATGGACCCACCACATCCTGCCCCTTGGCCTTCTCCCAATGGCAGTGAGGATTTTGATGGAAGAAGCTCAGAGCGTCGGCGGGATGGGCCGATACCAGCTTCCAAAAGGGAAGGCTCTTTTGTGAGAGCGTCCACCACCAGTAGCCCCCGACAATCGCAACCGTGATGACAATCCAGATCATGTCGTCAAACTCTGATCTGGGACTTCTCGGCGAACTGCTTCCAATAGGCTTGAGCGTTCAACCTAAGCAGGGCGTCGGCCAACGGCAGTTGCCAGATCGGATGTCCGATCAAAACTTTGGTTTCCTCGTAAGCGTGAAAGCCCATGTCGGTCAGCAAGGCTGACACCAAGGGCTGATCCATCATGGACCGCATGTTCGCTTGAAGTTCGATGTAGCGGTCCACAGTGGGCGGGAACCATCCGTTATGGGACTCCACCTTCGAGTTCATGTTGTGGCTTAGCGCGGCCCGCACAGCGGCGCCGGAACGCTCATCGAGACACACTCGAATGCCCTGAGCCTCCTGCGACAGCACGGCGGCGAAATAGAGCGCGTATGTGTCCCGCCGCGAGTCAGCGATTTCAAGGAAACGCCCAGCCCACCCGGCATCGACGCCAAGCCCCTTGGTCATGGTGTCGATCAGGGTGGCGATCCATTGATCGTAGGTCGCCGATGCGACCTTGGCCATGTGGCCGAAGAAGTCGTCAGCGGCCTTCGTCGCCGCAACCTTCCCCTTCATTCCGAACATGGCCGCGCCCCCCGGTCTACGTCGCGGCGAAATAGAGCACGACGACTATTGAAGCTCCACAGCGGGGCGCCCATCTGCATCGACAAGGCGGGAGACCCGCCAACGAAATAGTCGGAGCGTGTAAGGGGTCACCAACCGGACGACAGGTAAAAAACCCCCGAGCTACACGCTGGCCAGACGTGCCCACCGGCTACCGTAAGGGACCGGGCACGACGAGATAGAAGGAGAGGAAAGCGATGAGCTTCCTACTCGCTATCGAAGCCAGCCAGTCGGATGGAACGGTGTTCCGCATGGTTATGGGATGGAGATTTCCGTCCTTGGCTTCGTGGCTCTCCGTATTGATCTGACTGATCTGAGATTAGGGCGTCCTCGAAAGGGGGCGCCCTTTTCATTTCCGGCAATGCGCTATGGTGAAGCATGCCGACCGCACCGACCTCGCACCGCTGTTCGCGGGCTGGCTGTCGCGGGCGGCGCGCGACCTGCTGGCGGACGCAGACTTCATCGCGCCTGTGCCGCTGCATCGCGGCCGGTTGCTGCGGCGGCGCTACAACCAGGCCGCGGAGATCGCGCGGCGGCTGGCCAGGCTTTCCGGCGTCGCCTATTTGCCCGACGCCCTGGTGCGCCAGCGGGCCACCGACAGCCAGGGCGGCAAGTCGGCGGGCGGGCGCCGCCGCAACGTCGCCGCCGCCTTCGTCGTGCCGCCGGGGAGGGCGGCGCGCGTGGCGGGCAGGCGCATCCTGCTGATCGATGACGTCTTGACCACCGGGGCCACGGCGGAGGGCTGCGCCAGGGCGTTTCTGGCCGCCGGGGCCGCATGCGTCGATGTCGCAGTGGTGGCGCGGGTGAAAGAAAGCCAAAGCCACGCCATATAGAGAGCTGTGAAGACGAATCCCCTGAGTCGAGAGCGCATGAGCCAGGTCACCATCTATACGAAGCCCTACTGCCCCTACTGCATCCGCGCCGTCGGGCTGCTGGAGCAGAAGGGCGTCGACTTCACCGAGATCGAGGCGGCCTTCGATCCCGAAAAGCGCCGGGAGATGCTCCAGCGCTCGGGCGGGCGGGCGACCTTCCCGCAGATCTTCATCGGCGACCGGCACGTCGGCGGCTGCGACGAGATGCTGGCGCTGGACCGCGAGGGAAAGCTGGACCCGTTGCTGGCGGCTTGATTCCAGAGCCGAGCCGCCCGATGAGTGGGCGCAGATGACCTTGCGCACGGCCCTGATCCAGACCCGAACGCCCGCGACGCACGCCGCGGCGCTCGATCACGTCCTGCCGCTGGTGGCGGAAGCCGCGGCCGGCGGGGCCAGCCTGATCGCCACGCCGGAGGGGACCAACATCCTCCAGCGGCGCAAGGCCGAGCTGCTGCCGCAATTGAGATTGCTGGCCGACGATCCCGTCGTGCAGGGGCTGCAGGCGGCGGCGAAGGACCTGGGGGTCTGGATCCTGCTGGGCTCGGCCCTGGTGCTGCGCAAGGACGGCAAGGCCGCCAACCGCTGCGCCCTGATCGCGCCTGGCGGCGAGATCACCGCCACCTACGACAAGCTGCACATGTTCGACGTCGACCTGCCGACCGGCGAGACCGTGCGCGAGTCCGAGACCTATGAGCCGGGCGCGCGCGCCGTGATCGCCCAGGCCGACGGCGTCAGCCTGGGCCTGACCATCTGCTACGACGTGCGGTTCCCCGCGCTCTATCGGGCGCTGGCGGTGGCCGGCGCCCAGGTGCTGACGGTGCCGGCCGCCTTCACCCGGCCGACGGGCGAGGCCCATTGGGAGATCCTGCTGCGGGCCCGCGCCATCGAGACCGGCAGCTTCGTGCTGGCGCCGGCGCAGGGGGGCGTCCACGAGGACGGGCGCGGCACCTGGGGACGCTCCATCGCCATCGCGCCCTGGGGCGAGGTGCTGGGAAAGCTGGACCATGACGAGCCCGGCGTGCTGTTCGCCGACCTGGACCTGGAAGCTGTCGCCAAGGCGCGCGGGGCGATCCCGGCCTTGAAGAACGCCCGGGCGTTCGCCGCGCCATGATTCGCTACGCGCTCGCCTGCGCCAACGATCACGAGTTCGAAGGCTGGTTCGCCTCGTCGACCGCCTATGACGAGCAGCAGGCCGCCGGGCAACTTTCCTGTCCAGTGTGCGAGACCAGGACGGTGCACAAGCAGATCATGGCGCCGGCGGTCTCGGGCACCAAGCGCACGGTGCGGGGCGAGGCGTCCAAGGCGACCCGCGCCATGATGATGGAAGCCATGGGCCGCGTCCGCCAGCATGTGGAGGACAACTTCGACGATGTGGGCGACGCCTTCGCCAAGGAGGCCCGCGCCATCCATGAGGGCAAGTCGGAGGAGCGCGGCATCTACGGCAATGCGACGCCGGCCGAGGTGAAGTCCCTGGTGGAGGACGGCGTTCCGGTGGCGCCCCTGCCGGCGGCCCCGCCGAAGAAGACCTCGCTGAACTGACGCGCCAGCCAGGCTTGACGCCCGCGGCGGCGTGGCGTGCTCTGCGGTCTGGGCAGGGGAAACGATCATGAAACGCTTGGGCGTCGTCGTCGCGGTCATCGCGATGCTGGGAGGCTGTGGCGTCGCAAGCGCCGAAGAGGCCCCGCGGATGCTGCGGGTGCTGGGCGAGGCGACCTCGCCGCCGCCGGAGGGCATGCCGGCGCGGTTCGTGATCGACGCGGTGATCAAGACCGACGACGACCCCTTCAAGGCCGATATCGAGGGCTGGATGGCGGGCCTGGGCCCGGGCGCCCAGGGCGACGACATCGAGGGGACCTGCGTGGAGGCGCGCTGCGCGATCTCGGTGAGCTTCGGCTATGACAAGCTGGCGCTCAGCGCCGACCTGGCCGGCCCCGCCCCTGGGACCGGGCGGCTGATCATGACCGACAGCGACGACAAGAAGGTCGGCGAGGTCGCGGTGCGGTTCACCCCCGTCGCCGGGCCGGTGGAGGGCCTGGGCGAACTGGCGGCGCCGGACGCCATCCGGTCGGTCGAGCTGGCCGACCTCCTGATGTGGAACGGCGCCTCGACCGGCTTCAGCAACGTGCGCGACGAGCCCATCGACTGGATCGAGCGCGGCGGGGTGGCCGACTGGCAGCAGGCCAACGAACGGCCGGGGGCGGGGCTGATCCTGGCGGAGGACCTGGCGCTGCTGCGCAAGACCGCGGCGGCGGCCAAGAGCGCAGCCGGCTGGACCCCGGTCGGCGGCAAGGGCTGGAGCGCGGGCTACCCCGCCGCGGTCCTGCCGATTGTCGAGACCGTGGGAAGCGAGCGCCGGTTCTCCAGCGCCGACGGCAAGCTGCGGCTGGTGATCGCCATCGACCCGCCGATGAGCGAGGAGGCCTTCGACGCCTTCGTGGAAAAGATCACCGAAGACCAGCCGGGGATCGAGCGGCGCGGCTACACCCGCGTCAACAGCGACATGGAGATCACCTGGATCGAGAAGGGCCGGCTGACCTCGGCGGCCTATCACAACCGGGAGAACGGCTTCGTGCGGCTGGAGTACAGCGTTCCCGAGAAGGACGAGGCGGGCGATACCGACTGGGGGACGATCCTGCCAAGGGCGCTGCGCGCCGACGACGACCTGGCGCCCTGAGGCTTGATCGCCGGCGAGCCTTGCGCCACCTTCAAGTGGTGTGCGGGGGCATCGTAACCATGGCGCGATTTTTGTGGGTGCTGGCGCTCGGCTGGCTGCTGGCCGCGCCCTGCGCCGCCGCGCCGCTGGAGGCCTATGGCCGGCTGCCCACCATCGAGGCCGTGGAGATCTCTCCCGACGGCGCGATGCTGGCGTCGATCGTCACGGCCGGCGAACAGCGAACCTTCAGGGTCACCCGCGTCGCTGACGGCTCCCTGGTGGTGGCCGCCGTCCTCGGCGACGCCAAGATCAGAGACCTTCGCTGGGCCGGCCTGGATCATGTGCTGATCACAAGGTCGGTCACCTCCTACATCAACGGCGTCATGGCGCCGCGCGGCGAATATTTTCTCGCCGTGGATTTCGATCTGAAGGCGCGGAGAACCCGGAACCTCCTGTCGGACGTCAAAGGCGGCCTGAACATCGTCGCGCGATACCCGGAGGTGAGGCTGATCGACGGCCGGCCGATGGTCATCCTGACGGGCTTTACTTTTCCGAGCCAAAAGGGGCGCGCCACAGTCTTCCGTGTCGATATCGAGAAGTCGTTCAACAGCAAGTTGATCGAGACCGGCGTCGACGATGCCGTGGACCTGGTGGTCGACGCCCAAGGCCAACCGCTGGCGCAGATGTCACTCAGCAGGACCACCGGCCGATGGGCGATCCGCCTCAAGCAGAACAGCCGCTGGCGCGAGGTCGCGAGGCCCGCGACCCTGACCGAACCACCGGACCTGATGGGCCTGGGACGCGATGGCCGCAAGGTGCTGGTGTCCATCACCGAAAGCGGCAGGGTCTCCCTCGTCGAGATCTCGCCGGAGGACGGGACGGTCAGCGCGCCGTTCGCGACAGACGACGCAGACGGCCTCCTGTGGAACCCATCCACCTACGCCCTGCAGGGATATGTCTCGCTGAAGGGCGACGAGTCTCGCGCGGTCTTCTTCGAGCCTGCCGCCGAAAAAGTGTGGCGGGCGGTGACGAAGGCCTTTCCCGGCCAAGGCGTCCAGCGCGTCTCAATGACCGAGAATGGGCGTCAGTTCGTCATCCTGGCCGACTCGCCGACAGAAGGTCCCGCCTATGCCCTGGTGGACCTGCAGACCAAGCATGCGACGTGGATCGGGGCGCAATATGCCGGTCTTCTTCCAAAGGATATCTCGGAGGTTCGGCCCATCCGCTACAAGGCGGCCGACGGTCTGGAGCTCAGCGGCTATCTGACCTTGCCGCCCGGACGGGCGGCCAAGGGGCTTCCGCTCGTCGTCCTGCCGCATGGGGGGCCGGCCGTCCGTGACCGCCCCGGCTTCGACTGGTGGGCCCAGGCGCTCGCCTCGCGCGGGTATGCCGTGCTGCAGGTGAATTATCGAGGATCGGACGGTTTCGGCTGGCCGTTCCTCTCGGCCGGCTTTGGCCAGTGGGGCCGGAAGATGCAGACCGACCTGTCGGACGGCGTGCGCCATCTGGCGGCCGAGGGCTTGATCGATCCCAAGCGGGTCTGCATCGTCGGCGGCAGCTATGGCGGCTACGCAGCCCTGGCGGGGGCGACCTTCGATCGCGGGGTGTATCGTTGCGCGGCCTCGATCGCCGGCCCGGCCGATCTACGCAAACTTGTGGTCTTCTCGCGACAGACCGGCGGGGTCGTGGCGCAGCGTTACTGGCTGCGCTTCATGGGCGCGAAGACGATGTCCGACCCAGGGCTGGGGGAGATCTCCCCCTCGGAACATGCCGACGCCGTGGATATCCCGATCCTGCTGGTCCACGGCCGCGACGACACGGTGGTGCCGTTGCAGCAGAGCCAGATCATGGCCGATGCGCTGAAGAAGGCCGGCAAGCCCTATGAGCTGGTGGTCATGAAGGGCGAGGACCACTGGCTGACGCGCGGGGAGACGCGGCTGCAGATGCTGCAGGCGGTGGCGGGCTTCCTGGAGCGGAACAATCCGCCGGGCTAGTTTCTTGCGGTGAAGGCGCCGTCCCTTCAACCGCTTCCGGTGGATATCTAAGCGGATAGGGCTTTTCGACCCCTCATCCGACCTCCTTCGGAGGCCACCTTCTCCCGCAAGGGGAGAAGGGCCATCTTGGATGTTCCTTACCCCGGTGATCTCACCTGTCGGATCGAGCCTCGGGAGCCGCCATGTCGTTCGACCACCTGGACCAGATCAAGTTCGCCGACGAGCGGACGGTATTGGCCGCCGCCCTGGCGGCGGCGCCGCTGAGCGGCGAGGATCGCCAGGCCGTGCAGCAGGAAGCCGAGGCACTGGTCCGCGCCGCGCGCCGCAACGCGCGCCGGCAGGGGGTGGTGGAAAGCTTCCTGCAGGAGTTCAGCCTGTCGACCCGCGAGGGGCTGGCGCTGATGTGCCTGGCCGAGGCGCTGCTGCGCACGCCCGACGAGGACACCCGCGACCGGCTGATCGCCGAGAAGATCGCCTCGGCCGACTGGGCGAGCCACGCCGGGAAATCGGATTCCCTGCTGGTCAACGCCTCGACCTGGAGCCTGATGCTGACCGGGCGGCTGATCGATCCCGACGAGCAGGCCGGCGTCGACCTGCCGGGGTTCATCCGCAGGCTGGCCGGACGGCTGGGCGAACCGGTGATCCGCCGCGCTGTGGGGGCGGCGGTGCGGATCATGGGCGAGCAGTTCGTGCTGGGCGCCACCATCGACAAGGCGATCAGGCGGGCGGGCGCCGAGGGCTTCACCTGTTCCTTCGACATGCTGGGGGAGGGCGCGCGCACGGACGCCGACGCCGACCGCTATGAGGCCGCCTATGCGGCGGCCGTGGCGACGGTGGGGCGTCAGGCCAGGGGCCGCCAATCCAAAGGAGGGGGGCCGGAGGCGGGCCACGGCGTCTCGGTGAAGCTCTCGGCGCTGTCGCCCCGTTACGAGGCGCGGCAGGCCGACCGGGTGTGGATCGACCTCTATCCGCGCATCAGGCGGCTGGCGGTCCAGGCCGCGGCGGCCGACATCAACCTGACGCTGGACGCCGAGGAGGCCGACCGGCTGGCGATCTCGCTGGAGCTGCTGGACCGCCTGGCCCGCGAGCCGGACCTGGGCGGTTGGACGGGGCTGGGGCTGGCGGTGCAGGCCTATCAGACCCGCGCGCCGAAAGTGATCGAGGCGGTGGCGGGGATCGCGCGGTCCAGCGGCCGGCGGCTGATGGTGCGGCTGGTGAAGGGCGCCTATTGGGATTCGGAGATCAAGCGGGCGCAGGTGGCGGGGCTGCCGGCCTATCCGGTCTTCACGACCAAGGCGGCCACCGACCTGTCGTACCTGGTCTGTGCGCGGGCCCTGCTGGCGGCGGCGCCGAACCTCTACGCCCAGTTCGCGACCCACAACGCCCATACCCTGGCCGCCGTGCGGCGGATGGCGCGCCAGGCCGGGCTGTCGCCGGAGTTTCAGCGCCTGCACGGGATGGGGGAGGGGCTCTACGGCGCCGCCCAGGCGCGCTATGGCGACTTGCCGCTGCGGGTCTATGCGCCGGTGGGCAGCCACGAGGATCTGCTGCCCTACCTGGTGCGGCGCCTGCTGGAGAACGGGGCCAACACCTCCTTCGTCCATGCCCTGCTCGACGAGCGGACGCCGGTGGCCAAGGTGGCGAGCGATCCCATCGCCGCCATCGCGGCGGCCGGGGCCGGGCCGCACGCGCGCATCCCGCTGCCGGCGGATCTCTACGGACCTGACCGGCGCAATTCGCAGGGCGTCGATCTTTCCGTCGCCGCGGAGCGCCAGGCGCTGGTCTCGACCGTCGCGAGCCTGGCGCCGCTGGAGGCCGGCCCCATTGTCGGCGGCGTCATGACCAAGCCCGGCGAAGGGGCGGCGTGCGTGTCGCCTGCCGACCTGGGACGGGTCATCGGCCGCGCCTGGTCGGCGACGACTCAGGACCTGGAGCGCGCCTACGCCCTGGCGGGCGCGGCGCAGCCGGCCTGGGACGCCCTGGGCGGCGAAGCGCGCGCGCGGACCTTGCGCGCCATGGCCGACGCCCTGGAGGCCGACCGCGACCGCCTGGTGGCGATCTGCGCGCGGGAGGCCGGCAAGACGTTGAGTGACGGCGTGGCGGAGGTGCGGGAGGCCGCCGACTTCTGCCGCTACTACGCCAGCCTCGCCGAGCGGCAGTTCGCCGCGCCGGAGGTGCTCAGAGGCCCGGTGGGCGAGACCAACCGCCTGTCGCTGCACGGGCGCGGGGTGTTCGCCGCCATCAGCCCGTGGAACTTCCCGCTGGCGATCTTCACCGGCCAGATCGCTGCGGCGCTGGCGGCGGGCGACGCGGTGCTGGCCAAGCCCGCCGAGCAGACGCCGCTGATCGCCGCCGCGGCCGTCGCCCTGTTCCACAAGGCCGGGCTGGACCCGAACCTGTTGCACCTGCTGCCCGGCGACGGGGCGACGATCGGCCAGGCCCTGGTTGCTCATCCGAGCTGCGCCGGGGTCGCCTTCACCGGCGGCACGGAGACGGCCTGGGCCATCAACCGGACGCTGGCCGCCCGCCAGGGGCCGATCGTGCCGTTCATCGCCGAGACCGGCGGGCTGAACGCCATGTTCGTGGACACCACCGCCCTGCGCGAGCAGGTGATCGACGACGTGCTGGCCTCGGCCTTCGGCTCGGCGGGCCAACGTTGCTCGGCGCTGCGGATGCTGTTCGTGCCGCACGAGACCGCCGACCTGCTGATCGAAGGACTGACCGGCGCCATGGACGCGATGGCGCTGGGCGACCCAGCCGACCCTGCGACCGACATCGGCCCGGTGATCGACGAGGACGCGCACTGGGCGCTGGAGGCCCACGCGACCCGGCTGGAGCGGGAAGCCAGGATGCTGCACCGGCTGGCGGCGCCGGCGGGCGGGCATTTCTTCGGGCCGGCGCTGGCCGAGATCCCGTCGGCGGCCTTCCTGCAGCGCGAGGTGTTCGGGCCGATCCTGCACATCGTGCGCTACGACCCGGCCAAGCTGGAGGCCGCCGCCGCGCCGTTGCGGGCGGAGGGCTATGGCCTGACGCTGGGCGTCCACAGCCGGATCGAGGCGTTCGCGCAAGAGGTCCGGCGGGCGGTTCCGGCGGGCAACGCCTACGTCAACCGCTCGATGATCGGGGCGGTGGTGGGCGTCCAGCCGTTCGGGGGCGAGGGCCTGTCGGGCACGGGGCCGAAGGCCGGCGGGCCGCACGCCCTGCTGCGCTATGCGGTGGAGCGGGCGGTCAGCGTCAACATCGCGGCCCAGGGCGGCGATCCGGCGCTGCTCAACCTCGATCCCTAAACCGGCGTCGTCGCCAGCCAGACGATGTGGCGCGCGCCGCTGCGGCCCTTGTGGGCGCGGACGCGGACCTCCTCGACGGCGTAGCCGGCCTTGCGCAGGCGGCGGGTGAAGTCCGGGTGCGGGGTCGAGGACCAGACCGCCAGCACGCCGCCGGGTCGCAGGGCGCGGCGGGCGGCGGCGAGGCCTGCGGCGTCGTAGAGATCGTCGTTGGCCTTGCGGGTCAGGCCTTCCGGCCCATTGTCGACGTCGAGCAGGATGGCGTCGTAGGTCGCCTCGCCCGCGGCGATGGGGGCGGCGACATCGCCGACGTAGAGGCTGACCCGCGAATCGCCGAGGCTGTCCTTGAAGATGCCGGCCATCGGGCCTTTCGCCCAATCGGCGACGGCGGGGACCAATTCGGCGACCTCCACCCTGGCGTCGGGACCGAGCACGGCCAGCGCGGCGCGCAGGGTGAAGCCCATGCCGAGGCCGCCGATCAGGAGGGTGGGATTGGGTCTGGCGCCGATACGGTCGCAGGACAGCGTGGCGAGGGCTTCCTCGGAGCCGCTGAGGCGGCTGTTCATCAGTTCGATGGCGCCCGACATGATCGAGAACTCGGCCCCGCGCCGCATCAAGCGCAGTTCACCGCCATCGCCGGGCATGGTCGTGGTGTCGATCAGGACCCAGGGAATCATGGACTTGGCGCCGACCGGCCGCCGACGCCCTTGCGGGCGCCGGCGACAGATCGCTGCTGGCGTCAGCCGGCGACGGCGTCCTTCAGAGCCTTCGCGGGCTGGAACACCACCTTGCGGGTGGCGGCCACGTTGATGCTTTCGCCCGTGCGCGGGTTGCGCGCGACGCGGGCCGGCTTGTTCTGAACTTTGAACTTGCCGAAGCCGGGGAGGGAGATTTCCTCGCCCTTGACGGCGGCGTCGCGGATGGCGCCGAAGAGGCCGTCGACGAGGGTTTTGGCCTGGGCCTTGGTGAGGTCGGATTCCGAAGAAACGACGTCGACGAGATCGGTGAGGTTCAAGGGATCTGCTCCGCTGGGGAATCAATAACGGCGCACCCTGCCAAGCCTAGCCGCCTCTGTCACGGCCTGAGCGCCCTCATGGGCGGTTAAAGGCCATGCGCCAGGCCAGATTCCCGCCGATTTCGTCCAGGGTGCGGCGGGCGCCGGGCCCTGGGCGGGGCCGGCGACGCATCGGGCGCGGGAGCCCCGGCGGCCGCACCCTCGCCTGATCGGCCGCATCGGCCTACTAGACCTTCCGGCATGGGGCTTTGACGGGGAGATCTGGTGGCGCAGGCGGCCAAACGGGCGGGATCGCGCAAGTCGGTGACGGCGGCGAACCTGGAGGCGCTGGGCGCCGAGCGCCTGGCGGCGGTCCTGATGGACGTGGCCGAGGACGATCCCGGCCTGAAGCGCCGACTGCGCATGGAGCTGGCGATCGAGGTCGGGGCGGGGGACCTCGCCGTCGAGATCGCCAAGCGCCTGGCGTCCTTCGAGAGCCGCCGATCGCGCATCCACTGGCGCAAGTACAAGGCCTTCGTCCGCGATCTCGATCTGCAACGGGCGATGATCCTGGGGCCGCTGGCTGTGCTGGACGCCAGGATGGCGCTGGACCTCCTCTGGCGATTCCTGGCCCTGGCCGAGGGCGTCTTCGAGCAGACCGACGACGCGCGCGGCGAGGTCGAGGCGGTCTTCCGGGGGGCGGCCGAGGCGGCAGGCGGGCTGGCGGCCGCGGCCAAGCCCGAGGCCTCGGCCCTGGCCGACAGCGTCGTCGCCCTGCTGGAGCGTGATCGTGAGCGGGTGCTGGACGGGTTGGTCGCCTCGATCGCGCCCGCGCTCGACGCAATGAGCCTGACGGCTCTGCGCACCGCCTTGCTGACCGCCTCGGCCGGACGGGCGCGGCCTGCGCCGGCGCTGCGGGTCGCCCTGCAGACGGTGGCCGACGTGCTGGGCGACGTCGACGGCTACATCGCCACCCTGAGCGAGGCCGAAGCCCGCGCTTCCGTCGTCGGCGCGCAGATCGCACGCCGGCTGCTGGGCGCTGGACGGGTCAAGGAGGCGATGGCGGCGCTGGCGGTCTCGACGCCGTCGTCCCGGGCCAAGGAGATGGGCGCCGACGGGGCGGCGGACTGGGAAGAGGCCCAGATCGACGTTCTCGAAGCCGATGGCCAGGCCGACTTCGCCCAGGAATTGCGGTGGGCGAGTTTCGAGCGCACGCTGAACGCCGGGCGGCTGCGGGCCTATCTCAAGCGGCTGGCGGACTTCGACGACGTGGAGGCCGAGGAGCGCGCCCTGGCCCACGCCCAATCCTTCGATCGCTTCGGGACGGCGCTGCGGTTCTTCACCGAATGGAGCGCCGCCGGCGCCTGCGCGCGGCTGGTGCTGACCCGCACCGCGGAGATCGACGTCGGCGACGTGGAGGGGCTGGAGGCCGCCGTTCGACTGCTGGAGGCGCGCCATCCGCTGGCCGCCAGCCTGTTGCTGCGGGCCCTGATCGCCGATACGCTGCGATGGGCGAGGGTCGACCGCTACAAGGCTGCGCAGCGGCAGTTGGCGGAACTGGCGTCGCTGGCCGTAGGGGTCGAGGACTGGGGCGAAGCCGAGGCGCCCGCCGACTTCCTCCGCCGCATGGCCCAGTTCCGGCGCACCGGCGTGGCCATGCCCGCCTGAACCTCGCGCCGATCAATCGGGAACGCCAACCGCCGCAGGCCGCTCCTGGCCGCCCTCATTGTCGGATGCGCCGCCACGAACGCCATCGCCATATGCGTCAGAAGTTGGGATACACAAGGGATATCCAGGGGGCGCAGAGCTATAGGTCGATCATGGCGCGCATCCTTTGCATCGAGGACGACGAGACGACGGCGCGAGAGATCGTCTCTGAGCTCACGGCGGCCGGCTTCGATGTGGAGTGGGTGGCCGACGGGCGCGAGGGCCTGGTCAAGGCGGTGAGCGAGCCCTATGCGGCGATCACCCTCGATCGCCTGCTGCCCAATGTGGATGGCCTGGCGATCGTCTCGGTCGTGCGCCAGGCGGGAATCGACACGCCGATCCTGATGGTCAGCGCGCTCGGCGACGTTGACGAGCGGGTGAAGGGCCTGCGGGCGGGCGGCGATGACTACCTGACCAAGCCGTTCGCCTCGGAGGAGCTGAGCGCCCGCCTGGAGGTGTTGCTGCGCCGTCAGCGACGCGCCGAGGCGCGTGAGACCATGCTGACGGTCGGCGACCTGGACATGGACCTGCTGACCCGGGAGGTGCGCCGCGGCGGGCGCGAACTGAAGCTGCTGCCCACCGAGTTCAGGCTCCTGGAGCTGCTGTTGCGCAACTCAGACCAGGTGCTCACCCGCAGCATGATCTTCGAGGCGATCTGGGGTTATCGCTTCGACCCCGGCACCAACCTGATCGACGTCCATATGGGCCGGCTGCGCAGGAAGCTGGACCCGCCGGGGGCCCAGCCGCTGATCCATACCGTCCGAGGTTCGGGCTATGCCCTCTATCCCGCGCGTTGACCTCAGCCTGCGCCGACTCTGGCGCACCACCGCCTTCCGGCTGACCATCCTGTACGCCGCGGTGTTCATCGCGGGGGTGATGGCGCTCCTCGCGCTGGTGTATGCGGACGCCGCCGGCCTGCTCACCGCCCAGATGGACCAGGTGATCATCGGCCAGGCGCGGGCGCTCAGCCGCGAGCCGGTCGACACCCTGCCGGCGCGGATCGACCAGGCGGAGTCCGCCGACCTGCGGCACGTGAACTACTACGGCCTGTTCTCCGAAAACGGGATCTGGATCACCGGCAACGTGCGGGTCCTGCCGGCCTACCTGCGGATCGACGGGCCGCCCGGCGTGCTGCGCGGGCCGCATTTCCAACCCGGGGCGCGCGGTCTGGCCAAACGCTTGCCCTGGGGCGAGATCCTGGTGGTGGGGTTCGACGCCAAGGTGCTGTCGGGCCTGCGGAACATCATTCTCCAGTCGCTGCTGGTGAGCGGCGGGCTGATCCTGGTGGTGGGCCTGAGCCTGGGCGCGGCGATGAGCCTGGGGCCCCTGCGCCGAATCCAGGGCGTCCAGGACGCCAGCCAGCGGATCATCGACGGAGATCTCACAGCCCGCCTGCCGGTCTCTTCCCGCGGCGACGAGATCGACCGGCTGGCCGGGATCGCCAACACCATGATGGCCGAGGTGGTGCGCCTGCTGGGCGAGGTGCTGAGCGTCGGCAACAACGTCGCCCATGACCTGCGCACGCCGCTGACACGCCTGCGCGCGCTGCTCTACCGCGCCGAGCAGTCCACCGGCGAGGGCGACCCGCGCCAGGCGATGCTGGAACAGGCGCTGAGCGAGACCGACAGCCTGTTGGCCCGCTTCCGCGCGCTGCAGCGCATCGCCGAGATCGACCGGCGCGAACGTCGCGCGGGCTTCGCGGAAGTCGAGCTGGAGCCCTTGCTGCGGGACCTGGCCGAGCTGTACCAGCCCGTGGCCGAGGACGGGGGCCAGGCGCTGACGCTGCGCATCGGTCCGGCGCGGCCTATCCAGGCCGATCGCGAACTGCTGTTCGAGGCGCTCTCCAACCTGATGGCCAACGCGCTGAAGTTCACGCCGGAGGGCGGCCAGGTCACGCTGACCCTCTCCGATCGGCCCCGGGGGCCGCGCCTGGAAGTGGCCGACAGCGGGCCTGGGATCGCCGCCGAGGAGCGGGAGGCGGTGCTGCAGCGGTTCTACCGCAGCCGCCGCGACCAGGGGACGCCGGGCTCGGGCCTTGGCCTGAGCATTGTCGCCGCGGTGGCGCGGCTGCACGAATTCGAGTTGACGCTCGCAGACGCCGCCCCCGGACTGCGCGTCGCCATGGACTGTTGGCCGATCGCTCCTAAGTACTGAGCGCAATGCAGCTCCTCTACGTCTCCCGCCACGCCGTCGACCGGTGGTTCCTCAGGGCCATGCGCGAGATGGGCCATGTGACGGAGGCCGCCGAGTGGGGCCCCGACACCGCCGCGCTGGCGACGACGGACGGATACGACCTGATCCTGGCCGACGTGGCCCGCCCGGTCGAGGCTGCGGACCTGCTGGCCGGGCCGACGCCGGTCGTCGTGGTGGTCGACGCGGCGCGCCCTGACGAACGGGCGGCGATCCTCCGCGCCGGTGCGGACGACTGCCTGACCCGGCCGTTGCATCTGATCGAGGTCCAGACGCGGTTGATGGCGCTGGCGCGCGCCTCCGACCGTCACCGGCCCTCGGCCGCAGCCCGCGCGGGCCTGCGCCTGGACCGTGGCGCGCAGAGCCTCGCGCTGGGCGAGCGCCAGGCCCCGCTCTCGCCGCTGGAGTTCAAGCTCACCGCCTACCTCCTGCGCCGCGAGGGCCGGGTGGTGGAGGCCGCGCGGCTGGACGCCCACCTGGCGGGCCCGGCCGCCGAACCCCGGCCGGAACGGATCCGGGGGCTGGTTTCGCGGCTGCGCGCCAAGCTGATCCGCGGCCTGGGCGTCGACCCGATCCACAGCCTGCCCGGCCACGGGTACGTCCTGCGGATGGACCCGGCGCCTGCCGCGCCGGACGCCGACTAAATTTAGTTTCATCTTCGCTGCGCCGCAGCGTTAGGCGCCGCGGCGCACAAGGCTGGTCGCGGTCGCCGAGCCCATCGCCGGGCGCGGATCGCTCCGGAGTCCCGTGCATGCAGGCCATCGTCCGCATCGCCCTGTCGCGGCCCTACACCTTCGTGGTGATGGCGCTGCTGATCCTGATCATCGGTCCGCTGGCGGCGATGCGCACGCCCGTCGACATCTTCCCGGACATCAAGGTGCCGGTGATCGGCGTGGCCTGGCAGTTCACCGGCCTGTCGCCGGACGAGATGGCCAAGCGGATCGTCACGCCCTACGAGCGGGTCCTGCCGACCCTGGTCAGCGACATCGACCACGTGGAATCGACGTCGATCTCCGGCATCGGGATCGTGCGCATCTACTTCCACCCGAACGTCGATATCCGCACCGCCACCGCGCAGGTGACCTCGGTATCCCAATCGGTGCTGAAGCAGTTGCCGCCGGGCGTCACCCCGCCCCTGATCCTCAACTACAACGCCTCCACCGTTCCGATCCTGCAACTCGCCTCGTCCTCGGCGGTGCAATCCGAACAGCAGGTGCTGGACACCACGCAGAACTTCATCCGCCCGGCGCTCAGCACCGTGCCCGGCGCGGCCATCCCGTTCTCGTACGGCGGTCGCGTG